>Ga0102592_1000407_pt1 | contig 76652 bp, 91 predicted proteins | sample AraplaCol_mMF_r2_FD_76861 | JGI IMG/M metagenome (GOLD analysis project Ga0102592, IMG submission 76861) | Arabidopsis root microbial communities from North Carolina, USA - plate scrape MF_Col_mMF_r2 (SPADES assembly) (version 2) | ecosystem: Host-associated > Plants > Roots > Endosphere...
TCGACGACATCATCATGGGCTGCGTCGATCCGGTCATGGATGCCGGCGCCGTCATCCCCAAGGCCGCCGCCTTCGAAGCCGGTTACTCCACCAAGGCGCCCGGCATGCAGATCTCCCGCTTCTGCGCTTCCGGCCTCGATGCCGTCAATTTCGGTGCCGGCAAGATCGCCCAAGGGGCCGACGACATCGTCATCGCCGGCGGCGTCGAAAGCATGTCGCGCGTCGGCCTCGGCATGTCCGGCGGCGCCTGGTTCATGGACCCTTCGGTGAATTTCCCGGCCTATTTCATGCCGCAGGGCGTCTCGGCCGATCTCATCGCCACCAAATACGGTTTCAACAGGACCGATGTCGACGCCTATGCGGTCGAGAGCCAGAAGCGCGCCGCCCATGCCTGGGAAAAGGGCTGGTTCGACAAGTCGGTTGTTCCGGTCAAGGACCAGAACGGCCTGACGATCCTTGATAAGGACGAGCATATGCGCCCCGGCACCGACATGCAGGCGCTCGCCTCCCTCAATCCGTCCTTCCAGATGCCCGGCGAGATGGGCGGCTTCGAGGCGGTCGGCATCCAGGCCCATCCGGAGATCGAGCGCATCAATTATGTCCATCATGCCGGCAATTCCTCCGGCATCGTCGATGGCGCCGGCGTCGTGCTGCTCGGCTCCAAGGCCGGCGGTGAAAGCATGGGGATCAAGCCGCGCGCCCGCATCAAGGCTTTCGCCAATATCGGCTCCGATCCGGCCCTGATGCTGACCGGACCCGTCGACGTCACCGAGAAGCTGCTGAAGCGGACAGGCATGAGCCTTGCCGACATCGACCTATTCGAACTGAACGAGGCCTTTGCCGCCGTGGTGCTGCGCTACATGCAGGCCTTCGAGATCGATCACGACAAGATCAACGTCAATGGCGGCGCCATCGCCATGGGCCATCCGCTCGGCGCCACCGGCGCAATGATCCTCGGCACCGTGCTGGACGAACTCGAGCGCCGCGACCTCAACACCGCGCTGGTGACGCTCTGCATCGGCGCCGGCATGGGCACGGCAACTGTCATCGAACGCGTTTGATGGGATAGCCCTCTCCACAAGGGGAGAGGGCTCCACGGCAAAAGAATTCAGGGAGAGGAATTCCCAAGATGAGCACCTACACCAATTTCACGCTCGAAACCGACGCCGACGGCATCGCTCTCGTCACCTGGGACATGCCCGGCAAATCGATGAACGTGTTCACCGCCGAGGCGATAGCCGAACTCGACGCCATCATCGACGCCACGACCGCCGATGCCGCCGTCAAGGGTGTCGTCTTTACCTCGGGCAAGTCCTCCTTCTCCGGCGGTGCTGACCTCTCGATGATCAAGTCGATGTTCAGTTCCTATCAGGAGGAGAAGGCAAAGAGCCCGGAGACGGCGGTGCAGAACCTCTTCGGCCAGGTCGGCCGCATGAGCGGCCTGTTCCGCAAGCTCGAAACATCGGGCAAGCCCTGGGTGTCCGCCATCAACGGCACCTGCATGGGCGGCGCGTTTGAATTGTCGCTCGCTTGCCACGGCCGCGTTGCCTCCAATGCCAAGAGCGTCAAGATCGCGCTGCCCGAAGTGAAGGTCGGCATCTTCCCCGGCGCCGGCGGCACCCAGCGTGTGCCGCGGCTGGCGAACGCCCAGGATGCGCTGCAGATGATGACGACGGGCCAGTCGTTGACCGGCTCCCGCGCTAAGGCGATGAACCTCGTGCATCAGGTGGTCGAGCCGGATCAGCTCATCCCGGCCGCCAAGCAGATGATCAAGGATGGCCTGAAGCCGGTCGCCCCCTGGGACGAGAAGGGCTTCAAGGCGCCGGGCGGCGGCATCTGGACGCCAGCCTCCGCCCAGCTCTGGCCGGCGGCGCCGGCGATCCTGCGCCGGGAAACATCGGGCAATTATCCGGCAGCGCTTGCCATCCTGAAATGCGTCTATGAAGGCCTGCAGGTGCCGTTCGACACCGGCCTGAAGATCGAGCAGCGTTATTTCACCGAGGTGCTGCAGACCCGCGAAGCCTTCTCGATGATCCGTTCGCTGTTTATCTCCATGCAGGAGCTCGGCAAGGGCGCCCGCCGCCCGGCAGGCATCCCGAAGACCGAGCTGAAACATGTCGGCGTCGTCGGCGCCGGCTTCATGGGCGCCTCGATCGCTTATGTCACTGCCGCCGCCGGCATTCCGGTGACGCTGATCGACCGTGACATCGAAGCGGCAACCAAGGGCAAAACCGTCTCCGAAGGCCTGGTCAAGGATTCTGTCGGTAAGGGACGTCTTACCCAGGACGAGGCAGCCGCACTGCTCTCCCGCATCACGCCGTCGGCCGATTATGCCGACCTTGCCAACACAGATCTCGTCATCGAGGCGGTGTTCGAGGACCGCGAGGTGAAAAAAGCCGTCATCGAGGCTGTTGAAGCCGTGCTGCCGGAGGGCGCGATTTTCGCCTCCAATACCTCGACCTTGCCGATCTCGGGTCTTGCGAAGAATTCGAAGCGGCCTACCGATTTCATCGGCATCCATTTCTTCTCGCCCGTCGAGAAGATGATGCTGACCGAGGTCATCCTCGGAAGCGAAACCGGCGACAAGGCGCTGGCCGTTGCTTTGGATTATGTTGCCGCCATCAAGAAGACGCCGATCGTCGTCAACGACACCCGCGGCTTCTTCGTCAATCGCTGCGTGCTGCGCTACATGTCGGAAAGCTACGACATGCTGATCGAGGGCGTGCCGCCTGTGATGATCGAAAACGCCGCCAAGATGGCCGGCATGCCGGTCGGTCCCTTGGCGCTGAACGACGAGGTCGCCATCGACCTCTCGCTGAAGATCCTCAAGGCGACGGTCGCCGATCTCGGTGAAAGGGCCATCGACCCGAGGCATATGGAGCTGATCTCCCGCATGGTGGAGAAGGAGGGCCGCTTCGGCCGCAAGAATTCCAAGGGCTTCTACGACTATCCGCCGAAGCCGGCGAAGAAGTCGCTCTGGCCTGATCTCAAGACGCTCTACCCGCAGAAGCCGGCGGATGAAGTTGATGTCAACGTCCTGAAGCAGCGCTTCCTCGTCACCATCGCGCTGGAAGCCGCCCGCACCGTCGAGGAAGGCATCGTCACCGATCCGCGCGAGGCGGATGTCGGTTCGATCCTCGGCTTCGGCTTCGCGCCCTATACCGGCGGGGCGCTGAGCTATATCGACGGCATGGGTGCCAAGACCTTCGTGGAGCTGGCCGAAAAGTTAGCTGGTGCTTACGGAAATCACTTCCAACCGACGCCGCTGTTGAAGGACATGGCCGCCAAGGGCGAGACCTTCTACGGGCGATTCGATCCCTATGCGAAGGTCGGGCAAGCGGCGTAAGCCGTCCTTTCCCCTTGTGCCGCGGCGCCCGCTCTGGCCTGCCGCGGCACAACGTTAGAGAACGCTTGACCCGCTGAACTCGACTTTTCCTTGTTGCGGCCTTGCCACGGACACAATTCCCGATTAAACGTTCACACATCGATCTTGCTAGATGAACTTTGAAACGGCGCTAGCGTCGTTCCTGGCGAACTTCCTCCAAAATCGGTTTTCATCGCCGCTTGGGCATCTGTCCGGGCTGCATTCTTCTATGAACGATTCGAAAAGGATATCGTCATGAGCACTGGTACTGTAAAGTGGTTCAACGCAACCAAGGGCTTCGGCTTCATTCAGCCGGATGACGGCGCAGCCGACGTTTTCGTCCACATCTCCGCCGTTGAACGCGCTGGCATGCGCGACCTCAAGGATGGCCAGAAGCTGTCTTACGAGCTCGTCCGCGACAACAAGTCCGGCAAGATGTCGGCAGACCGCCTCCAGGCGGCCTGAGCCTTTAAGGCTTTGAATATCATCTCCGGATCGTGACCACGGATGTACTGGCGCGGTTCGTTGAGATAGCAGGGAAGGTCGGGTTAGCCCGGCCTTTTTTTGTTTCTGGCTGGGGGATGCTGTGCTCTTTCCCAGGAAATGCGTCCGCGACGCCCCCCTCTGGCCTGCCGGACCCGGGGTCGAGCCACGGGTCTCGACCCGTCCTTCGGACCCCCCACAGGTGGGGAGATTGGCTGGGCGCACCGGCTTCCTCAAACAATCAGCGTCCAACGCGATGAAGCGGTAGATGGCCAGGAAGTTCAAGCCACTTGTGATCTCCCCACCTGTGGGGGAGATGCCCGGCAGGGCAGAGGGGGGCGGCCACGGCACGACCTCAAAGAATCTTTCGCACCACCAACTGAATTCGCCGCCAGCGACGACAAGCCTCGCAAGGCAGTTAAACCGCTCAACCTCCACCCGTCTCACCACCCTCCAGCAGCTCCATCACCCGCGCCATCACTGCCCGCGCCGCATCGAGCTCGGCTGCCGTAAACGCGGCACCCAGCCCGTCCGCCCATCCGGCCTGCGCGATCTCGATGACGCCGAGCCGTGCGGCCCCTTCCGCCGTCAGCCGCACCAGTTTGGCGCGCTGGTGCTGCGGGTTGTCGGCATAGGCGATCAGCCCTTCGCCCTCCAGCACATCGGCAAGCCGTTGCACGCCCTGGCGGGCGAGGCCGAGGGCGCGGGCGATCTGCGCCACCGACATGTCGCCGCGCCGCGCTGCGGCCAGCACCTGCCAACGTGCGCTGGTTTGTCCCGCCGGCTTTGTCAGCTGGTCGCCGGCCGCCGTCAGATGGCCGGCGAGGCGAAGGGCGGTGATCGCGAAAGCGGAAAAGGCATCCCCCTCCATCGTTCGCTCCGGCCGATTTTGTTTGACAACATGTTGTCTATTTTGTATCTCATCCATAGTGACAACATATTGTCATATTGGAATGGCAAAGGCAACGCCGAGGGAGGAGAGCGCCATGAAGAAAACCTACAGAGGAAGCTGCCATTGCGGCAAAGTGCACTACGAGGTGGACATCGACCTTGAGGAAGGCACCGGCCGCTGCAATTGCTCGATCTGCACCAAGCGCCGCTATTGGGGCGCCAACGTCAAGCCGGAGGATTTCCGGCTGATGTGCGATCCGGTGGAAACGACCGATTACCAGTTCAACACCATGAGCGGTCATCACCGCTTCTGCCGCACCTGCGGTGTGTCAGCTTTTGGCGACGGTTATGTCGAAGCGATCGGCGGCGCCTATGTCTCGATCAACATCGCCTGCCTCGACGATATCACCCCTGAGGAACTGGCAGCACTGCCGGTCCGTTATTACGACGGCAGGCACGATGCCTGGTGGAACGAACCTGAAGTGACGCGTTATCTCTGAAGCAATTCCAGCAAGACTGCGCGGCAGTTTTGCCGGAGTTGCGCAAACCGAGAACCATCTCTGTCGGATCGTCGTCCTCCCCTTCGTCCTCTGTCCATAACGGAGAAGGAGAACTGATGTGAAAGACGAAGCGAGTGCCAGGATCGAGGAAGAGGCGATCATCGCCATGCTGATGATGCGCGCCAAGGCGCTGGGCGAAAAGAATGCCAAGGACGCGCTTTCTTACGAGGTGGAGGATTCCGTCGAGTTTTCGCTGGCGCCGCCGCTTGCCTATTACGGCCAGGACGAGGCGGGTCTGCAGGCCTGGTTCGATACCTGGGAAGGCCCGATCGGCGGCGAGGTGCGCGATGCCAAGCTGACGGCCGGCGAAGATGTCGCTTTCTGGAGCGGCCTCATGCGCATGACGGGAACCAAGACTGATGGCGCTGAAGTCGATCTCTGGTTTCGCCAGACGCTGGGCCTCGTCAAGCGGGATGGCCGCTGGCTGGTCGCCCACCAGCACGCCTCGGTGCCCTTCGCCATGGATGGCAGCGGCCGGGCGCTGCTCGATCTCAAGCCCTGAACTGCGTCCTCAGGCGGCGCTCTCCGCCACCCTGCGCCGGTCGGCGCGAATGCTCAACAGTCCGGCGCCCATCAGCAGCAGGATCGCCGTCGCATAAATGTCGGTTGTCAGTGCGTAACCGGCTGATTTCGCCAGGAACCCGGCAAGGATCGCCGGCAGGCTGAAGGCGAGGTAGCTCTGCACGTAGAAGGCCGACAGCAGCCCGGCCCGCTCGTCCGGTTTGGCAAGCGGCATGATCGTGCCGATCGACCCGAGGAAATTGGTGCCGAAACCGGCGCCGGTAAAAATCGTGCCGACGAGCAGCAGCGGCACATTGGCGAGATGCACGCCGGCAACGACGGTCAGGATGCCGAGCGTCTTGGCCGACACGCCGAAACCGAGATTGGCCGAGGCTGTCTTGCTGCGCCTGAGATAGACGGCGATCGCCCCGCTCACCATCAATGCGGTGACGACGGCCCCGCCCGTCAGCGGCGCCCGGCTGCCGGTGGTGGTGGCGACCAACGACGGCACCAGGGAGAGATAGAAGCCGGCAAGCGTCCAGTTGGCGATGTTGATCGGCGTCACCAGCGAGAGCGGCCGTTTCACCTGCGGCGGAACGGTGACCCGCGGGATCAGCGAGCCGAGCGCGCCGGGCCGTGTGGCCCCGCTCTCGCGCGTCAGCCAGATGGCAGCCGCCTGCAGCGTGAAGGCGACAAGCAGCAGCGCATAGACCAGATGCATCGGGAAGGGGCCGTATTGGATCAGGGCGCTCGTGCCGACCGCGCCCACCGCCATGCCGGAAAGCGGCGCAATCGAGTTGACGATCTGGCCCTTGGCCCGGTCGACATCGACGAGCGCCGCTCCGAGCGAAGCGCCGGCGATCCCGGTCGCCAGCCCCTGGACGATCCGCGCCGCAATCAGCCAGCCGGGGCCGCTGGCGACGACGAAGAGGCCCATGGCGATGATTTCGAGCACCAGGGCGAAAAAGATCACCGGCTTGCGGCCGAGATGATCCGAGATCGAACCGGCAGTCAGCAATGCCGCCAGCAGCGCGAAGGCGTAGACCGCGAAGATCACCGTGATCAGCACCGGCGAGACGGAGAAGTTTTCCTGGTAGATCCGGTAGAGCGGCGTCGGCGCCGCGGAGGCGCCGAAGAAGGTGGCGAGCGTCAGCGCATGAAAACCGATCGAGGGGCGCGGCGAATTCTCTGTGGATTTGGCGGCGGCGACCATATATAAGCCCCTTAAAGCTAAACCATTGCTTTAGCCTATGTAGAGCCGGCATTTTGTAAAAGCAAATTATTTGCATTAATAGGTCTGTCAAAGATTTTGAACCATCGGCGTAAAAGGGGGAAAGTTGCGCGCATGACAGTGAAAGAGAATCTCCGTCCGGGCGGCCGAAGCGCGAGGGTCCAGGCATCGGTGCACAAGGCGGTGCGTGAGCTGATGGCCGAGATGAGCCGTGCCGATGTGACGATCCCGCTGATCGCCGGCAAGGCGGGGGTGACGCCGTCGACCATCTATCGCCGCTGGGGCGACCTGCAGGAACTTCTCGCCGATGTCGCCGTCGATCGGCTGCGGCCGGATATGCAGCCGGTCGATGCCGGCAGCGGCAGAGCCGATCTTCAGGCCTGGGCCGAGCAATATGCCGAGGAAATGTCCTCCGGGCTGGGCCGCGAGATGATCCGCGACGTGCTGGCGGCGCAGGCCGGCGCAAATGCCTGTAAATGCGCTGAATTTACCCGCCAGCAGATCGGTCTCATCGCCGAGAGGGCGAAGGCTCGCGGCGACGCCTTTCCGGATGTCGACCGGGTCATGGACCAGGTGGTGGCGCCGATCATGTACCGCATCCTGTTCGGCGATGTGCCGGATGCAGCACGCGTGCGCGATCTCGTCGCCCGCGTCATGGGCGCGGCGCTGTAAGCGGTCTCTTACTCAGCGGCGGCGCGCTTGAGGCCGGATATCTGGGTGATATAGGCGCGCAGCGCCGCCGGCCGCACGGGTTTGTGCTGAACGGCGATGCCGTATCGCTCGGCCTCGCTGCGCACCTCCGGTGTCCGGTCGGCGGTGATCATCAGGGCAGGGATATCGGCGCCGAACTGCCGGCGCAGATGCAGGATGGCGGCTATGCCGGTGCCGTCGCCGAGATGATAATCGGCGATGACGATGTCAGGCGGTCCTCCCTGGCCGTCGCTTGATATCACGTCGGCGAGGCAATCCAGCGCCTCCACCTCGCAGCCCCAGCCGCTGATCAACAGCCGCATGCCTTCGAGGATCTTCGGCTCGTTGTCGATGCAGAGGATCTTCAGTCCGCTCAGCGGCTGCCCCGGACGGTCGGCGGGCGTGACGGCCGCGGCCGCCGCGGCCGGGCGCGAGACGTCGAGCGGCATGGCGATGCGGAATTCCGTGCCCTTGCCATGGGTCGACTGCAGTTCGACCGGATGGTTGAGCACCCGGGCGATGCGGTCGACGATCGATAGGCCGAGCCCCAGGCCTGAGGCGGTTTTGGCGCCTTCGTCCAGCCGCGCGAATTCCTTGAACACCGTGCGGAATTTCGATGGTGGAATGCCGATGCCGGAATCGATCACCTGGATGATCACCTGGTTGCCGCGCCGCCGCGCGCCGACCAGCACCTTGCCGGTGATCGTGTATTTGATGGCGTTGGAGACGAGGTTCTGCACCAGCCGGCGCAAGAGGTTGGGGTCGGTGCGGACGCGCAGCGACGTCGGCATGACCACCAGTTTCAGCTGTTTTTCCCGCGCGATCGGCGCAAAATCGGTCTCGATCCGCTTGAGCAGGTCGGAGAGCGCGACGGCGGCGAGCCGCGGCCGCATGGCGCCGGTGTCGAGCCTCGAAATATCGAGCACCGCGCCGAGAATGGTCTCGACCGATTCCAGCGCCGAATCGATGTTGCGCACGATCGGGCTGTTGTCGGATTGCGCCATGCGCTCGACCAGCGCCGAGGAATAAAGCCGGGCGGCATTCAGTGGCTGCAGGATGTCGTGGCCGGCGGCCGCAAAGAAGCGTGTCTTGCCGATATTCGCCTCGTCGGCGGCGGCGCGTGCCTCGCCGAGTTCGCGATTGACGCGGGTCAGCTCGGCCGTGCGTTCGGCGACGCGCTGCTCCAGCGTCTCGTTCGCCTGTTTCAGCGCCTGGTCGGCAGTGACGCGCTGAGTAATGTCGGTAAAGGTGGCGACGATGCCTTTGTCCGGCATGGCGTTGGAGCGCACCTCGATGATCCGCTCGCCGCCGTCAAGCACCAGCGAAAAGGGTTTGTCGAGCGTCAGGAAATGCCGCACCGTCTGGCTGAGATCGCCGGGCGCGATATCGCCGCGCTGGCTGAGCGTGGTGACGATCTCGGACAGGGGAAAGCCGACCTGCCCGGCGCTTTCCGGCAGATCCAGCAATTGCCGGAAGCGCCGGTTCCAGATCGTCAGCCGGTTGGAACTGTCGAAGACCGCAATGCCCTGGTCCATCTGCGACAGCGCCGTCTGCAGCATGTCCTGGTTATATTGCAGCGCCTCGCTCGCCTGGTCGAGCAACCAGGCGGTATCGGAAGAAGCATCTTCGATCTTCTGCAGGATCAAGGACAGCACCAGCCGGGCCGAGGACGAGCCGATGGCGCTGCCGAGCAGCTGTTCGCTGAAATGGATGAGCGCCATATCGGCCGGCTGCTCGTCCTCCAGCTTGCGGCCGGAGCTTTGTTCATAGGTGGTGAACGAGCGCTGCATGCGCTCTTCGCCGAGATAACGCGAAATCGCCGCTTTGAGGTCGCCGACGCTGATACGGGTCTTCCAGCCGCGCGTGGCAAATTGCGAGCGCGAATGCCGCTTGACGAAGATGCCGGCCTGAATGCGCTCCAGCGGCCTGGCATTGCGGGTGAGCGAACCGACGATGAAGAAGGCGGTGTTGACGAGCAGGCTCATGACAGTCGCATTGACCAGCGGATCGGCATCGGCTGCGGTGAACAAGGTGGTCCCGGGAAAGATGAAGCCGAGCACGGCGCTCGCCACATAGGAATAGTCAGGCCCGCCGAGCGAGGGCAGGAACAACAGGTACACCCAGATGATGAAGCCGGAGGAAAGCCCGAGGATCGCACCGCGCGCATTCGCCCGCCGCCAGATCAGCCCGCCGAACAGCGCTGGGGCGATTTGCGCGATCGCGGCAAAGGAAAGCAGGCCGATCGAGGCAAGGCCGGCGGTGCTGTCGGTCGAACGGTAATAGGCATAGCCGAATAACAGCACGGCGAAGATGGCGCTGCGGCGGATATTCAGCAGCGTCTTGGCGAAATTGTCGCGCAGGCTGGCGCGGCCGGCGAGTTTGCGCCGGAGGAAGATCGGCATGATGATGTCGTTCGACACCATGATCGACAGCGCCACGGAATCGACGATGACCATCGCCGTTGCGGCCGAAAAGCCGCCGATGAAGATGATCAGCGAAATGACGGGCATCTGACCGGCAAGCGGCAGCGACAGCATGTAGAAATCGGCATTGCCGGCGCCGCCGAAGGTCAAGAGCCCGCCGATCGCCACCGGCAGCACGAAGAGATTGATGGCGATGAGATAGGTGGGAAACAGGAAGCCGGCGAGTTTCAGCTGTTTCGGCGTCCGGTTTTCGACAACCGTCACGTGGAATTGCCGCGGCAGCAGGATGATCGCGAAGGCCGACAACAGGATCAGGGTGATCCAGCGGCTGATCGGCGTATGGTAGCTGAGCGCCGACATGACCAGTTCGTTGTCGACGGTCTTCTGCCAGAGATCGGTTGGACCGTCGAAGAGAAACCAGATGACGCAGACGCCGGCCGTCAGGAAGGCGACGAGCTTGACGACGGATTCCATCGAGACGGCGAGGATCAGGCCGTCCTGGTGTTCGGTTGCATCCGTATGCCGCGTGCCGAACATGATGGCGAAGCAGGCAAGCACCAGCGTCGCGAGGAGCGGCAGGTCGAGGAAATAGAGATTGCCGCTGCCGATGCCGTAATCGGACGGATTGACCATGGCGCTGACGGTGCTCGAAATCGCTTTCAGCTGCAGCGCGATATAGGGAATGGCGCCGATCAGCGAGATCAGCGCGACGATCGTGGCGACCGTCGGGTTCTTGCCGTAGCGCGCGGCGACGAAGTCGGCCACGGAGGTGAGCTTTTCCGCCTTGGCGAGTTCGATGATGCGGCGAAGCAGCGGCATGCCGAGCGTGAAGACCAGGATCGGGCCGATATAGATGCCGGCAAATTCCAGCCCGCGCTGCGCCGCAAGCCCGACGCTGCCGAAATAGGTCCAGGAGGTGCAGTAGATCGCAAGGCTCAGCGCATAGACCACCGGCCATCCGCCTTCCAGCGTGCCCGGGCCGAGCATGCCCGGGCTGCGGTTCTTGCGGTCGCCATAGCTTGCCACGGCAAAAAGCAGGAGCAGATAGCCGAAGGCAGACGCGAATATGACCCAGCCTGGAAGCATTGACCCTCCGCCGGCGGAAACCCGCCGGGACCTCCCGCAACATTGGTCAGCTTAAGTTATTTCAGACGCTTTGAAAATTCCCGGCCGTCTAGGCCTTAAGTCATAGGCCGCGAAGGGTATCGGCGAATAATTGCGATTGCCGATTGATGAATTGCAATGAAGGTGCAGCTACTGCATAATTCCTCAAATCGAAATTGATTAAGAATAAATTGTGCGTCAATTCAAAGCGTTGCAGCCTCCTTCACGAGGCTGAAGAGAGGCGTGACGCTGTAATAGACAGTTGCATATCTTTGAAATGCATCGAAGGGAGACGGATCCGATGCTCAATGAGTTCAAGGCCTTTATCGCCCGCGGCAATGTCATGGATCTTGCCGTCGGCGTCATCATCGGCGGCGCCTTCGGCGGCATCGTCAAATCGCTGGTCGACGACCTTATCATGCCGATCGTCGGCGCCATTTTCGGCGGCTTCGATTTTTCGAATTATTTCCTGCCGCTGTCGTCGGCCGTCAACGCGCCGTCGCTTGCGGCCGCCCGTGCGCAGGGAGCGGTGTTTGCCTATGGCAGTTTCCTCACCGTCCTCATCAATTTCCTCATTCTCGCCTGGATCATCTTCCTGATGGTCAAGGGCGTGAACATCCTGCGTGCCCAGGTCGAGCGCCAGGAAAAGGCCGCACCGGAAGAGTTGCCCCCGCCGCCCGCAGACGTGCAGCTGCTGACCGAAATCCGCGATCTGTTGGCCAAGCGCCCGACGGCTTGATCGGCTGGAGCCCGTCCGTTCCGGCCGGGCTCATTCATCACCAAAATCGATATGCCATCACTGGATATCATGGGATTTGCCGACGCAAATCCTCTATGAAGGCGAAAACCGGAGATATGCATGTCGATCTTGAGCAGCCTTAGCCCGCGCGCCGTGGCGGCGCCCGAAAGCGGGATCGTCGAAGTCGTCAATTATGCCCGTGGCCGTGAGGGCCTGTTGCCGCTCTGGGTGGGGGAAGGTGACCTGCCGACGCCGGATTTCATCAGCAAGGCGGCGATGGATGCGCTGGCGGCCGGCGAGACCTTCTACACCTGGCAGCGCGGCATTCCGGAGCTTCGCCAGGCGCTTTCGGATTATTACAGCAGACATTTCGGAATCCGGCTTCCGGTCGAGCATTTCTATGTCGCCGGCTCCGGCATGCAGGCGATCCAGATCAGCGTGCAGGCTCTGACCTCGCCGGGCGACGAAATGATTTACCTCACCCCCGCCTGGCCGAATATCGCCGCCGCCCTCGAGATCGCGGGCGCACGCTCGGTCGGCGTTCAGCTGCAGTTCGAAGGCGGCAAATGGGCGGTCGATCTTGACCGCATCGAAGCCGCGATCACGCCGAAGACCAGGGGGCTGTTCATCAACACGCCGTCGAACCCGACAGGCTGGACGGCAACCAGGAAGGATCTTGGTGATCTCCTGGCGCTGGCCCGCAAGCACGACCTCTGGATCATGGCGGATGAGATCTATGCCCTCTATTATTTTCCAGGCGGCCGTGCGCCCTCTTTCCTCGACGTGATGGAGCCTGATGACAAGGTCATCTTCGTCAATTCCTTCTCGAAGAACTGGTCGATGACCGGCTGGCGCGTCGGCTGGATCGTCGCACCCCCAGAGATGGGCCAGGTGCTCGAAAACCTGATCCAGTATTCGACATCGGGCGTGGCGCAGTTCATGCAGAAGGGCGCGGTCGCAGCCCTCAATGAAGGCGACGATTTCGTGCTCGCCAATATCGCCAAGGCGGCCCGTTCCCGCGATATTCTCTGCGATGCGCTCGTTGCCACCAACCGCGTCGAGACGCTGAAGCCGGATGGTGCGCTTTACGCCTTCCTGAAGATCGACGGCGTCACTGACAGCCGCAGGGCTGCGCTCGATATCGTCGACAAGACAGGCGTCGGCCTTGCCCCCGGCACCGCTTTCGGCCCCGGCGGCGAACTCTTTCTGCGCGCCTGTTTCCTGCGTGACCCAGCCCAGGTGGCGGTCGCCGCCGAGCGTCTCTGCGACTATATCCTCAAGCTCTGACCAACATTGGCCACGAGACCCCATCTGGTGACCGGCCAAGTCGATTTTGTGCCGGAATCGCCGGATCGATAAAACTCTAGCAATGCCCGAAATCGACCTCTAACCACGACTCCAAACATACCGGTTCAAAGGCCCTCGAACGGCCATTCGATAAGAAAATTGGAAAGAAAAACCGGCGCCTGATGCCCCTGCTTATAAAAACGAAAGCAGGGATGCGGGACATGGCGGTTTTGGTGACGGGCGGGGCCGGATATATCGGCAGTCACATGGTTTGGGCGCTGCTCGATGCGGACGAGGATGTGGTCGTGCTCGACCGCCTCTCGACGGGCTTTCGCTGGGCCGTGGCGCCGGCGGCGCGTTTCTATCTCGGCGACATTGCCGATCCCGACATATTGAAGAAGATCTTCATCGAAAACGACATCGAGGCGATCATCCATTTCGCCGGCTCCGCCGTCGTCCCGGTCTCCGTCGCCGATCCGCTTTCCTATTACGACAACAATTCCGGCAAGACCCGGGCGCTGCTGAGCGCTTCGGTCAAGGCCGGTATCCGCAATTTCGTCTTCTCCTCGACGGCGGCCGTCTACGGTCAGCAAAAGTCGGACCTGCCGGTGAAGGAGACTGCCTCCCTCAATCCGGAAAATCCTTACGGCCAGTCGAAGCTGATGACCGAATTCATGCTGCGCGATGCCGCCGCCGCCTATGATTTCAACTATGTCGCGCTTCGCTATTTCAACGTCGCCGGCGCCGATCCGCACCACCGTGCCGGCCAGTCGACCTCAGGCGCCACGCATCTCATCAAGGTCGCCTGCGAGGCAGCGCTCGGCAAGCGCGACAGCGTCCATGTCTACGGCATCGACTATCCCACGCATGACGGCACCGGCGTGCGCGACTACATCCATGTCAGCGATCTCACGGATGCTCATCTGAAAGCGCTGCAGCATCTGCGCAAGGACAGGGGCTCGCTCGTCGCCAATTGCGGTTATGGCAGCGGCTATTCCGTGCTCGACGTGCTGAACATGGTCACCCGCCTGCACGGGCATTCCTTCAAGATCCACATGGCGCCGCGGCGCGCCGGCGATTCCGCCAGCGTCGTCGCAGACGCGTCGCTCGCAAGGCAGGTGCTCGATTGGAAGCCCAGATACGATTCGCTGGAAACCATCGTCCAGAGCTCGCTTGATTGGGAACTGTTCCTGTCGAACAAGGGTGTCGACGATCTGCAGAGTATCCACCGGGCACTCGCGGCCGCGTCGTTCTGAGCGGCGCACGACAGCGCCGCGCGTCTTTTCAGACGCGCAGGACGCTGTAGCACTTTGAACTGCTGCATCACTCCTTCAATCGATCTCGATTAAAGGAGTGATGCAATAGCCTGTTTATATCCCCCCGCCTGCGGGGGCGCATGCCGTTACGTGAATAAGGAAAAATCAGGCTTTCTCTGGCTGGCTCGGGCCAACGGAAAAGAGAAGATGAAGAAATTTCTGGCCGCATTGCAACTGCAAAAGGACAATCCGACGCTTCTGACGGCGCAGTTTCGGGCCCTGTCGTCACAGATCCCCATTCTCTACGTCCTCCTGATCATCAACGCCCTTGCGGTGGCGATCACTCACCTCAAATCCGCACCCCTCTGGCTTTCGCTCTACATTCCGGTCGGCTTGAGTGTCCTCTGCGTCTTCCGTCTCTGCTGGTGGGAGATCCGGGGCAAGGAAAACGTCACCGCCGAACGGGCCTATAAGCTGATGAAGGTGACAATGGTCGGGGCCGGCGTCCTGACTTTCGCCTTCGGCGGTTGGGCGATCGCGCTTTATCAATATGGCGACGCCTCCCAGCAGGGCCAGATCGCCTATTTCCTCGTCGTCACCGGCATCTCCTGCATCTTTTGCCTGATGCACCTGCCGATGGCGGCGGCACTGACCACGGTGATCACCTTCTCGGCCATGATTGCGACCTTCATGTTCTCGGGCAATCCCGTTTTCGTCGCCACCGCCGTCAGCGGCCTGTTCCTGATCTTGCCCTTCCTCAGGGTGATCAACAGCTATTTCCAGAATTTCGTCGGCCTCGTGCAATTGACCGAGGAGCTGAAGCAGAAGCAGGCGGAGGCCGAGGAACTGAACCTCGTCAACAGCCGCAACGCGCTGCATGACCAGCTGACCGGCCTTGCCAACCGCCGCAGCTTCTTTCTCTCGCTGGAGAAACGGCTGCAGAAGGACCCGTCCGCGCCGCCCGTCCTCGGCATTCTCGATCTCGACGGCTTCAAGCCCGTCAATGACGTCTTCGGCCATGCTGCGGGCGATCTCGTGCTCAAGGAGACGGCCCGCCGCTTCGTCGCGCTGGTCGGCGAAGAGGGCATCGTCTCCCGTCTCGGCGGCGATGAGTTCGGCATCATCTTCCCCTGTTCGATGACGCGCCAGGCGATCGCCGATCTCGGCCAGGCGCTCTGCGCCGCCGTCCGCGAACCTTACGAAATCCCCGACGGCTCGGTCCGCGTCTTCGGTTCCTGCGGCATCGTCTATCCCGATATCGGCGAGTACACGGCCGAGGATCTCTACGAGAAAGCGGACTTCGCTCTTTACCAGGTCAAGAGCAAGCGCAGCAGCGGCGTCGAATTCTTCTCGCCCGACCACGAGAAGATCCTGACGCAGCGCCACCTGATCGAACTCGAACTGCAGGCGAACGACTTCGCCAAGGAATTGAAACTGGACTATCAGCCGATCGTCGAATTGAGGAGCGGCCGCGTCGTCGGCTACGAGGCGCTCGCCCGCTGGGACAGTGCCCGCTTCGGCCGCATCAGTCCGGAAGCCTTCATTCCCGCTGCCGAGCGCACAGCGGTCATCGGCCGCATGACCCGCATCCTCTTTGCCAAGGCGCTCGAAGCGCTGGCGATCATTCCCAGGCATCTCAGGTTGTCCTTCAATCTCTCGGCGCGGGATATCTGCGACCACGAGACCTCGATGGCGCTGCTTGCCATGATCACCCGCTCCGGCATCGATCCGAAGCGTATCGAATTCGAGATCACCGAGACCGCACTGCTCTCCGATTTCGACACCGCCGATCAGGTGATCACGATGCTGCGCGCCGCCGGCATCTCGATCGCGCTCGACGATTTCGGCACCGGCTATTCGAGCCTCAGCCATATCCACCGTCTCGGCTTCGACAAGCTGAAGATCGACAAGGCCTTCGTGATGAATTTCGATCGCGACGCTCGTTGCATGAACATCACCCGCTCGGTCGCCAATCTCTGCCAGAACCTCGGCATTGCCTCCGTCGCCGAAGGCGTCGAAAGCGAAGAGATCGCCGAAGGATTGAAGGCGATGGGCGTTCGCCTGGCGCAGGGCTATCATTTCTCGCGGCCGCTGCCGCTGGAACTTGCCATCGACTACGCCGCAAGGTGCGATGCCGCGGCCTCCGCCCGCAATTCACTGTCTGCCTGAACAATCAAATCCGCGACCGGTCGCAAAGCGACTGGAGCGAAGCTGGATCGTCGTCTATTCATGGTCGTAACTGAGGAGGTAAACCATGCAGGACGGCGAAGTCATCATTGAACGGCGGGGCACCGCAGGCGTGATCCGGCTCAACCGGCCGCGGGCGCTGAACAGCCTGACGCTGCCGATGATCCGCGCGATCACCGAGGCGTTGCACGCTTTTGCCGGGGATTCCGAGGTGGCAAGCGTCGTGGCCATGGGCGAGGGCGAACGCGGCTTCTGCGCCGGCGGCGATATCCGCGCCCTGCATGAGAGCGCCCGCGCCGGCGATGGCCTGGCGGCAAGCTTCTGGCGCGAGGAATTCCGCCTCAACCATCTGATCGCCTCCTACCCCAAACCCTATGTCGCGCTGATGGACGGCATCACCATGGGCGGCGGCGTCGGCCTGTCGTCGCACGGCCGCCACCGCATCGTTACCGAGCGCACGCGGCTTGCCATGCCCGAAACCGGCATCGGCTATGTGCCCGATGTCGGCGCCACCTGGCTGCTGCCGCGTAGCCCCGGCGAAGCCGGAACATGGCTCGGCCTGACCGGCCTCGATATCGGTGCCGCCGATGCCATCCATGCCCGCCTCGCCGACCTGCAGATCGCCTCGTCGCGGCTCGGCGCGGTGATCGATGCTCTGTCGACCCTGCCGCGCGGCAGTTCGTCCGGCGATGTCGATGCCGTCTTGCAGGCGCTTTCCGAGTCTCCGGGAGAAAGCCGGCTCAGGCAGAACGCGGCGACGATCGATCGCGCCTTCCGTTTCAACAGCGTCGAGGAGATCCTGGCCGAACTTGCCGGGGAGGAGGGCGACTTCGCCGCCGAGACGCGTCGGGTGCTGCTGACGCGGTCACCGACCAGCCTGAAGCTCGCTTTGCGGCTGCTCAGGGCCGGTCGTCGCAGCGCCTCACTCGCCGAATGCCTCGGCCGCGAACTCGGCGCCTGTCTGCAGATGCTGGATAATCCGGACTTCTTCGAGGGCATCCGCGCCGCCGTCATCGACAAGGACCGCAATCCGAAATGGTCGCCCGCGTCAGTCGAGGCCGTGCAGGCCGCAACAATCGAGCATTTCCTGAAACCGGCCGAGCCGCCGCTTTCGCTCTGATCTGTCCTGGGCCTATCGCCACATGCCGCGCATGCGGGCGCCGACATCGATGCGCACCTGCCGCGCCTGCGCTTGAGCGGCGGTCTGCGATTTCACCTGCGGCCAGCTGCAGGCCTCGAAGAACTGCAGCAGTGTCGCGGGAATGAAGCGGCTGCGTGAGGCATAGACATGCCGGTCGCCCTGCGAATTCTGCCCATAGGTGAAGAAGCGTTGCGGCACGACGAGGTCGAGGCCATCCCGGGCGCGCGTCATCGCCACATAGAGCAGCCGGCGTTCCTCCTCGATTTCGGCGCTGGCGCCGACGGCGAGATCGCTCGGAATGCAGCCGTCGACGACGTTCAGCATGAAGACCCGCGTCCATTCCTGGCCCTTGGCGGAGTGGATGGTAGACAGGATGAGATAATCGTCGTCGAGGAGCGGCACGCCCGCCTGGTCGCTGGTCGCATCCGGCGGGTCGAGGGTGAGTTCGGTGAGGAAACGCTCGCGTGAGGCATAACCGCTGGCGATCTGCTCGAGCTGCAGCAGATCGGCCAGGCGCGTCGCGGCGTCCTCATGCAGCCGTTCCAGATGCGGCACGTACCATTGCCGCGCCAGACCGATTTCCGCCGGCCAGCCGGCCTTGCCGGTCTTCAGCTCCTGCAGCATCGAAACGAAATCAGTCCAGTCCTCGCCGGAGCGCGGCGGCGCGGGCATGGCGGCAAGCGCGGATAACGGGCTGGCATCCTCGGCCATCAGGTCGAGCGCCTTCTGCGCCGTCGACGGCCCGACGCCCGGCAGGATCTGCATCAGCCGGAAGCCCGCCACCCGGTCGCGCGGGTTCTGCGCGAAGCGCAGCGCAGCCAGCATGTCCTTGACATGCGCGCTGTCGAGAAATTTCAGCCCTCCGAACTTGACGAAGGGAATGTTGCGCCGGGTCAACTCGACCTCAAGCGGTCCACTGTGATGCGAGGCGCGGAACAGCACGGCCTGCTGCTTGAGCTTGAGACCTTCTTCGCGGTTGTCGAGCACCATATCGGCAACGTATCGCGCCTGCTCGGCCTCGTCGCGCACCGTCACCAGGCGCGGCCGCTCGGACGATTGCCGCTCGGTCCAGAGATTCTTGGTAAAGCGCTCCGAGGCAAGATCGATGACGGCGTTGGCAGCCGCAAGGATCGGCTGCGTCGAGCGGTAGTTGCGGTCGAGCGTGACGATATCGGCGGCCGGGCTGAAGGCGGCGGGAAAATCGAGGATATTGCGCACCGTCGCGGCACGGAAGGAATAGATCGACTGCGCATCGTCGCCGACGACGGTCAGCCCCTGGCCGCCGGGCTTCAGCGCCATGAGGATCGAGGCCTGCAGCCGGTTGGTGTCCTGATATTCATCGACCAGCACATGGTCGAAGCGGCTGCCGATATCCTCGGCAATGACAGTCTCGCCGACCATCTGCGCCCAGTAGAGCAGCAGGTCGTCGTAGTCGAGCACGTTCTGGCTCTGCTTGGACTCGACATAACAGGCGAAAAGTTCGCGCAGCTGTTTCTCCCACGCCGCGCACCAGGGAAAGGCGTCGCGCAGCACGAGATCGAGCGCGGTTTCCGAATTCACCGCTCGGGAATAGATGGCAAGACAGGTGCCCTTCGTGGGAAAGCGGCTTTCCGTCTTGGAGAAGCCGAGGTCGTGCCGGATGAGGTTCATCAGGTCGGCACTATCTTCGCGGTCGTGGATGGTGAAATCCGGATCGAGGCCGATCTGCTGGGCGTAATCGCGCAACAGCCGCGCGCCGATGCCGTGGAAGGTGCCCGACCAGGAAAGCGCGTCGGCCATGACGCCGGCATTGGCGCCAAGCACATCGCGGCAGATGCGCTCGACGCGCCGCGCCATCTCGGCGGCTGCCCGGCGCGAGAAGGTCATCAGCAGGATGCGGCGGGGATCGGCGCCCTTGACGATCAGATGGGCGACCCGATGCGCCAGCGTATTCGTCTTGCCGGAGCCGGCGCCGGCAATGACCAGCAGCGGCCCGGCAATATGGCTGCCGTCGGTGAGCGTGCCGTGCTCGACGGCCATGCGCTGCTGCGGATTGAGCTTTTCGAGGTACATCCAGCCGTCCGGTCGGGCTCCCGCAGAATCACTGGGGAAAGATTAGATGTTCCTTGAATGTTCGCGATTGCCCCCGCTGTCAAGCGCCGCGCTACGTCGAGCACGCCTCAATCGGGGAAATCCGGGCCGACCACGCGCCGCACCAGTTTCAGGCTGCGATCCGGCTGGAGAATATAGGTTTCCTCCACGCGCTGGCCCGTTTCGTTGTAGAACTGGTTGTAGACGGCGCTGCCGACCGGCGATTTGGTGAGCTTCGTTCGCGGCTGGCCGCCATAGGTAATGCTGCCGGGAATGGGGTCCAGCGCCGGGCTATCGGCCGAGGAGCAGCCGGCAAGCAAGGCCGCGGTTAACAAGGCTGATAGAAGCGCTTTCATCGTCTTCATCCCTCTTTCGACTGCAGCCAGATATGGAAATCGCCGCGTCTTTCGCCAAGGGCTGGCCACCCGGCCGCAACGAAATGCCTCGCCGCGGCGTTAACTGATATCTACCAACATCAGGAGACGGTCACGGTGCTCGGATTTCCAGCATTCACCGGCCATGAGGAGTCCGGCCGGCAGGGCCACAGCGATGCGGCGACGCGCGCTTCGGTGGAAAGCGCCCTTCATGCGGCCGGCGATATCGAAGCGGCGGACATCATCGTCAGCATATCGGGCGCCTATGTTGTCCTGGAAGGTTTCGTGCGCCGGCGCGGCGATGTCGAGCGGGCCGTCGAGATTGCCGAGAGCATCGTCGGCCGAGGCCATGTGCGCGGACGCCTGCTGCGACGCTAGCCGGCCCGCGTGCCCTCCATGTCTTGCGGCGCATGAAGGGAACCAAAATGCCCTCCGCGGGTTGAAAGGCCGGACCCAAACGCTGGAGACCCTCATGCAGTCGCTTCTTCGCATCTCTGCAATGACCTTGATTACAGGCGGTGTCCTTGCCGGCTCCGCCCATGCCTCGCTGGAAACCGGCACGAATTATTCCGCTCTGCCGAAGGACCAGATCGCCCTCAACGAATATACCGGGGCCGTCGCCTGCCAGCCGGTAGAGCCCCACTATCTCCCCTCCTTCATCCGCGCGGCGGACGGTACGATCATCGGCGTCGGTTATGTCGAGGTCGAGGACGAGGGCGGCGCAGACTGCTGAAAACATGAGGACTTGCTCGGACGAGGCTCGCCTGCGTCTCCGCTAAGGGTACGAGCCTCTAACCATCATCATGATGGCTGGGCATCTTCTATGAAGACACCTGTACCAGGCGCAACACCTGTTGCACCAAAACCCGGCGCGAGTTCGATGCAGGGTTAAGCAAAATTAAAACATTGTTCCGTTCCGGCACGTTCCGTTTACGAACGACCTGAAGTGACTTGGAAATCCCGACCGAAGTGCAGCGCATAACCCCGAAAATCGGAATCGATTTTCGGAAAGGATTATGCGCCAGTTCAATGCAGCTTCAGCTTCGCCTCTTCGGCCGCCGCCAGGAACTCGGCTCTTGCTTCTTCCACGCTCTTGCGCCCGTCGAGCGCTGCCCGGCAGGCGCTGCGGGCCTTGATGTAACGAAGCCCGCGCATACTCGGCCAGAGATCCGCCAGGCACTTCAGCGCATCGAACGGACCATTGACCGTTCGCGCATCGGCACCTTCGAAACCGACCTTGACCGGGCTGTTCCATCTTTCAGTTGCCATCGATGCTCCTCCACGATTGTCGACAGAAACAAAGTGCAGCGTCTCCCAGTTCCTCCGGGGAGACTCCGCCATGATAGGCATTCTAGCGCGATTTTTACGGTCAACAATGGTGAATCGATTATTGCTGATGAGACGAAATGTCAGCCTGCATGGCCTTCCCGGCTCTCGTCAGATGGCTGCCCTGCGAGAGGTTGGTGAAACGGAGAGCGTGCGGCCGGGTCCCTTCGCCCCGTTTACGGGGAGAAGGTGGCGGCAGTCGGATGAGGGGCCGGCCTCACCGAGTGAGCAAAATGATTCCTAATACTGAAAGAAAACTGGTGCTGCCGAGTGGGATTGAACCACCGACCTCACCCTTACCAAGGGAATTGTTGGAAGTATAAAAGTGTATATTCCATAGGGCTTCTAGATGTGGGTTGGATTTGTGCGTACACAATTTGTACAAAACAGTGGTTTTGACAAGGAAAAGCCCGCAATCGCGGGCTTTGTAGTTAGGCTGTTCCGAATAGGTCTGGCATTCGTGGCGTGTTGTCGTTGGCTGGCTGACGCTTCCGCTTTGTGGTTAAGGGCGCGTCAATGCGTTCGCGAGCCATGGCCGCATATTCCGGATTTAGTTCGCAAAGGACCGCGTTCCGGCCATGTGCTTGCGCGACAAGGCCGGTAGTGCCCGCACCGCCAAACGGGTCCAGAACCGTGCCGCCGACGGGGCAGCCGGCCAATATGCAGGGCTCGATCAGGTCTGACGGGAAGGTCGCGAAGTGAGCGCCCTTGAATGGCTTGGTGCTGACAGTCCAGACGGAGCGCTTGTTGCGCATCTCTGTAATGGCACGGAATGCGTTCTGCCCTGTGTCCGCCATGGCTTCTGTCTTGCCGTCGAACGAACCTTTTGGCGCGCTCGGCCTAACCTTCTGGCTTCTCCCCATCTGATGTTCGCCAGTCTTTCCAGTCGCAAACTCACTGCCGCGAGGGCCGCAGATCGCGGGTTCTTTGATGGCCTCACCGTCGAAATGATACCGAAGGCTCTTGCTAAATAAGAAGATATACTCGTGCGACTTGGTGCAGCGGTCTTTGACGCTTTCCGGCATTGGGTTGGGTTTGGCCCAGATGATGTCCTGCCTAAGAACCCAACCGTCGACCTGCAGCGCGAATGCCACTTTCCAAGGGATTCCGATCAGGTCTTTTTGTGAAAGACCATCAGGTATCTTGCCGCTTTTTCGGTTGTCGTATGAACCGGCGTTTGTCGCAGACTTCGCACCGGGGGACCCTCCGCCGAAGCCGCGTGCATAACTATCCCCCAAGTTCAGCCACAGCGTTCCATCGTCTCGCAGCACCCGCCGCACTTCACTAAACACGGACACCATTGCCGCGACGAATTCTTCTGGCGTCGGTTCAAGGCCAAGCTGCCCGTCCACGCCATAATCGCGCAGACCGAAATACGGCGGGCTGGTAACGCAGCAATGAACGGACTGCGGCGCCATTGCGGCCAGCAAGGTGCGGCAGTCTCCGACTTGGATATCAACCTTCATTTCGCTTCCTTTCCAAATCAGTCCGCTTGCCCATGCCCTCGGCAAACTTGCCAGACCACGCCAACGGATCATCGAGCCATGGCAACCGAGCACACAGCTCGGGCACCGGCAGCTTGTTGATTGCCTCGATCAGCGGAGCTTGCGGCACGTTAGTGTAGTGGCGGCTCATGTCGTCCGCAGCATGGCCCAGGATCTGGTCTTTGATGTGCGGATGCACGCCAGCAACAACCAGTCCAGTCGAGCACGAATGGCGGCCAGTGTACGGCGCGATATCCCTGATGCCAGACCGACGGCGCGCACCGTTTATTGCCGTCTTCAGCCCGCCGCCGCCTTCGCCCTCGATGTCGGTAACGATAGTGACGTACGGCTCGCCCTTCGGTGTTCGGAATAGGCGCGGATCATCGGCGAGAGAATTCCGCTTGAGGAGCGATTCAAAGATCGGCACAAGGAACTCATGGATCGGTATGCCACGCGGCTCGCCGGTCTTCGTTTTTGTCAGCGTGATCCATCGGCCGGCGACATTCACCTCTTGTGCCTCGAGCGCGAAAATCTCGATAGGCCGCATCCCAGTGTAAAACAGCGTGGTTATCAGCATGGCTGGCCCAGGCGACATGGCCGCAATGAACTTTGCCGCATGCTCGTAGTCGACAGGGAACGTGCCAGCGCGGCGCTTTGCCAAACGCACGATGTTGGTGCCCTTCGCCTTCTTCGGTCGCGACCACAGCCGCATGTCGGCCCAGCCGTTCTTTACGGCGTGGTTCCAGACCGCAATAAACGGCGTGTAGCATTGCCGGTTGCGCGTCTCTGGCAGCGCGGTCGGATAAAGGGTGCGCGCCGCTTTGTCTAGGTCATCCTGCTGGATGTTCTTCAGCGGCGTCGAATAGAAGTAACCCAGCAGGCCAGAGTGCGGCGTGCCGATATATCGTGTTTCGCCGCCGGCCTCGATGTACGAAGTCACAGCATCGGAGAAATCGCGCGTTGCCTTCGGCCCGTAAATCGCGTCGCTTACGAGGCCCGCTTCACGTTTGATGCGGATCGCTTCTGCGACTTCTTTGTCGTTAGCGCGAGTAGTTTCTCGTACTTTTTGTCCGTGGACGGTGCCGCTGATCCACCAGACTTCGCCACGCTTGTAGAGTTTGAGGGGCATCGAAGAATGTCCTTTATAGACTCGATATCGCTATCGGTTAACAGAATATCCCTGCCTCGCACCATGCAGAAGCCGTGTTGCTTGGCAATCTTGGCGACACCACGATTGGTGAGCCGAAGGTGGTCTGCCGCCTCGGCAAGGGTATAGACCTTGCCGAGCGGTGTGTTGTCGTTTGCTGGTTGGTGGGTCACAGATCTGGATCCTCCCAGGTATTGTTGAAGCGGCAGTTGGCCGGCATGCCTTCGAACATCGGCTTGATCTGCGCTCGCTTGTAGCCGGCGAGGCCGCAGCCGATCGGCGTGATATCGAAGGTCAGATCGGGGCGGGACTCGGCGAACCGAAGGAACTGCATGACCGACTTCTCGATCTCGACCAGGCCGCGCGTGCGGATCGATTCATCCTTGGTCGGGATGCCGTAGGACTCGCCCTGCAGCCCGGTGCCCTGGCCGTAGATTGCGCCCCGGTGCTTACGAGCGTAAAGCGCGGCGCCAGCACCGTGCCGACCGGCCAGATTGCTGCCGAAGACGAATATCTCCGTCACAGCGCCCTCCATGCATCAATTGCCGCTTGCGCCTCCGCCCAAACGGAATGGTCATCGCCAATGTCTTCCAGTTCCATGTCGCAGCGATCTTCTTCCTCGCGACGGATGTTCCAGATGGCACGCGCAACGGCTTCCAACTTCTTTCTGTCCTGCTCTTCGTCGTGGCGGTCGGTCATGTCCGTGGCCTCTGCCTCAAGCCAGCCGTCAAGCCAATCGGCCGCTTTCGCTTCAAACATAAAGCCAGATCGATATGGATTGTGGTCATCAGGGTTTCCGCCACGGTAGTAGTCGCGACGACCTCTTCTTCGCCTGCTTGATGGAGTTTCGCTCACCGCAACACCTCCAAAACGCCGCCTTCCAAGCCGCCGGCAGGCGGCTGGTACGTCTCGCAACCGGCCAGCGAGGCTACGGCCAAAGCCAGCAACCCCCACACCAAGATCGAAAGCGCAAGGCCGTTGGCGAGGCCTCGAGCGAATTTGTCGTCCGTCATCACGACACGGCGGCCAGTTGCGGCGCTCATGGCTGCACCCTATTGTCGTTGGCGATCATCCTTGCGACTTCGCGCAACTTGCTGGCGATCGCTGCATGGCGGCGAGCTCGCTTGCTCGACTGGCTATGCCAATCCGCAACGGCGGCCAGTCTGCCTGCTGGGATATCGGTGGCGGGCGTCAGGCTGTCGACGACTTCGGTGCCAGTGCCGTTGTATGGTCTGGTGTCGTTGGTCATGTGTGTCTCCTCTTGTAGTGGTGTGGTTAGGTGGTGGTCTCCTGAGATGCCATCAGTTTAAGATAGGCGTCTATGAGTTGGTCTCGGTTCTCAAATCCCGTTCGCCGCTCGATGAGCATGTCTTGCATGTCTGGCGTGTGATCGTCGCCGCCGTATATGGTGATCTCGGCAAACTGCTCGACGCCAATCAGGTTCATGCGAAAGACGTGCTTCACCGACATGACGCCTTCTCCGCTCGGGATGTGGACATTCATCTCCCCCGGCATTTCGGCAAGAGCTTTTCGAAGCTCGAAAACTTTCATGGCTGGTCATCCTCCAAATTGTGCTAGAGCGCGGCACGGAAACGAACAGTTGCAGCCATCATCACCGGCCGCGCTCTATTGCCCTTGGGCAATTAGTAATTTTCGGCTTCGATGCGGGTGATGAAGAAGTGAATGCCTGGGGCGCATTCCTCCATCCAATCCTCGTCGAAGGAATCGGGAGTGACGCGCTGGCCGACGCGATATTCGGTTTTGTAATCGTGACGGCTGACGGCTACATCATCCCCGCCGATAATTTCGATGACATCCGCGAATTCGGCGCGGCATTTGCGACCGAAAGCATGCGAGCGCTTGGCCTCCTCTGGAATACGCAACTTGACGATGACGCCGCCAGAGCATTTTTTCCAGCCGATCAGGCTGCCTTCCGGGAGGATGCGAGTCTGAGCGATAGGAAGCTCAGCGTTTTTCGCCTCGCCCAGGTCGGCGCTGCCCAGGTCGGCGCTGCGCAGGTCGGCGCTGCGCAGGTCGGCGCTGCGCAGGTCGGCGCTGCGCAGGTTGGCGCTGCGCAGGTCGGCGCTGCCCAGGTCGGCGCCGTACAGGTTGGCGCTGCGCAGGTCGGCGCTGCGCAGGTTGGCGCCGTACAGGTCGGCGCCGTACAGGTTGGCGCTGCGCAGGTCGGCGCTGCGCAGGTCGGCGCCGTACAGGTCGGCGCTGCGCAGGTTGGCGCTGCGCAGGTCGGCGCTGCGCAGGTCGGCGCTGCGCAGGTTGGCGCTGCGCAGGTTGGCGCTGCGCAGGTCGGCGCTGCGAAGGTCGGCGCCGTACAGGTCGGCGCTGCGCAGGTCGGCGCCGTACAGGTCGGCGCTGCGCAGGTTGGCTTTTTCCTTAATAGCCCACTTCACGGCAAGGCCGAGCTTGACGGACGGAAGCGTATCAGCGGCGCAGTCAATTTCAGCAGTGATCTGCACTTCGCCGGAAAATCTGTTCAGTATCTCGAATTTCATACTGGTCTCCTCTTCGTGGTGTGGTGGTTAGTGGTGCTGCGCGATGTACGGCAGCCAGATAGAAACGGCGGCGACGAACGTGCCGGCGGAGCATGCACCGAGCAGGTCATAAAGAAAGCTGCGGATGGTGATGCGGTCGTCGAGATGGTGGTTCATTCGTCACCGCCAAGCTCTGCCAGCACGCGGCCCGGCTTCTTGTGGCGCAACGCAAAACGGCCGCGGCAATCAACATTGCGCGGCTTCGGATGCTTCTTGGCTTTGTGGTCAGGCTTGCGGAAGGGCTCGACGCTACCGGCGGCAATTGCCAGCGGCGCGTGGTCTTCTGGATCGATAAATCTTCTGCCGAGCATGTCGGTCTCCTCAAGTGGTGCCCAGCCATGGTGCGGCTGTGAGGAGATGTATAAGCGCTTATAACAATCTTGTCAACATCAATTATGAATCCAGTTGTAGGCAATTGTTAAATCAGGTGTATTTTCCCGACAAAATGATCGGATGAACGCTGACAACCGAATCGCGATCGAACTCTATTTTCTTCTCGGGATTGTATTGTTTGAGTACCAGCCGGTTGCCAGCCCACCCAACATATTCCTTTATGTAGCCCAGCGGCGACGCTCCCTCCTCATTTGGGTGCACCTGAACGACGACGTCGTCACCGCGTCGAGCGGGGCGCGCTGGGTGGACATAAACGAGCTCGCCTGGACGGTAGCGCGGCGACATGGATTCCCCATCGACCCACACGGCATAGGCGTTCGCAACGTTTGCCAGCGAAGGCGGGCAGGCGATATAGTCCTGGACCTGGCCATTGAAGATGTATTCGCCGTCGTCGCCGCCAACTACCTCACCCAGCACCGGAATCATCTTGCCAGGCTTGCTCATCGGTATGACCTCGGCAAGCCTAGCGCTCGGCGGTTCGGCGCTGCTCATCCTTGCCGATATGTCCTTAAGGCCCTGCACAAACGCCGGCGGAATCTTCATATTCTTTTCCGGATCGCGGCCGGCGGATGCGATCATAAGCTGGCGCATCTCCTGCTCGTCGATCTGCAGCATCCGTGCTATTTCGCGCCAGTATGCTGACGACTTAGCCCTGCCGCTAAACAGGTTGTTAACCGCCTGCTGCGTGATGTTCAGCTCTCGAGCAATGTCAGCTTGCGTCACTCCGGTAGCTTCTGACTGCTCGTGAAGTTTCTCAGTCAATTTCGTCATAAAAATATCCTCTTGATATCAACTGCTTAGCACAACGGGATGTCATTTGCAATAATAAGCACTTGCACAATCAATTGAGTCGTGGCATTCATAATCCCGTAAGCAAACAGGGCGCCGAACGGGTCAGACAAGGAGTTTTCCGATGCTGGCAATGATCGACGACAGAAGAGCAGGGCACAACGAGGCAGTATATTGTAGCGGGCACGATCCTCCCGGATTTTCACAGGGCAACAGTTAGTAACAACCCATTTCTCGACAACCCCCATTTGGAGAATGACATGCGGCACAGCAAGAAAGACCACGACAGAAGAAGAGTAGCGCCGAAAGGCCGAGGGCCGCCAAGAAGAAGATGATGTCGAACAGAAGCCGCCGCTTTGGCGGCTTTTCCTTTTAGTAGGAACCACTTTTTCTGGAGGGGATTGCCATGAGAGCCAACACCGACAATTCGACATAAAAATAACGCCGCTGGCTTCTGCCTGCAGGCGTTTTTGTCGTTGCTTGCTGGGGAATTAACCCGCTTCCGCGAGCCAACCCGAAGGCCGGCACCACCCGTTAAGGCTCGCAGAAGGCAGTTCCTACTATCTCGGGGGAGGAGACATGGCTGAGCCGCGCCGTTAACCCCGGATTTCGATATCGCCACCACAGCGACGTGGGTTGTCTACCAAACAATCCACAAATTTGTCAAGCGTCAATTTTTGTCACCCGGCAGAAATCCGCTCAGAAAGGACGATGACATGCACAGCCTCAACGTCTCGAATTGTCATCTCCTTGCCGCCGGCCTCGATGATAGCTTGCGCATCGGCCAGCGTAACCAGCCGACCCAGCCAGGCGACGCCGCCCTTGGCGTGCACCAGAACTTCATTGCCGGGCTTCGGCCAGATCGCCGGATCCAGCCAAGCTTTTGTGCCAACCAGCAGCGCCGGCTCCATGACCTTAGTGTCTATGAGAATGGCGTATCGGCCTTCCGGTATGCGCTTGCGGCCCTGGTTGAACGCTTCGAACGCATACTTGCCGGTCTTGCGGTCTGTCACCTTGCCGTAAACGCGCGCCGAGCCGTAAGCCGCGGCAAGCTTGGTGTTGCCGGTCGACTGGCTTGCCTCATCGACGAGCTCCGCCACCATATCGGTGCTGATGTTCAGAAACTTGGCGATCGACGCAAACATGTGCTGTCGCGGCGCGCTGCCGTTCTTCCACCGGCTGAACGTTTGCTGCAGCCAATCGTATTTCGCGGCCACTTCGCGATCGGTCATGCCCTGTTTGGTTTGCTCGTTCGCCAGCATCTGCGCGAATCTTGATTTAGAGGGGGGCATATTCACCTACCTGCCCGCGTCGGGCTTGCCACGTTAGGCATGTTTACACTACACATTCGGTTATTACAAATTTGTCAAGGCGTCAACCGCGCTTTGGCGAGTGCCACCACCACCAAGAGGAGACCACGATGAGCCAAGCGGCAATCGTCACATATAAGCACATCGCGAGAGTACGCCAGCTTCTAGGCGAGTTTGCCGTGGAGATGATCAGGCGCGGAGACGTGCATGATGCATCGAAGTTCGACCCTATCGAGATGGGGCCGCTTGAGGAGATGCAAAAGGTCGTCGACACAGAAGGCCAAGCGCCGTTCGGATCCGACGAATACAAGCGGCGCACCGACATGCTAGGGCCGATGATTGAGCACCATCGAGCCAACAATAGCCACCATCCGGAATTCTACGCCGACGGCGTCGCCGGGATGGACCTTTTCGATGTCGTCGAAATGTTTTTCGATTGGCGGGCAGCCAGCGAGCGCGGCGAAGAGTCTGCGATGAACCTCAACTTCGCCTGCGACAAATACAAAATCGACGGCGAGCTACGCGGCATCCTTTTTAACACGGCGGCTCGGCTCGGCTACGCCACCAAGTAATCACCCACCACACCACCACCAAGAGGAGACCACATGGACAATTGCATTCAGACCGCCAGCGTTGACGAAATCACCAGAGCGCTCAGAGAAGAAGGTCTTTCACTTCGCCAGATCGGCGAACGCCTTGGCCTCAGCCATCAGGCCGTTTACTTCCGGCTCGGCGGCAAGCGCACGCCGCTCCGCACCAATCCCCCTCCCGCAGCCAACGACAACAAGACTATCAAGATGATGCCGCACAACGGCGGCTATTCTACCGTCTCCGGCATGATGCCCGTTTCGCTGCGGCGCATCCCCACCATGGACGTTGCAGAAGTCGCGCCGTCGGCCCGTGAACTGCAGGTCTCCGGTCTTGGTGACGATATCGGCTTCGGGGTGGCGGCATGAGCGACACCACAGAGCACTGCGATTGCGAATACTTCTCCGAAGGTGACTGGGTCGAATCCAAGCTGAATTCCAATGTCTTCGGCATTGTCGTCGGAGAGGCTGACTTCGGTCGCTTCTACCACGTCCAGCTTACCAACACCCTGGAAGTGCGGCCGCTTCATGCCGTAACGCTGCGGCACATGGCCATTCAGCAGGACGAACCGCCTACGGCCGCCAAGCAGCCCGTGGACGACAACGTCATCCCGGTCGACTTCACCAAAGGGCGCAAGCTGCGTCCGGATACCACCACGGAAGGAGCAGCGTGATGGGGAAGTTTAAGGTCGGCGACAAGGTGCGCCTGACGGAAGACTATTCAAAATGGGTCGCCGGAACTGAGAGCGTGATCGAACAAATCCTGGCTGGCGATTCCGGTGATGATGATCTGATCTATACCGACACAGTGAGGGGGGCGTTCGCTCGCCGATTCGAGCTGGTGCCGGTCTGGCAGCCGAAGGTCGGCGACCGGGTGTTGATGAAGCCCGATAGCGCTTGGGCCTGTGATGCGACCGTAGGGCCTGGAACCGTTTTTCCGGCAGAAAAAGAGGGACGTTTCATCGTAAAGTTCGACGTGGATAATGGCTTTCCGTGGAATGTAAGCGTAACCGACATCGAACCGCTGCCCGTTGCCACAGAAGCGCAACTGGCGCCGCTTGCGGAAGCGCCTGCTTGGACGCCTAAGGTCGGCGATCGGGTGCGACTGGTAAAGGACGGGCGCTCAACGACCGGCGCTGTCGGCAAAACAGCGACGATCAGTTCATGGGTCGGAGGAGTGCTGGTCGATACTGACGAATATCTGCTCGATATCGATCCGCCGGTTGATTACAAGACTGCAGCCGCCACCGAGAACTTTACTCGTGCAACGATCGACTGCTTCGAACCGCTGCTGGCCGCCTCCACACCCACACCCCTCACCATTACTGCCGGCCGCTACTACAAGACGCGCGATGGTCGGAAGGTCGGGCCGGTAGTTATCGGCAAAGACACGGCATGGGGCGAGACTTCCGACGGATCTGCTTGGGTGTTCACGGCGACAGGTCGCGCGAACTACGAAGGCGAGCACCCAGACGACTATGTCGCCGAATGGGTCGACGAACCAGCAGAACAGCCAGCCGTTGCAGTTGCGACCAGCAACGACAACGCGGCGCCGGCCAAGTTCAAGGTGGGTGATAGGGTAAAAATCACCGCCACGGACTGGCCTGAATACATCAGCATTGGCGAGGTTCTGAAGGTCGTCAAGGTTGATGATGACGGCTTCTATCCGCTGTCGAGGGATGGGCACGACTGGCTATACTTTTATTTCAGTGAAGGCGTACTGGCTGGATCACATCCCCCCACCGCCATCGTTGCCCTGATCGAAAACGGCCAGCCGAAGCCATCTGTTCTGCCGCATGTCCACGCGACTGAAGCGGCGGCAGCCAAGGAAGCGGAGCGCCTCGCCTCTGTCCACAAGGGCCAGCAATTCGGCGTCTATGTCCTGACGACCACCAGCCAGGAGCCGGCACCGACCTACGGCCACGAATGGCAGCGGCTTGCCGTCGCCGGTCGCAGAATCGACGCCATCAAGGAGCTGCGTTCCGTTACTGGGATGCAGCTGAAGCCAGCCAAGGACGTCGTCGAGCACTTCGTCAACTACCCGTACGGGCAGCTCGCCGCCTAACACCACCACCAAAACCACCACAGCAACGCCGTGCGCCCACCAAGCGCACGGCTGAGAGGAGACTTATGACCAAAGCATTCAAACAGGCGCTGGCCGATCACCACGCCAACGACTTCAAACTCGGCATGCCATCGACGGACGAGGGCCACTTCGCCAGACGTATGATCCTGATGGAACGCCTCACCGGCGGCAAGGGCTTTCGGTCGCCGGCCAAGGAGCCAGCACCGCGCGGCAGCGGCAAGACGCGCGGCGAGATGAAGCGTGAGGCACGCGAGCGCGCAAATGCAGCCGTTAGCGAAATCCGACCGTTCCAGCACATGCACAGCGCGGCACGCCGTCGGGTTCTTGCCGCAGAAGTGGCGGCCGTCGCATGACCAACATCATGCCACCACTCACCGGCACGCCGCTGGATTACGTGCCGATCGACGCTCCGGTCGGTAAGGCCGCACCGCCCACCCGCTTCCATGCGCCCATCATCCGCCGTGCCGCAATCGCTGCGGCCGCACTCGGCGGTGCCGTGGCCGCTCTGCTCTTCATCCCGGTCGCGACCATCGCAATCATCGTGATGGTCGGCTCGGTATGGGGCGCCGACAAGGCAATCAAGAGGTTCCAGCAATATGACGAAACCTGACGCGGCCGGCATGTGGCCGCCCAATCCGTTCAGCTGGTGGCCCGTCATCGTGGCCGTCTGCATCTTCATCGCAGTTTGCTTTTTCCCAGGAGGAAAGCATGGCAATCTCGCTTGGTAGCTTGAACAGCACCAAAAACAACAAGCCGCCGATCGGCGTGCTCTATGGTGTCCACGGCGTCGGCAAGACGCAACTGGCATCAGAGTTCCCCGATCCCTACTACCTGCCGACCATGGGCGAGGAGCCGCCAGATGGCGTCGACATGCCGTCGCCAGGTGTCGCCGAAAGCCTCGAAGACATCCTTGATGTCATTGGTTGGCTGCTCACCAATGAGCACGACCGCAAGACCTTCATCCTCGATTCGGTCGACGGCGCAGAAAATCTGGTGTGGCGCGCCACCTGCGCTCGCCTCGGCCTCAATAGCATCGAGGATGCTGGCTTCGGCAAGGGCTATGTCGAGGCGGATACCGAGTGGCGCGAACTGCTCAGCGGCCTGCAGGCTCTTCGCGATGCCGGCATTGCCGTGGTGCTCCTTGCCCACACTGAAATCACGCGGTTCGACAGCCCGACCAGCGACCCATACAGCCGCTACGGCATCAAGCTCCACAAGCGAGCCTCGGCACTGGTGCAGGAAACAGCGCAGTTTGTCGGCTTCGTCAACTACCGTCATTCCCTGAAGGAGAAGGAAGTCGGGTTCAACAAGAAGGTGGCGCACGCCGAAGGCAGCGGAGAGCGGCAGATCCACCTCGAGGAGCGTCCCGGCTTTCTCGCCAAGTCTCGCTATTCGACGCCGGCAGCCATCACCTACAAGAAGGGGAAGGGCTGGGACGAGCTTTCGAAATACATGCCGGCACCAGCTGGGTTGCAGGAGGCGGCCTGATGTTCCGCGGAGAATCTTGGTTTGCCTGGCCCTGTACTAGCCCGCACGCGCGGCGGCATCATGCGGTGGGTCTATACAAGCGTCTGGCGAGACCAGACCACGACGCAATACGGTAGCGGGCCGTACCGCTACTACCTGCTCTAACCAACCACCACACCACAGAAGGAGACTAGCATGGCCAGACTTGGCGCATCAGTACAGGTTACCGAAGAGGCTCTGAAACAGCCGGAATTCGGCAATATCCCCAATGGCATCTACGAGCTGGAAATCACGGCGTCTGACGTGATCGAAAAGAACAAGGACACGCCGCAGCATTCCATCACGGTCAAGACGACCATGGACGTCATTGCTCCGGAAGAATATCGCGGCCGGAAGATTTTCTCGAATTACAATATCCAGCATCCGAACAGCGACACGCAGCGCATTGGCAATCAGCAGTTCCAGGCGCTGCTTGCAGCTCTCAAAATCTACGAGCTCAGCGAAGACGCCGATACGCAGGAGCTGCACCTGATCTCGTTCCGTGCTCGCATCGGCATGGGCAAGGACAGCAAGGAGAAGAACGCGGACGGCTCGCCGAAGTATGCCGCTCGCAATGAAATCAAGGCTTACTTCTTCCCTGAAGATCCACAGGGAAAGCCTCTTCCGGATGTTGGTATCGATGCCAACCAGCCAGCCGCCGCGAAGCCAGCGGCTGCGAACGACAATCGCGCTCCGGCCGGACGTCCTGCACCTGCTGCGACAGGCGGGGCGCCGGCTGCTCGTAGGCCGTGGGGCCAGAAGTAACATTTGGCGGGTCGTCACCAACGGCCCGCCGTATCACCACAACTGAGGAGACCAACATGCGCGATCTTATGATCGATATCGAGACGCTCGGCACTGCACCGGGTAGCGTCATTTTGAGCATCGGCGCTGTGGCGTTTGACGCTGAAACGGGAGAATTCGGCGAAGAGTACTATGCAGCCATCGACCCGCAATCTTGCATAGACCTCGGGCTTTCGGTGGACATGTCCACACTGAAATGGTGGATGGCGCAGTCTGAAGAGGCTCGATCTGCCGCCTTCGCCGGCTCCGACTACCTGTCCAAGGCGCTGTACGATCTGCATCAGTTCGTCGCCAACGCTGAGCCGTCGCGCGTCTGGGCAAAGCCACCATCGTTCGATCTGGTGCTGTTGGAATCGGCGTATCGAGCATGCGCCATCGATATCCCTTTCCACTACAGGACGAATCGAGACTGCCGGACATTGTTCGACATTACCGGCGCGGTTCAGCCCGATGTTGGCACGACTCACAATGCGCTTGATGACGCAAAGTCTCAGGCGCTCGGCGTCATTGATGCTTACCGTATCCTCGCCACTCGCCAGCTCGCCGCCTAACACCACACCGCCGCATAGCCACCACCATGCGGCATCCACCACAAGAGGAGATTACCAGCGTGAAGCTATCCATAGCCCGCCAAGACCTCGCGCGCGTGCTGACCAACGTCGGCCGCGTCGTCGAGGCTCGCACAACCATTCCTATTCTTTCCAACGTCAAGCTGTCCGCCGTTACGGGGCAGTTTCGCCTGACAGGCACCGACCTTGAAATCGTTGCAACCGACGTCGCGCCGGCGGACGTCACCGAGGAAGGCGACATCTGCGTCGACGCGAAACTGTTGGCCGATATCGCAAAGAAGGCCGGCGGCGACATTTCCATCAGCCTGGAGGCGGATCGCCTTGTTGTAAAATCAGGCCGCAGTGTGTTTAAGCTCTCCGTGCTCGATGCTGGCGACTTTCCAGATCTGAGTCAGGGCAAGTATGACGCGATCTTCGATGTCGATCTGGCCGCGATTGTCGCCCCCACGGCATTCGCGATCTCCACGGAGGAGACGCGCTATTACCTGAATGGCGTCTTCCTGCACCTTTACGAAGACGGCATTCAGGTGCTGCGCGCCGTGTCGACCGACGGTCACCGCCTTTCGCGCCACCAAGTCGCATATCCTGGCGAAGACGCATTCAAAGGCGTGATCGTTCCGCGCAAGACGGTCGGCATGCTTCCCAAGGGAACGGTCAATGTGTCAGTCGGCGAGGCGAAAATCCGCATCGCCAGCGGCGACTTCGTCCTCACCAGCAAGCTCATCGACGGCACGTTCCCTGACTATGAGCGCGTCATTCCGCGCGCCAACGAGAACATTGTCACAGTCGATCGCGATGCATTCATGAAGGCTGCAGACCGCGTCGCGACTGTCAGCAGTGAGCGCGGCAAGGCCGTCAAGCTCAGCATCGCCCCCGGCTCGGTCGGCTTCACGGTAAACAATGCGGACGCTGCAGCCACGGACGAGATCGAGGCGGAATACAGCGGCGAGCCGCTCGAGATCGGCTTCAATGCGGCGTATCTGCGAGATCTGTTTAGCGTGCTTCCGTCTGGGCCTGTCACCATTGCGCTCGCCGATGGCGGCTCGCCTGGTTTGTTCAAGTCTGCGGCTTTCGAGGGGCTGGTGCTCGTCGGCATGCCTATGCGGGTATAGACATGAAGCGGCCACCCAAAGCAACGCACTATGATGTCTATGGTAACGGTGATCTCGATTGCCCGCACTGCGGCGCCAGCATGTGGGAAACCAAGATTTCTCTAGGCCATCTTGTTATCGGGTGGCCGCATGGAGGCTTTATCCACACGCGCCGTGACGGCTACGCCCACTCAGGCGACTACCTTGAGGTTGATTGCCTTGAGTGCTGCAAGCCATCGGCTGTCAGTTTCGATAGTAGCGGCTCGTTGACGCTCATCGCGGCAAGAACTGATGCGGACGAGCGACTTGTGGGTGTCGAGTAATGGCACCCATCCCCAAGCCTACGCCAAGCACGCTCCGCGCCATCCATGAAGCCCTTGTCGCTGACTACGACGAATGGGAATCCGTCGGCGTGCCTGCCGGCGATATCGGCGTGGAGTGCGACAGGGCAATCTGGCTTTCCTTCCGGCGCGCATCTGCGCCGGAAGAGATAACCTGGCAAAAGCGCCGCATCTTCGAGCGAGGCAACATAGAGGAAGAGCGCCTGCTTGATCTGCTGCGCATGGTCGGCGTGACCGTCTGGGGCGAGCAGGACCGCGTCAGGGCGGCCGGTGGGCATCTGCGCGGAAAGATCGACGGCCGCGCTCTTGGGCTGCTTGAGGCCGCCAAGACCGAGCACATCGTCGAGTGCAAGAGCGCAAAGCAGGAGGTGTTCGCCAAGGTCAAAAAGCACGGCGTGAAGAAGGGCAAACCGGAGCACTACGCGACGTTCCAGTTTTATATGCACGGCCTCGGTGTCGATCGCGTCGTCTATATGATGACAAACAAGAACGATGAAGAGGTGCACATGGAGCGCGTCGGGCATGACGCGGAATTCGCCATGCGGCAGGTGGCCCGCATCGAGCGCATCATCAATATGGCGGAGCCACCCGGTCGGTTGTGCAACAAGCGCGACGACTTCCGCGGCATGTTCTGCCGCCAGGCAGAAGTATGCTGGGGTGAGGTTCGCGCCAGGGTTCACTGCCGATCTTGCCTTCACGCCACGCCACTGATGGATGGCAACGCCGGCTGGGATTGCGCCAGGTGGAGCAAGCCACTGTCTTTGGACGAGCAAGACGCTGGCTGCCCGGCTCATTTGTTCATTCCTGCACTGCTCGTCGGCTACGAGCAAATTGACTGCGACCCGGCCGCAGAGACCATAACCTATAAATCACCGACCGGTGACATTTATGTGGACGGCGCTACCAACGCCGACTGACCACCACCACAAGAGGAGACAACACCATGGCCCACGCCACCACTGCGCCCGCCGATACGCGCCCCGTCGAGTTTGACGCGAGGCTCATGAACTACTACCCGCACCTCATGCGCCTATCCGGCAGGTTGTCCAACAACAAGACCGAGCAGGAAGACCTATTCCAAGACAGCATCGCCTACATCTTGGCGCATTGGACGTCGTTCCGACCGGATGGCGGATTCTATAACTGGATCACCCTATGCATGCGCCATGTCGCGCAGAACGGCCGGCGCAAGTCGCGCGTCAGATCACGGCATATGCCTACCGTGTCCGACGAGCGCGCAATGGCTGCTGTGATGGTATCGCCGAACCAAACGGACTCCGTGTCGCTCAATGAAACGCTGGCGGCGCTTGATCCTGGCCGATCCGGCGAGATCGTCATGATGCGCGCCATGGGCGAGACGCTTGAAACCATCGGCGCCAAGTACGGCATCGGCAAGGAGCGCGTGCGCCAGATCGAAGAGAAAGAGCGCAAGCGGCTGAAGCTGGGGAGGCCGCTTGATGCTTGAGCTCCGCCACTACCAGCGATCGGCCATTGACGCGCTCTACTCCTATTGGGCGGAAGGCGGCGGCAATGGCCTGATCGTGCTTCCGACTGGCGCCGGAAAGGCGCTGGTGATCGCCAAGCTGATCGAGGAGCTGCTTGCCGATTATCCCGACATGCGAATCCTCAATGTCACGCATTCTGCGCCCTTGGTCGGGCAGAACTACCAAGAATTCCTTGGGCTATTGCCGTTCGCGCCGGCGGGAATCTATTCCGCAGGGCTGAATCGGCGTGATGCCAAGGCGCAGGTGCTGTTCTGTGGCATTCAGTCCGTCTGGAACAAGGTTGAGCAGATCGGCGATATCGATCTCGTCATCGTCGACGAGGCGCACGCCATCTCGCGCAACGCCAACACACAATACGGTAAGTTCTTCAAGGACGTGCGCGAGCGCAATCCGGATAGCCGGACATGCGGCACGACCGCGACCGACTACCGCATGGATTCCGGACGGCTGACCGACGATCTCGACGATGACGACGCGACAGCTGTGGACGGCACGCCAGTCAAGTTCAAGCTCTTCGACGATGTCGTCTATGAAATCGGCATCGGCGAGCTCATCGAGCAAGGCTTTCTCACGCGCCTGACCAGCCAAAAAACCACCAGCAAGATCGACCTAAAGGGAATCGGGAGCCGTGGCGGCGAATACATCCCAGGCCAGGTGTCGGAAGCTGCGGAGCGCATCATCGAGGCGGCCGTGGCCGAAGACATGGTGCTGTCCGAAGGGCGGCGCGCCGGCTTGTTCTTCAGCACCAGCAAGGAGAACGCCAATCACGTCGCCGAAGCCGTCCGACGGCACGGCCGGACGTGTGCCGTCCTGACCAGCGACAACTCCCACCAGACCAAGGAAATCTTCGAAGGCTTTCGCGCTGGCAAGTATTGGGCGATCAGTTCGGTGAGCATGATCACGACCGGGACTAATTTTCCGTTTGTGGATTTCATATCGTTAATCCTCAGCACAAAAAGCCCCGGCAAGCTGGTGCAGATCCTGGGCCGCGGCACACGCAATTGCGCCGGCAAAGACGATTGCCTCATCGCAGACCACGGCCGGAACCTTGCCTATCACGGGCCGATCGACCAGATACGCCCACGCGAGCCCGGCAAGGGCCTCGGAGAGCAGCCAAAGAAGCTCTGCCCGCAAGACATGACGGACGTTAATGGCAATTGCGGCTGCGGCGAGCTCATCCCGATCTCGATCATGACATGCCAGTGCTGCGGCTACGTCTTCCCGCCCAACGAGGAGGAGAAGATCACGGCGCAGGCCGACACAACGCCAGTGCTGTCGACGGAAAAGCCTTGGTTTCCTGTTTCGTCGCGGACGTTCCGACACCACCCAGGAAAAGAGGGAAAGCCGGACTCCGTCAAGTGCACCTACATGGTGTCCATGAAGGCGATCAACGAATGGATATGCTGCGCGCATTCTGGATACGCCAAGACGAAGGCCGATCGCTGGTGGCTAGCCCATGGCGGCCAGAGGCCGTTCCCCAAGACCGTGCTGGAATTTCTTGAGCGGCAGCACGAGCTGGCCGGTACTGCTGAAGTGCAACTCGATTATGCGCGCAACGCCAAGTACCCTGATGTCATGGCGCATCGCGTTGGCGAGCGTCAAGCAGCCAACGACAACGCGCCTGCGGCGGCGAATGACAACCGCGGCTACGCTGAGCGTTGGGAATTAGACGACTACATCCCCTTCTGACGCGTTGACAAATTTGTATGTTTACACCAAGGTGTGACAATCACCAGCGCCCACCAAGCGCGAATGCACACCACGAAGAGGAGACGACATGACCACGCGCGACGTTTGGTTCATTAGCGACACCCATTTTGGCCACAACAATATCATCACGTATTGCCGGCCTCAGTTCTCCTCTGTTGAGGAGATGGAAGATTCCATCATCACCAAATGGAACGAAAAGGTTAAGCCGCAGGATCTGGTCTATCACCTCGGCGATTTTGCATGGAAAACGTCAGATGCGATGCGCGTTCGGCCACTTCTGAACGGTGCCATCCGACTCATCGTCGGAAATCATGACGACATACCGTCACTTGCAGCGGCCGGCCTATTCCAGCGCTTCTATCTCTGGAAGCAATTCCGCGAAGAGGGCTTCACGGCCTCACACATTCCGATGCGGTTTGATCAATTGCGGCATGGTGCGAAGAACCTCCATGGACACGTTCACGGCAATCTCAACGGTCTGGAAGACTTCCATCGCGATATGTCTGTGGAAAGCATCGGCTTCGCACCTGTTCATTTCGACGATATCGCCCTTTGGGCAAAGTCTTAAGCGCCAACCTGCGCAACCACCACACCACGAAGAGGAGATTGATGATGGGCGAGAGAAGAGCCGAGGATGGCTTAATTTCAGTTGCCATGAATGACGGCAAGTACACCATTCAGCAGACGGCACCCGGCAAGTGGGAAGCCTTGCGCTACGGCGAGGAGTGGCCGGCATTCCGCGATAACGGCCCTGACAATCTTCATGTCGCGCTTGCGTATGAGGTTGCCGCGTTGCGCGCCGAAGTTTCCAGCCTGAAGGCCGAGGCGCAGTTCCTGCTCGATCGGCTCGACGACATCGAGCTCGACGACGACACGGACGAACTTATCCGTGACTGGAATGGCCACGTTGAGCCGTCGATTGCGCGTCTGCGCCAGCTTGTGCAGGTGTCAGCATGAAGCCCGCCAACTCTGTAGCCGCCGTGCCCGGCGTATTCGACCCAACCGCCATAGCCACCATCGGCCACAACCAACCACCAGCATCGCCCTTCGACGCCGTCCGACAGGAAATCGAAGACCTCTTCGAAGAAGCAAAGCATTGGGCTGACGGCGACCCAATCGACAGCCAGGAAATGCACGACGCGATCGAGAAACTGCGAGACGGTATTCACGAAGCCGGCAAGCGCGCCGATGCGCTGCGCGTCGAGGAGAAGAAGCCGCTAGACGATCAGGTCAAGGCCATTCAGGACCGCTACAACGTCTACATCCAGCCTAAGCGCGGCAAGGTCGATCTGGCCAAGTCTACGCTCGACACATTGCTCACCCCCTGGCGCACCGCCAAGGCCGCCGCAGCCGCCGCAGAGGCCGCACGCGTGGCTGCAGCCGCAGAGGCGGCTAGGGTGGCCGCCGTCGCCGCTATTCAAGCGTCCAGCGGCAACCTCGCGTCTCGTGAAGAGGCGGAAGAGTTGCTGGCCGATGCCAAGCGGCTGGAGAAAACGGCCAAGCGGGCGGACAAGGCGGCGACGACGGGCACGGGGCTTAGGACTGTGTGGCGAGCTGAACTCGTAGACGAAGAAGCTGCCATGGAGTGGACGTGGGCGCGCGCCAAGGAAGAGGTGCTTACCGTGGCGCAGAGGAATGCCGATGAGGTGGTGCGTGGTGGTGCGCGGCAGGTGCCTGGGTTCCGGGTTGTCGAGAGCAAGGTGGCGAGTTGATGACAGACCTAACCGAAGAAGACTTCGCCAAAATCGAACTGGCAGCCAGCAAGGCTATGCGTGAATGGGAGCGTGACTACTTCTGCCAAGACATCAACGTTCGCCACCACATCTCGTGGTGGATAATGCAGGAGGCCTACGCACGTGGGCGGCAAGACGTCCTGGATGCCATCACCTACACGGACAGCGAAGGCGGTATTTTCAACTCCAAACTCGATCACGTCGACCTGCGGGAGTTTCTGTGATGGAATACATGGAAGCCAGAATGCAGGATAGGTACGACGCATTCGACAAAGAAATGCAAGCCGCCCTCATTGCAGACGGCGAGAAACTGGCCGCGCTCACAGGCGAGGATCATGGGCCGCATTTCGTTGAAGGCCTCCTCCCGTGCCCTTTCTGCGGAGGCAAACCGGTTCATCAAGATATTGAATACGACACAATGGGCGCAGTGCCAGATGATCCAAACTATGGCGGCAGTTTCATAGAATGCGACGATTGCGGTGCATGCAGCCGGCTAGAATTCGGCTTCAAGGAAAACCTTGTGTCGTCGTGGAATCGGAGAACGTAATGGATCCAGAGAAGCTGCGGCAAGCTATAAACCGCGCCGCCACTCGGTGGTGCGGCGAAAAGGATCGCGAAACATTCATGGCCGACATCATCTATTTCAAGAGCAACTGGTCGAGCCTGCCTGGCCTCAAGAAATACGTAGAGGAGGAACTGACATGAGCAGCAGCCACCTAATCATCATTGCTAGAAATGACGAGACCGGCGAAATCCAGTTGCCGCTCGAGAACATGACGCTCTACGGCATGGGTATCGTAGACGGCGAGTACGAGGAGGAGAGTGTCGTTCGCACCTGCGCGGCAAGCTATGGGCCTGAATGGACGCTGACGCTCTACGGGCCGCTTGGCGCCAGTTATTATGGGAGCAGGAAGTGATGCGGTCCCTGACCAGCCAGATGATCGATGGCGTATTCCCGACGAAGGCAAAGGCCGTCGGCGAACTGTCCAAACTTTGTGCACGATCTTCGGACAAGAGAACCACCGCCAACGCCTACTATCTCGCCGCCCAATGGCACGACAAACAAGCCGCAGACTGTGATGTCATGGCGAGAGACGAACCGCGCCTTGGTCCTGAGATCCGCCAGCGCGCGGCCGCAAATGCCGTTCATCATCGCGCAAGCGCGGCAGGCTTACGGCTTTCCGCTACCGGCTTGCTGCGGGCCAACCTGTAACCTTCACGCGTCATAGATGGCCCATATGACGCGCCAACGTATCATTTATGAACCCTATCGCGCCACCAACGCGCGGGACTGCACCACAAGAGGAGATAGAATTGATGCGGATAGAACGCATTGGCGACGCCGTGCTTTACAACGGCGATTGCCTTGAGGTTATGGCGACCTTAGCCACTGTCGATCACGTTATCGGCGATCCCCCGTATGAAAAGGAAGCACACAAAACGGGCAGGAGAACGCAGGCAAGCGTCAAGCACGGCGTGAATGCCGACTTGGACTTCGCCGCCATATCGGAGACGTTGCGAGACGATGTTTCAGCCGCTGCCCACCGTCTATCACGAGGGTGGGTTTTGTGGTTTTGCCAAGCTGAAGCCGTCGGCGACTGGCGGGATTCGCTGGAATTGGCTGGCAGCAAATACAAGCGCGCCATGATCTGGGTTAAGCCTGACAGCACGCCGCAGCTGAACGGACAGATGCCAGCGCCCGGTTACGAGTCCATGCCGCTGGCTTGGTCCGGTGAAGGCCACAGCCGCTGGAATGCTGGCGGAAAGCGTGGCGTCTATACCCATCTGACCAACCAGCGTGACCGCGACGGCCGCCACCCCACCGAGAAGCCGATCCCGCTGATGCGCGAGCTTCTCCAGGACTTCACCAACCCTGGCCAGACCATCCTAGATCCGTTCATGGGCAGCGGCACGACTGGCGTTGCATGCGCCAAGATGGGTCGGCGCTTTATTGGTGTCGAACTGGATCCAAAATACTTCGACGTCGCATGTGAGCGCATCGCGAAGGCCTACGCGCAGGGCGATATGTTCGTCGAGGCGCCGCGGCGCAAAGAAAAGCCAGCCGATATGTTTGCTGCCAATGACAATTCACCGGCTGGTGACGTGGCAGGTGCAGCATGAGCACTCCAACGCTGGCATATCTGCGCGAATGCTTCTCATATGATTCCGTCACCGGAATTCTGTCTTGGCTGGCTAGGCCGGATAGCCACTTCAAATCCAAGAGGGCGGCAAACGCCTTCAATGGAAGGTATTTCGGCAAGCCCGCCGGCACAGTGACTGATGAAGGCTACCTTCGCGTCGGAATCAACCGAGCCTATTTTCTGGTCCATCGGATCATATGGGCGATGGCAAATGACATTGAGATGGCCGATCTTCCTGAAGAGGTTGACCATGAAGACCTGAACCGCCTCAACAATAGACTTAGCAATCTTCGACCTGCTACGCACTACCAGAACATGCATAACGTTGCAGTGAAGAGCACAAACACATCTGGTTACAAAGGCGTAAATTGGAACGTCGGTGCGAATAAGTGGCTGGCTCGCATATGCATAAACGGCAAGAGAGTTTCCCTTGGATATTTCGACGACATTAAAGATGCTGCCGCCGCCAGAGCTGCCGCGCAACATCTTCATGGCGATTTCGCCAGGTTAACTGCCAACGACTATGCGCGCGAGATGGTGGCGGCATGACAAAACTCCCCACCGGAAAATCCGTAACTCCCTTCACCCCAACCGTCGACGCCATAGGCGATCCCACCTGCTGCTTTGCCTGCGGCATGCGTGCCGTTGCGCTCGGCATCAACCACAAACCAGGCGACCCGCAATATCTGTGCCGGAGGTGCATCGTGGCGATCGACGATTACAAGAAAATCCGCCGGCTCGACGAGTTTGAGCTCGCCGCCTTGGATGCTGGCGTGGACGCGGTCGGCGAATACATCAACGAACGCGGTCTGGGGCCCGACCTGTCGCTCTACGACGAGCTCGACCAGCGGATGTTGGTAAAAGCTGCGTGGGAAGGGTGCGCGCGCGGGCTGAGGGCTGCTTTGAAGGAGGCGCCGTTTTGATCCGCGTCCTAGACCTGTTCAGCGCGGCAGCCGGCGGCTGGTCGCTAGGCATGCATCGTGCTGGCTACCGCACCATCGCCGCATGCGAAGTCATTGACTGGCGGCGCGCCCTATATTCCGAGAACAATCCGGGAGTTCCTGTTTATGACGATGTCGCCACCCTTACAGCAGACAGACTTATTCGGGATGGTGTTGGACTTCCCGATATCGTCGTCGGCAGCCCACCGTGCCAGGACATCAGCAGCGCCAACACCAAAGGCAAAGGCGTCGACGGAGAGCGTTCAAGCCTCTACTTCGAAGCCGTCCGCATCATCGACGAATGCAGACCTCGTTGGTTCGCTCTTGAAAATAGCGCTAATCTCCGAACTAGAGGCGCAGACCGGGTTATCGATGCACTGGCGGCAATCGGCTACACCTGCTGGCCATTCGTGGTTAGTGCTGGAGACGTCGGTGCCAACCACGAACGCAAGCGAAGCTGGCTTGTCGGGTTCAATCTTTCACACGCCGACGACCAAGGCCAATTTCGCCGCGCTGAGTATGCAGAAATGGAAATCGTGCGGACCTTGGCGAGCACTCCTGGCGACGCCACGCAAGACGGACGCGGACAGGGGTGGGAGAGGGGACGTGCTGAGCCAACTGAGGGGCTACCCGTCGAAGCATGCGGGGATGCCCCGCTATCTTCCGACGCCAGTGGCGAACGACGGGAAACTGGAGCCGTGGTCGGAAGCTTATGCGCGCCGACGGTCTCCGAAACTGGACGCACTAATGGACGGGGCGATGCGTTTGGAAACCCTGCCAACTCCAACGAAGCGCGACAAGCGGATGGACGGGTGGAGCCCGGCTTACGACAAGCGCAAGAGCCCGACGATGGACGCGGTGATGGATGGAGCGATGACGGGGAGAGCTTCGGACAAATGGGCAGGGGCGCGTGCCCTAGCTCAACTCCTGCAGAGCCATGGGCTGACTGGAACGGCGGCCTTGCCCATCACTTACGGGTGGATGATGGGCTATCCGGCTGGGTGGCTCAGTCGCGCATTGCGGTTGGCGGTCCAAGGGGGACGGTTGCAGCTAGCCTTATCGTCGAAGCGTTCGGCGACGCCGTCTGCCCGCAAATCCCCGAAGCCATCGGCAGAGCCATTATAAGGGTGGAGCGCGCACTTGCCGCCATCACCCAAAACGAAAAACCCGCCGCTGCCAATAATAATGACAACGACGGGGTGCGTGATGAAAACAATACTAAAAATGCTGCCGCTTAACTTCCTTGGTAGCGTTCTAACCCGTAAACGCACTACTGTCAATATACAAATTTGTCAAGAAATGAGGAGTGCTGATGCAGCCGCTTGAACGACCACCGAGCATAGAAATTATGGAAGCCAACGTGATTGAGGATCAGACTGGCAGCACTTTAGTCATGTGCGCAGATGACGAAGGTCAGATTCTGCGGATGGAGGTTCGCGTCCTCGATAACGACTACCAGAGAAATTTGCGTGGTCAGAGCGCGCTGCATTATCTGCTCGGTGAACTCGGCATGATGCATATCGATCGACCAGAGGATCTAGTATCAAAAAGATTGCACCGATGGGCGTGGGAAAAGGTTGCATCGATCGCGACACCGAAAACAACGCCTGCAGATGTGCAGCCAATCCAGATATCACCGCGGAGTGACAAGCCTAGTGATGGTCGGTTTGTCTACGTGATTTCATGCGAAGGTAGTGATCCGCCGCTGTGTAAGATCGGCATCGCCGGATCACCAGAGAAGCGCGTCAGACAGCTTTCGACGTCTAGCCCACATCATCTCAGGCTTGAAATGGCCAGGTACTCAGACCGAGCGCGCGCAGTGGAAGCTGCCGCGCATTCGCATTTTTCGCACGCGCGACGGAACGGCGAGTGGTTCGAAGTATGCGCAACCGAGGCGATCAGCTTCGTCAACTGTGAAATTACTCAGATGCGGAAAGCAGCATAATGGCCAAGCTAAACTTCAAGGTTCCGCCGATCTCGCTCAATCGTGCGCCGATAGACGTCGCTCTGTCCTACGTATCCGCCGGGATACCCGTTTTCCCGTGCCGCGAGGAGCCGTCGGAAGGAATCGATTACTCCACCGGTGAAGTGATCGAGTTTGCGGAGAAGGCTCCGTACACATCGGACGGCCTTCGCGGCGCGACTACGTCCACTCGCATCGTAAATATCCTGTTTGGCGAACGGCATACGGGCGCTGCAATTGGTGTGCCCACTGGCGAGAAGCTCGGCGGATGGGTTCTAGATCTGGATCGACACGGCGACCGAGACGGCCACGAATGGCTGAAGGAGATGGAGGCTATTCATGGCGAGTTGCCGGAAACCCCGAGGGCGAAGACAGCCAACGGTGGCACCCACATCTTCTTCAGGCATGTTCCCGGCATCCGAAACCGAGCGGCCATAGCGCCTGGGGTCGATACGAGGGGTGACGGCGGGTACATTCTGAGTCCTGGCTCTGTGATGGCAGACGGTCGGCGTTACGAATGGCTGGACTGGCAGGGCGATGGGGTCCCAGAGTTCGCCGAGGCACCGGCATGGCTCGTCGACATGGTTATCACCAAGGCGCCACCACCGGCTGAGACCAAACCACGGGAATACACTTACCAACCAGAAGATGACGGGGCGGCTAGATACTTCTCTCGGGCGTTCGAACTGGAGCTATCAGCACTCGCTAGTCAGCCGACTGGCGGTCGCGGTCAAAAGCTGTTCGCCAGCGCGTGCTCTATCGGCGAGATCGTCGCAACCGGTAATATCTCGCGGTCTGACGCAGAGGAAGGCCTTATCGATGCCGCCCGTGCCAATGGCCTGGTAGCGAAGGACGGTGAGCGGCAATGCTGGGACAAGATCAAGCGCGGCCTCGACAAGACGGCCAATTCACCGCGGCAACTGCCAGAGCGAGAATACGAAAACGACAATACGCCGGTGGACTCCGAGGGGATCAGCCGCATGGCTAAGAACACCATGGAGCGGAAGCGGCGAGAGGAGGCGGGAGATGCGTCGCCAGTAGAAGAACAGCCAAGCCGAGAGCAGCCGGCGCCAACCGAATCAACGGCGCCAAAAAAGCGTGAGCGTTTCGAACTGACATGGTTCGACGCGATCGAGGAGGGCCGACCGAAAGAGACGATCCTGAAGGGCTGGCTGGGCGTCGGTGAATTCACCACCATCTCTGGCCTTCCTGGCACGGGCAAGAGTGTCGTGACCACCGATCTGGCGTGCCACATCGCGGCTGGCATGGATTGGCACGGCATCAGGGTTCAGCAAGGCCTCGTCGTCTATGTCGCAGCAGAGCGCAAGAAACTGACCGAGCGGCGCATGATGGCCTTCCGTAAGCATCATGAAGTGAAAGATGTTCCACTGCTCGTCGTGGGCGGCATGCTTGACTTCACCCGCGACCAGAAGGACGCGGAGGAGATAGTCAAGGTTATCAAGGATGCCGAGACTATCACCGGTCACAAGTGTGTATGGGTGATTATCGACACCCTTACACGTGTCTTCGGTGCCGGCGACCAGAACGCATCAAAGGATATGGTGAAATTCGTCAGGTCTTGCGATTTCATCCTGACGGAGACGAAAGCGCACGTTACGGCCATTCACCACAGCGCCTGGAACGGCGAGCGAGGGAAGGGAGCCATCGACTTGGACGGTGCCGTGGACGCCTCGTTCATGGTCAAGAAGGATGGCAACAAGCATAGGCTAGTCTGCGACGGCACCAACGACGGCGAAGACGGGGATGTACTGACATTCACAATGAAGTCGATACAGATCGGTATGGACGAGGAGGGCGAGCCAACCACGGCGCCTGTCGTGGTGCCTGCCGACATGATGGGCCCAGGCGAGCGTTTGACCGAGAGCATCAAAGGACACAGCGCCAGGGCGCTAGAAATCCTGCATGATCTAATCGGCTCCGTAGGCATTCCTCCCGAAGGCCCGCACTTCCCTGATAGCGTGCTCGTAGTCAAGGAGGAGACATGGCGTCAGGCGTTCTATGCCGACGACACCAAGGGCACAAAACAGGACACGCTGAGGGCTCGTTTCAAGCGAGCTCATGCATCGCTAGTGGAGACAAGGAAAGTGTCTCAGGTGGGTGAATGGGTGTTCCCGAGTTAGGCCAGACAGACCAGACAAAGCCAGACATGTCTGGGTATGTCTGGCCAGACAATTCGATGTCGCTAATATACACAAATGTCTGGCCTAAATGTCTGGCCTAAACCCCAGAAACGACAGGCCAGACATACCCAGACAAAACAGAAATGTCTGGGTCTAGTCTAATAAAAACAACAGCTTAGCGGATACCCAGACATTTAGCGTTTTCTTATATTGTCTGGTGAGCATCCTACCCAGACATCATTCCCCCTTTCTTTAGAAAGGGGATGAATGTCGGGGTGCTTGTCGGGCTTTTGAAGAGAAGAAAAAATCTGGCCTCACCAGCCGCTACCAACCACCACAGGAGACCAACGATGGCCAAGACCACCACCAAGACAACAGCCAAGAAAAAGCGCACCATTCAGACGACCCGCATCAATGGTGCCAAGGTTCGCCTGGTCACCGGAGTAGACGGTAAGATCACGGTCAAGCCGGCACCGATCGACGAATGGATTTTGCAGGCGGCTGCGGTTCGTGCTCTGAAGTCAATGCCGGAATACGCTGACGAGGCACTCGCGGTTGCCGATAACGACAATGCTGGGTGCCCGAGCTTCACTATAGCAGGCGACATGAACGGCGACTATCGAAGCATGCGAGCAGCGGTGAAGGCGCAGGCGACCGGCATTGCAGCAGGTGATCCCGATTTGCGAGTTTACCTGCCTGGCGGCGTGCTGCGCCTTATCGAGTACAAGAACGCGGAAGGCACGTTTACGGCAAGCCAGAAGAAGCGCCACCCGCTACTCATGGCTCTGGGGCATCCTGTCGTGACGGTGAAGATCGCTACAGAGGAAGAAGCCGCAGCGCGAACCGTAGAGCTCGTACGTGGGTGGCTTGCTGAAGCTAGCGACAAAGCCGCTTGACAAATTTGTAGAATGCACGTAGAAAGCTAATATACGCATTCCACAGCAACCAGCCGCCTAGCGGCCCACCACACAGAGGAGACCAACATGATCCGCATCCTTATCGCAGCAGCACTAATCGCCATTCCGTTCAGCGCCAACGCCCAGGCCGTCGTCAGCAACGACTGCCAGCTGTCGCGCTTCATCGAAGCCTACGCATGGCAGGCCGTTGACGACGCAGAGCGCAACAACGTCTCTGCGTCACTCAAGAACGGCCTGCGTGTCTATCTGCGAACCGTCCAGCAGCAGACGAAGAAGGTTTGCCGCACGCAAGCTTGACAAATTTGTCATTTGTCGTTGAAAACCTTATATACCTGTCACCACCACGTGCGGGAGACAGGGCATGGCAAGACACGCATCACTTGCGGAGCAATTAGAGGCTTTTCGCAAATACGCCACCGAGCCGGATCACGAGCCGGAGGCAATGCAGACGAATTGGTCGGTTGTGCAGGCCAACGACAACAATCCGGAAGAGGTCGCCGACTTTGGCCACGAGCGGTTTCTTCGCATTTCTCCAAGCTTGGAGGAAATCATGCGCAGCGTTCTCGGCCATGAGCCTGAACGAAATGCAGCTGGCCAGATCATCAAGTGGGGTTCGCTGCGATTCAGCGACGGCGCGCAAACCGAGCGTTGCGTCATGTACGGTATCGACGGCAAGGCCATAAATGGCGAAATCACCATGCCAGCCGGAGCCATGCTTCGATGCCGCGACGAGATGGAAGCAAATCTCGGAGCATCCGGCAAGACCGCAAAATATATCGAGCTGAGCAACGCGTGGTTCGGCGAGACGCTTGGCACGGTACCGCACCGCTTCATCAAGGCTAGCAAAAAGCGCAAGGGCAGGAACTACAGCAGGGACGAGGCGATCGCCATGCTTGAAGAGGCAAAGGCAAACACCGCTGTTATGCCGCCAGTGACCGTTTATCCGACCGGGCTGCCATGCGGCATGAAGATGGTAGCTGACGCCTTTGTCGGAATGAAGAAGGGCAAGAAGGGCGAGACTGGCTCGATGGCCTGGCAGGATTTTGCGACGCTTAAGTCTGGGCGAGAGGCATGGCGAGATGCGCTTCGGGCCATCCCGTCTGAAACGAAGGAAGTCCTGGATACCTCGATGCGCGCAAAGAACATGCAGGAGATCGGCATGTCGCTCGGCTTCAGCGGCAAGCATGCTGAACGCATGGGCAAGCAGGCTCTGATTGCTGCGAACGACAACGCGGCAAGCGTCATCTCGGCTTATGCAGCGTGATGTCCCTTTTTATGAAGTTCATCGGAGTACAGTGAAGGGGTTCTTTTGAGTCCCGCTTTGTCCCGTGCGCAAGAGCGACGGACCCATCGCCATGCTGCACCTCGTTGCAGCCGCTGAGCTTTGGGTAACTATTTGCGGAACCGGCTTTGTAAACCGGTTACCGTCGGGGATGGACCAGCAGCGCTAACGCCCCACGTAGCGGACTGTTGGCCATCCTCATTTATTCGAGAACACGAAGATGCCCGCGGCCCAGTGATGGTGTCCGTCTTGGCTAGCATCCATGGATTTGGAGGCTCTGCTAGCAGCATGCCGGGACGCGTTCCAATCCGCTATCCCCATCTTCGTTACCCAATCGCCATGGCGCTGCCTCCTCTCAGCGACGTGACGATCCTGCGCCAGGTTGAGCCTTGTTACAAGGCTCCCTGGCGCTTTCGTTTTCTGCCTGTGTGTAGCGCAGACTGGTAGCGTACCTGACTTGGATTCAGGGGGTCGCAGGTTCGAACCCTGCCACACAGACCAACCACGGTGATGCATGGCCAACAAGAGTGCATGGCATCACCTATACCAGACAGCCGCATGGAAGCGCCTGCGTGAGGCGCAGCTTAGCGCCGAGCCACTGTGTCGATACTGCCTAGAGGCAGAGGATGTAACCGCGGCTACCATATGCGACCACATCACCCCACACAAAGGTAACGTGGAACTGTTCTGGTCTGGCCCCTTCCAGTCGCTATGCAAAGCGCATCACGATGGAGTGAAGCAGCGCATCGACAAAGGGCAGAATGTGGTCCGATATGGTGCGGATGGATGGCCGATATGACATTGTCATTGCATATCAATGCATTGATGTCGACATATCAACAAATACGCAAGAACATTCCGATATATCGTTGGTAAAGCAATATTATTTCGAATTTAGTGCTTGACTACCGCATCCATAGATGATACAATGGAAGGTTGCCCTGGGGAGGGGGTGGTCCAATGTCTAGGGCCGCGCGGCCTGGGTACCGGCGTCGGGCATTCGCGCACATTTTTCCAATTCAAAAGTTGAGGGTATGAACCATGGCGAGGCCGAGGACGCCGAAGGCAAAGGCCGCGGTGACCGGGCAAGCTACGGTTCGCCGAAAGAAATTCGAAGAGCGCACCGAGCCGACCGTCAGCGATGATCTAGGCGAGCCGCCGGCATGGATGCCGGAAAATCAACAGAAGGCCTGGCGCGTTATCGCTGCGGAAATTCCGTGGCTGAATGCATCGCATCGCGCGCTGGTCGAGATCGCAAGTTATGTGCGCGGAAGGCTAATGGCCAACGAGGACGTTGGTGTCCAGGCTTTGAACCTGCTCAGGCAATGTCTGGGGCAGATGGGCGCGACACCCGCGGACGCATCGAAGGCGGGAGCTAAGCCAGGTGGCGAAGAAGAAGACCCCGCCGACAAGTATTTCTGATCCAACGACGGCATACGCAAAAGCGGTTGTTTCCGGCGAGATTGTCGCTGGCCCACACGTTCGCAACGCATGCCGTCGCCATCTCGACGATCTGCGTGACGCCAAGCAGCGCGGCTTGATCTGGGATCCAGCTGGCGCCGCTAGGTTCATCGGATATTGCCGCGACGTACTGCGCCTCAACGGCGGCCAGTTCGAAGGCAAGCCGTTCATCCTCCAGCCGAGCCAGGCATTCATCGCCGGCTCGCTGTTCGGATGGAAGCGAACCAACGAGAACGGCAAAGTAGTGCGGCGTTTTCGGCGCGCTTACATTGAGCAGGCAAAAGGGCAGGGCAAGTCGCCATTCGCTGGTGCGGTCGGCCTCTACTGCATGACCGCTGACGGCGAAGCCGCTGCTGAGATCTATGCGGCCGGCAAGGACAAGGCGCAGGCGTTTGTTCTATTTCGTGACTCGGTCGCAATGTATGAGCAGTCGCCTAAGCTCAAGCGGGAATTGACGCCTTCGGGTGGCAATCCGGTTTGGAACCTGGCTCACATCAAGTCGCGTTCGTTCTTTCGGCCGATCTCTCGTGAGCAGGCACACAGCGGCCCTCGTCCATATGTCGCCCTCTGCGACGAAATACACGAGCATCCGAACGGCCACACGCTTGAGATGCTTGAGCGCGGCTTCAAGTTCCGCGACCAACCGCTACTGCTCATGATCACGAACAGTGGAAGTGACAGGAACTCGGTTTGTTGGGCAGAGCATCAGTGGGCCGTCAAGGTTGCGGCAGGCACCGAAACGCCCGATGAGGATTTCACCTATGTCGGTGAGGTGTTCGGCACCAGTGACGAGTGCTTTTCTTATGTTTGCGCCCTCGATAAGGACGATGATCCATTCACGGATCCTTCCTGCTGGGTGAAGGCGAACCCGCTTCTCGGAGTCACGCTAAAATACGAATATATCGAAGGCGTTGTTGCGCAGGCTAGGGACATCCCGTCAAAGCGCAACAACATTCTGCGTCTTCACTTCTGCGTCTGGACCGAATCTGACACAGCATGGATACCGCGACCGATCCTTGAAAAGGTGATGGTCGATTTCGATCCGTATGAGGAGCATGCCGGCAAGCCTATTACCGCGGCCGGGCTCGATCTGTCCGGCTCGAAGGATTTGACTGCCGCTGCCTTCGTAATCGAGACAGGCACGAAGCGCGTCACCAAGGCCGACGGTAGCGAGGCTGATCTTCCGACATTCGACTTGTGGATCGAGGCTTTCACGCCGCGCGACACGATGGATGAGCGATCAAAGGTCGACCACGTGCCTTACCGCCTCTGGTTCGACCAGGGATACATCAATGCGCCAGAAGGCGCGCGCATTCGGTACGACCATGTTGCTGCACTATTCGCTCGTCTCAATACCGAGCATGGCATCGGAGTTCTGGCTTTCGACCGTTATGCGTTCGATAAGTTCGAAACTGAGCTCGATGAGTACGGTGTCGACGTCAAAACCGTAGCTCACCCGCAGGGCGGCAAGAAACGCGCAAAGCCAGACGACGATAAAGTGCAGGCGGCGAAAGATGCCGGCCTAGAGCCTCCTTTAGGGCTTTGGATGCCTGGCAGCGTTGCTGCGTTCGAAGAGTTGATCCTTGAGGAACGCATCAGATTGCGTCGCTCGCCGGTTCTGCTTGGTGCCTTGATGGGTGTGGCGATCGAAACTGATCCACTCATGGGCAATCAGTGGTTTTCGAAGAAGAAATCCACGGTTCGCATCGACCCTGCTGTTGCTGCTGCGATGGCGGTTGGCGCTGCCGTTGACGGTTTCGTCGAGATCAAGCCGGTTACTTCCCCATGGGACGACCCGGAATTTAGCATCACAAAGGCGGCATAATGGCTTGGAACTTTGGCTTTAGCCGCCGAAACGCGGACAAATCGCCGGAAACACGCGCAACGATCGAGAATCCCACTATCCCGGTCAGCGCGGACAACTTTCTGGCGTTCTTCGGCATCAATTCGGCCAATCTGCCGGCCGTGACGGTCGACAGCGCGCTTACGGTGCCGGCGGTGTGGGCTGCTGTTGCCTTCATGTCTCGCACGCTTGCCGCATTACCGCGGCACGCCTATCGTGACACGAAAGCTGGCGCCACCCGCATAACAGGCCGGCTGGAAACAGTCGTCAATATTGCGCCAAACGACGGCATAGGCTCTTTCGCGTTTTGGCAGTGGTTCTGGCAGCAGGTATTCACGCACGGCCGTGGCCTGGCATACATTGAGCGCACGCCGCAGGGCGTGGATTCGCTCTGGCCGATGGATCCAACCAAAACCACCATCAAGCGTGCTGGCCTAAGGGTCAGCTACGATTATGAGGGCAACACCTACGACGCAGCGGACGTCATCGACGTTCCATTCATGCGCCGTAGCTGTGGCTTGAGGCACTACGGCCCGATCGCGCAGGCATCGAAAGCTATCCAGCTCGCGATTGCCATGAACGACTATGGCTCGAATTTCTTCGCCGGCGGTGGCGTTCCTCCGCTAGCGTTGAAAGGACCACTTCCGGCGAATGGCGATGCGCTGAAGCGCGCCCAAGCCGATATCAAGCGCGCTGTCGACGCCGCCAAGGGTGCCGGTGAATCTGTTTTCCCGATCCCGCCTGGCTATGACCTTTCGCCAGTTGGCATTGATCCTGCCAAGGGGCAGATGATCGAGGCGCGGCGGTTTCAGGTCGAGGAGATTGCCAGAACATACCAGCTTCCGCCGGTGTTCTTGCAGGATCTGAGCCGGGCTACGTTTAGCAACGCGGAACAGCAGGACTTGCATCTAGTCAAGCATCTGATTGGCCAGTGGGCCAAGGCGCTTGAGGACGAGATCAATCTGAAATTCTTCGGCAGGTCTGCAGGCAATCGCTACATAGAGCACAACCTCGATGGCCTGCTCCGCGGCGACTTCAAGACCCGCATGGAGGGTTACGGCATAGCGATCCAGAATGCCATCCGCACGCCGGATGAGGTTCGCAAACTAGAAAACCTGCCGGCCAAGGGCGATGAAGCTGACAAGCTTCACATTCAGGGCGCAACGGTCCCTCTCGGCTCTCAACCTCAGCCGGGCGCAGATCCTCCGGCGAATGACAACACACCGAATGACGGGACGCAGGCCGCATGACGACCAATATTGAAAAGCGCAGTTACGTCGGCGCGGTCGAGCACCGTGCAGACGATGGCAAGCGCACACTGATCGGCTATGCCGCAAAATTCGAGCGGCTGGCCATGATCGGTAGCTACTTCCAAGAGAAGATCGCTCCAGGCGCCTTCTCTTCGGCGATCGGTGGCGACATTCGAGCCCTTGTCGACCACGATCCTGGCCGCGTTATCGGACGGACCAAGAGCGGAACACTCCGCCTGGCCGAGGACGGTACTGGTTTGCGCGTCGAGATCGATGTGCCCGACACAACCGATGGCAATGATCTATGGGTGCTGGTGGAGCGCGGCGACATCAGCGGCATGTCATTTGGTTTCCGCGTCACGAAGGAAACCTGGGACGAAACCGGCGATGTTCCGGTCCGCACGATTCAGGCCGTGGAACTCTTTGAAGTTTCCGCGGTAGCGTGGCCGGCATACGAAGACACCACAATCGGCCTGCGATCGCTAGAAGCGGCTCGGGCAGAAGGTGGCGATCGTGAAGACATCGACCGCCGCAGGGCAGAAAACGCAGTAGCGGCACGTCGCCGCATTGCCGAGCGTGAGGCGCGGCAAGAGCAACAGATTCGTGGCATCCGGCAGGACGCTGCGTAGTCACCCGGCAAACAGCCGGAGGGCCGGACAGACGTCCTGCCATTCACCACCACAAAACACCACATTGGAGACTTGCATGACTCTCACTGAGCTGCAGGAAAAGCGCGGCCGTCTCGTCACGGAAGCCCGCGCCGCCCTGGAAGAAATCAAAAAGAACACCGACGAAGCCCGCGCGGCTGAGCTCGAGGCTCGCCACGACACCATCATGGGCGAGTTCGACCGTGTCGAGCGCAACATCAAGCGCGAAGAAGACCAGGCCGCTCTCGAGGCCCGCTTCGCTGCTCGCCAGGAAGAAGAGCGCGCCAAGAAGCGCCCCGGCGCCGAAGGCGAAGACCGTGCAAACGGTTCCGAATCCGGCGAAAAGGCCGAATATCGCGAAGTATTCTTCAAGTTCCTCGCCAATGGCGCATCTCTCGATGCTCTTGACGGTGAAGAGCGCAAGGTTCTGCGCGCCGGCACCGAAAACATCGAAAAGCGTATCCAGACCGGCGGCACCAACACCGCAGGTGGCTACACCGTTCCGGTCGAGCTCCAGAACATGCTCGTTCGCTCGATGAAGGCATGGGGCCCGATGTACGATGGCAGCATCGTCAGCGAGCTCAACACCACTGCCGGCAACGCGCTGCCCATCCCGACGACCGATGACACCAGCAAGACTGGCGTTCAGGGCACGGAAGGCACCGCGCTCACTGATGACGGCTCTGCGGATGCCGTCTTTGGTCAGAAGCAGCTTGAGGCATACGACTTCAACACGAAGTTCGTGAAGTTCTCCTGGCAGCTCGCGCAGGATTCCATCTTCAACATGGAAGCCCTGCTCGCTGACCTGCTCGGCGAACGCCTTGGCCGCCTCGCCAACGCCCAGCTGACGACCGGCACCGGCTCCAGCGCTCCGAATGGTATCGTTACGGCGTCTTCGCTCGGCAAGACCGCTGCCTCGGCCACCGCGATCGCTGCTGACGAAATCATCGACCTGTCGCATGCCGTTGACCCGGCATACCGCATCTCGCCGAAGGTCGGCTTCATGTTCAACGACCTGACGCTTGCGGCCATCCGCAAGCTGAAGGATGGTCAGGGCAACTACCTCTGGCAGATGGGCAACGTCAAGGAAGGCGTACCGGGCTCGCTGCTCGGCTATCGCTACGTCATCAACCAGGCGATGGCGAACATCGCGACCGGCAACAAGACCATCCTTTTCGGCGACTTCGGCAAGTACTGGGTCCGCAAGGTTGGCGGCCCGGTAATCGGCGTTCTGCGTGAGCGGTTCTGGCCGGATCTCGGTATCGCAGGCCTCATCCGCTTCGACGGTGAGCTGCTCGATACCGCCGCCGTCAAGTATCTGGTTCAGGCCTAATCGATTGGCGGGCTGGCTTCGGCTGGCCCGCCTCTCTTCACGGAGGCGACATGCTTTTGAAAATGATAGCCGGTCTGTCCGGCCCTGAATTCAACTTGGCGCCTGGCGACGAGCACGAATTTGATGACGCTGAGGCTGGCCGTCTGATCGATGCTGGTTTTGCCATACAGGCAGAGGCCGACGAAGCGCAGGCAGCTGTTGCGCCAGCCAAGACCAAGAAGGGCAAGGCGAATGTGGTATCCACCGAAGGTAACGCAGGCGCCGACTGAGCCGGTTTCAGTCGCTGACGCGAAGCGCCACTGCATTGTGCTCCACAATGATGATGACGCGCTTTTCGAAGCGCTGATATCTGCGGCTCGCGATTACGTCGAGCGATATTGTAACACGCCGCTCGCAACGCAGACGATCGAAGTGAAGTGCGACGATTTCTGTGACTTCGAACGTCTACCTGTTGCTCCTGTGCAATCCGTCACGTCAATCGCATATATTGCCACCGATGGCACAGATGCGACCGTTCAGGCGGGTGACACAGAGCCGCGTTTCGACGGCCTAGAGGCCTCGATTATCCCTGCTTACGGCAAGCAGTGGCCTGTTCCGCGCAACGGATCCCGCATCACGCTGACGGCCGCTGTTGGCTATGTCACGCTGCCGCCATCCATCAAACACGCGATGCTGCTCTGGATCGCTGACGCCTATGAGCAGCGCGAAAGCAAAGAGCTGCCAGGCTGGTCTGCGTTCGACGCATTACTTTGCAACCATAGACGCGGCGCGTAGGCCGCAGGAGACTTTCCATGGCAGATCTCGTAATTACCGCCGCAAACGTCGTGGCCGGAAGCGGCGCACAGACAAAAACAGGCGTTGCTGGCGCGGCTATCGCAGCTGGCGACATCGTCTATCTCGACTCCACCACGACCGGCAAATGGCAGCTTGCCGACAGCGACGCGGCTGCCGCCGAAGCACGTGGTCAGACAAGCAATATCGGTGTCGCGCTGAACAGCGCAGCACTCAATCAGCCGGTTATCGTTCAGGTCTCTGGGCCCGTAACGCTCGGTGCCGTTCTTACGGCGGGAACCGCCTATTACCTGTCCGACACGCCGGCGAAACTTTGTCCGGTGGCTGACATCACTGGCGGCGACTACTTCACGCTTGTCGGGCTTGCCGCCTCCACGACGGTGCTGAACATCGATTTCCAGTATTCTGGCGTGGCTAGCCCGTGATGACTGCGGGGGCGCTAAAAGAACGCGTCTCCTTTGCTGTCAGAAACGAGCAGGACGACGGGTTTGGCAACACGGTTGCTGGCTGGATAGAGCAGTTTCAAGACGCTGCCGAATACGTCAATCTCAGAGGCGGTGAGACCGTAATCGCGGCCCGCCTTGAGAACCGCCATCCGCAGATTATCCGCGTTCGTGCCGGCACGGCAACGCGGCGCGTGACGGCGGACTGGCGGGTTACTGATACCCGCACCAAGGTCGAATACGCGATTCGCGATGTTACAGCGTCAACCGACAACAAGTGGATTGATCTTCTCTGCGAGCGCGGTGTCGTGCCGTAAGGCGGTGGCGCGTGGAGCGGTGTAATGGTTCAAGGCATCTCGGAACTAAAGAAGGCGATTGCCGCGCTGCCTAAGCGTGTCGAGGCGGCCGCCAGGCCAGCAATGGAAGCCGGAGCTGAAGAACTCGTCAAGATGATGAAGCGCTTGGCACCTGTCGACGATGGAGATCTGCGCGATAGCATCGGCTGGACTTGGGGTAACGCCCCTGCTGGGTCGGCCGTTATCGCGCAGGGCAGTCCCGATGAGCGGGGCATCCGCATAACTGTGTATGCAGGCAACGCCAAGGCCTACTATGCCGCCTTTGTCGAGTTTGGTACGGCTCCGCACAATGTTGCGACCGGCGGTGGCAACAAAAGCTTCAAGGGCGTTGCCCACGGTCATCCAGGCACTCGTGCGCATCCATTCTTCTTTCCATCCTATCGAGCCCTCAAGAAACGCATTCAGTCGCGCATTAGGCGCGAGATGAAAAAAGCGATCAAATTCGTTGGGCCGGTGACGCAAGGTGAGGCTGATTGATGGGCGCACAGGCTGAGCTGCAAAAGCTCCTTTACGACACACTGCGCGCCACGACCGCCATTATGGCCTTGGTTGGCGGTGTTTATGACCGTGTGCCGACCGATCCGTACAAGGACAAGACGGCATATGTCAGTTTCGGCCCTTCTGATGTGGTCGATGACAGCGCCGATTGTTCGGTTAGCGGTACGCATTCGTTCCAACTGGATGTGTGGAGCAAGGCTGTAGGCCAAGTCGAAGCAAAAAACATCGTCGATCTTATTTATCGCACTCTTCACGAAGCTGACTTGACACTTACGGCAAATGCCTTGGCTGAAATCCGTGTGGATTTTCGCCGCGTGTTTACCGACTCTGACGGGCTCACCACGCATGGCGTCGTGAGCGTAACGGCCAGCATCGAAGAGCCAGAATGACGACAGGTGAAATCATGGCGTGGGCTGTCTTTTTGGCAGAATGCAATTGGTCTCGGCCAAAATCAAAATTCAGTTTCCACGCCAAACCAGATCCGAAGCCGCAAAGCTTCCCACATGACTTCGTCGACTATGCCGTTTCGATCGGCCGGGCGACAAGAGCCGAGCCGCCGAGGCGGCCACAGAAACAAAAGGTGGGCGCGTAGCCCGTGACCAGCCACCGTGAGGTGGTTTTTTATTGGAGAAATCAATGACGCGCGCTACCACCGCGAATTTTCATCAGATGGTGCTCGAGGTCGAAGTGACCAACGGCTCTGGCGTTTACAGCAAGATCTGCGGCCTGACTTCCCGCGGCATCAACCGCCAGCATAACATGCAGACTTCCGAGGTTCCGGACTGCGACGACGAATCGCTGCCTGCGGCAGTTGAACGCGCCGTTCAGTCGTCAGAAGTCACCGTTTCCGCATCGGGCGTATGGGCATCTCAGTCTCATGAGATCCTGCTTGATTGGTGGGGCGCCGGCCAGCCGAAGAACATCCGCATTCACCACGTCAATGCGGCTATCGGTGACACAGAATACGAATCCGGCGCCGCCTACTTGGCTTCGATCAACAACGCCGCTGAACGCGGCACGAAGGTCACGGCCGAACTCGACATTCAGTTCGACGGCATCCCGACGCGTACCGCCAGGGTATCGTAATGGCACTCGTCACGCGCGAGACAAGCGGACTAGAGCTTCGCATCGATAAGAAGGGCGTTCAGCGCCTTTACGTGGACGGAAAGAAATTTCCGTCCACGATGATAACGGTGAGCAGCACTGGCCCGCATAGCCGCGGCACGTTGACGATAGAGACGTTGACGCAGTTTGTGACGATTATTCAGGAAGAGGACTGATTAATGCGAGGTTCTGAGCAGATAACGTGGCCAGGCGGAGAGCATTATTTCCGCCTCGGCATCGGCGAACTGCGCGCCATAGAGCAGCGCAGTGATGCCGGTTGCGCCGTTGTCATGATGCGTCTGCTTTCCTCACAATGGAAGATCGACGACGTCATCGGGCCCATCAGGCTTGGTCTCATCGGCGGCGGGATGGAAGAGCGGCTAGCCCAGAAGGCTATTGATGCAGCTCTCGATGTTGCCAGCCCTTACGCCCTGGCTGTAACTTCTGCTGAGGTCATCCGCAGGTTCATCATGTGGGAGACCGACGATCAGCCGGGGGAGCAGTTGGCGGGGATAGCGAAGGAAAGCTAGACCCGCTCCCGAACGGCAAGACACGCTGGTCAAGCTATCTCGCCGCGGGCGCAGTTATTGGATACTCGCCTCGCGATGTCGATGACATGACGCTCTGGGAATTCGCATGCTGCTCGGAGGGCTACAGAAAAGCCCACGCCAGCGAAGAGCCGCCACCTCCGCCAATGGGCGATGATGAGTTGGCAGATCTCGGAATTGTGGGGTTCTAGCGCCGGCCAGTGGCCGCATCGAGATTCCCTATCGTCTCGTTGGTGCGCTTGATGAGCTCGCCATTGGTGGCTTTGGTTGAATATCTGGAATTGTATTCCATGGCAGCCATGTAGCCTCCGATGGCGATAATTACGACGCAGGCGGCTGCAATCAAGGCTTTCAGCCATCCGTCCATCGTTTCTCCTTTTTCATTGAAGATAAAGATTGGGGCTGTTTATGGCCGCGACGGCAGATGATACCGCCCGCCTTCTGGTCTCCATCGAGGCTACGCAAAAGAAGTTCGAAAAGCAACTCGCCGGCATCGCGAAGGCGGCCGGCGACACGGCCACCGGCATTGAGAACAAATTCAAGCGCGCCAATGACAACGCGGCCAACAGCTTTGTGAATTCTGGCCGCAAGGTTGAGCAGTCGTTGGGTGCTCAGCGCGCGGCAGTGGCGAACCTGTCGTTTCAGTTGAATGACATTGCGACATCACTGGCCGGCGGCGCTTCGCCGTTCACGGTCATGGCCCAGCAGGGCAGCCAGGTGGCGCAGGTCTTTCAGGGAACCGGTGGCGGTTTGGTCGGCGCGGTCAAAACCCTCGGCGGCGCATTCGCGCAGATGGTCAATCCGGTCTCGCTGGCATCATTCGCCCTTATCGGTCTGGCTGGCGCTGCGGTTCAGTACATCACAACGCTGAAGTCTGACGTTCCGGACGCTGAAAAGCTGCTGAAGGCACATGCTGAGCTCATCAAGTCATTTGATGATGCATGGGGTATCGCCAAGAAAGGCGTCGAAGGTTACTCCGATTCGGTCAAGAAGATCGAATTGCAGAAGCTTCGTGATGAATTCGGCAGCCTACAAAAGGCTATCGAAGCCGCCGGGAAGGATCTCAAGTCTGACGTCCTTAGTGTCCCGGTAAGCGAGTTTGGTGGAGCCACACAGACAGTTATAGATTTCCAGCACGCCCTTCGCTCCTTGAATAAGGAAGTTCCCGATTTCCGCGAATTCTCCCTTGAGATGGAGCGGATCGAGGGTATGAAGGGCATCCCCGACAACATCAAGGAGCTTGCCAAGCAACTTAGATTGTCGGCAAACGAATCTCTGCCGCTTCAGGAAGCCATTGAGGCCACGGACAAGCGTCTGAAGACGCTTTATCTCACTGGCGAGCAGGCGAAGGATGCATTTGCGGCGCTTACCGCATCGGCAATCGGTCTCGGCGCAAACGGCGGCGGCGCTATCAGCGATATTGCCAGCAAGATCAAGACAGAGCTTATCCCGGCCATGGGTCAGGCTTTGACGCAGGTTGGCGAATACGCCAAAAATCTGAACGACTTGCAGGCGCAAATCAACAAGTCGCCACTGGGCACGCTTCAGCCGCTATATTCTGGTGGCGGAAAGTTCCTCAATCGTGAAGAGGCCAACGCCCAAGATTTCAACGATGCCAATCTTGATGAGGTTGGGAAATCCGCTGCCGCAAAGCTTATCCGCGGCTTTGAAGGCTTCATCACGAACGCCAAGTGGGATACGAACCATTATCGCGTCGGCTTCGGATCTGACACGGCTACTCGCGCCAACGGCCAGATTGAGGAAGTCACCAAGGACACCATCGTCACTCTCGACGATGCACAACGCGATTTGTCCAGGCGCATTATTGAATTCCAGAACGGCATTCAGAACGCGATCGGCATTGAGACTTGGAAGAGCCTTTCCGAGGGGCAGCAGGCCGCGCTGACGTCTATCGCCTACAACTATGGATCTCTGCCTGATGCGATCGTGAATGCGATCAAAGAGGGCGGCGGTCCGGAGAAGGTGGCGAAGGCAATTGCTGCGCTGACGTCCAACCCTGGCAGGCGCAAGGAAGAGGCTCAAACATACCTTTCTGGCACCGGTATCTCGATGAACGAGGCCGGCCTTGGCAACAAGAAGACGCCAGATCAGCTGTTCCAGGGCGATATCGCCGAGGTGCAGAAGCGCATCGACATGCTGAACGCTCAGTATGCTGCGCAGGCCAAACTGAATCCGCTGGTAAACGACTACGGTTTTGCCGTCGAAAAGGCGCGCATCGAGCAACAGCTGTTGTCAGAGGCGCAGAAGGCTGGCGTTTCCGTCACGCCTGAACTGGCGGCGAGCATTGACGCTCTGGCGACTAACTATGCCAAGGCATCATCCGCCGGCGATCAGCTGAAGGCATCACAAGAGCAGATCAAGAAGTCGGCCGAGGAATTTAGAGACCTCGGTCGCGATGTTGTCGGCGGGTTCATTTCCGACCTCAGGAGCGGCAAATCTGCGGCCGAAGCTCTGGCTAACGCCCTTAACAAGGTCGTCGACAAGCTGATCGATGTCGGACTTAACGCCGTATTCGGGACCGGCGGCGCAGGTGGCTTGTTTGGTGGCGGTGGTGGCCTTCTTGGCGGCATGATCATCCCAGGCATCCTGCATAGCGGCGGTGTCGCTGGCTCAGACGGTTACGGTCACGGCCGCTCAGTCTCACCAAGGGCATTTGCTGGCGCCAAGCGCTATCACACAGGCGGCGTTGCAGGCCTTCAGCCTGGCGAGGTGCCAGCCATCCTACAACGCGGGGAGGTTGTCTTGCCGCGGGGTACCAAGATGGGGGGAGGCGGCAAGACGCAGATTCAGGTCGGCGTTTCCGTCGATGACACTGGAGGCCTGCGCGCTTACGTGAAGTCAGTCAGCCAAGATACAGTGACGGCGGCCAGCCCGCGCATCGTCTCTGCTGCAAACCAGCAGGTCGTACCCACGATGGCTAAGTATCAAAATGACAGCGCCGGCGGCGATTACAGGAACGGATAGCGTATGCCCGACATCATAGAATGGCCGTTCTGCCTATTAACACCGAGGCAAATACAGGCCAATGTCGTTCCCTTCACCCGGTCTGGTGGAAAGTCGCTTGGCGGTGTCGAGCCCGTGACTAGGACGGATTTAGGCTACTGGGCGATTGATTATGCAAGCGTCGCTATACAGAACAGATACCGCGATCAGTGGCGCACTTGGCAGGCCATCAGGCAGAAACTTGGTGGCCGCTCTGGCTTGATTGTTGTGCGCGTGCCATCCTCCTTATCCGCTCCATACGAGAGCGGGAGATTCGAGCCTGTTGTTGATCTGCCGCATAGCGACGAGTCGTTCTTCGACGACGACACGTCCTATGAGCAGGGAGCCATTTCAATTGTTACCGATGGCAATACGCCACTTGGAGCAACAACAATTCGCCTGCAGATCATCAAGGCGGCCACCGACCTTGTTGGCGTGCGATTCTCATACAATCATGCGCTATACGAGACTGGTCCCGCCATGGATGTCGATGGTGATATCTGGACGGTCCCAATATCGCCGCCGGTTCGCGAATTCATCCCGTCAGGCGCATCGCTGGAGTTCGATCGGCCAACGTGCCTCTGTCATCTTTCCGAGGATCGGGGCATGGACATCCAACAGGATGCCATCGGCAAGACTGCTAGCCCGAATGTCAGTTTCACTGAAGCGACAGACTATTGGAATCAACTGGCTCTTGGCTTAATTTGAGGAGGGCTGCCATTGGCAAGTCTTCGTGTTCTTTGCCAGGTGGATCTTCCATCAGGCACCTTGCGCTTTTGGGATGGCTCTGGCGGCCCCTTTATCGATGCTGAGGGCGAAATCTACCGCGCTTGCGTCCTTACTGAAGATGCGTTGGCTCAAATTGAGGCGGCGATCAATGCCGAAGCCTTCACGCTTTCGTTGGTTCTTTCTGGAGTGGATGGCGCAACAAGTGATGCCGTCTGGGCAGACTATCAAGATGGAAACATCGTGGGATCGCCGTTTCGCATAGTTTTGCAGAAATGCGATGATTTTGAGCAGCCTGTTGGCCCATCGATTGTGAAATTCACCGGCACGGTGTCGAACCTGAACTTTGTTGATCAGGCGGCCGACACCGGCGTTAGATCTACGATACAGGTGGACATCGCCAATAGATTCACCTTGCGTAATGTCACCAGTGGCGCCGTGTTGTCTGACGTTGACCAGAGGGCGCGCGCCAAGATCTTGAACCCATCGGCACCAGATGATCGGTTTTGCGAACGCATACCCGGTCTGAAAGATCGAACAATTCGATGGCCGAATTGGTAAGTGGCCTGGAGCGGTTTCTGGACGTCTATGGGCAAAAACCATGGGCGCCAGGAGTTGATGTCGACTGTTGCCTGTTTTTGGCTGAGTGGGCAATATGGTCTGGCCACTCTGATCCCGCCTCACACTTGCGTGGCACTTATTCTGACGACGCTGGCTTTATGGCCATCATAGCGGACCATCAGGGCGTTGTTCCTATAGTAGAATACTGCGTTGCGCGCATTAACGGCAAACGAATACAGGCGCCCTCCTGCGGTTCGATAGGTGTCGTTGGCAGTCGATCAAACATCCACCGGCAATGGGGCGCTATTTTTGACGGCCACCACTGGCTAGTGCGCACACGCGCCGGCGTCTCGCCACTTGCAGCCAGGCCATTAGCAATCTGGGAAATCTGACAATATGCCTGACATTATCAGCCTTGGCGCGTTGATCGTGTCATCGCTCGGCACAACTGTGGCCGCCGCCAATGCGCTTTATCTAGGCACTCTTGCCCTTGGGTATGGCGGCTTGATCGCCGGCGCGACGCTGCTTTCAAAGGCGCTCACGCCGAAGCCATCAGTGCCGAAGCCAGAGGACGGCACCTACAATCTAAAGCAATCCGTTCCGTCGTTGCCTATCGTTCTGGGGCGTGTGAAAAAAGCCGGAGATTACGTATTTCTTGAGGAGAAGAATGGACTTGCATACCACGTAATAGCGACGGCGGGGCATCGCATCCAGGGTTTTGTCCAGCACTATCTTCATGATGAAGCCGTAACGTTAGATGGATCTGGCATTGTTACGGCCCCATCTCATTTCCGCAAATCTGGCAATAATTATGTAGTCATCGACACTCGTGACGGGTTTCCAACCGAGACGGCTTATGGCGACCTAATTTCAAATTTTCCGACAATCTGGACAACCGATCATCGTGGAGACGGCGTAGCCTCAATTCGCATGTCCTGCGCGACGGCCCCATCGAAGGACTATTTAACGGTTTACCCAAACCAAATGCCTGAGCACTCAGCAGTCATTGACGGCATGCTCTTATACGACCCGCGCACCGAGACCTCTGCGTTCTCACAGAATATTGCGCTAATGCGGTTGTGGCACCTAACTAGCCCCTACGGCGGCAAGCTCTCGCTTGATGACATGTATCTACCGGACTGGATCAATGCGGCGAATATCTGCGATGAAACGGTGACAAACCGGAGTGGTGGGTCAGAAAATCGCTACCATGGCGGCCTCTGGTTTAGAGCAAACAGTGACCCGATTGAAGTTGGAAAAACGCTAGATCAGGCCGCGGAACTAGTTGTCTATGAGCGCGCTGATGGTCTGATCGGTGTGCACGCTGGAGAATACGTCGAGCCGACGATTACGCTGACCAGAAACGAGATCATCTCGTTCGGCCTGAATGCCAATGTAGATCCAGCGACCACCGTTCTCGCTGTGCGCGGGCGCTTCACCGATCCGTCTGATTTGTACAACACCAACGATGCAGCCATTTATGGCAACCCGTACGTTGGTGAAGACACAGAGAGAACATTGACAGTTGAGAACGTGGCTGTGCAGACGCACAACCACATCCAGCGACTACAGAAGTTGGCATACATCCGCCGCAATGGCGCGCGTGTCAGCATCACCGCTCACTACGATCCAGACGATGACGTCTCCTACCACAGATTCGTTCGGGTTCAGTATGCGCCGAAGCTGTCTGATGCCGTGATCGAGATCACATCAAAAGTCACGATTTCCCTTAGGGACATGACTGTTTCGTTTAGCGGAATTGTTGTGCCATCCGAGCTTTACGCATTTGATGCGGCAACTGAAGAGGGGGAGCCTGGATCATCTGTCGTAGTCATTCCTCGCACTGGCGTTCCGGATCCGGTCAACTTTGACGTTGTCATCCAGACAGAGGTTGTGTCGGGCGGGTCGACCGCCGCCTATGCGCTAGCGACGTGGGATCACGTTGCCGATAGCCTGACATATGAACTCGAGTGGGAGCGGACATCCGGCTCCACCGGCCCCCAGTCCACCGTTTCGTCGCCAGCCGTGGATCAAGTTAGATCGGGCTATCTGGCCGATGGTGTCCAATACAAGTTTCGGCTTCGGGCATGGTCTACCGGATCAAGTTCAGACTGGACGGTATACGAGTTGCGCACGGCGACTGCCGATCCCACGCCGCCAGGCGTTGTCACGGCGGCGTCTGCTACGGGCGGGGCGGGGCAGGCGACATTCAACTGGACCGCGCCGAACAGCGCCAATTATGCGGCTGCCAGGCTCTACAGAAACACGGTTAATAGCTTCTCTGGGGCCATACTGGTCGCCACAGAATATGGCGCGCCAAGCACGCCCGATAGCCACACTGTCACTGGGCTAACGGCCGGCGTTCGATACGGCTTCATTGAGGCGATCAATGCCTCAGGCGTGGCCGCCACCGCAGTCGCAACGGGATCATTCACCGTTACCTGACGCAACCTAAAGCAGTGATGCTTTTTAAGTCGCCTGGTGCGGCTATTTCTTTATGGAGAACTTGAATGCCGGCACCAACCGCCGCAGTCGTCTTTGACGACTACAATACCCATGGAATTCCATCGTCTGGGACCAAAAAGGTCAAGAAGTCGGAAGCTCGGTCGTGGGGAGCATGGCTTGAGTCGTTCCTAACCGCGGTCGGCGCCAACAGCGGGTTGGTTTTTCAAAGTCGCGCTCTTCTGTTTGCCGATCTAGCGCACGCAGCCAATAGCATGGCATGGGTTATTAACGACCCAACCGTGGCGTACAATGGCATTTATCAGAAGGTTGGGGCTTCCGGCGTCGGTTCATGGACTCGCGTCGGAGACCTCCCGTATAGCTTCAATGTTGCATTCGACGTAGGAGCCGGCACCTCAAACGCTATCCAAGCGACAACCAGCGTCCCAGTTTCTCCCTATCAGATTATTGTTCTGAACGTTTTCGAGACTAATACTGGAACGCCAGTCACCATTTCGCTCAATGGCGACGCGGCGCTTACGGTGAAAGATTTCTCCGGCGATGACTTGGTGCAAAACGAACTACCCGCTGGCGGGGTGGTTACCGGCGTTATTTCTGGGTCAACATTCCGGCTCCTCTACGATCAGAAGTATCCTTACGCAAAGGCGGTCAATTCTGGTGCAGGGACAGCCAATGCGATTGTCGCGACCATCCCAGTCGGGGTGGATTTTTCTGACAGCAACATTCTGATAGGCCTGCCGATCGTTGCGACCAATACCGCAACGCCTGTGACCGTGACCTTCAATGGCGGCTCGGCTCTGACGATCAAGACGATGGCCGGGAATAATCCGGTTGTCGGCGGTCTTCCCGCTGGGGTGACGCTGCTTGGTTTTGTGACGGGCGGGACTTTCCGCCTGCTTAGCGATCAGGCGAGTGCGGCAGTTCTGGCCGCGGCTGAGGCGGCAGCGGCGCTTGCTGCTGACTATGCCGACCTTGCCCGCAATAACTGGGTGGTCAATGGTCCGTATACGGGAACAGGGGCGCAGGCAGATTACCTGCTGACGATAGATCCTGGCTCGGCCAACAACATGTTTGTTGTCGTCGGCGGTGTCAATCAGATGTCAAGCGATGTTGCCTACACTCTCGTCTATAGCGGGAGCGATGCGTATATCCGAATAAACGTTCCGCTGGATGTGAAGTTTGAGGTCAGAATAAGTAATGCGATCCCTATAGGGACGCCATCTGACGGCACAGTGACTACGCCGAAACTTGGTGCCAAAGCAGTTACTTACGCTAAAATGCAAGATGTCAGCGCCACCCTTCGGTTGATGGGTAGGGCAACGGCAGGCGCAGGCGTGATGGAGGAACTGACAGCGGCACAGCTGCGCGACTTGTTTCTCCCCGCGGGCAGCCCAATCGACAGCTTGGTGACGGTAAGCAACGCGGTCGTAAGCACCGGATCGACCATACCTTTCGATACTTCCATACCGCAGAACACCGAAGGGCTTCAGGTTCTAACGGCAACCTTCACACCAAAGAGCATCACTAACAAGCTGCGCATCAGGTTCAGCTGCGCCGTCACTAATAGCGGCGTGGCCGGTGTGGCTATGGCTATGTTCAACGGCGGCGCAAGCGCAGTGAAGACTGCCTACACGACCGTACCAGCGGCAGGCTCGATGCAGCAACTGGACGGCGAGTTCGAATATACGCCTGGCGTCCTTACGGCGCAGACAATATCGCTGCGATTGGGCGGCAGCGCCGGCACAACTTACATGAACACGAACGGCGCCACCGCTTTCTTCGGTGGGACGCAATCGCTCGTCATGACGATCGAAGAAATCAAGGGCTGAACATGTCACTCACTCGTGTGATTTCACGGATGTTCGATTCGCTTGCAAATGGTGTAGGTGCCGTTGCTCGTAATCTTGCCGACAAGCTTGGCGAGAGGACATCTGTTGCTGATTATGATACATTTGCACACGCTTCTGCCCAGGTGGCGATAGCTGGCGGAACGCTTTATGGAGTCGCCGGGCACGATGTCGCGATGCAGGCCATGCCGCCGACAAACGTCACGTATCAGTATGATGGTCCCGGTGGTTTAAACGGCCTGTTTTCCTACAACGGCGCGGACGTCGAGGCGAAGCAGTTTGTCCACGATCGCCTTCGCTTCAACAATGACGCGGGCAACCACCTGCTTGCCACCAAAAGCGTCCATACCATAGCGGAAGGCGGCACCATCAATGGACCGGCGCGGGCGTCAGTTGCTCACGCTGTTTCACTGATGAAAAAGGGGTATGGCGATGGCACAGCAAAAGGCGGCGAAATTGACGGCATCTACCTTGTCGTTCGACAGGATCAGCGTGATGGCGTAAGGGCTGATGCGTGCGGAATGCTCATCGATGCAGCATTCTACGACAACGATGGATTTGTTGGAGGAATCGAGGGTGCCACGCAGAAAAACGATAAGGTAACTCAGGCGGCACTAAGCCGGCTTGTGTATCAAATCGGGTGCATGGACCACTTGGCAAGCCAAGAAATTGCCTATTTCGCATCTGCTGACTATTCGGAGATAAGTCACGGGCTGAAGCTCGATGGCCATTTTTCTACCGGCGGATACTTCTCCAATTATATCTCGTGCAGCAACGGCAGTTGGGATGTATTCAATGTCAACCGCAACGGAGAGGTGACGTTAAGGCATGATTTGAGCGGCACAAGCATGGCAGTGCGTGTTGGCACTGGGGGGAATTTCGGCGTTCTCAATAACGCAAAAACCGTCGAGTGGTTCACCGTCTTTCAGAATGGCGGCGTGCGGCTTTTTCCGCAGGCTAGCGCACCTACGGTTGCACAAGGCGCGGTGTACTTTGATTCTGTGGCCGGCAAATTGAAGGTCTGTGAAGACGGCGTGAATTGGAGGACGGTCACAACGACCTAACGCGACAGGCATTGACGATGCCATAGGTCGATTTTTCGGCTATTTGGCATCGTCCAAGACATTTCGGTTTTCGAGAACCCAAGATCTGTTGCAGCCTTGAGAAGCGTCGGCGTCTTCACCGTCGGCAGAAGCTCGCCATTCGTCCCTTCTGACACCAGCAAGTAGCACGTATCAGAGGCCCATGTTTCTGTCAGCCATCGCTTATAATCTTTATAGGTATTGCCGACGGCAGCGGGGTCTATGCCGCTGATAAAGTATTTTTGCTGCGTATCCATAAGGTTTGCGAGCACGACAGTGTTGCTGTTTAGGATGGCGTGGCGAAAACCGAGCATCACGAGTTGGTTCGGCGTTGTGACCTTCTGCAGATCTCTGAAAATGGTTCTGCTCAACTGCATCCACTGGCGGGATTCGTCAAGAGGTATAGCGCTCGTAAGCTTGGGATTGCCGACCCGATTGAAAAGCATGAAGTTCTCGAGTGACGATCTGCCGGATGTCACGACTAGGTCGAGCCCCCGCGAAAGATGGAGATAATTCGGCTTGGCGAGTTTGCTGTTGAGGTCAAGTGCGGGGATAGCGCCGAGTCCGGCGATGATCACCACGCATACCGCAGCTGCAAGCTTGTAGCGCCGCCTGCGCTCGGGCCGGAATATCGCCCAGACAGCAAGGATAATGGCGGGAGGGATTATAGGTAAAGCAAAGGCGCTTCCTTTGTTGCTTGACGTCAATAGCGCAGCGGATGAGACAGTCACAAAGATCACGATCGGCGTGACAGGTGATTGAAAAATCGCCTTGAGGGTTCTGCGCCGCCCGGTGAGGTAGCTTCTGGCTAGGTATACGGCCATGGCGACGCCACCGGCAGCCAAGAAAAGTGCATGCGGCAGGTGGATGATGAACACAGCGGAAAGGATCGCTACGATCGTTCCCAACCAGAATTGAGATGGTCCGAACTCCGTAGCCTTGGCCCCGTATCCATAGTTCGTCAGGTATTGAAACACGCCCTCCGCATTGACCCAAAACCATGTCATGGCGACCGCGACCGCGACCGCGGCGGCAAGTAGCAGCAAGAAGAACGCCCATAATAGGCGCCCGGTGGTCGAGCCACGCCAAAACCAGCGAAAGGTGGAAAATGGCGTTTGTGAAAGGTCCCGCGGTTTGGGATTTATCAGGTCAGCAAAAAGATCTTTGGGATGGCTGAGAGAGTAGACAAAAGCCCCCATGGCCATGCCGGGGATGAAGGCTAGCGTCATTGTCCTGAACAATGGCATCAATCCAACGCAAGCGCCGAATGCTATTGCCCATGGTAGAGATCTCATGTGGTCAGATCGTACTAGGCAATAGAGAGCAACACAGGTAACGGCCGTAGCAGGAAGAGCGAATTCAAACGTGCGCGTGTAGTCGATCATGGCCGGCAGGCTGGCGATCAGGATGAGGCAGATCAAAGCTTGTTGCCTACCCATGATCCGGATGGATATCGCGTATGTCGAAACGATCGTGACGATTCCGGACGCTAACGTCGCCATGTAAGCGGCAACGAGATGCTTCCCAAACAAATAGAAAACCAGAGAGGCAGATGCTGCCGTGAGGGGAGCGAATATCGACGGCCCTTGGATCGTGTAAACCCAGTTCCAGAACCCGCCGTCATGCAAGGCATAAAAATATTGGAAAGCAAATGTCAAGTATCCGGCCTCGTCGAGGCTGGGAACGGCTCCAAGTCGATAGACGATGATCCACCTGACGTTGATCAAAGCGAACATAGCGCACGTGAGCGTGAGGATAGAAATACCCCGCCAATTGCGTGAAACTAATTGCAATTTGCACTCCTGACCTTGTGGCGCAGGGTATAGCGAGCTTGCGGCTCTAATTCAACTAGAGCATGTTCCCAAGGACATCCCCCATGAACATTATCCCCGACTTTGGCCGGGCGCTTAGCTGCGTGTGGTCGACGGCGCGCGCGCAACTCATTCCCGATGCGGCTGGGGTTTACAAAAAAGCTTGGTCGCTCCGGCTGATCGAGCTGGCCGCCCTATCCGACCTCATCCTCAACTTTGTGCCAGTCATCTCAGATTACCTGCCGCGGTGGCTGACGCTCGCGCTGCTTGGCGGCGCGTATGTCGCCCGCCTGCTTATTCAGAACAAGGATCCCGCCAATGGCGACAAGGCTTAGAAAGACCGGCGGCGGCCTCGCCGCTATAACGCTTGCAGGCGCGATGGCCATCCAGACGGTTGGCGGTTTCGAAGGGCTGAAGCTCTACGCCTATCGCGATGTCGTTGGCATCTGGACCGCCTGCTACGGGGAAACGAAGGGCATCAAGCCTGGGATGAAATTCTCAAAAGCTGACTGCGACAACATGCTGATCGACAGCCTAGTCGAGCACGAAGCTGGCATGCGCGCTTGCCTCAAGGCGCCAGACGCGCTGCCCATCCAGACTTATGTTGCTGGCGTATCGCTGACCTACAATATCGGCACGGGCGGCTTCTGCGGCTCGACTGTCGCGCGGAAGCTGAATGCCGGCGACATCCGCGGCGCATGTGACGCCTTCCTCATGTGGGACAAGGCGAAAGGCCGCAAGATCGCAGGCCTTACTAAACGCCGTGAGGCGGAAAGGGCGCTCTGCCTAAAGGGGGTCGCATGATCGGGTGGCTAGCAAAACTCATAGGCATCGATAAATGGATCGTCAGCGCCATCACGGCACTTGCCTTGGTTGGCGCCATTGGCCTTGGTGTATGGTGGATCCACGGCACCATCTATGACAGCGGCTATCAGGCGGCTAGCGCGGTTAAGAATGCCGAAATCGCCGAACTCAAAGAAGACTTCGCCAAACAGCGCGCCGCTGCCGCCGAGGCCCGCAACGCGGAAGTGGAGCGCCAGGCCGCCGCAAACAACGCCGCGAAGGCGCGCGAGGCGGCCCGCATCGCTGAAATGCAGGCCCAAACCGAAATCCTTCAATCCCAAATCGAGGAGCTGCAGCGTGAAGCCAGCGAAGATCCTGATGCTGGCCGCACTGCTCTCGGTGCTTCCAGCGTGCAGCGCGTTAACAAGGTCCGATAGACTAGTCGTCGCTCCGCCTCCTCCAGTTCTGGTGAGGCCGGACAGCGCCTTGACGGCAAAATGCCTTGGTCCGGTCGACCTTGGCGACAAGCCGCTCACGCAGGCCGCACTGGAAAAACTCTGGATCACGGATCGCCAGCGGCTGCTGACATGCATTCGTCGCCACTTGGCACTGGTTGGATTCTACGCCGACCGCGACGGTGGCCTTGAGGGCAACAAATGACGCCTGAAGAGATCATGAAGGCCGTTCTCTTCTTTCTCACGGTCGCAGGCGCTGGATGGGGCATCTGGTGGAAGATCGATGGCCGCGTCAAGGAAAGCGAAAAAGCCAGCGAGAGCCGCATCAAGTCGGCGGAAGACAAGGCAGACAAGGCAGCGTCCGATCTGGCCGCACATAAATTGCATGCTGCCGAGACCTTCGCCACGAAGGCCGGCATGCAGGAACAGACTGCTCAGCTCCTTAGAGCGATTGAGGGCGTAGGAAACCGCATTGACGGTTTGCATGAACGCCTGGACAGGGCGTTCGAGCGCACCACCAACCGCACCACGCGCTGATCCAACCACCCACCAAAAACACCACCACAGGCGGCTCGCTACGCGTAGCCGCAAGGAGACACTATGGCATTTTCTGGCGTTCACGTTGTCTGCGGTTATGCAGGCTCCCTCTTCGCGCGCGACAAATCGCAGGCAATTCTCGGCAAGATCGCATGGAGCGAGGCTCCGGCTAGCGGCGTGGCATCCACCAACGCCGCTCCGGCCGAAAATGCCGGCTCTGGTCAGGCGATGTTCCGCATTCGCGCTGCTGCCGACTCTTGGGTGTCGGTCGGTCCCGCGCCGAATGCTACAAGCGGCACTCGCTTCCTAGTCCCGGCTTCCACCGACTACGACGTCTACGCCGAGCCGAACGATAAATTCCAGTGGATCGCTGCGTAACATGGCGGGGCTCAAGTCGAGTTTAAGGCGAGGGGTGTCGCTTCGCGCCCTCATCGTCTTGGGCGGATTGATCGCCTTGCCGCCTGGTGTTGGTCCAAATCCTCTGCCTGATTTCACCTTTCAGGCAGAGACCGACACTCTAAACGTTTCAAAGACTGCCGCCGGCATTCCGATGACGAGGCGGCAGAAACTGGCATTTGACCGCCTTATTGTCCGGATCAAGGGCGCTGGCGTCAGCATGGCAGACGCGCTGGCGATGTACTCGCCAGATACACCGACCGAGATCAACAGCCGAGTCAACAAGTTCCACCCCGGAACAAACGATCTTACGCTGACTGGTGCCGGCACCCCCACCTACACGGCCAATGACCGGTGGAGCGGCTGGTCGTCGACCACGAAGTACAACACCGGAATCGGCCTACAGACCTTCCCGCAAGGGCAGTTCACGATCTTCTATTACAACCGAACCGCCACAGGAGCGGCCAGCGGCGACTTCGGCGCACAGACGGCAGGCGGTGACGGCATTGCGGCGAACGTCCGCGACGCATCGAATAAGTTCAATGCGCGCCTTCAGGCCACAAACTACGCATCAACCTCAACGACGATCACGCCCGGCCAAGGCATGCACAGCATCAGGCCAGGCAGTCTCGATACCTTTGGCATCACGCGCGAGGCCCCGTCGGTCACGTATGTCGCGCCGGCCACCAATCCGACCATTCATCTTGGCGGCATCAATGGTGGCGCCGTTTCCGCTCACGATTGCGGCCTTTTCGCCATCTTCAAGGTAACGCTGACGGATGCGCAGTGCCGTGAGATCAGCGCCGCGCTGCTGGATTATTATTACAAGATCCGCTTCGGCATGGTCGACTACTACGAGGCCGGCAAGGCTCCGACGACGGCCGATTATGATGTTGTGGTTTATGGCGCAAGCTGGGCCGGTGTTTCTGCAGCATACGCCGCAAAGCAAGAAGGCAAGTCGGTCTGCCTGGTGCTCGACGACCTCGCCAAGACTGACTGGGATATCGGCGGCATGCCAGCGTCTGGACTCGCCTATGTCGACTGCTACAATTTCACGGCGCTGAAGGGGCTCTATCGAGACCTGACATCGTGGGCCAACAGCACGATCATCAACCGTGCTGACACCAACACGCAAACGGGCAACTCGATTGAAAGTTGGCAGTTTGTGCAGGGCGTCCGGCGCATGCTCGATCCGACGCGAACAAACGGGACGCTCATTCTCGGGCAGGACATCCCGGTCTACTTCTCGACGGGCATTGGCTACATCGCCTCGGTCGGCCTGAAGGACACGTCTCTCACCACCAACGACGGACGAACCTTCACGGCGCGGCAGTTCATCGCCGCGGACTATGACGGCGAATATATCCACAAGTCGGCCGGCATTCCAACGTTTACTGGCAGTGAGGCGGCCGGCGCAGGTTCTGAAGCCAACAACGGCTACAAGGGCTCCAGCGCCCTTAGCAAGCCGTATGGATCAGACATCGACCCGTATGTCACCGCCGGCGTTCCAGGCTCTGGGCTTCTGCCGGATATCCAAGGCACTATGCCGCTGCCAGGGCTCACAGTTGATGGTCCCGATCCGTCGATCGAGAGCATGAACTATCGTCTAGCCATGACGACAGACGTGGCTCGCATGGTTCCGGTTACAACCATGGACCCGCACCGGAACTATAATGCGCTGCGCTACGAGACGGCGGCGCGTGCATATGTCCTCAATCCAAGCGTAACGATCGGCAACCCGGCGAACACGCAAACCATCCTTCAGTTCGCGGTTGGTGGTACGACGAACAAAATGGACGTCAACAACGGCTCCGGCGGCATTTCCACCGACTTGCCCGGCAGCGGCTATCGGTACGCCACCGCGGCAAACCGCGCGGCTCAGCTTGCCGTGATCGACGATCTCAGGGATTACCAGCTTGGCTGGTTCTGGTGGCACGCGAACTCCGGCGACAGCCGTATCCCGTCGACGCTGGTCACGCAGTTCCAAGCGCTCGGTCTCGACGCTGGCACCTTCCTCGATCCTGGCCCTAACGGGTTGCTCTTCTGGCCTAACCGGCCATATCAGCGCGATCCGATCTGGAGGCTAAAAAACACTGG
>Ga0102592_1000408_pt1 | contig 76581 bp, 66 predicted proteins | sample AraplaCol_mMF_r2_FD_76861 | JGI IMG/M metagenome (GOLD analysis project Ga0102592, IMG submission 76861) | Arabidopsis root microbial communities from North Carolina, USA - plate scrape MF_Col_mMF_r2 (SPADES assembly) (version 2) | ecosystem: Host-associated > Plants > Roots > Endosphere...
TACCGGATGATGGTGCTCGACGCCAACCTCTCGGTGCCGTTCAAGCTCGCGGAACAGCCATTCCGCTACGTCACGACGATCCGGGGCCAATTCACCAACGACCGGCTGTACTACGTTGATGACTTGACGATTGGCAGCCGATATACGGTGAGAGGCTTCGATGGCGAGAGCCAGCTTGCCGGCGAGCGTGGATTCTATTGGCGCAACGAACTGCAGGCGCCGCTGGGAACGAGCGGCCAGGCAGTTTATGTCGGCCTCGATTATGGTCGCGTGTATGGACCATCGACCCAGGCACTGGTGGGCACGCAACTGGCGGGCGCAGTACTCGGCATGCGCGGCGGCGTGGGCTCGCAAAAGTTCGGCGGCGTCTCGTATGACGTGTTTCTCGGAACGCCTGTGTACAAGCCGGAGCAGTTCAATACCGCCGGGGTGACGGCGGGGATGCAGGTGGTTTATCAGTATTGAGTAATTCTCTTGCTCCCCCCCCCCGTTCATTTCCGGAAATCCGATGGCATGGAAAAAATTTCTTGCCGTGCGTATTTATTCATTTACCCAAGAAGGACAAAGCCGAGGCTTCGTTCTACAGCGCTGCCTACTCGAAGTTTGTAAAAGGCGACGACGTCAAATCGCGGCAGATTCTGGACGCCATGCATCAGCTGGCGCCATACGGCAGCATCGAGTGGATTTACGGAAAGCGGGTACTTCAGTAAATCGCCGAGACACAACTTTCGATTTTCGTTTTTTTCCAACCCAGGGCAGCACAGACTGCCCGCTATTTCAACGCCCGTAAGGGGTCAATGCCTATGAAGAAGAAGCTCGCATTTACGCTGGTGGCATCTGCCGCCGTTATCGCCGCCTGTGGCGGTTCGGACGGCGATAGTAAGAACAGCGTCGGCACCAGCGGCGCCGCCACTGGCGCGACGGCTAACGCGATGGCGCCGTTCGATGCGCAATGCCTGACGCCGATGACAACCGGAAAGTCGATGACGGTGTCGGCCAATGCCGGTCCGGTCCCCGAAGCCGTGACATTCGAGGGCAAGGGCATTGGCCCGACCACATTCGATGGCAGGAGCCTGGACACCATCGATGTTCAGGCCACCGGCACGCTGCTTCACGCGGTTTCGTCCAACTTCCGGATCTATCTGGATCCGGAAACCGTCCTGTTTCCTCTGGGTGTGACTGAGTTCGGGCATCGTGGCTTCCCCAGTGGGCCGTGGGTCAAATATCGGCGCTTTACGTACGAGGATGCCGCCGGCAAGCCGGCCAAGCTGTCACTGCTGGGCATGCAGCCCAACGAGACGCGTCGCGTGACGATGGTAGAGGAACAGGAGTCCGCCGCGGCCGCGGATCCGCAGCCGGCATTTACCCATGGCGTAGCGCGCAAGGTGCATTGGACGGTGCAGTACATCGGCCGCGAAGATGTGACCGCGATGGGCAAGTCCTACGCCAATACGTGCAAGGTCAAGATCCAGTATGAGCGCGATCCGGCGTATTACTTCCCGAAGCTTGAGGCAACCGTCTGGCTGGCGCCCGGCCTGGGGCCCGTCAAGCTGAGCGGACTGCCGCTGCTGCGCGTGGACACCGTGTCGGCCGAGACGTCGGGCATCGTCGCCAACTGATCGACTCAACGATCGGTTGATAGATCGACCGATCGACCGCGCATTGCCTCCCGGCCATGCCCCAAGCAAAACACCCCAGCCCTGTTTCCAGGCGCTGGGGTGTTCGCCTCCGGTTTCCCGGAGGCCTCACCAAGGCAAGCTGGCTAGCCAGCTATTCCATCTGTTCCATCTGTTCCACCCGTTCCACCAGTTCCAGCATTACGGCTTCAGCTTGGTGCGATAGTCCACTGCATACGGCAGCTTGCCGGGCTTGGACGATCCTACCGGCTGCGACAGTGCCGTGAACTCGGTCTCGTTGAAAGCATCCAGACGGCCCAGCGTGGCGGCGGTCTTGTCAGCGCTGACGATGGTGTCGGGCGTCAGGGCCACCATTGCTTCGGCGGCCTTGCGCACGGCCGCCAGGTAGGCCGTGGTGTCGTTCAGGTTCACCTGCTTCAGGTCTACGACCTTGCGCAGCCAGTCGCCCCAGTAGAACTCGGTGAATTCCGTGGCGCCGGTGGGCTGGCTGTAGCCAATGTCGCGCGTGAAGTAGACCAGCGAGCGGTACTGGTCATTGCCCAGGCCGTTCGAGAGGCCCAGCTGGCGCGGCAGGTCGGCCGGGTAGATCGGGCGGTTGTCGCCGTCCTTGAGCCAGACCAGCTTGCGTGCGCGCATGGTGCGGAAGAACTGGGCGCGGTTCAGGTTCGACAGGTTGTCCTGCACGCGGATCCACATCTTGGCCTGCGGGCCGCCGGTCGGCGCTTCCCAGACGGTGGTGAAGGCGTGATGGCCATCGGTCAGGTACGGCTCGCCGTACGGGCCCACCACCAGTGTCTTCATGTCCTCGGGCTTCTCGCCAACCGTCTTCGTGCAGGTGAACGAGCTCAGGTTGTCGATGCGCGAATCGGTCTTGATGCCGTCCTTGGCGGTCTTGTTCTGGCCGTTGTTCTCGCAGGCATCGTCGAAATTCTTGGCCGAATCCACCGCGTAGCGGCCCAGCTTGTAGTAGATCTGGTCGCGGCCGATGGCCGGCTGCGTCGGGCGCAGGTCGGCCATGGTGACCAGGATGTTCTGCTGGGCCGTGGCTTGCAGGTACGTCGAAATCGGCGTCGGCGCCGGCAGCGGCGTGCAAACGGCCGGCAGCACGCGCTGGGTGCCCGGCACCTGGCGCAGCTGGTAGGCCAGCCTGGTGCTGACGGGCAGCCAGGCCAGCGATGCGGTTTGCATCTGGCTGGCCACCGGCTCCTGCCACGTGCCCGAGATCAGGCCGAAGGCGGCGCCGCTGGCAAAGCCGTTGTAGATCAGCGGGACGTCTGATGGGATGTTGTCCGCTGCCAGCACGTTGCTGCCTACCGAAATGATGTTGCGGCGCGTACGGCCGGTGGTGGCGTTGGCATCGTCGAGTTCGGGCTCGGCGCAGACCCAGTCGCCATCCACCGCGTTGGCGGCCAGCGACGTCGCGGCGCGCACCACCCAGCTGCCGGTGGCGGCCGTGGCGCTGGCGCCTGTTTCGTCGACGAACAGAGCCGTGCCGCCCTGCTGCTTGCCGACGAAAACGCGGCCCACCTTGCTGCCGGCGATGGTCAGTGCGAAGGCGCCCGGATAGCGGGCCTGGTCGGCGTCGGCGCTGAGCGTGCCGGTCTGGCCCCCCGCGCAGCTGGCGCTGTAGCCCTGGCCCGCACACACGCGCACCGAGCCGTCTGCCTGGATCGCCAGCTGGCCGGCCGTGGCCGTGTCGCCTGCCTGGCGCAGGTAGCTGTAGGTGCCGGCGATGTCCCTGAGCTGGGCGCCCTTGTTGGCGGCGGAGACATAGCCTTGCAGCAGGCTGCCGTTGCCGGCCTTGACGTTGGGCACCTGGCCCAGCGCACCGGAGAGCAGCCCGTCGTCCAGCGTGAAGCTGAACGTGATCGATGCCGCGGCGGCGGCCAGCGCGGCCGGTACGTCGGCGCCGGAGGCCGTCAGGTTCGACACACGATAGGTGTCGCCACTCTGCGTGTACTGGCCCACCAGTGCACCGGCCAGGCCGAAACGGGAATCGAGGAAGCGCAGGGTGATCTGGCCGGCGGCGGGCTGGTCGAGCTGGACCGACACCGTGTCGCCAAAGCTCACCGCACCCACGTAGAGCGAACCGCCAGCCAGCGGCTTGACCTCGGCCGGCGTCGCGCCGGTATTGGTGCCGCCGGTGGCGGCGTTGCTGTCATCGCCACCACCGCAGGCGGTCATCGCCGCCGTGGCCAGCAGCAGCATGGCTGCCGTGCTGGCGCCGCGTTGCATCCACTGCCCCGGTTTCCTCGTCCTGCTTTCCATGTTCTTCCCCGTTGTCGTTGTTGTGTCGGTCGTTGCGTGCGCCGCGTGCGGCCCGTGCGCCGCGTGCGGCCCGTGCGGCGTGGGCGGCACGTGGCCGCGCGACAGTCTATGAACAAGGGATGACGTACCTGTGACAGCCTGACGTATCGGTAGCCCCGGATTTTTCATCGGGATTCGCCTAGAGTGATCGGAGCGGGGCAACGCGGAGGGCAGGCGATGGCGCACGGATTTCGGGGAATGTCGCACGGGCGGCGCAGGCTCTTGATTGCCGGCGGATGGTCAGTGCTGCTGGCGGTGCCGGCCGGGCACGCCGTGGCGCAGGCCCCGCAGGGCAAGGGGAAATCGAAGATTGGCGTGGTTGGTTCGGGCCGGCTGGGCAGCGCCGTGGGCAGCCTGCTGGTGAAGGCGGGCCATCCGGTGATGTTTGCTTCGCGCCATCCCGAGGAACTGAAGACGCTGACCGATTCCCTTGGGCCGCTGGCCCAGGCCGGTACGGTTGCGCAGGCCGTGGCGTTTGCCGACGTGATTCTGCTGGCCGTGCCCTATGGTGCGGTGCCCGATGTGGGCCAGCAGAACCGCTGGCAGGGCAAGATCGTGCTGGACGCCACCAACGCCGTGGCAGCGCGCGACGGCGCCATCGTGGACGAGGTCAAGGCCAACGGCATCGGCGCCACCACGGCCAGATACCTGGCGGGTGCGCGCATCGTGCGGGTGTTCAATTTCACGGGCGCGGCGGAGTTCACGCGCGAAAGTCACCGCAAGCCGCCGTTGATGGCGGTGCCGATGGCCGGCAACGATGCCGAGGCGCTGTCCGTGGCGGCCGGGCTGGTGCGCGATGCCGGTTTCGATCCGGTGGTGGTGGGCGGGCTATCGAATGCCGACCGGTTCGCGCCCGGTGGCAAGCTGTTCCGCCAGATGGGGACTGCCGAAGAATTTCGCCGTGCGATGGACCAGTAGCCGGGCCGGCAGGCGGCGGACGCTGTGCCTTAGCGGCGGCGCCACTCCATTGCCACCATCGATGGCGTGAAGCCCAGCTGGCCGAAGAATGCCGCCTCGGAAGAGCGGGCGGCGCGCAGTACCCAGGTAATGTCCGGGTCGTTGCCCATCACATGGCGCAGCAAAGCGCGGCCAATGCCACGGCGGCGATGCTGGGGCGCCACGGCGACCATCGAGATGTAGCCGTTGGAGATATCGTCGCAGAGTGCGCGAGCGAAGCCGATGACCTCGCCGTTTTCCACTGCCACCGCCACGCGTTGCGAGTTGGCGATCAGTTGCGCGAAGCGCTCGGGATTGCCGACCCGTTGTTCCCAGCCGTTGGCAGCCAGCAGCAGCCGGGCTGCCTCTACCTCTGCGGGCAACGGATTACGGATTTCCATCGACAATTCCTCCTGCGTGATTCCGGAGCGCATGCATGCAGACCCTCCAGAAGTGGGGGGCGCAGAGCGGCTGCGCCGCGTTTTCGCGCGATATGTCGCGCTATTTGTCGCGCATTTCGGCGACAGAGTGTAGCGAAGCCGATGCGGCGACGTCAAACAACTTTGTCCGGAAAATGCGACCGCCCGCACGCATGTGCGATCTCGAGACCAGGCGCGCGATGGCCTGTTGCGCGCCGGAAGCTGGCGGTATGATGGCTGTCATGAACGCCCCGATCTTCTCCTCCGCACACCCGGCCGACCAACTGGCCGAGTTCAGCGATGCCGATAGCGCGATGGCGCGCATCCGCGAGATCTACGACAGCTCCGTGGCGGCCGTGCGCGCGCGCTTCGACGCGTTTGCCAAGGGCAAGCCGCTGCCGTCGGCGGCCCACGCGTGCTACCCGTATCTCGGCATTTCCGTCAACCTGGAAACCATGGTCACCGACAGCCGCCCGTCCTGGGGCACGGTGGCCTACCCCGGCGTGTACGGCACCACGGTCACGCGGCCCGATCTGCTGTGCGACTACTACCGCGACCAGATCGAGCGGCTGATGCGCTATCACCGCGTGCCGGTGGTGGTGGGCCTGTCGCGCCGGCCGATACCGCTGCCGTTCGTGATCGAGGCATCGACCACCGACATCAGCTACACGCAGGCTCGCGAACTGGAAGCCTCGTTCGTGCTGCCCGAACTGAGCCGCATCGACGATTCGATCGCCAACGGCACCTACGAGCCCACGCCTGGCGAGGCCTGGCCGTTGTCGCTGTTCCCGGCCGAACGCGTGGACCTGGCGCTGCAGCGGCTTTATCACTACACGGGCACGGCGCCCCACCATTTCCAGCGCTTTGTGCTGTTCACGAACTATCAGCGATATGTCGACGAGTTCGTGACGTTGGGGCGCAGCCTGATGTCTGGCGACGGTGGCGACGGCTACGTGCGCTTTGTCGAGCCCGGCGATGTGATGCAGGACCTGGGCGGCACCGAGCCCGACGACGCCGCGCGTCCGAAGGCGCTGCCGCAGATGCCTGCCTATCACCTGGTGCGCGAGGACGGGCTCGGCGTGACGCTGGTGAACATCGGCGTGGGGCCGTCGAACGCCAAGACCATGACCGACCACCTGGCCGTGCTGCGTCCGCATTGCTGGCTGATGGTGGGCCACTGCGGCGGACTGCGCCGCTCGCAACAACTGGGCGATTACGTGCTGGCGCACGCCTACGTGCGTGACGACCACGTGCTGGACCACGACCTGCCGCCATGGGTGCCGGTGCCTCCGATTGCCGAAATCCAGGTGGCACTGCAAGAGGCAGTGGCCCGCGTCACGGGTTTGTCCGGCACCGAGATGAAGACGCGCATGCGCACCGGTACGGTTGTGTCCACCGATGACCGCAACTGGGAATTGAAGTCGAAGGCGCTTTACGCGCGCTTCAATCAGTCGCGGGCGATTGCAATCGATATGGAAAGCGCGGCTGTGGCGGCCAATGGTTTCCGCCTGCGTGTGCCATATGGCACGTTGCTGTGCGTTTCCGACAAGCCGCTGCACGGCGAACTGAAGCTGCGCGGCATGGCGAATGCGTTTTATCGCCAGCGTGTCAGCCAGCATATGACGATTGGCCTGGAAGCCATCCGCATCCTGCGCGAGAACGGTGTCGAGCAGCTGCACTCGCGCAAGTTGCGCAGTTTCGACGAACCGGCGTTCCGCTGACCTCGGGGGCGCGCCGGTGCATCCGGCGCGCCCAATCCCAGCCTCACACCCCCAGGGGAATCAGAAATAAAAAAGCGCGCGGGATTGCCGCGCGCAGTGAGGCGGGAAGGACGTCGGTTAGGCGGCCTTCCTTCGAGGAGACAAAATGGAAAGTCTCGGAAAAACCTTAAATCCGTAGGTGATCAGAAGCGATAGCCCACGCCGGCGCTGAACAGCCACGGGTCGAGGCTGACGGTCGAAACCTTGACGCCGTTCGCGTAGACGTTGCTGGAAATCCAGACCTTCTTGGCGTCGACATTCAGGAACCAGTTCTTGTTGAGCTTGTAGTCCATGCCGATCTGCAGTGCCGGACCCACGCTCCACTTGTCCAGGCCCAGTGTGCCACCGGCCAGGTCAGCGCCATAGATGCGCGTGGCGTTCACACCGGCACCGATATACGGGCGGAACGTGCCATTCGGCAGGAAGTGGTACTGCAGCAGCAGGCTCGGCGGCAGATGCTTGAACGTGCCGATCTTCGAGCCGTCAAGGCTTACGTCCTGCTTCTGCGGGATGGTCAGCACCAGTTCGGCCGCGATATTCGGCACGATGAAATAGGTGATATCGACTTCGGGAATCCACTTGTTGTTGACATGGATGCGATCCGATGCTCCGGCGCCGCCGACAGGGTCGGACTTGTTTGCCATGTCCAGATAGGTGCCGCGCAGGCGGACCATCCAGTTGCCCTGCGTCTCGTCAGCGGCGGCTGCAGGCGCGGAAAGCGTACCGATGGTGGCGGCGGCGAGCGCCATGCAGAGGGAGGAAACGAGGGTCTTGCGGCGAGGAGAAGTTGCAGTCGTCATGTTGGTCAGGCACTAAACATCGAAAAAGTGCGACCAGTTTGTCTTGTGCAAGGTACTCAAACTTTGATGCAGAACAAGTGAAGTGCAGCCGACACAAATTGCGTGCAACTACGTCGTCAATGCGCGACACGACCCCGCGTCGCACGCTCGAAAGGGCTTGCGGCACCCGCCTGATGCTTCTATGGACATGCGGATTTATTCGTGGCGTACGCGCGTCGCGGCCCTTACGCTGTGGGCTCGTGGTTGTGCACCGCGCATGTCGTGGGCGTCCGCCAGGACGTCTTTTCAGGTGTGCCCTGTGGGGGCAGGGCACACCGTTTTTCAGGCAGATCCGATAGGTCCGGCCAGTCAGGCGGCTTCAGCCTGGTCCTGGTCCCGTGCCTGCATGTGCCGGTTGACACCCGACAACATGGCCTTCAGCGATGCCGTAACGATGCTGGCGTCCACGCCGGCCCCAAAGCCCGTGGCCGAATCGCCAACGCGCACTTCCACATAGCAGGCCGCATTGGCGTCGGCACCGGTGGTCATGGCGTGCTCGTGGTAGTCCATCACGCGCACGGCAAGACCCAGGCCACGCGACAATGCGTCGACCGTTGCGTCGATGGGGCCGTTGCCCGCGCCGCGTACCCGCACCGGCTGGCCGTCGCGTGTCACTTCCATCTCGATTTCCACGGCGTTGTCGCTGGTCGACACCATGCGGTGCGACACATAGCGCAGCGGCGCGTCAACGTCGAGGTACTCGCGGCGGAACAGCGCGTAGAGGTCTTCGGCACTGGCTTCGAGCCCGGTCTCGTCGGTCATCACCTGCACCGCGCGGCTGAACTCGATCTGCAGCCGGCGCGGCATGTAGATGCCGTGCGCCTGTTCCAGCAGGTACGCCATGCCGCCCTTGCCCGACTGGCTGTTCACACGGATCACCGCGTCATAGCTGCGGCCCAGGTCGGCGGGGTCGATCGGCAGGTAGGGCACTTCCCAGATCGCGTCCGGCTTCTGCTGCGCAAAGCCCTTGCGGATGGCGTCCTGGTGCGAGCCGGAAAAGGCGGTGAACACGAGATCGCCGACATACGGATGGCGCGGATGCACGGGCAGCTGGTTGCAGTGTTCCACGCACTGGCGCACTTCATCGATATCGGAAAAATCGAGTTCGGGGTCCACGCCTTGCGTGTAGAGATTCAGGGCCAGCGTGACCAGGTCGACGTTGCCGGTGCGCTCGCCGTTGCCGAACAGGCAGCCTTCCACGCGGTCTGCGCCAGCCATCACGGCCAGCTCCGCAGCCGCCACCGCCGTGCCGCGGTCGTTATGCGGATGGACGGACAGCACGATGTGTTCGCGGCGCGCCAGATGCCGGTGCATCCATTCGATCTGGTCGGCAAAGATGTTGGGCGTGCTGCATTCCACCGTGGTCGGCAGGTTCAGGATCATCGGACGCTTCGCATCCGGCTGCCAGACGGCCGATACGGCATCGGACACTTCCAGCGAGAAGTCGAGCTCGGCCAGGCTGAAGGTTTCGGGCGAATACTCGTAGGACCAGGCCGTTTCCGGCATGGCATCCGTCAGTTCGCGGATCAGGCGCGTGCCCGACACGGCCACTTCCTTGATCTCCTCGCGCGATGCGTCGAACACGATGCGGCGCCACGCCGGGGCGATCGGGTTGTACAGGTGCACGGTGGCGCGTCTGGCGCCACGCACCGATTCCACGGTACGGCGGATCAGGTCTTCGCGCGCCTGGGTCAGCACCACGATGGTGACGTCGTCCGGAATGCGGTCTTCCTCGATCAGCATGCGGACGAAATCGAAATCGGTCTGCGATGCCGACGGGAACGCGACTTCAATCTCCTTGAGGCCAACCTTCACCAGCTGTTCGAAGAAGCGCAGCTTGCGGGCGCTGTTCATTGGCTCGATCAGCGCCTGGTTGCCATCGCGCAGATCGGTGCTCATCCAGCGCGGGGCGCGCGTGATCTGGCGCGAGGGCCAGACGCGGTCGGGCAGGTCGACTACGGTGGCGGGACGGTATTTGGTGGCGGGGTTGCGCAACATGGGCATGGGGTATCTCCTTCCTCGCTAAGGAAGCATCAGGAAGCGGCTCGCTGTACGAGGGCTTCGCGTGAACGGGAAAAACGGGAAAACGGAAAAAGGGTGGCGAACGGCTGCCGAACTGCCACAGGGCACTAGGCCCGGCAACCGATCGGTAGGCCTAGCAGTAGCGAGGAAGCGCCCAGCAGGGCGCGGCACGAGGTCAGGGCGACCAGCGAACCCTCAACGCGCGCGCGCACGGCGGCACCGATGCGCGAGGCATCTGCGGCGTGACGGAGGTCGAGGGAGTTGGCTGGCATCGTGCGAGAAGGATATCGCTCCGCCATCTGGCGGGGTCGAACACACAGAGCGTAGTGCAAAAGGCGCTGCAGCGTCAACCGCCGGTATTTCGTCTGACCAGTCCGATTCGGCCGCGAACGTGGGATTCCGCACGTCGGAGCCTTACCCCGAACGGATGAGTTCCACCCGATATGTGGGAAAGCGCTCAGTCCTCTGGCCAGTACATCGCCATCCACATCCCGCCTAGGCTGACAGCAGCAGGAACGGGATTGATAACGACAAAGGGGGCAATCATGCGTACACGTGCGTGGACGGGGTGGATCGTGTGCATGGCGACGGCCATGCTGATGGCAGCGTGTGGCGGCGGAGGCGGCAGTTCGGGCGCCGGCACGACCGCACCGGCCGGGACCGGTGGCGATGCCGGCGGCGGCGCTGGTGGCGGCACCACGGCGGTTGCCAAGTCGTACACGCTGGTGATGAACCGCACGTCGGGCCAGGTGGGCGTGGGCAGCACGATCTCGCTGACGGCGTCGGTCGTCGACGATCTCGGCAACGATGTCACGGGCACCACGACCTTCGTCTGGACCAGCAACAACGGCTCCATGGCGGCTGTGGCCAACGGCACCATCCCTGGCAGCGCCGTGGTGACCGGCGTGGGCGTGGGCACGACGGCCGTGAACGTGCTGGCAACGGTTACCGGCGCCAACGGCACCACCACCGCGCTGCCGCAGGTGGCCGCCACGATCACCGTGGTGGCACCGGGCGTGCGTACCTACAGCCTGGCGCTGCCATACCCGGTGCTGTCGATGACCGACGGCCAGGTGTTGCCGGTGACGGCATCGCTGATCGACAGCGATGGCGCCAACCGCTCCGCGGCTGCCACAGGCTGGGCCTGGCGCAGCAGCACGTCGGCGGTTCAGGTGACAGCCGCCAGCAACGTGGGCACGCTGCGCGGCGTGAACGCCAGCGACACGGCCGCACAGTCGGTGGTCACCGTGCAGGTCACCGCGCCCGACGGCAATACCCTGACCGGCGCGTTCCTGGTGTCGGTGTTCAAGAGCAGCGTGTCGACCTATCGCCTGGTGCTGTCGCAATTCGGCCAGCAGATCAACGCGCTGAACGTGCTGAACGGCTATCCGCAGACCTATGACTCGCGCGTGCTGCGCAATGACGAGACCGACGCGACGGCCGACTTCACGGGGCTGTGGACGTACATGACCACTTCGCCATCGCTGGCGGTGCTGCCGAACTCGGCCACGCACGTGACCACGGTCAGCACCAGCCGCCCAACCGGCATTGCACCGCTGCAAAGCGTGCTCGACGAGATGGCCGGCAGCCTGACGCTGACCGCCAAGCCGCGCGCCCAGCTGCTGGTGACCGAGCAGCCGACGTGGGGCCTGATCTACAGCGGCCCGGACCCGTTCATCGTGCCGGGTGGCGGGGCACCGGTGTCCGCGCACCTGCTGCATCGTGGCGTCGACGAGGGCATCATGGGCTGCAATAACACGTGGAACTGGCAGGTGGGCAGCGGTCCGGTCTCGATCATTCCGTTCGGAGCCAATCTGGCGCAGGTGGTATCCACCGGGTCGGGACCGTTCACGGTGATCGTGTCCTGTACCGCCGGGCCCGAGGCCATGCCGGTGTCGCTGACGATTCCGGGCATCGCACAGTAGGTTGGCGCAGGCTGGAAGAGCCCGCCGGATGGGTCCGGCGGGCTTTTTCGTTGGATGAGCGTACCCGTTTCTGCGTAGCGTTCCACGACGCTTGGTTATGCGCACCCCTCTCCCATCATGGGAGAGGGTGGCGGAGAGGGCAGGCGTCTCAACAAGGATTGGCGGGATTGGAACCTCCAGACCCTCTCCGCAAACCGGCAGGGTCAGCGGCAAAGCGTACCCGTTTCTGCGTGCTGTCGAATCGGGCTCCGGAAAGCAAAACGGCGACCCACAAGGGATCGCCGTTGCCATTTCCACCCCAGCCCTCCTGGGCCGATGCCGTGTTCAGGATTTGCGCACGAAGCGGATGATCTGCTCGTTGCTGCCGCCGGACCCGGTGTTGCCGGTGTCGCCCGACCCTGACGTATTCGAGTCGCATGTGCCGCAGCCGCTGTTCGTGTCGCAGCCGCTGGCGCACCCTGCAGCCTGGCTCGGGGCCAGGCGCCGCGCCAGCCATCCGCGCCAGCCATTGGCCGCCGTGCCGCCCAGCATGGCTGCCAGGCGCGCCTTCATCCGCTCGCGGGTGCGTGGCATGTAGCGGCCCGCCACGTGGATGGCGCAGCCCAGCACGATCAGCGGGACGATCAGGGTTTCGAAGGCGTGATAGAGCGTCATGGCCGTTTGACTGGCTGGCAGGCAGCCAGTTTCCTCGATATCAGGTGAGCGCCAGCGCCACGCGGTACGTGATGAACGACGCGAGATAGGCCAGCCCCGCCAGGTAGGCGGCCGAGGCGGCCATGACCTTCCAGGAGTTGGTCTCGCGGCGGATCACCGCCAGCGTGGAAATGCACTGTGGCGCGAAGACGTACCAGGCCAGCAGCGACAGCGCCGTAGCCAGCGACCATTGCGCCGCGATCATCGGCGCCAGCTGCACCGCCACGGCATCGTCGCTGCCCGACAGCGCGTACACGGTCGCCAGCGCACCCACCGCCACTTCACGCGCGGCCAGGCCCGGCACCAGCGCGATGCAGATCTGCCAGTTGAAGCCGATCGGGGCAAACACATGCTCCAGCGCGCGGCCGATCATGCCCGCGAAGCTGTAGTCGATCGGCGGCATGGTGGCGCCTTCTGGTGGCGACGGGAACGTTGCCAGGAACCACAGCAGCACGGTCAGCGTCAGGATCACCTTGCCCACGCGCGCCAGGAAGATACGTGCACGCTCCCACAGGCCGATGCCGATATCGCGCGGATTGGGCACGCGGTACGACGGCAGCTCCATCAGCAGCGGATGGTCGGTGCGGTCGCGGCGGAACCACTTCAGCACATAGGCCACCAGCAGCGCGCTGACGATGCCGGCCACGTACAGCACGAACAGCACCAGGCCCTGCAGGTTGAACAGGCCGGCCACGGTACGCTCCGGAATGAACGCGCCGATCAGCAGCGCGTACACGGGCAGGCGTGCCGAGCAGGTCATCAGCGGCGCCACCAGGATGGTGGTCAGCCGGTCACGCGGGTCCTGGATCGTGCGGGTGGCCATGATGCCGGGGATCGCGCAGGCGAAGCTCGACAGCAGCGGGATGAACGACCGGCCCGACAGGCCCGCGCTCATCATCAGCCGGTCAAGCAGGAACGCGGCGCGTGGCAGATAGCCCGATTCCTCTAGCGTGAGGATGAACAGGAACAGGATCAGGATCTGCGGCAGGAAGACGATCACGCTGCCCAGGCCGGCGATCAGGCCATCCACCAGCAGGCTCTTCAGCATGCCGTCGGGCATCATGCCGCCGACCCACTCGCCGAAGAAATGCACGCCAGCCTCGATGCCGTCCATCATCGGCTCGGCCCACGAGAACACGGCCTGGAACATGAAGAACAGCAGCACGGCCAGGATCACCAGGCCAAACACCGGGTGCAGCACCACGCGGTCCACGGCGTCGTCGAAGCGCGCGGTGCGCGTGGGCATCGTCACGGCGGCGTCCAGCAGGCGCTTGACCTCGGCGTGGGTGTCCAGCTCGGACACGCTGTCCAGCGGCTGTGCAGGGGGCGCGGGCGGCAGCGTCTCGTCGAACAGCTTGACCAGCGCGGCGGCGCCGTCGCGCTTGACGGCCACGGTCTGCACCACGGGCACACCCAGCGCCTGCGACAGCGCGTCGCGATCGATCACGATGCCGCGGCGGGCCGCCGCATCGCTCATGTTGAGCACCACCACCATGGGCAGGCCCAGGCGGCGCAGTTCCAGCACGAAGCGCAGGTGCAGGCGCAGGTTGGTGGCATCGACCACCGACACCAGCAGGTCGGGGCGGGCCTCGCCGGGGCGCTGGCCCATGCAGACCTCGCGCGTGATGGCTTCGTCCAGGCTGGCCGAATGCAGGCTGTATGCGCCGGGCAGGTCGAGGATGCGCACGGTGCGGCCGGCCGGCGAGACAAACTGGCCTTCCTTGCGCTCGACGGTCACGCCGGCGTAGTTGGCTACCTTCTGGCGGCTGCCGGTCAGGCGGTTGAACAGTGCGGTCTTGCCGCAATTGGGGTTGCCGACCAGCGCGATGCGCAAGGCGGAGGCGTTCTGGGCAACTGACATGATGGAATAGGGTCAGGCGAAGGCGGGCAGGCCCTCAGGCAATGCGCTGGGCGTCGGAACCGGAAGCATCGGCGGTGTCGGCGGTGCCAGCCTGGCCTGCCGGCGCGATGCTCGACACGGTGGCGGTGGCCACTTCCACGGCAATGCGTCCGGCCTCCGAGCGGCGCAGCGCAAAGCGCGTGTAGCCCACCTGGGCAACCAGAGGATCCTTGCCAAACGGGCCGAAGGTGACGATCTGCACGGATTCGCCGGGCACGAAGCCCAGATCGCGCAGGCGTCGGGCGACGGGGTCGTTAGGGGTGGCATCGTCCACCGATTTCACGATGGCGACCGTGCGCCGGGGCAGTTCAGACAACCGCATATGCTTCCAGTCCAGGGGCGGGATCGCCGCCGCGCGACAGAAAAATCCTGTCGGGGTACGTAAATAGAAATCGTTCTCGATTGTATAGCATTCGCGCCATTTGCGCGCTGAAGCCACACCGTTGTTAGCTGTTTGTAATGTGGGCGGAATAACTCTTGCTGCCAGACGTTTACCGTGTAACGACATTCCCGCCCTTGCCGCCCCTGGACCGATGGACAACGATTTCTCAGACGATGCGCTGCGCGAAGTGATTCCAAGGCTGCGCCGCTTTGCGGTGTCGCTGACGCGGAACGAGGCCAGTGCGGACGACCTGGTTCAGGCGTGCCTGGAACGCGCGCTGTCGCGCCGTGTGACGCGGCAGGAAGGCAGCGACCTGCGTGCCTGGCTGTTCTCGATCCTGTACCGGCAGTTCATCGACGGCCAGCGCCGTGCCAAACGGTATGCGGGCCTGCTGACGCTGTTCGGGGCCGGCAGTGACGAGGACAGCGCCCCCTCCACCGAAGACGTGGTGCTGGCCCGCTCGGCGCTGGACGGCTTCAACCGGTTGTCGGCCGAACAGCGCGCGCTGCTGATGCTGGTGACCGTGGAAGGGCTCAGCTACCAGGAGGCTGCCGATGCGCTCGACGTGCCGATCGGCACCGTGATGTCGCGCATCTCCCGGGCGCGCAAGGCACTGCGCGAACTCACCGACGGCAAGGTCGTCCATCCTCCCCTGCAGGTGCTCAAATGAATACGCTGATGCCTACCGAACCGGAACTGCACGCCTATGTCGATGGCGAACTGGACGAAACGCGGCGCCTGCAGATCGACGCATTGATCGCCAGCCATCCGGAGCTGGCGCGCGAGGTGGAGCAGATCCGGCAGGACATGCAGCGCCTGCGCGCCAGCATGGAACCGCCGCCGGCCGACACGCCGGCCCGGCTTGACCCGTTCCGCATCCGCCGCGGCCTGCGCGACCGCATGCGGCACCGCGCGGCCATCGCCGCGTCGCTGGTCGTGGCATTGGCCGTGGGCGGCATGGGCGGCTGGCAGTCGCGCGAAATCGCGTTGCGCCAGAGCTATCCGCCGATGGCCGATGCGATGTCGGCCTATCGGCTGTTCGCCGTCAGCGCCACGCCGCAGATGGTCGACGTGAAGATCGATGCGAAGGCCACCGATGCACGCGAGCTGCAGGCATGGCTGAATCGCCATTTTGTGCAGCCCGCGCCGTTGCCCGATTTCTCGGCCTACGGATTCCGTCCCGTGGGCGGCCGGCTGATGTCCACCGAGCAAGGCCCGGCCGCGATGATCCTGTACCAGAACCCGCAGATGCAGGCGATTGTTTATTACGTGCGGCCGCAGGGCGATCTGCGCCTGCGCAATGGGTCGCGCACCGAGGGCAACCTGATGGCGCAGTACTGGCGCAACGGCCGCTATCTGTATGCCGTGGTCAGTCCCACCGACAATCCGGCTGCGCTGCCCGTGCAGCGGGCCGTTGCGCCGGGCGATACCTGAACCGCGCCGTGAGGTGCCGCGACCTTGCGTACCGCAAGGTGTGCCGTGGCGGCGTCTGACCCTAGGGGATTACCCCCGCCTGGGCACGAATCGCAGGATTGTGGGGCGGACTGACCGCCTTGCGGCTCCGAATAACACGTTTGCGGTATTGGTACGGCGTGCCCCGGGGGCATAAGCTGCACGCACGCTGAACACCCCGTTCCACGCGTACTTCAGAGCCACTGGCCCCCTGGGCCGGTGGCTTTTTCTTTTGGCGCTTCCGCCATGCCCGGCGTTAGATGCCGGCCTGCGCTGCCGCTGTCCTGACCGTGGCGACGAAATGGTCGCGCGCCGGGTGGTCGGGTGCCTGCTTCCACACGCAATACACCTCCGACGGCACCGTGGCATCGGCCAGTGGCCGGAACGCCGCACCCGCCATGCCGGAGCGCGCCATGGCGGCAGGCACCACGGCCACGCCCATGCCCTGCGAGACCAGCGATACCACCGACAACCAGTGGCGCACCTCGTGCCGGATGCGCGGATAGAAGCCCTGTGCGGCACACATGTCGAAGATGCGGCTGTAGTAGTCGGGCGACGCCTTGCGCGAAAACAGCACAAATGGCTCGCCGCGCAGATCGGCCAGGGCCACGGTATCGCTGGCGGTCAGCGGATGGTCGGCCGGCATGCAGCAAACGAACGGTTCGGAATGGGCCAGCGTGGCCGCCAGTTCATCGGGCACGCGGCTGGTGTGGACAAAGCCGGCATCCAGTTCGCCATGCAGGAGCGCGTCGATCTGTTCCTGCGAATTGAGTTCGGTCAGCGCCACATGGATGCCCGGATATCGTCCCTGGAACTCCTGCAGGCGCTGCGGCAGGCCGCGATACAGCATCGACCCGACAAAACCCACGCGCAGGCGGCCCACGGCGCCGGCCTCGATCTCGCGCGCCAGCAGCCGCGCCGATTCGGCCTGCGCCAGCAGAGCGATGGCCGATTCCTGGAATGCACGGCCGGCGGCGGTCAGGCGCACGCCGCGGCTGTCGCGCTCGAACAGGCGGGCGCCCACCGAGGCTTCGAGCTGCTGGATGTTGAGCGACAGCGGCGGCTGGGAGATCGACAGGCGCCGGGCGGCGCGGCCGAAGTGCAGTTCCTCGGCCAGCACAAGGAAGTAACGGAGGTGACGGAATTCCATGGCGATACAAATTTTGTATTGATCAAGCCAATTTTAGAATTGGACGCGAATCGTTGGCGATCAAATAATGAATCCCAAACCATCCCGCCCTGTTCTGCAGGGCAGGGAGCCAACGGAGACACCGCATGCCGACCAGCGCCACCCGGCCCGCCGCATCGCAGCCCGCGCCACATATCCACGCCCAGCCAGACGCCCATCCGGTACCCGACCGCCACGGTTCGAGCCTGTTCGCGGCGGACCCCGACCTGCGCGCGCTGCTGCCGCTGTACCTGCCTGCCGACCTGTTCAACCATCTGCTGCCGCACCTGGAGCGCATGGGCGCGCTGGCGGGCGGCGTGCTGGACGAACTGGCGAATGTGGCCGACCACGAGCCGCCGACGCTGTCGCACCGGACGCGCACCGGGCTGGACGACCAGCGTATCCACAAGCATCCGGCCTATGTGGAACTGGAGCGCGTGGCGTTTTCGGAATTCGGCCTCGCCGCGGCGTCGCATCGCGGCGGGGTGTTGGGCTGGGACAAGCCGATGCCGCCAGCGGCCAAGTACGCGCTGACCTATCTGTTCGTGCAGGCGGAATTCGGCCTGTGCTGCCCGCTGTCGATGACCGATTCGCTGACGCGCACGCTGCGCAAGTTCGGCGACCCGGCGCTGGTCGAGCGCTTCCTGCCCAACCTGACCACGCAGGTGTTCGACGACCTGTACCAGGGCGCGATGTTCATGACCGAACAGGGTGCCGGCTCGGACGTGGCCGCCACGGCCACGCGGGCGATTCGAGACGACAGCGCCGAAGGCGGCTGGCGGCTGGTGGGCGACAAGTGGTTCTGCTCCAATCCCGACGCCGCGCTGGCCATGGTGCTGGCCCGCGTGGAAGAGGCCGATGGCACGGCCGTCGAGGGCATCAAGGGCGTATCGCTGTTCCTGCTGCCGCGCACGCTGGCCGATGGCAGCGCCAACCACTACCGGATCATCCGTCTCAAGGACAAGCTGGGCACGCGCTCGATGGCCAGCGGCGAAATCCGCCTGGAGGGCGCGCATGCGCATCTGGTGGGCGAACTGGGCCGTGGCTTCGTGCAGATGGCCGACATGATCAACAACTCGCGGCTGTCCAACGGCGTGCGGGCCGCCGGCCTGATGCGCCGCGCGCTGACCGAGGGCCAGTTCATCGCCCGCGAGCGCCGGGCTTTCGGCAAGCGGCTGGCCGACATGCCGCTGATGCGCCGCCAGCTGCTGAAGCTGACGCTGCCTACCGAGCAGGCCCGCACGATGGTGTTCCAGACCGCCGAAGCGCTGCGCCGCGCCGATGCGGGCGAGGCCGACGCCTATCCGCTGATGCGCATCCTGACGCCGCTGATCAAGTTCCGCGCCTGCCGCGACGCCCGCAAGGTGACCGGCGATGCGATGGAGATTCGCGGCGGCTGCGGCTATATCGAGGAATGGAGCGATCCGCGCCTGGTGCGCGACGCCCATCTGGGATCGATCTGGGAAGGCACCAGCAATATCGTCGCGCTCGACGTGCTGCGCGCGATTCGCCGCGAAGGCTCGCTGCCGGTGCTGCGGGTCCATCTGGTCCAACTGCTGCAGGACACGCCGATGCAGGCGCAGGCGCGCGAAGTCTTTGCCTCGGCCATCGCCAATGCCGCCGCACTGGCCGCGCGTGCGGCCGACGCCGGTGCCGATGGCGACGTGCTGGCCCGCCAGGCGGCTTCGGCGCTGTACCACGTGACCAGTGCCGTCGCCATGGCCTGGGAAGCGGGCCGGATCGGCTCGGTGCGCCGCATGCGCCTGGCGCAGATGGTGCTCGCGCATCGCGTGCTGCCGCAAGACCCGCTGGGCGGCGGCGCCGAGCCCGACTGGCTGGCCGATACCGTGGCACCGCCCGCCGATGGCGTGGTGCGCGCCGCGGGGCCGGTCGACCAGGTCAACGTGTTCTGAAGATCCGCCTCGCGCGGTTCCGAACGGGCGCGCGCCCCCACCCGAATCGCGCGCCCCATATAAAAAAGCTTCACCGGAGACAACGCATCATGCCCCAATGGCACCGCCGCGCGGCCCTGGCCGCCTTTGCCTCGATGGCCGCCTGCACGCTGTTTGCAACGGCCACTCCCGCCTTCGCGCAGAAGGATTTCCCGAGCAAGCCGATCATGCTGGTGGTGACCTACCCGCCGGGCGGCCCCACCGATGCCATGGCCCGCACGCTGGCTGCCGCGCTCAAGAACAGCCTGGGCCAGCCCGTGGTGGTGGAAAACCGCGCCGGCGCGGGCGGCAATATTGGCGCCGAGGTGGTGGCGCGGGCCGAGCCCGACGGCTACACGCTGATGTTCGGCACGTCGGCGCCGCTGGCGATCAACGTGAGCCTGTATCGCAAGATCAACTACGACCCGGTCAAGAGCTTTGCGCCGGTGATCCAGATTGGCCAGCTACCCAATGTGCTGGTGGTCAATCCGGCCGTACCCGCCAAGAATGTGCAGGAGCTGATCGCCTATGGCAAGGCGCATCCGGGCAAGCTCAGCTACGCGTCGTCGGGCAATGGCGCATCGTCGCACCTGGCCGGGGTGCTGTTCAACAACCTGGCCGGCACCGACTTCCAGCACGTGCCCTACAAGGGTACCGGCCCGGCGCTGAACGACCTGCTGGGCGGCCAGGTCAGCATGACCTTTACCGACGTGCTGACCGCGCTGCCATTCATCAAGAGCGGCAAGGTGCGCGCACTGGGCGTGACCACCAAGGGCCGCTCGCAGGCACTGCCCGATGTGCCCACCGTGGCCGAGCAGGGTGTTGCCGGGTTCGATGTTTCGGTATTCTTTGGCGTGGTGGCACCGGCGGGAACGCCGCCCGCCGTCATCGGCAAGCTGAACCATGCGTTCGCCGACGCGCTGCAGCAGCCCGAAGTCCGCAAGACGCTGCTGGCGCAGGGGCTGGAACTGGCGCCGTCCACGTCGCCGGAACAGCTGGGCAATTTCGTGAAGGCCGAGGTCGGCAAGTGGCGTGCCGTCGTGCAGAAATCCGGCGCACAGCTGGACTGACATAACGACAAGCAGCATCACAAGGAAGAGACATGACGCCATCCCAAACCGGCAAGAGCGGCGCGCTGGCCGGCATCCGCGTAGTGGATTTGTCACGCATCCTGGGCGGCCCGTTCTGCGGGCAGATCCTGGGCGACCACGGGGCCGACGTGCTCAAGATCGAACCGCCGCAGGGCGACGACACGCGCACCTGGGGCCCGCCGTTCCGTGACGGCGTGGCGTCGTACTACTTCGGCCTGAACCGCAACAAGCGCGTGATGAAGCTGGACCTGACCGCCGACGCCGACCGCGCGGTGCTGCTGGCCCTGCTGGCCGACGCCGACGTGCTGGTGGAGAACTTCAAGACCGGCACCATGGAGAAATGGGGCCTGGGCTACGACGCGCTGTCGCAGCGCTTTCCGCGGCTGGTGCATTGCCGCGTGTCGGGCTTCGGCGCCGACGGCCCGCTGGGTGGCCTGCCCGGCTATGACGCCGCCATCCAGGCGATGGCCGGCATCATGAGCATCAACGGCGAACCTGACCGCGACCCGCTGCGCGTGGGTTTGCCGGTGGTGGACATGGTGACGGGTCTGAACGCCGCGCTGGGCGTGCTGCTGGCGCTGCAGGAGCGCGAGCGCAGCGGGCGTGGGCAGTTTGTCGAGGCGGCGCTGTATGACTCGGGCCTGTCGCTGCTGCATCCGCACGCGGCCAACTGGTTCATGAGCGGCAAGACGCCGGGCCGCACCGGCAACGCGCACCCGAACATCTATCCGTACGACACGGTGGCCACGGCCACCGATCCGATCTTCCTGGCGGTGGGCAACGACCGGCAGTTCCGCATCTTCTGCGAGCACATCGGCGTGGCCGAACTGGCCGACGACGAGCGCTTTGCCACGGCTGGCGCGCGCTCGGTCAACCGGGCGCAGCTGAAAGGCACGCTGGAATCAAAGCTGGCGGCGTGGGACGGCAAGGCGCTGGCCGACGAACTGTCAGCGGCCGGCGTGCCGTGCGCGCCCGTGCTGTCGGTGCCCGACGCGCTGACGCATCCGCATACCGCGCACCGCGAGATGGTGGTGGAGATGCCCGGTGGCTACAAGGGCCTGGGCGCCCCGGTCAAGCTGAGCCGCACGCCGGCGACCTACCGGTATGCGCCGCTGACGGAGGGCAATGCGTTCCTGCCGAGGGACGCGGCGAACGATTGAAGCAAGGCCAACCGCGGTTATGCGTGCCCCTCTCCCGCACGGCCGGAGAGGGGAGCGCACCGAAGGCACTGCATCAGCCCGGAATCATCCCCGTCAGCCAGTACGCCTGCACCATCGTGATCACGCCCACGATGAACGCGAACAGCAGGCTGTGCTTGACCGTGAAGCGGAACAGCTCCGATTCCTTGCCCACCAGGCCCGTGGCCGCGCAGGCCACGGCAATCGACTGCGGCGAGATCATCTTGCCCGTCACGCCGCCGGTGGTGTTGGCGGCCACCAGCAGCGTGTCCGACACGCCGATCTGGTGTGCCGTGGTGTGCTGCAGCGAGCAGAACAGTGCGTTCGACGACGTATCCGAACCGGTCAGGAACACGCCCAGCCAGCCCAGCAGCGGCGAGAAGAACGGGAACGCGGCGCCGGTACCGGCCAGCAGCAGCGCCAGCGTGGACGACATGCCCGAGTAGTTCGCCACGAACGCGAAAGCCAGCACCAGGCCGATCGACAGCACCGGTCGGCGTAGTTCCAGCATCGTCTCGACGAAGGTCGTGATGGCGTCGCGTGGCTTCATGCGCAGCAGCACCACCGAGATGATCGCCGTCAGCAGGATCGCCGTGCCCACGGCCGACAGCAGGTCGAGCTTCAGCACCGCTTCATAGGGCTTGGGCGACGCCACGATCGGTGCGGCCTTGATGACGAGCTGGTCCAGCATCGGCACCTTGAACTTGAGCACCGAGCCGGCCAGCGCCCCGTTGGCGGCAAACAGCGCCTTGAACGACGGCAGGCTCCACACCGTGACAATGGCCGTCAGGATGCCGAACGGCGCCCAGGCGCGCACGGTCTGCCCAAACGTGTACGGCGATGCCTTGCGGCGCGAAGGCGCGCCCATGCCGCCGCCAAAGCCGGCCATGGTCATCGCGCCGTCCGATACCGAACCACCCGCCGCCTGCGATACCGAGCGCGGCTGCCACACGCGCAGGAACGACGCCAGCGCGATCAGGCTGACCAGTGCCGACGTGATGTCCGGCAGCTCGGGCCCGATATGGTTCGACGTGAAGTACTGCGTCACCGCGAAGCTGCCGCCCACCACAAACGCGGCGGGCCATGTCTCGCGCACGCCCTTCCAGCCGTCCATCATGAACACCAGCCAGAACGGCACGGCCAGCGACAGCAGCGGCAGCTGGCGTCCGGCCATTGCGCCGATGTGCATCGGGTCGATGCCCGTGACCTGACCGGCCACGATGATCGGAATACCCATCGCACCAAAGGCCACCGGCGCCGTGTTGGCGATCAGGCACAACCCGGCCGCGTACAGCGGATTGAAGCCCAGGCCCACCAGCAGCGCGGCGGTAATCGCCACCGGCGCGCCGAATCCGGCTGCGCCTTCCAGGAACGCGCCGAACGCAAAGCCGATCAGCAGCATCTGCAGGCGCTGGTCGTCGGTGATCGACAGCACCGATGCGCGAATCACGTCGAACTGGCCCGTTTTCACGACGATCTTGTACAGGAACACCGCCGTGACGATGATCCAGGCAATCGGCCAGAGCCCGTAGGCAAAGCCGAAGCCGGCGGCGGCGAACGCCTGCTGCGCGGGCATGCCATAGGCGAAGATCGCCACGGCCAGCGCCAGCGCCAGGGTGACGGCGGCCGCCACATGGCCCTTCATGCGCAGCACGGCCAGCGCGACGAAGAAGAACAAAATGGGTACCGCCGCTGCGAGCGCGGACAGCCAGAGGCTGCCCAGCGGCGTGTATAGCTGGGTCCAGGGTTGCATGGAATGTCTCCTCGGTGGTGTTTGGATTCTTGAATTCTTGTGAGCAACGGCGCAGGGGCCGGCGTGGCTACCCGGGCTGGTTTCGCTCGGCCAGCAGGTCCGACAGGCTCTTGGGCGCGGGCGTCAGTGGCTGGCGATGCCGGGTCCAGCCCATCTGCGAAGCCGGCGTGAAGGCGCGCAGCCGCGTGGCGGCCCAGCGGAACACGCGATAGGCGGCCGGATGCGCGAACGCACCGCTCCAGAAGCGCCACACCAGGTGTTCGCGCTTGCTGTACTTCGCGCCCTGGCCCTTGAGCGGATGCGGCACGGCCTCGCCGGGATCGCGGTTGGCCTCGGTACGCAGGCGCACCAGCAACTGCGGAATCGGAATGCGCACCGGGCACACCTCGCCGCAGGCGCCGCACAGGCTCGATGCGGTAGCCAGGTCGGCCGTGGCATCGAGGCCGAGCAGGTGGGGTGAGATGATCTTGCCGATGGGGCCCGGATAGGTCGTGCCATACGCGTGGCCGCCGATACGCGTGTACACCGGGCAGTGGTTCATGCAGGCGCCGCAGCGGATGCATTGCAGCGTGGCGCGCAATTGGGCGTCGGCATAGGCCTGGCTGCGGCCGTTGTCGAGCAGCACCAGGTGCACTTCGCGCGGGCCGTCCTGCTGGCCGGGCTGGCGCGGGGCCGAGATCAGGTTGAAGTAGGTGGTGATGGCCTGGCCCGTGGCCGAGCGCGTCAGCAGGCTCGACAGCGGCACGATATGCGCCAGGCTTGCCACCACCTTTTCCATGCCCATGACGGCCACGTGCACGTTGGGCACGGTTGTGGAAAGCCGCCCGTTGCCCTCGTTCTCGACCAGCCACAGCGTGCCGGTATCGGCGGCCGCGAAGTTGACGCCCGACAGGCCGATATCGGCTTCCACGAACGCCTGGCGCAGTGCGCGCCGGCCAGTCTGGATCAGTGCGTCGACATCTTCGGTGTAGGGCGTGTCGGGGATGTTCTGTTCGAACAGCGTGGCGATGTCGGCCTTGGTCTTGTGGATCGCCGGCATCACGATGTGCGACGGCTTTTCGCCGGCCATCTGCACGATGTACTCGCCCATGTCCGATTCGATGCAGTCGATGCCGCGCTCCGCCAGGTAATGGTTCAGCTCCATTTCCTCGCTGGCCATCGACTTGCCCTTGATCACGCGTTTTGCGGCATGGGTCTGGGCGATGCGATGGATGATCGCGTTGGCCTCTTCGGCCGTCTCGGCCCAATGGACCTGCACCCCGGCCTGCGTGAGGTTGGCTTCGAGCTGCGTGAGCAGGTCGGGCAGATTGGCCAGCGCGTGCTGGCGCACCGCTTCGCCCAGATCCCGCAGGTGTTCCAGCTCGTCGCCGTCGGGAAACTGCACGGCGCGCTTTTGCTGCAGGAAATCCATCGCGCCGCGAAAGCTCTGGCGCAGCTTGGGATCGTCAAGCGCCTCGCGCGCCCGGGCGCGGAAGTCGGCGGTGGGGACGAAGTGAAGGGTCTGCTGGCTCATTGCGCGGCGCCTCCCGCATGGTCGTTGACGATGACGACCCACAGCTGGCGCGGACCATGCGCGCCGTAGGCCAGTGTCTGCTGGATGTCCGAGGTCTTGGACGGGCCAGACACCATCACCAGGTTGGTGGGCATGCCATCGGTCCAGCGTTCGGCGCGCACGGCGCTGTGCAGGTCGGGATGCAGCGTCGAGGCGTACACCAGCGCGATATGGATCGGCGGCACCAGCGACATCGTGCGCGGCGACCCGGCATCGGGCGCCAGCACCAGCGTGCCGGTGGCGGCCAGGCCGGATCGGGCCACCGTGAAGCCCGCATCGACGGTATCGAACAGCTCGGCCTTCCACGCCTCGATCGGGCGGTCGAAATCCTGGGTGGCGATGCCCGCCGGCAGGGCCTGCGCCAGCGCGGCGCCTTCGGGGCGGGCGGTGTCCAGCAGCAGCCGGCGCACGCCTTCGGCGGCCAGCCGTGTGGCGACCCAGGCGGGCCAGCCTGCGGTGCCGGTGCAGACCACCTCGGCATGCGACGCGCTCAGCGCGGCCTGCATCGACGCGACCATGGCTGCCACCGCCGGGCGCTCGCCGCGCCGGGTGTCGAAATGTTCGTCGATGCGGCGATCCACGGCGGCGGTGTCCGCGGCAAGGGTCGATCCGGAGGTGGGAACGGCGGCGCGCAGACGGCCCAGCATGCGCTCGCGGGCGGTCATGGCGGTCATGCGGCACCCCCGGTACGGCGCCAGAGGAACGATGCCAGGTGCTCCACCGGCAGCGGCGCGCCCGCATGGGCGGCGGCGTGGCCGATATTGAGCAGGCAGCCGCAGTCGGCGGACACCAGCCGGTCGCAGCCGGTGGCACATGCGGAGGCCACCTTGTCGCGCACCATGGCGCCCGAGATATCGGCATGCTTGAGCGAGAACGTGCCGCCAAAGCCGCAACACTCCGATTCCCGCACGTGCTCCACGCGGGTCACGCCCGGCAGCGCATCGACCAGCGCCACGCCATGGGCTCGCGTCCCCATTTCCCGGCGAGCGGCGCACGAGGTGTGCAGCACCACGCGTTCGTGGTCGCCGGCTGGCATGTCGTCAAAGCGCACATGCAGCACATTGAGCAGGAATTCGGCCAGCTCGTAGACGCGGCCGGCGATGTCGCTGGCCAGCTTCGCAGCCTCCGGATCATCGGCGAACAGCGCGGGCCAGTGGTGGCGCATCATGCCGCCGCACGAGCCCGACGGCACGATGATCGGCCAGGGCTCGCGGAACAGTTCCAGCTGGGCGCGGGCCACCTTGCGGGCCTGCTCGGGGTTGCCGCTGCTGTAGGCGGGCTGCCCGCAGCAGCTCTGGCCGCGTGGAAAGTGGACGGTCAGGCCTTCGCGTTCCAGCAGGCGCACGGCGTCGAGGCCGGCTTGCGGGACGAACAGGTCGACGAGACAGGTGCCGAACAGGTAGACCTGTTGCGGGACGGTCGTGGGGTATTGCCTGGATTGCATTGTCTGCCTCCGGTATGGCGCCGCTGCGGGTGACACGCGTCGCGGCATTTTTGGGCGCATAATTCCCGCTCCCGCGCCGGAGTACAAATTGGTTGGACCAATCAGGCGCGCGGGGCCGATGACAGGGGACTGGAAAGGGATCGATGGGGGGCAGCGCACGCAACCGCGTGGAAGACATCATGCGCAGGATGGAGACCGCGCTGCTGGACGGCACATGGCCCGTCGGCACCCGGTTGCCGGCCGAACGCGTGCTGGCCGAGCAGTACGCCGTGGCGCGCAACACGATCCGCGAGGCGATCCAGCGGCTGGCGGCCCGTGGGCTGCTGCAGAGCCGGCGCGGGGCCGGCGTATACGTCACCGATCAGCTACGCACAGGCATTGCGTCGCCGTGGGGCCAGCTGGTGGCCGACCACCCCGCGCTGCGCGACGACATCCTGGAGTTCCGCCGCGTGCTGGAGGGCGCCACCGCCTATTTTGCTGCGCTGCGTGCCGATGCCGCCGACCTGAAACGTATACGTACCCTGCTGAAGACGCTGGAGCGTTCGCGCGAGACCGATGACAAGGCCGCCGAGGCCGATGCCGACGCGAAGCTGCACGACGCGATTGCGCAGGCGTCGCACAACACCATGTTCCTGCACCTGCATACGAGCGTGATCGGCATGTTGCGCGAACACATCACGATCAACGGTACCGGCCTGCGCGAGGCGGACGACGAATCGTCGGACCTGCTGCTGCGCCAGCACCGCACGCTGTGCGAGGCCATCCTGGCACGCCGGCCCGAAGAAGCGCGCACGGCCATGCAGACCCATATCGACTTCGTGCGCAGCAAGGTGGAAGGCGAAAGCGCCTGAACGGCGCCGCCGGGGAAGAGGCCGCGTACCGCACCGGCAGCAACTGGCCCGTAATTGGTCGTACCAGTTGCTGCGTACCCGTTCCCAATGGAATCAGTGACTTGGCGCGGCGGGCTACACCAGCTCGGAGGTGGTCAGCTCGCGCTTGACGTAGGCGTAGAAGATCGGCCCGGCAATCACGCCGGGGATGCCGTACAGCGTTTCCATCACCAGCATCACCGTCAGCAGCTCCCACGCGGCGGCCTGTATACGCGCGCCGATGATGCGCGCATTCAGGAAGTATTCGAGCTTGTGGATCACCACGAGAAAGAACAGCGACACGATGGCAATCGGCAGCGACACCGACAGCGAAGCGATCACGATGGCCGTGTTCGAGATCAGGTTGCCCAGCACCGGCAGCAGCCCGGCGATAAAGGTGATGGCGACCAGCGTCTTGGACAGCGGCAGGTGCTGGCCGAACAGTGGCAGCGCCACCAGCAGGTAGATCGACGTCAGGATCGTGTTGATCGACGAGATCTGGATCTGGGCGAAGATGAACTGCGCGAACGACTGCTGCAGCGTACGGGCGCGGTTGACCAGCGCGTTGGCCAGGGGCCGGCGGTTGGGCCGCGAAATGGCGCGGTACAGCGCCACCATGGCGCCGATGATCAGTCCCAGCACGATATGCAGCAGGGTGCGCAGGATGTCGGTGCCCAGCCGTTGCGCCATCTGGGCGTGTTCCTTCATGGCCGCAAGCAGCGTGGTAACCAGTTCTTCGGTACCGCTTGGCAGATAGTCGCTTAGCCAGGACGGCAGCTGGGCGCGGGACTGGTCGATGATGTCGGAGGCGTGGTCGAGCAGGCGGTCGAGGGTGGCGCTATCCACATTGAGGAAATGCACCAGCGCCCAGATGCCGCCGGTCAGGGCCAGCAGGATGATGGCGGACAGGATCGCCACGGCCAACGCGTCGCGCCGGGAATGAGTCAGGCGGGGCGCCAGCACGTCGACCAGCGAATACAGCAGCAGCCCGGCCAGCAGCGCCGCCACCAGGTTGGCATGCATGACCAGCAGCAGCGCCCCGGCGGTGAGTGCATATGACACCGCCGTGACGCTGAACCAGTTGCCGGGCGACAGGCGCGCGCAGCCGGATGACGTGGGGCGGGACGATGAGGGCGGGGCGTCGTTCATGGCGCCGTTGTCGGCGCGGTCTTCCGGGTTTTCCAGCTGCGGCATGTTACGGCTGAGGACGATTGAATTGGAATGAGTAGGCGGATTGTCGACGTGGCGCGTAACAATGGCAAGACAGCTTGAGCAGACAAGCGATCTTGCCCCGCCGGGCGCGGAACTTGCGTCCCCGCGGTGGCCTATATTTGGGAGCAGAAGACGGCGCAGCCGCGCCAGGAGACCGCCTGCCATGGCCTTTACCCATACCGTCGGCGTCCGCCGGCACGTGTTTGCCGACCTGCGCACGCTGCTGGCCCGCGCCAGTCCGGCGCGCTCGGGCGACGCGCTTGCCGGCATTGCCGCCGACAGCGAGGAAGCGCGCATGGCGGCCCGCATGGCCCTGGCCGACATGCCGCTGGCCCGCTGCCTGACCGAAGCGCTGGTGCCCTACGAGGACGACGAGGTCACGCGGCTGATCGTCGACAGCCACGATGCGGCGGCTTTTGCGGAAATCGCCAGCCTGACCGTGGGCGATTTCCGCAACTGGCTGCTGCGCCACGAGACCGATGCCGCCACGCTGGCCCGGGTGGCGCCCGGCATCACCCCGGAAATGGCGGCCGCCGTCAGCAAGCTGATGCGCAACCAGGACCTGGTGGCCGTGGCGCGCAAGTGCCGGGTGGTGACCCGTTTTCGCGGCACCATCGGGCTGCCCGGCCGGCTGGCCGTGCGGCTGCAGCCCAATCATCCGACCGACGACCCGCGCGGCATTGCGGCGTCCATCGTCGACGGGCTGCTTTATGGTTGCGGCGACGCCACGATTGGCGTCAATCCGGCCAGCGACAACCTTGGCGCCATCGTCACGCTGCTGAAGCTGATCGACGACATCCGGGCCCGCTACGACGTGCCCACCCAATCGTGCGTGCTGACTCATGTCACGAATACGCTGCGCGCCATGGAGCAGGGCGCGCCGGTCGACCTGGTGTTCCAGTCCGTGGCCGGCAGCCAGGCCGCCAACGCGGCGTTCGGCGTCTCGCTGGCGCTGCTCGACGAGGCGCGGCAGGCGGCGTTGTCGCTGGCGCGCGGCACGGTGGGCAACAATGTCATGTACTTCGAGACCGGCCAGGGCAGCGCGCTGTCGGCCAACGCCCACCATGGCGTGGACCAGCAGACCATGGAGGCCCGCGCCTATGCCGTGGCACGGCGCTTCGAGCCGTTGCTGGTCAACACGGTGGTGGGCTTTATCGGCCCCGAGTACCTCTACGATGGCAAGCAGATCATCCGGGCCGGCCTGGAAGACCATTTCTGCGGCAAGCTGCTGGGCGTGCCGATGGGCTGCGACGTCTGCTACACGAACCACGCCGAAGCCGACCAGGACGACATGGACACGCTGCTGACGCTGTTTGGCGTGGCCGGCATCAACTTCATCATGGGCGTGCCCGGCGCCGACGACATCATGCTGAACTACCAGAGCACGTCGTTCCACGATGCGCTGTACCTGCGCGAGGTGCTGGGCCTGCGGCCCGCTCCCGAGTTCGAGGCCTGGCTGCAGCGCATGGGCATGCTGGACAGCGCCGGCCGGCTGTTGGCGCCCTCCGCGCGGCAGCCGTTGCTGACGATGGCCGAATCGCTCTGACCCCGATCCAGGAGATGCCGATGCCGAACCGCCCCGCACCCACCAAGCCTCCGGAGCCCCCCGGGCAGTCCGCAGATCCCTGGCGCCGGCTGCGCCAGTTCACGCGTGCCCGCGTGGCGATCGGCCGCACAGGTCACGCCCAGACCACGGACACGGTGCTGGCATTCGGGCTGGCCCATGCGCAGGCGCGCGATGCGGTACACCTGCCACTGGACGCCCAGGCCATCGGCGCCGCGCTGCAGGCCGCCGGGCTGGGCGTGGTGCATGCCCACAGTGCCGCGCACGACCGCCAGGAATACCTGCGCCGTCCCGACCTGGGCCGCCGGCTGGACGACGACAGCCGCGCAGCGCTGGCCCCCGATCCCCAGCCATACGACGTCGTCTTTGTGATTGCCGATGGCCTGTCCGCGCTGGCCGCGCAACGCCACGCGCTGCCGCTGCTGCAGGCCGTGCTGGCGCGGCTGCCGCCATGGCGCATCGGCCCGGTGGTGGTGGCCCGCCAGGCGCGCGTGGCGCTGGGCGACGAGATCGGCGAACGGCTGCAGGCGCGCCAGGTGGTGATGCTGATCGGCGAGCGGCCGGGGCTCAGTTCGCCCGACAGCCTCGGGATCTACCTGACCTACGATCCGCGTGTGGGGCGTACCGACGCGCAGCGGAACTGTATTTCGAACGTGCGGCCGGAAGGGCTGCCCTATTCGCAGGCGGCTGACAGATTGGCGTTCTTGCTAAGGGGCGCGGTGGCGCTGGGGCGATCCGGCGTGGACCTGAAAGACGACAGCGCCGCCAGTGCGGCGACGCTGCCAGGGGCGTGAAACGCCAGGAGAAGGCTACGACATCATCACGCGCGAGAACTTGCCGCGCTGCGCGTCTTCCATCAGCATCATGAACTGGTCGCGGTCCATGTGGACCAGTTCCAGGTGGTCGCCCGCCTCGAACCAGACTTCGGGTTCCTCGAACAGGCTTTCGTCGACGTAGGTCTGCATGCCGTACGACATCGCGCACGGCGGGATGGCGCCGAGATCGCAATCCTTGAAGACTTCGCGGATCTCGTCCTCGTGCGCCAGTACCAGCTTGCGGCCCGTCATGTCGCAGAGCGTCGACAGCTGCAGATGGTGGTTCGACGGGATCACGGCGGCCACGTAGCCGCCTTCATCCTCGAGCAGCAACGTCTTGGCGAGCCGATGCCCCGGTACATGTGCCGCGTGCGCCGTGGCCATGCTGCTGAGACTGTAGGGGTGACGAATAATGTCGAACCGGCTGTTCATGCGGCTGAGCCGGCCAGCCAGGGTGCCTGCCATTGCCATGATCGTCTTCCTTCCCGCGCGCTTGGGCGTGGTTTAGTCCTGAGTGTTCTCACTATAGGCACTGTCGCCGCGCATGCGAGGCCAGATTGCCTGCAGCTCGGTCTTCAGGAACGTCAGCAGGTAGCGCGTAGCCATGGTCTGGTAGCGATTGGGCATCGTCAGCATGTAGAGCTTGCTGCCAAACACGCTGATGCGGTAGTCGGGCAGCAGCGGCACCAGCGTGCCATCTTCCAGATCCTTGCCGACCGCATAGAGCGGAAAGATGCCGATGCCCAGGCCGCTGACCACCGCATCCTTCAGGAACGCGAAGTTTTCGGAACTCAGCGTGGGCGCCAGCACCACCTGTTCGCGCTCGCCGGTGGCGTGGCGGATACCCGAGGCCTTGAGTTTCTGGCCGATTGGCGATGCGCAAACGATGGCATGGGCGCCAAGGTCGGCCAGCACCGCCGGCTTCGGCCTGCCGGCCAGATAGGCCGGTGCGCCGCAGACAATCCAGTCGACCGCGCCGATCTCGGTCGCCACGACCGAATCGGGCGGCGTCGAGATGATGCGCAGCGCCACCTCGACATCTTCGGAGACCAGGTTGTGGATGCGGTTGTCGAACACCACGTCGAGCGTGATGTCTGGATAGCGCTGCTTGAACTGCACCAGCAGCGGCGACAGCATGGCGTGCCCCAGGCCGGTAGGTACCGACAGCCGCACATGGCCCTGCAGGCTCTTGCCCATGCTGCTGATCAGTGCATTGGCGGCCGCCACTTCGCCCAGGATGTTCCTGCCGTGCTCGTAGAGGCCAGCGCCCACCGGCGTGGGTTCCACGTGGCGCGTGGTCCGGCGCAGCAACTGCACGCCCAGTTCTTCTTCCAGCGCCTTGAGGTGGTAGCTGACATTGGCGCGCGTCATCTTGAGCTTGCGCGCGGCGGCGCTGAGGTTGCCGGCGTCGACGATATCGACGAACAGGCGCAGGGCGTTGAGGTCCATGACGAAGCTGGCGCGGAAATGAAAAAGGGGCCCGAAGGCCCCTCAGTTTGCCATGACGCCAGGCGTGCGCGTCTCGGCGGGTGTCTCAGTGCTCGTGATGCAGGTACTTCGCCTGGCGCGGCAGCCGCAGGCTGACCAGGAAGGCGATGGCCATCATGACGGTGACATACCAGTAGAACGCCGTCTCGTGGCCCACCGACTTCAGGCCCAGTGCCACGTATTCGGCCGTGCCGCCGAACAGCGCATTGGCGATGGCGTAGGCCAGGCCCACGCCCAGCGCGCGCACTTCGGGCGGGAACATCTCGGCCTTCACGATGCCGCTGATCGACGTATAGAAGCTGACGATGGCCAGCGCCACGCAGATCAGCAGGCCGGCCAGTTCCGGGCTGGAAACCGTCTTCAGCGCGGTCAGGATCGGCACCGTGGCGATGGTGCCCAGCGCGCCAAACAGCATCATGTTGTGGCGGCGGCCGATGCGGTCGGACAGCGCGCCGAAGAACGGCTGCATGCACATGTAGAGGAACAGGCAGACCGTCATCACGTAGCTGGTGGTCTTGATCGGCAGGTGGGCCGTGTTGACCAGGAACTTCTGCATGTACGTGGTGAACGTGTAGAAGATCAGCGACCCGCCGGCCGTATAGCCGAGCACGGTGAAGAACGCGGCCTTGTGATGGCGGAAGATCTCGCTCACGGTGCCCGCTTCCTTGCTGTTGCGCTGCTGCGCGGTGGTGGTCTCATGCAGCGTGCGGCGCAGCAACAACGCCACGACGGCCGTGACGGCGCCCACCACGAACGGAATGCGCCAGCCGTAGGATTTCAGTTCGGCTTCGGTCAGCAACTGTTCCAGAAGCACGATGACCAGCACCGCCAGCAACTGGCCGCCGATCAGGGTCACGTACTGGAACGACGAGAAGAACCCGCGCCTGCCCTTGAGCGCCACTTCGCTCATGTAGGTGGCGGTGGTGCCGTATTCGCCGCCGACCGACAGGCCCTGCAGCAGCCGCGCCACCAGCAGCAGCGCTGGCGCCCAGTTGCCGATGGACGCGTAGGTGGGCAGGCAGGCAATCAGCAGCGAGCCGAAGCACATCATGACCACCGAGATCAGCAGCGAGTTCTTGCGGCCGTTGCGGTCGGCGATGCGGCCAAACAGCCAGCCGCCGATCGGCCGCATCAGGAAGCCCGCCGCAAACACGCCGGCGGTGTTCAGCAGCTGTGCCGTAGGGTCGCCCTTCGGGAAGAAGGCCGGCGCGAAATAGATCGCGCTGAATGCGTAGATATAGAAGTCGAACCATTCCACGAGGTTGCCCGACGACGCGGCCACGATGGCAAAGACGCGCTTTCTGGTTTCTTCGGGGGACGGTGCCGTGCCGTTGACGGCGGAGGAGGCGATGTCTGTCATAGGACCTTCTGTTCTTGGCTTGGCGGCGGGGGAGCCGCTGGGTACGGACGAGGAGAGCGAGGTGCGACGTGAATCGGCAAAACCGCCATGCCGGCCTGGGGCGTCGCAAGTCGGGCCCGTGTGCCCGCCCAGCGTAGCGCGGAACGGCCGGCCACCCAAGGGGGGCGGCTTTCATTGTGCCGCCTGCGTATTGCAAATGCCTTGCCAGCAGCGGTTTTGCGCCGCATTGTCCGACGGGCTGAATAGAGTTTTTACAAAACGCACCGTGGCGGCACGAAAATCCTGACCCATGACATCGGTCACAGCACCGGCTTGCGTGGGCCGCACGGCTGCGCAATCATGCAGTTCGATTCTGAACGCCGTGCCTTTCAACTCCCTTGTCAATGTCCAATCTGCGCTTCCTGCCATTCCTGCTGGCCCCGTTGCTGTGGCTGCCCGCCGTGGCCGTGCTGGCCGAGGGCGATCCCAACCTCGTGCAGTGCCAGCGCATCAACAAGGCGCAGCTGCGGACGGCCTCCGAGGAAACGCTGCTGTTCCTGCGCTGCCGCGCGCGGCAAATTTCCTATGAAGCCCCGCGCCTGCGCGGCGTCACGCAGAAATTCCGGGACGACCTGGTGTTCGCCTGCCTGGACCAGGCCGACGAGATCGAACACCAGCTAAGGGTGAGTCATGGCTATACGCGTGAGTCGCTGGCCCGCAAGAAATGTGACCAATAGAGCCTTTTTGGCTATTGTCAAATTATCTTGATGGTTCTGTCCAAGTTGGCGTGGATTGTCAAAATCGATGGTCGGCGTACCATTGGCGGCCATTGTTGTTGTACCGACTCACCCGGAGACTGTCATGGCCCTCGACGCCGAATCCTTTTCCCTGCTGCGCGCGTCCGTGCAGCGTTTCATCGATGAGCGCCTGAAGCCGGCCGAAGATACTCTCGAGGAAATCGATGACGTGCCGGCCGACATCGTGGCCGACATGAAGGAGATGGGCCTGTTCGGCATCTCCATCCCGGAAAACTACGGTGGCATCGGTCTGTCGATGTCGCAGGAATGCGATGTGGTCTATGACCTCGGCCACACGGCCTTCGCGTTCCGCTCGGTCTTCGGCACCAACGTGGGCATTGGCTCGCAGGGCATCCTGATGGATGGCACCGAAGAGCAGAAGCAGACCTACCTGCCCAAGATCGCCAGCGGCGAACTGGTCATCTCCTTCGCGCTGACCGAACCGAACGCCGGTTCGGACGCCGCATCGCTGCAGACGCGTGCCGAGCTGGACGGCGACCACTACGTCATCAACGGCACCAAGCGGTTCATCACCAACGCCCCGCGCGCCGGCGCCTTCACGCTGATGGCCCGCACGGGCGGCCCCGGTGCCTCGGGCATTTCGTCGTTCATCGTACCGGCCGACACCCCGGGCATCTCGCTGGGCAAGCCCGACAAGAAGATGGGCCAGCGCGGCACCAAGACGTGCGACGTGGTGCTCGAAAACGTGCGCGTGCCGGCCGCGAACATCATCGGTGGCGTGCCGGGCGTGGGCTTCAAGACGGCCATGAAGGTGCTGGACCGTGGCCGCCTGCATATCTCCGCGCTGGCTTGCGGCATGGCACATCGCCTGATTACCGATGCCGTGGCCTATGCGAAGGAGCGCAAGCAGTTCGGCAAGCCGATTGGCGACTTCCAGCTGATCCAGGCCATGCTGGCCGACAGCCAGGCCGAACTGTACGCCGGCCTGTCGATGGTGCGCGACTGCGCGCAGCGCTACGACGCCAAGCCGGCCGGCCAGAGCGACCCCGAGGTGAGCATGCTGGCGTCCTGCACCAAGATGTTCTGTACCGAAATGGTGGGCCGCGTGGCCGATCGCGCCGTGCAGATCCACGGCGGCGCCGGCTACATCGCCGAATACAAGGCCGAGCGGTTCTACCGCGATGTGCGCCTGCTGCGCCTGTACGAAGGCACCACGCAGATCCAGCAACTGATCATCGCCAAGCAGCTGCTGCGCGACTGATCCGGCTGAACGCAGCGGACTGACCCAAGGGGATAGGAGACAGGATGAGCAAGATCCAGGTTGCGGCCCCACAGGGGATGGCCGCTGCAGACAACCACGGCGCAGTGCATCGCCTGCGCGCCGTGGTGGCGACGTATCGCACCACGCTGCAGGCCTACACGCTGGTGGTGTCGGCCGACACGTTGATGGCACTGTCGAACGGCCCCGAGCCGACGCATTCGGCACGCGACTATCGTGCCCAGGCACACCTCGACCGCCTGCGCCACGCCGTGCGCGATTGCGGACTGGCGCTGCCCAGCGCCATTGTCGTGGCGGTGGCGGGCGGCACCATGCGCTGCGAATGCGACCATCTCTACTCGCTGGATCTTGATTCGCGTGCCGGCGACAGCCTGATCGTGCTCGACGGATACGACCGCCTGGCCGAGCTTGCCGATACCGGGCGCGGCCATATCAAGACGCTGGTCACGGCGGTGTTGTGTTCCAACGTGACAACCGCCGCCGAACCCTCCCTGCCCGCCACGGAGGCCGACTGCGCGCTGATGCACGTGTCGGCGGCCGCGCGCTGGGCCGGCGCCACGCGCGTCTGGCAGTAAGCCGCGCGACGCGTTGACGCCGCGCCGATGATCGGGGCTCAGGCCCAGATCGTGTCGACTTCCCGCAGCAGATGGCCCGCCAGGATGTAGTCGCCAAGGCGCGATGCCTTGGCTTCAAGGTCCAGCAAATCCCGATCGGCCAGCAGGCCGAGGTCGAACTGGCAGTACAGGTTGCGCTGCCGGAACGTGGTCTTGGGCCTGCTCAGCCCTTCCTGCAGGGCTTCACGTGAGCGGACGGCGATACTTTCCTGTCCGCGATATTGCACCTTGATGCCGCGCTTCTCGCCCAGCCGGCCGAGCTCGATGGCATCCTGCCATCCGGTCTCATAGTCCAGCTCAAGCCCAAGCGCCTGCTCCGAGGCCAGAAGCCTGAGCGCTTCCGCCTTGCTGCCAGCTCGCACAATTGACATCCATACCTCAAGTCACAAAAAGGACTGTATAAATATACAGTGATCGGGCGGTTGTCTCAAGGGCCGCGTGGGGTCGCGTCCCCGGACGGCTCAAGGCTTGCTGGCGTCGGGCGGTGCGGCGGCCGCAGGTGTTCCGGCTTCGGCAGGAACCGCCGCCGGCACCCCATTGCCCGCGCCGAAATCGCCGGCGAATGCCTGCGTCAGCATGGCCGGGCCCAGATAGCGCCGGATCGCGGCATTGACGGCTGCCGGCGTGGCCGTGCGGATGCCTTCCTCGATGGCCGCCGTGTGGGCCATGGTCCGGCCCAGGTACGCCTGGTTGGCCAGCGCGCCAGCCAGCGCCCCATCGCGCGTGCGGCTGACCATGCCTTGCTGCAGCAGGCCGCTGGCCGCTTCCGACAGTTCGCTGGCCGTGATGCCATCGCGGACAAAGCGCGCCATCTCTTCGTCGACGGCCTTGCGCAGGCGCGGCAGGTTCTGTGGAGCATAGGCGGCCCAGAGCCCGAACCGTCCCGCGCGATCAAGCGCGCCGATTGTCAGCGAGCTGGACACCCCATAACTGATGCCGTCCACCTGGCGCAGGCGGTCTGCCAGCCGGCTGCGCATGCCGGTGCCGCCGAACACGCGGCTCGCGATCAGCATCAGCGGGTAGTCGGGCGAGTCGCTGACCAGGTCCACAGGCTGCGCGGCCACGTAGACCGCATTGGCCTTGCCCGGTGTGTCGAGCGTGAAATCGGTAGCCGGAATTGCCACGAAAGGCCGGTCCACCCGCTCGAACGGCACCTCGGCGCGCCAGTCGCCAAACAGGAACCCGGCTTGCCGGACGGCGTCGTTGGCATCGAAATCGCCAACAATCGCCAGCTGTGCATGCTCCGCGCCGTAAAAGCGCGCGTGGAAGTCCCGCAGGTCGGCCACCGAAACGGTACGCAACTGCGCCACGCTTTCGTCGAACGTTGGCGTGTAGCGCGGGTCGCCGGGCGCGTACGGATTGCCGTGGCGGCCCAGGGCATTCGGCGCCAGCGCGTTGGGCTGCTTGCGCTGGCTCTCGATGCCGGCAATGCTGCTGGCCCGCAACGTCTCGAGTTCGTTGCCCGGGAAGGTCGGCATGCGCAGCACGGTGCGCAGCAAGGCCAGCAGGTCGGGCAGGTACTCGCGCCGCGTGTCGAAGCGGACGGTCACGCGTTCGTCGCTGCCGGAGATCGATACGTTGGCCTTCAGGGCCTCGAAGCGGTCGGCGATCTGTTGCCGCGTGAAGGCCCCAGCGCCGCGGTCTAGCATCGCACCGGTCAGCGATCCGACCGAATTCTTGCCCTGCAGCGCCTGGAGGTTGCCGATGCGCAGGATCAGCGTGCCGTTGACGGCGCCACCGCGCGTGGGCTTGGACAGCAATGCCAGCTGCATGCCATTGGGCAGCGTCTGGCGCACCGTATGCGCGTCGATATTGGCTGGGCCCGGATCGAAGGCGGCCACCGCCTGCGCGGCCGGCTTGCCTGTGTAGTGCTGCGTCAGCGCGGCCAGGTCGGGCGCGGCCGGGATGGCCGCCAGCTGCGGCTTGTCGCCCGGCACGAACTCGCCCACCGTGCGATTGGCCGGGCGGAAGTAGTTTTCCGCCACCCGTTGCACGTCGGCCCGGGTCGTGGTCTCCACGCGGTCGCGGTTGATGAAGAACAGACGCCAGTCGCCCTTGGCAATCGCCCCCGACAGCGCGACGCCGTAGGCGGCCGGATCGTTCAGCGTTTTCTCATAGGCGTTGCGCAGCCGTACACGGGCGCGCTCGATTTCCTCGTCGGTCACCGGATGCGTCGCGACACCCTCCACGGTGGCGATCAGCGCATCGCGCACCGGTTCGATCGGACGATCCTTGCTGGTGCCCGCCGCGAACTGGATCACCCCCGGATCCTTCATCGACGTGAAGAGCGACCCCTGCCATGCCGCCTTGCGGGTGTCCACGAGGCTGCGCTCCAGCCGGCCGCCCGGCGTGTCCGCCAGGATAACCGCCAGCATGTCCAGCGCGGTGATGTCGGGGTGGGCGCCGGGCGCCACGTGATACATCGCGGACACGATGCTGCTGTCGCCAGGCCGCACCAGCGTCAGTTCGCGCGCGCCTTCCTGGGCGGGCTCGACCGTGTATTCGGTCGGCAGTACGCGCGCCGGACGCGGAATCGGTCCGAAGGCCTGTTCGATCCGGGCCAGCGTGCGTGCGGGGTCGAACTGCCCGGTGACCACCAGCACCGCATTGTCGGGCTGGTAGTAACGGCGATAGAACGCCTGCAGGTTGTCGATGCCCACGCGTTCCACGTCGCTGCGCGCGCCGATCACGGCCTTGCTGTAGTTGTGCCAGCGGTAGGCCGCCGCGTACATCTGCTGCTGCAGCATTCGCATGGGATTGTTCTCGCCAATCTCCATTTCGTTGCGCACCACGGTCATTTCGCTGTCCAGGTCCTTGCGCGCGACGAAGCTGTTGACCATGCGGTCGGCCTCCATGCGCAATGCCCAGTCGAGGTTGTCCTCGCTGGCCGCGAAGGTCTCGAAGAAATTGGTACGGTCCTGGTTCGTGGTGCCGTTGTACTGCATGCCGCGCCGCGCAAACTCGGTGGGAATGGTCTTGCCCGGCAGCGACGGCGTGCCCTTGAACAGCAGGTGTTCAAGCAGGTGCGCCATGCCCGTTTCGCCGTAGTTCTCGTGGCGGCTGCCCACCAGGTAGGTCATGTTGACCGTGGTGGTGGGTTGCGCGTCGTCGGGCGCCAGCAGGACGCGCAGTCCGTTGGGCAGCCGGTATTCGGTGATGCCTTCCACTGTGGTGACGGGCGTGGCGCGTGCCACTGGCGCGGCAGGCGGCGGTGCCGCCAGCGGCCCGGTGCGCGCCGCGTGGGCGGCGGGGATGCTCAGGCCGCATACGAGGGTCACGGCAATGGCGGCCATGCGGGTCATGCCGGCAACGGGACGACGATTCATGCAAACTCCAGAAACGGCGCGCAACGCCGCAGGTGAGCAGATTCTAGCCTTAGCCACGCGCCGTGCAACGCGGTCGACCGCACTTTCAGAATCGGGCGCAAAGTGACGTCGCCATTCCTCCGGAACGGTTTCAGGAGAATGTCCGATTCCAGCGCATCCGGCGCGCCGCCCTGGCGTAGGATGCAGGCCATGGAACTCGATCCCGACACCTGCTACAAGGCCGTTGCGTCACACGACCGCCGCTTCGACGGACGCTTCTTCGTAGGCGTGTCGTCAACGGGCGTGTACTGCCGGCCGATCTGCGCGGTGCGCACGCCGAAGCGCGAAAACTGCACGTTCTACGAATCCGCCGCGGCAGCGGAAAAGCATGGCTTCCGGCCGTGCCTGCGCTGCCGTCCGGAACTGGCCCCGGGCCATGGCCTGGCCGACATCTCCGGGCGGCTGGCGCAGGCCGCTGCCACACTGATCGACGAAGGCTTCATGACGGGCGCCGGCGTGGCACAGCTGGCCGCGCGGATCGGCGTGACCGAGCGTCACCTGCGCCGGTTGTTCGATGCCGAGTTTGGCGTGTCGGTGCATGAATATGCGCAGACGCAGAAGCTGCTGCTGGCCAAGCGCCTGCTGACCGATACCGCGCTGCCCGTGACCGAAGTGGCGCTGGCGGCCGGGTTTGGCAGCGTGCGCCGCTTCAACGACGTGCTCAAGGAGCGCTATGGCCTGACGCCACTGGCGATGCGCAAGCGGGCTGCCGACGGCATGGCCGATCGCCTGGTTTTCGAGCTCGGCTATCGTCCGCCGCTGGCCTGGGCCGAATGGCTGGGCTTCCTGGCAGTGCGGGCCGTCGACGGCATCGACCAGTGTCACGGCGAGGTCTACACGCGCACCATCGCCATCGAGGCGGGCGGCCACCGGCACCTCGGCTGGGTGCGGCTGGAACACGTGCCAAAGCGCACGGTGGTGCGGGTCACGTTGTCCGGCTCGCTGGCGCACGTGATTCCGCAGGCGCTGGGCAAGGTGCGCCGCCTGTGCGACCTGGGTTGCCGGCCCGATATCGTGGACGCCCACCTGGGCGAACTGGCGGCGGGCACGCCGGGCATGCGCCTGCCGGGCACGTTCGACGGGCTGGAGATTGCAGTGCGGGCCATCGTCGGACAGGTGATTTCGGTGGTGCAGGCGCGCCGCATTCTGGCGCGGCTGGTACGCATCGCTGGCGAACCGTTGCCAGCGCAAGCGCTGGCGGGCCTGGCGCATCCGGGCGGCCCCGATCCGGCGGCGCCGCTGACCCATGCCTTCCCCACCGCGCAGGCGCTGGCCGCGCTGCCCGATGCCGATTACCAGGCGGCCGGGGTATCGGTGCCGAAGATCCGTGCGATCAGGGCGCTGGCACGGCAGGTGGCAGCCGGCGAGATCCGGCTCGATCCGCACGCGGCGCCGGACGACACTGTCGCGCGGCTTTGCGCGATCGAAGGCATCGGTGACTGGACGGCGCAATACGTAGCCATGCGCGCGCTGGGCTGGCCCGATGCCTTCCCCGGCACCGACTACGCACTGCGCAAGGTGCTGGACGTCAGCACCGTGCGGGCGATGCAGGCAAAGACCGCGCAATGGGCACCTTGGCGGGCCTATGCGGCGATCCATCTGTGGCATCGCTATGAGGAAATCAAGGATGGTGCGCAGGCGCCGGCGGGCGGCGTCGACGGCAATGACATCCGGAACAGCAACATCAAGGACAGCGAGGAAGAAGCAGCATGAACAGCCATCAGATCATCGACAGCCCGCTGGGCAACATCCTGCTGCGCGCGCAAGACGGCCTGCTGACGGGCGTGTTCTTCGCGGGACAGAAGTACTACCCCAGCCAGGCAAGTGCCACGGGGCCGGCGTCCGACGCCGATGCGCGCGTGCTGGCGCAGGCGGCGGACGAACTCGACGCCTATTTCGACGGCCGGCTGCATACGTTCACGGTGCCGATCCGGTTTGCCGGCAGCGCCTTCCAGCAACGGATCTGGCAGGCCCTGTGCGACATCGAATTTGGCGAAACGTCGACGTACGGACAATTGGGCGCTGGCCTGGGCCTGCCGCCGAGCCATTCGCGCGCGGTGGGCGGGGCCGTGGGGCGCAATCCGCTGTCGGTCATCGTGCCATGCCATCGCGTCCTGGGCGCCTCGGGGGCGCTGACCGGCTATGCGGGTGGGGTCGATCGCAAGCGTGCGCTGCTGGGCCTGGAGGGCGTGCTGCAGCCCGGCGGCGCAGGTGGGCCGGGCCGCGCGCAGGCGGGCCAGGCCGCGTTGGCGCTGTATTGAACGGTGCCGCGGCTATTTATCGCGATCGACACGCCGGCCACGCTGGCGGACAGGCTGCTGCAAACCCTGCCTGCTCATCGTGATATCCGGCCCACGCCAGCCGCGCAGCTGCACCTGACGCTGCGTTTCCTGGGCGATTGCGATGCGGCGGCCACGGCAGAGATCGCACAGGCGCTGCATGCCGTGGACGTCAAACCCATGCAACTCCACGTTAGCGGGGTGGGCCGCTTTCGGGGCCGGCAGGGTTCGATCCTGTGGGCCGGGCTGGCCGAATCGGCGCCCTTGCAGGACTTGTTCGATGCCGTGACCGCGGTGCTCGACACCCAGGGCGTCGCGCCCGACCCCCGCCGCTTCCGGCCGCACCTGACCCTCGCACGCAGCCGTCCGGGCGCACCCGAGCCGCTGCTGCGCGACTGGCTTGGTGCGTTCCACAACCTGGCACCGCCGCCATGGAGCGTCGACCGGTTCCTGCTCTACGAGAGTTTTCTGAGCAAGGAAGGCGCGCGGCACGTGGTGCGCGACACCTATCGGCCAGCTACCCCAGGTTGCTGACACCGAGCGCCACGCCAAGCCCGCACAGCGTGGTGCCGATAACCCGGTCCAGCAGCCGCTGGCGCCGCAGCATGGCCGCGCGCAATGCCGGCGAGCCAAAGCACCACGCGACGACGCCGAACCACACCAGGTGCGCCAGCGACATGAACAACCCGTAGCCGAACTGCGCCGCCAGCGGCGTATGGGGGCTGACCACCTGCGTGTAGGTGCTGACCACGAACAGCGTGGTCTTCGGGTTCAGCGCGTTGGTCAGAAAGCCCATGCGGCAGGCCGCCGCGCCGGAAATGGCCGGTGCGGCCGTGGTGTCGACGGCCAAGGCCTTGCGGTTGCGCAGGGTCTGGATGCCGATCCACACCAGATAACCCGCACCCAGCAGCTTGATGACCGACAGCACCCCATGGGCACGGGCAATCAGCAGCGACACCCCGAACATCGTATAGGCCACATGCACCTGCACGCCCATGGCGATGCCCAGCGCGCACAGCAGCCCGGTGCGCCGCCCGAACAGGTAGCTGTTGCGGGTGACCATGGCGAAATCGGGCCCCGGGCTGATAACGGCAAGGATGGTGATCGTGGCAACGGCGGCAAGTTCGGCAAGCGGGGTCATTTCTGGTCAGTTTTCGTTGTGGAAGGTGGCGGCGGCAGAGACCTGGCAGGCGCCATTCTGGCTCGCAGAAATGGGTACGGAAAGCGATTTATACTGGCGCAATTCCGTGAGTAAAACTGACTCGCATGGCTTCGATGCACTGGCTGGGCTGGATCCGCTTTTTCGAGGCCGCGGCGCGGCACCAGAATTTCGCCCGCGCGGCCGCCGAACTTCACCTGACGCATGGCGCGATCAGCCGCCAGATCCGGCAACTGGAAGACGCGCTGGGCGTACCGCTGTTCGAGCGGCGCAACCGGGCCGTGTTTCTGACCGAAGCCGGGCAGACGCTGCATGCGGCGGCCACCCAATCGATGGATCTGCTGGCGGCGGCCGCCGAGCGGATCCGCGCGCCGGCCGCGAACGCGGCGCTGGTGCTGTCGTGCGAACCCACCATTGCCATGCGCTGGCTGATTCCACGGCTCAGCCGGTTTTCGGCCGTCCATCCGGACATCCCGCTGCATCTGATGGCGGCCGGGGGGCCGGTGGACTTTGCCGCCCAGGGCATCGACGTTGCGTTGCGGCGCAACGATTTCGCGTTCGACCCGCGCTGGCATACCAGCGAACTGGCGCCCGAGCGCGTGGGGCCGGTCTGTCGGCCCGACCAGGCATCGGTCGCGCTGGCCGATGCCGTGCGGCTGCATACCCGCACGCGCCCCGATGCCTGGCAGCGCTGGGCCCGCAGCGCCGGGGCGGCGCATCCCGGCAGTCCGGACGGCGCCAAAGGTGGCCTGGCCGGAAAGCGCGACGCCTGGTACGAACACTTCTATCTGAGTCTGCAGGCCGCGGCCGCCGGCCTGGGCTGGGCCGTCGCATCGGAATGGATGGCTGCCGACGAACTGGCCGATGGCCGGCTGACCGCACCATGCGGGTTTGTGCCCGATGGTTCGGCGTATCACCTGATATCGCCAGTGCCGTTTGCCAGGGATCCGCGCCGCGAGGCGCTATTGCAGTGGTTGCGCGCTGAACTGGGGCGGCCGGCACCTGGTCCGGCACCTGGTTCGGCGGACACGTCCATGGCGTAACGGATCGAGGCGGAAAGCGCAGCGGAAGCTACCCCACCGAAGTCGGTTTCTAAAGTTACGTCGTATTTTGCCGAAGGCCAAGGCATATGCTTGCGTCGCTAAGGTGGCGCGCTTACCATGCGGCGGCTGGCGCGCCGCGCGCTGACAGATCCATTGCCCGCCCGCCCCGGCGACCCGCGGCGCAACCACTATTAGAAGTAGCGTATTCCATGAGTCTTCAAGATCCCCGCGGGCCGCAGGAAGGCCAATCCTTGTCCCAGTTCGAGGGCGAGTCCGACGAGCGGGACTCTGCGCAGTCGGATGAACGCTACCGGCTGACGCACAGTTCGCAGATCGGTACGGTGCTGCGCGACATGGCCTGGCAGAAGTGCCTGCTGAACGTGCGCTCGCGCAATGGCTCGGAAATCGTGACGTCGATCCTGCACGTCGACCCGGCCAACAAGACATTTATTTTCGACTGGTGCCGTGCCGATGCCGAGCGCCAGGCGTTGATGGGCTCGGAGATGAACGCCTTTTCGGGCCTGCTGCGCGGGGTGCCGGTGAACTTCGTGGTGGGCACGCCCGGTGCCACGCGTTTCGAAGACGGCCCGGCCTTTATCGCCGACTTCCCCGAAAAGCTCTACCACTTCCAGCGCCGCCGCCACTTCCGCGCCCGTACGCTGCTGACCAAGGGTTATCGCTGCGAGATCGTGCTGCCGGATTCGGTCGACAAGTCCACGCTGCAGCTCGATATCGCCGACCTTTCGCTGTCCGGCGTTGGCCTGCGCTCGCGCCAGGTGGGCGCCGACCTGCTGCCGGTGGGCACGGTCATCAAGAAGTGCCGCCTCGATTTTGCCGAGCTGGGCCGGCTTGAGCTGGACATGCAGGTGGTGGGCCACTGGCTGGTGGGGTTTGACGACAACACCGTCCACCACTACGGCTGCGCGTTCCTGAATCCGGATGGACGTATGGAAAACTTCCTGCAGCGCCTGGTGTTCCAGCTGGAACTGGCGCACCGGGGCTGAGCCCCGGTTCGGACCTCAACAGGGTCAGCTTCCCACCAGCTTGCCGATCGCGGCTGCCGCCTCGCGCATGGGGCCGAGCAGCCGCGCGATCATTTCGGATTCCGATACCTTGTTGGCCTTCACGCTCACGCTGATGGCCGCCACCACCATGCCCGTCTGGGCGCGCACCGGCACGGCAATCGCCCGCAGGCCCGGCTCCAGTTCCTCGTCGATCAGCACATAGTCCAGTTCGCGTGCGCGCTGGAACGCCGTTTCCAGCTCCGGACGCGAGACCTTGGTCAGCAGCGTGCGCGGGCGCAGTTCGGCATGTTCGAAGAACGCTTCGAGCACGGCGTCCGGCTGGTGGGCCAGCAGCAGCCGGCCCGTGGACGTGCAATACGCCGGCAACCGGCTGCCCATGCCCAGCGCGTGGGTCAGCACGCGATGCACCTCGGAACGCACCAGGTACAGGATGTCGATGCCATCGAGGATGGCCAGCGCCGACGTCTCGTGAACCCGCGCGCTCAGCGTGTCGAGGATGGGCTGCGCCGATGACACCAGCGACGTCGACGAGAAATAGGCATGCCCCAGATGCAGCACGCGCGGCCGCAGGGCAAAGTGCCCGTCCTGCTGGCTCACGTAACCGAGCTGCTCCAGCGTATAGAGGCAGCGCCGCACCGATGCGCGCGACAACTGCGTGCGTTGGGCCACCTGCGAGATAGTGAGCGGCCGCTTGCGCTCCGAGAACGCCTCCAGCACGGTCAGGCCGCGCGCCAGCGACAGCATGAAGTTCGGATCCCCGGCAAAGCTGTTGAGAATGTCGGCCGGCGGATGGGCGGCGCGGACAGTGTCGGCCTGGGCTGGCTTGAGGTGGATGGGATTGGGGGCGTCCATGGCAGGGGGCGATGCGCTGTTCGATAATCGCGCATCTTAACGCTCCGGCACGTAGATTGCCGAATTCCGGACAAAAAAATGTCGCCGATTGGGGCGGCGACCGGGGAAGGGGGTGTCAGGAGGACGGGGGTCCAACCGACATCGTCGAGTATAGAGAGCCGCACAGAGACATTACATACAACTAACGAGGGGGTTCGGTGTGCCGCACTTTGTGGCACCCGCGCCTAAGGTTTGCCCAGGAACAGGTAGAAGGCATAGTGTCCGCCGGATGCCCGGCCGTAGGCCACGTACAGCGGCCCGATCGGGCTGTCAACGCCCAGGAACAGCGATCCCGACTTCAGCAACCCGGTGGGGCTGCCCGCCACCAGCGGCGCGCCCACCCGGCCGGCTTCCAGCGATGCCCCCGCGTAAACCCCTTCCAGCAGCGTCTGCTTGACGAGCTTGTTGTAGTAGACCAGCCGGGCAAACTGGATATTGCCGCCGATCAGTTGCCCGGTGCTGTAGCCGGACTGCTGCAGGAATCCGCCCCACTGGAACAGGTCGTAGCGGGGCAGCCCTGGTCCGCCGATGTTGCTGCCGGCGCGGATGCCCAGGTTCACCGTGCTGTTGCCGAATGAATACGCGCCCGTCGCCGTCAGTTCGCCCTTCGTATAGGTATCGGTCGCCCCCATGCCGGCCTGCGACGAGAACACGTTGACCGATCCGCCATAGCCAAATCGCGGGAAGTTGATGCTGTCGAGCTGGTCGAACAGCAGCCGGCCGGTGATGGCCCGCCGCTGCACGTCGTCGCCGGAGGTTGGCGCAAGCGATTCGGGGCCGGTGGACAGCGATACGTTCTGGTGCCCGATCAGCACGCCAACCCGCGCCTCGCCGTACTTGGTGAACTGGCTGCCCACGTCGAACGCGATATCGGTGCGGCGCAGGTCATATTCGGCCACCTTGCTGTCGCCGCTGTAGACGTTCACGGGCCGGCGCTCAAGCTCGATGCGCGGCGCCACGAAGAACTGCTGGCGCGTATCGAGCGGCTGGTAGAACTCGCTGACCAGGCTCGACGTCTGGCCCACCTGCACGTCGTTGCGCCATTCCGCGCCCAGCGAATTCAGCCAGGTGCGGCGGTAGCTGGCGAGCAGGTTGAAGTAGGCATTGCCACGGAAGTCCGAATTCAGGCCCAGCCCGAAGCGCAGGTAGTCGGGACCGTAGCTCTTTTCGATGGCCTCCACGTTCAGCACCCGCTTGCCCGGCTCTTCCAGGAAACGGTAGTTCACGTGCTCGAAATCGCCCGTGCCGAACAGGCGCCGCATGTCGCGGTCCAGCGTGGCCTGCGAAATTGGCTCGCCGGGGCGCGTTTCCATCGTGGCGGACGCAAAGGCCGGGTTGACGCGCTCCAGCGGCGCGAAGCGGATTTCGTCGACCGGCCGCAGGTCGGGCGGCGGCAGTGCCCGCTGCGCGACGCGCAGGGTGGCGTACTGATCTTCCGGCAGCGACAGCGCGGACAGCCGGTCGGCAACGCGCTGCGCGGCGGCTTCGCCAATCGGGATGGTCTTGGGCAGGTGGTTGAAGTCGCCGGCCGAGAAATCGCCCAGGGCGGGTTCGATCAGGATGTCGGTCGGCTTCAGCGACGCCAGCGACGTGCGCACGTTCTGTTCGGTCAGGATATTGAGCATTTGCCCGGTCACGCCGATCAGAGAGGTCAATTCCTCGCGCTTCATCAGCGGCGTGCCCAGGTTCACGGCAATGATGATGTCGGCGCCCATGGCCCGCGCCACATCCACGGGCAGGTTGTCGGTCAGCCCGCCGTCGACCAGCAGCTTGCCTTCGTACTCGGTGGGCGCCACCGCGCCGGGCACCGACATGCTGGCCCGCATGACATTGGCGAGTTCGCCCTCGCTGAAGACCACGGGCGTACCGGCCACCAGGTCGGTGGCCACGGCGCGGTAGGGAATCGGCAGCGAATCGAAATCGCGATAGCCGGGCGCATTCGCCAGCTGGCGCAGCACGGTTTCAAGCTGCACGCCCGACACCGCGCCCTTCGGCAGCAGCAGCCCGTCTGACCGCACCCCGATCTCGGGCGTCACCAGGTTGGTGTGATCCTCGATCTTGCGGCGGATGGCCAGGTCCTGGCGCGGTGGCCGTTCCTTGAACAGCGCGTCGGTCGACAGGCCGCCAACCAGCTTTTCCATATCGGCCGTGCTCATGCCCGTGGCGTACGCGCCGCCGACCAGCGATCCCATGCTGGTGCCGGCGATGCAGTCCACCGGCACGCGTAGCGATTCCAGCACCTTCAGTACGCCGATATGCGCCGCGCCGCGCGCACCGCCCCCCGAAAGCACCAGGCAGATGCGCGGGCGGCCGTCCGGATGTGGCGGCAGGGCCGGGGTGGCAATGGGCTTGCCGGGCGTGGCGGGTGCAAGTACCGGCGGGGCGGTAGGGGCAGGATTGGGCGGCGGCAATACCTGGCGGCCCGCTTCGGCCGCGATGGCGGCGGCGCAGGCCAGCATTGCCGCCAGGCCTGCGGCGGACCGATGCAATGCGGAAGTGACGCGCTTGGCAGTGACCATGGCAATAGGCAGTCCGCCGTGTACCGGTTCGGCGCCACAACACTATCAGCAGCGTCCAGCCCGGCACAGCTTTGTCGAAACAATTCAATATCGCCCCGGTTTCCTGCATATCAGGGATTGCCTTGGCATGCATTGGACCAAAGACCCTGATCGGGCAGGCGTCATATACTGGCGCGGTTTTGGTCTTCCACTGCCCAGCCGTGTCCGCCGCCGAGTCCTTCCCGCCGCCCGATGATCCCAAGCCGCAGCCGCCCGAGCGCCCCGGCGACAACGAGTGCTGCCAGAGCGGCTGCGACCCGTGCGTGTTCGACTTCTACAACGACGAGATGGACCGCTACCGCCAGGAGCTGAAGGCCTGGGAAGCGCGCCAGGTCGGGCGCGTCAAGGTGGATCCGTGAGCCACGCCGCGGACCGCGACGGCCCCGAAGACCGGGACAGCCCCGGCGCGGTGCTGCTCGACTATGTCGAACGTCATCCGCGGCTGTTCGTGCTGACCGGCGCCGGTATCAGCACCGATTCCGGCATTCCCGGCTATCGGGACGAACAGGGGCGCTGGCAGCGCGCCGCGCCGATGACGATCACGGCATTCCTGAGCGGGCATCCGGCGCGCCAGCGCTACTGGGCGCGCAGCATGGTGGGCTGGCCCGTGGCGGACGCCGCGCAGCCGAACATCAGTCACCGCGTGGTGGCGCGGCTCGGCGACGCCGGGCGCGTCACGGGCCTGGTGACCCAGAACGTGGATGGCCTGCACCAGCGCGCCGGCAGCCACGACGTGATCGAACTGCACGGCAGCATCGGGCAGGTGGTGTGCCTGTCGTGCGCCACGCAGTATCCGCGCACCTATATCCAGCGCTGGCTCTGGCTGCACAATCCAGACTTCCGCGATGTCTCGGCGCTGCCGGCGGCCGATGGCGATGCGCACCTGGAGTCGCCGCTGTTCGACAACTTTGCCGTGCCCGACTGCGAGCGTTGCGGCGGCGTGCTCAAGCCCGATGTGGTGTTCTTTGGCGAATCGGTACCGCGTGGCCGCGTGGACGCGGGCCGCCTTGCGCTCGATGCGGCCGATGGCATGCTGGTGATCGGTTCGTCCCTGACCGTGTTCTCGGGCTACCGCTTCTGCCTGTGGGCCGCCGAGCGTGGCCTGCCGGTTGCGGCACTGAACCTGGGCACCACGCGTGCCGATCCGCTGCTGACCTGCAAGATTTCCGCCCCGATCGGGCCGACCCTGGCAGCGCTGGCCGCGTCGCTCGGGCTCGATGCCGGTTGACCCCGCTGGCCGGCACGGCTAGGATTTGTCCGTTGCCCGCGCGTGTTGCGCTTGCCTTGCGGGCCCCCCGCTCTACCGATCACACCATGACGCCCCGAGCCATTGCCACCCTCGCTGTTGCTGCCGTTGCCGCCGAACCGTGCGGCCTGCCAGCGCGCGAGCGCGGTCTGCTCGGTGCCGGTCCTGTCGCGCCTCCCCCGTTCGCGCCGCCCATGGCGCCTCCGACGGCGCCCCCACGCGGCTGATTTCCGCCGCTTTTTGTCCCCGGCTTTCCTGATGGATGACGTGCTGACGCTTGCCGCGTCAGCATGCGCCGGGGCCTGCGTGGTTTCGACAGGACCAATCAATGACTTTCCAGAAAAATGCCGTGGCGGCAGGTGCTGCCACGCAAACGCGTGCGCGCCTGCTGGCCGCACATGGTGCCACCCCGTTGTTCGTGCTGCTGTGGAGCGGCGGCGCCATCTTCAGCCGCTGGGGCCTGGCGCATGCCTCGCCTTTTGCCTTCCTGACATTGCGCTTTGTCATCGCGCTCGGCGTGCTGGCGTCGATCGGGCTGCTGCGCCGCCGCCTGCTGCCAGCCGCCGGTACGCGCGGCCGCGTGGCCCTGGCGGGCGCGCTGATGATCGGCGGCTACTCGATCTGCTACCTGCTGGCGCTCGATCACGGCATGACGCCGGGCGTTCTAGCGACGGTCCTTGGCGTGCAGCCGATCCTGACGCTGTTGTGGTCTGAGCGGCGCGTCTCGCTGGTGCGGATGGCCGGACTGGCGCTGGCGCTGGGCGGGCTGGTCACCATCGTGGCCGACAGCCTGCTGGCGGCGCGCCTGTCGGCCGGCGGCTGGGTTTGCGCGCTGGGCGCGCTGGCGTGCATGACCACCGGGGCTGTCTGGCAGAAGGGCGTGAAGCAGGCGCCGATGGAGGTGCTGCCGCTGCAATACACGGTGGCGCTGCTGATGTGCCTGGCCTGCCTGCCGTTCCAGCCGTTCCGCTTCGAACCGGTGGCAGGCTTTTTCGTGCCGCTGCTCTGGATGGGGATCGTGATCTCGGTGGTGGCAACGCTGCTGTTCTACCGGCTGATCCAGCGCGGCAACCTGGTCAACGTCACCAGCCTGTTCTATCTGGTGCCGCCGGCCACCGTGCTGCTGGATTACCTGTTCCTCGGCAACCGTCCGGCGCCGCTGGCGCTGGTTGGCATGGTGGCGATACCGGTTGGCCTGGCGCTGGTGTTCCGGCCCGCGCGCTAGTGCGGGTTAGCGCAGGTCCACCTTCACGCTGATGCCGCCGGGCGTCACGGTGATGGCGCCCGGCTGCACGTCCTTGCCGTTGAAGCGCAGTTCCTCGGGCTTGAACGTATAGAGCGGATAGTCCTTGAGCAGCTGTTCGGCCACCACGGCGCCGATGGCGTTGAGCTGTTGCCTGTACTGGCTCATGCCCTGTACCTGCACGTCCTGGACGGTGGGATTGTCCAGCAGCACGGCGCGGCGCGCGGGGTCGTACTTCACGCCGCTGTTGAGCGACATCGTGCCGTTGACCGGCGGCGCCGGCAGGATCGTGTTGGACATGGCGGCGTCCATCTGCGTGGTCACGCGGTTGGTGGCCTCGTCGAGCACCAGGCGCGGATTGGACAACTGCACGCTGACCAGTTCGCCATAACGCAGCGTGGTCGGAAACTTCTTTTCCACGGCACTTTGCAGTTCGGCCTTGGTGAACGTGTACTCGCCGGTCCAGACGTTGTAGCCGGCGTGGGCCGTGCCAAGGGCGGCGATGGCGAGAGCCGGTAGCCATCGGGAAAGGCGCCGCCGGGATTGGCGGGACTGGACGGTCAGGGGCATGTGTCGGGACGGTCGCGGGGATCTGTCGGTGGATAGCCATTGTGACCCGGCCATCCAGGTGATCGTTCCGATATGTGTGTTCCGCACCGCATCGGCCCGCCGTGCGGTTCAGTAATGCGGCGGGATCTCGTGCTGCGGATGACCTTCGGCGCCTGTGGGTGCAGCAGCGCGCACCTGTTGGTAGAGCGCGCGGAACTGGGCCTGCAGAAGGTCAAGCTGTTGCTGCTGGCGGGCAACGGTCAGGTTGAGCGTCTCGATCAGGTCCTCCTGGAAGGCGACCTTGATTTCGAGATCGGTCAGGCGGGATTCCATCAGCGATTCTCCGGTTGGGTGCGGCATTGTAGGGGATGCTACGCCGTGCCCAGCCGGAGGCGGATGGATCCGCTGCGCGACGCCGTTATTCCTTGGGCGCCACCAGCACCATCCAGGTGATGCCGAACTTGTCGGCCACCATGCCGAAGCGTTCGCTGAAGAACGTGGGCGCGGCCGGCATTACCACATGGCCGCCCTGCGACAGCGCGCCGAGGGTCTTGTCGACTTCAGCCGCGCTCGCCACCGTGATCGACAGCGCAAAACCCTTGAATTCGGCCTGGCCCTTGTTCTCGCCGTCAGACCCCATGATCGTGGTATCGCCAATCTGCAGGGCCATGTGCATGACCTTGTCGCCGCTGCCGGGGGCTGGCCCGCAGCCGGGGCCTGCATCGGGCGGGGCATCCTTGAAACGCATCAACCCTTCCACCTTGGCGCCGACGGCGGTCTTGTAGAACTCGGCCGCTTCCTCTGCGCGACCATCGAAAAACAGGTACGACTGGACTTTCGAAGACATCGACATCTCCTGCTCGGTTGGGCCCGGCAGCCCCGGGCGTTGTGCGGAAGCGGCGTTTGTGTACGCCGTCCACAATAGACTAGTCGACGGTCTGTACGATGTCCACATTTATTTTCGGCGGCCCCGCGTTTGGCGCTGACGCCGTGCCATGTCACAATTCACGGTTACGAGTTTCGGGCGCCGGACCGGCTCGCCGCGCGGTCTGATCGTGCGGGGGCGCCCCAAGAGCCGACAAATTCACCTGGTTTTCTGGCGATGACTACCATCCTGCAGCACATTCCTTCCGGCCAGCGCGTCGGTATCGCATTCTCGGGCGGCCTGGACACCAGCGCCGCGCTCCTCTGGATGCGTCAGAAGGGCGCCATTCCCTACGCCTACACCGCCAACCTGGGCCAGCCGGACGAGCCGGACTACGACGACATCCCGCGCCGTGCCATGGCCTATGGCGCCGAAGCCGCCCGCCTGGTGGACTGCCGCGCCCAGCTGGTGGCCGAAGGCATCGCCGCGCTGCAATGCGGTGCATTCCATATCTCCACCGCCGGCGTGACGTACTTCAACACCACGCCGATCGGCCGTGCCGTGACCGGCACGATGCTGGTGGCCGCGATGAAGGAAGACGGCGTCAACATCTGGGGCGACGGCAGCACGTTCAAGGGCAACGACATCGAGCGCTTCTACCGCTACGGCCTGCTGACCAACCCGGGTCTGCAGATCTACAAGCCGTGGCTGGACCAGCAGTTCATCGACGAACTGGGCGGTCGTGCCGAAATGTCGGAGTTCATGCGCCAGCACGGCCATGCCTACAAGATGTCGGCCGAAAAGGCCTACTCGACCGATTCGAACATGCTCGGCGCCACGCACGAGGCCAAGGACCTCGAGCACCTGGACTCGGGCATCCGCATCGTCCAGCCGATCATGGGCGTGCAGTTCTGGCGCGATGAAGTCGAAGTGAAGCGCGAGGAAGTGACCGTGCGCTTCGAGGAAGGCCAGCCGGTGGCGCTGAACGGCAAGACGTTCGCCAACGCCGTGGACCTGTTCATGGAGGCCAATGTCATTGGTGGCCGTCATGGCCTGGGCATGAGCGACCAGATCGAGAACCGCATCATCGAGGCCAAGAGCCGCGGCATCTACGAAGCCCCGGGCCTGGCGCTGCTGTTCATCGCCTACGAGCGACTGATCACCGGCATCCACAACGAAGACACCATCGAGCAGTACCGCGACAACGGCCGCCGCCTGGGCCGCCTGCTGTACCAGGGCCGCTGGTTCGACCCGCAGGCCATCATGCTGCGCGAAACCGCCCAGCGCTGGGTGGCGGGCGCCATCACCGGCGAAGTGACCATCGAACTGCGTCGCGGCAACGACTACTCGATCCTGAACACCACGTCGCCGAACCTGACGTACAAGCCCGAGCGCCTGACGATGGAAAAGGGCGAGTCGATGTTCACGCCGCTGGACCGTATCGGTCAGCTGACGATGCGTACGCTCGACATCGTCGACACGCGCGAGAAGCTGCAGACGTATGCCAAGACCGGCCTGCTGTCGTCGCAGACCAGCGCCGCGCTGCCCAAGCTCGAAGACTGAGCATTCGCAGCCGCCTGCAGGGCACGCTGAAACAAGAAACCGGCACGAGCGATCGTGCCGGTTTTTTTATGGCTCAGAACAACTGTGCGGCGTCGATGGCTGCCGCCATGGCGGCGTAGCCCTGGTCGCCGGGGTGCAGATGGTCGCCGCTGTCGAATGCCGGCAGCAGGCGGTCGGGGTGGGCCGGGTCGCGTACGGCGGCGTCGAAATCGGCCACCGCATCGAACGCGCCGCTGGTTCGGATCCAGTGATTCATGCGTTGCCGCAGCGCCTCTTTCTCTGGCGACGCATAGCCATGGATCGGGCTGCCGCCGAGCGCACCCGCGAACGGCGTGATGGTGGCGCCGATGACGCGCACGCCGCGTGCGTGAGCCTGCGCGACCAGTTTCCGGTAGCCGTGTGCCAGTTCGTCCACGGTAGGCAGTTCGCGGCCGGGTGCAAATGTCGATCCCGGCCAGCCGATATCGTTGATGCCCAGCGCCAGTACCACGCTGCGCACCTGCGGCACGGCAAGAACGTCATGTCCAAAGCGGGCAAGGCCCGATTCGCCCATGCCATCGCGCAGCAGCTGGCCGCCCGAAATGCCGGCATTGAGTACGGCGATATGTTGGCGAGCTAGCCGGTTCGCCAGTTGATCGGGCCATCGGCGGTCGGCATCGGGTGTCGCGCCATTGCCTTCGGTGATCGAATCCCCGATGGCTACGACGGTGGGACAGGGCGCGGGCGTCTCGACGTCGATGGCCGACAGCAGGACGCGGGCCTGGAACGTCCGGGCCCGTTGCAACGGCGGGTGGCTTTCCTGGTCGGCCAGGGCGAGCCGATCGACGTGATCGACCTGGTCCCCCGGCGCGATATACGCCGTCTGCCGGCCATCCCAGTGGAACGACGTCAGCATCGTGGGGCGGGGCAAATAGAGACTGACGGCCAGTGTATCCAGCGCCGGCGTGTCGAGGTCCACCGGATCGCTCGTCACCGTGGCGCCGGCCGCCACGGTCACCGCCGCATGACCCGCAAACGTGACAGGGCGACCGGTACGGCCCGCCAGGCCGCGGATGCCGGCTGCGCCAATTTGGATGGCCTGCTTGCCATAGTGGTTTGACAGCACCAGCCGAACGCGCCGGCCGCCCACGCTGATGCGCACGCGCTGCAACACCGTGGCGTCGCTGATGACATCGGGCAATCCGGTGGGCAGCGGCAGGGCGCCGGAGGCCCAGACCGGTTGCTGGCTGGCAGTCCAGGTTGTGGTCCAGAAGGTGGCGTCGGTGGCGTCGGTGGCGGCGTGGGTGGCCGGGCTGGTGGCCGGCCCGGCCAGTCCCGCGCCGGAAAGCAGGCTGCCGGACAGCGCGAGTGTGCGCATCCATGACATCGGGAACATCGGTAACTCCTGAAATGATGATGGCCACAATGTCGTTCATTCCGAAATGCGCGGGTAGCTGGCAGAATGGCATATCGCTTATGCCATTTTCGAATGAGTGACCATGGATACCCTCAAGGCAATGCGCGTGTTCGTACGGGCGATGGAACTGGGCAGCCTGTCGGCGGTGGCGCGTGAACTCGGCACGTCGCAGCCCACTGTCAGCAAGACCGTGGCCGCACTGGAAACTGAACTCGGTGCCCGCCTGATGGAGCGCACGACCACGCGGCTGACGCCCACTGAAGCCGGCCGCCGTTTCTACGCGCGCGCGCTGACCGTGATCGATGCCTACGGCGAAGCCGTGGGCGAGGCGCGCGGTCTGGCGGATCATCCATCCGGCCGGGTCATCGTCAGTGCGCCGGTCAGCCTGGGCGTGCTGCGGCTCAACGCGCTGATGCTGGAATTTCTGCAGGCCTTTCCCGATATCGATGTCGACCTGCGTTTCGATGACCGCTTTGTCGATCTGGTGGAAGCCGGCGTTGACGTGGCGCTGCGCCTCGGCGCGTCGCTGCCGCCGAATGTGGTGGCGCGGCCCCTCGCCGTTTCGCCACGCATGCTGGTGGCGGCACCCGGCTATCTCGCCGGTCACCCACCGGTGCGTCAGCCGGCCGACCTGGCCAACCACCAGTTGCTGCGCTTCACGTGGCTGGCAGCTGGCGACGAGATCGTGCTGACCGACGCACGCGGCCGTAGCGCCAGCGTCGACGCGCCGTGCCGGTATCGCGTCAACAACTCGCTGGCAATGCGCGAAAGCTTCCTGGCCGGTGCGGGGCTGGGTTTGACACCGGCCTGGCTGGTGCAGGACCTGCTCGACCGTGGCGATCTGGTGCCTGTGCTGCCGGGCTGGCACGGGCCGCCGCAGGAGGCGTTCCTGGTCTACCCGTCGCGTCGCTACCAGCCGGCCCGCACGCGCGCACTGCTGGCGTTCCTGGCCGACCGCCTGCCGGCGCTGCCGGGCTTTGCCCCGGCTGATACATAGCAGACAAGCGAGAGAGGCGCTGCAAGCCACGCCGCAACACGGCACAATGCGCGATGCCGGCCCTGATGGTCATCAGGGCCGCTTGCCTTTTCTGCTTCGGCTTCGCTAATCGGGGAACCTCGTCATGCCAGATTTCACCATGCAATACCGCCGCCTGGGCGCCAGCAACCTGAACGTCTCCACCCTGTGCCTTGGCACGATGATGTTCGGCGACCAGACCGATGAGGCCGAAGCGGGACGCATCGTCGCCAGCGCCCGTGCGCATGGCGTCAACTTCATCGACACGGCCGACGTGTACACCAAGGGCGCATCCGAATCGATGGTGGGCCGCCTGCTGCAGTCGCAGCGCCACGACTGGGTGCTGGCAACCAAGCTTGGCAACCCGATGGGCAGCGGCCCGAACCAGCAGAATTACTCGCGCACCTGGATCGTCCGCGAGGTGGAAGAAAGCCTGCGCCGCCTGGACACCGACTTTATCGACATCCTCTACCTGCATCGCGACTTCGCCGGCGCGAACCTGGAAGAGCCGGTACGCGTGATGGGCGACCTGATCCGCGCCGGCAAGATCCGCTACTGGGCCGTGTCGAACTTTCGCGGATGGCGTATCGCCGAGATTGCAGCGCTGTGCGACAAGCTGGGCGTGCCGCGTCCGGTGGCATGCCAGCCGTACTACAACCTGCTCAACCGCATGCCCGAGGTGGAAATCCTGCCGGCATGCCAGCATTTCGGCCTGGGCGTGGTGCCCTACAGCCCGATCGCGCGGGGTGTGCTGACCGGCAAGTACCTGCCGGGCCAGGCGCCGCAGGCTGACTCGCGCGCCGGCCGCGCCGACCGCCGCATGATGGAAACCGAATTCCGCGAAGAGTCGCTGGTCATCGCGCAGACGCTGAAGGCGCATGCCGAAGGCCGTGGCCTGACCCCGGGCCAGTTTGCCACCGCCTGGGTGCTGGCGAATCCGATCATCAGCTCGGTCATCGCCGGCCCGCGCACGCTGGCACAGTTCGAGGACTATTTTGGTGCAGTGGGTGCGGCCATCTCGGCGCAGGAAGAGTCGATGATCGACGACCTCGTGCCGCGCGGCCATGCGTCCACCCATGGCTACAACGATCCGAACTATCCGTTCGGCGGACGCCCCGTCACCGCGGCCTGAGCGAACCCCCTTCGCGTAAAAACGACAAAGGCAGCCGGCATCGCCCTCCTGAAATGCATACGGGTGTGATGCCCAAGCTGCCTGTTGCGCGGCACGCACGCCCATGCGTTTGAATACGTGCGGGCGCGAACTTCCGTCGCACATTCCGCAGCCGATACGCGTAATATAAATACACGCGGTGGCCTTCAGATGAAGGCCATGTGGCGCAGGCTTTGAGCCGGCGACGCCTGCCGAAACGGTGGGCCCGGCGCAACCGGATGCGAAACGTGTCACGTCGTGGCTGGATCCTTGCAGGGATGGCAGTCGCCGTATGCGGCGGCGCGTACATTGTCGTGAGCCTCGTCACCAACGAGGCTCAGACTTCTCAATGGCAGGCTCGCTACATGAGTCGGCTGGGCAAGTCATTGACCTACGAAATTCTGCCCGGCCCCAGCGACAGCATCCGCTATCCGCACTCCGGTCCCTACGATCTGCGCCTTGGCTACGAGCGCCTGGGCGAATTCGGCGAACGACTACTTCGAGAGGGCTATGTCACGACATCGCAATCGCGTATGTCATATGACATGGTCCGTCTGATGGACCAGGGCATTTTTCCGCCATACCGGGAAAAGACCCAGGCCGGGTTGCTGATTCGCGACTGCAACGCGCTGACGATGTCGTATGACCGCTATCCGCAGCGGCAATACGAGAATTTCGATTCGATTCCGAAGGTGCTGGTCACGTCGCTGTTGTTCGTCGAGAACCAGAACCTGCTCAATCCCGAATACCCGATGATGAATCCGGCGCTGGACTGGCGCCGGTTTTCGCGTGCGGTGATGGACCAGGGTATCCGCCTGGTGGATCGCGGCCACCGCCAGCCCGGCGGCAGCACGCTGGCCACGCAGATCGAGAAATACCGGCATTCGCCCGAAGGCAAGACGCAGTCGATTGCTGACAAGCTGCGCCAGATGACCTCCGCTTCACTGCGCGCTTACCACGACGGGCCGGACACGCAGCGGGCGCGCGAGAATATCGTGGTTGACTACGTCAACACGGTGCCGCTGTCGGCGCGGTCGGGCCATGGCGAAATCGAGGGCGTGGGCGATGCGCTGTACGTCTGGTATGGCGAGGACTTCGCCGAAGCCAACCAGTTGCTGCGCGAGATGGACGCGCGCAATCCGTCGCCACGCGCGGCGCAGGTGTACAAGCGGGCGCTGTCGCTGATCATTTCGCAGCGGCGCCCGTCCTACCACCTGCGGCGGGACGATACCAACCTGGACGCGCTGACGGGCAGCTACCTGCGCCTGCTGGCATCGGCCAACGCCATCACGCCGGAGCTGCGCGACGCAGCGCTGGCGCAATCGCTGGACAAGTCGGCGCCGCCGCAGCGGCCCGTGCCCGACCCCTGGGTCACGCGCAAGGCCATCAACCAGGTGCGCAACGATGTGCAGCACATGCTGCATGTGGACAGCCGCTACGACCTCGACCGGCTCGACCTGACCGTCGACAGCACCATCAACCGCGAGGCCCAGCGCAAGGTCACAGAAACCCTGCTGCGCGTGGGCACCAAGGACGGCGCCCACGAAATGGGGCTGTATGGCAAGAACCTGCTTCAGGAACGCGACGACCCGTCGCGGCTCGTGGCCAGCTTCACGCTGTTCGAGCGCGTCGGCAACGCAGCCGTCGTGCGGGTGCAGACCGATAATGTCGACCAGCCGTTCGATATCAATGCCGGTGCGCGGCTGAATCTGGGTTCCACCGCCAAGCTGCGTACGCTGGTGACGTATCTGGAAATCATCAACGAGCTGCACGACCGCTATGCGGACATGAGCGTGACCGAGCTGAAGGCGGTGCAGGTGCCGCGCCAGGACACGCTGACGCGCTGGGCCGTCGACTACCTGATCAAGGCCAAGCCGGCGGATCGCGAACGGGCCGCCATGCTGGACGCCGCGATGGAGCGCAAGTACTCGGGCAATCCCGGCGAAGCGTTCTACACCGGCGGCGGCATGCAGAGCTTTACGAATTTCGAGAAGTGGGAAGGCGAGCGGCAGATGACCGTGCGCGTCGCGTTCCAGCATTCGGTCAACCTCGTGTTCATCCGCATGATGCGCGATATCGTGCGCTACGAGGTCTTCCTGGCGCATCCCGAGGCCAGCTCGCTGATCGAGGATCGTAACGACCCGGGCCGCCGCCCGTACCTGGAGCGTTTCGCCGACGAGGAAGGCAGCGCCTTCATGGTGAATTTCTGGCAGCGCTATCGTGGCAAGACCAACGACGAGCGGCTGCAGGTGCTGCTTGGCCGCGTAAAGCAGCCCACGCCGCATCTTGGCGCGGTGCGGCTGTCGGTGGCATTGCTGAGCGCGCGCCCCAATACCGACTACGAGACCTTTGCCCGCACGCTGCGGCAGTGGATGCCCAAGCAGAAGTTCGATGACGATGACCTGCAGAAGCTCTACGCCAAGTACGGCCACGACAAGTTCAACCTCAACGACCGTGGCTATCTGTCACGGATCCATCCGCTTGAGCTCTGGATGGTGGAATACCTGGGCACCCATCCCGACGCCCCGCTGAAGGATGTGCTGCAGCAGAGCGCGTCCGAACGCCAGGCCGTGTATGTGTGGCTGTTCAAGACGCGCAGCAAGCTGGGTCAGGATGGCCGCATCCGCACGCTGCTGGAACGCGAGGCCTTCGAGAAGATTGCCAGGCGCTGGCAGCGGCTGGGGTATCCGTTCGATTCGCTGACGCCGTCGTACGCCACCTCGATCGGTGCGTCGGGCGACCGGCCATCGGCACTCGCGGAGCTGGCCGGCATCATCCTGAACAATGGCGTGGATGCACAGCCGTCCACGGTACGCATGTTTGCGTTCGCATCGGCCACGCCGTATGCCACGACGTACAGCCTGCAGCCCAGCCCCGGCAAGCCGCTGATCGCGCCTGAAATCGCCGTGCTGGTGCGGCAGTCGATGCTGGATGTGGTGGAGCGGGGTACGGCCAAGTCGATCAACGGCGCATTCGTGCCGCTGAACCGCAAGGGCCAGCCGCAGGGGGCGCCGCTGCAGATTGCCGGCAAGACCGGCACGGGCGAGCAGGTCTTCCAGACTTACGGGCCGGGTGGACGCGTGATCTCGTCGCGCACGGTGAACCGCTCGGCGACGTTCGTCTTCCTGGTGGGCAACCGCTATTTCGGCACGGTCACGCTGCACGTGCGCGAGCCGTACGCAGCGCGTTACTCGTTCACCAGCGCGCTGGCGGTGCGGGTGTTGCGGGCGCTGGCCCCGCAGATCACGGCCATGGCCGCGCCGGGCAGCGATGCCACGCTGCTGCGCTGCCAGGACACGAGCACGATGACCATCCAGCCATCGACGGCGCTCGTGGCGCCGCCAGCCGATGACCGGGCACAGTCGAGCCTAGTGCTTGCGGCGGACCGCGTCGTAAATAAATAGCAGAACGATCGCGCCGATGATCGAGGCAATCCAGCCTATCGGTTCGCCTGCGCGGTAGAAACCCATCGCACGTCCCACATAGCCGGCCAGCAGCGCACCCAGCACGCCGAGGACGATGGTCATGATCCAGCCCATCTTGTCGTCGCCGGGCTTGATGGCCCGTGCAATCAGTCCGACGATCAGGCCAACGAATACCGTACCGAGAAAAGCCATCATGATGCGCTCCTTCCGTTGCGAAGAGGGACCGGTGGACCATCGTGCCACCGTCATGTGACGAACCGGGGTACATCGGCGGCGCGCCAGCGGGCCGGCGCGCCGCGCTGCCGTCAGGCCCCGAGGCCCGGGGCAGCTCAGGTCTTGCGTGAACTGATCACGGCCTCGGCCACATTGGCCGGTGCTTCGGCATAGTGCTTGAATTCCATCGTGAACGTGGCACGGCCTTGCGTCAGCGAACGCAACGACGTGGAATAGCCGAACATCGTCGCCAGCGGCACCTCGGCACGCACGATCTTGCCGCCGCCGCCCGCGATGTCCTCCATGCCATGCACGATGCCGCGCCGTGACGACAGGTCGCCCATCACGTTACCGGTAAATTCCTCGGGCGTCTCCACCTCGACGGCCATCATCGGCTCCAGCAGCACCGGCTTGGCGCGGCGCATGCCTTCCTTGAAGGCCATCGAACCGGCCATGCGGAACGCGTTTTCGTTCGAGTCCACGTCGTGGTACGAACCGAACACCAGCGTCGCCTTGACGTCCACCACCGGGTAGCCGGCCAGCACGCCGGTCTCCAGCGTTTCGCGGATGCCCTTGTCCACCGCAGGGATGAACTCGCGCGGCACCACGCCGCCCTTGATCGCATCAACGAACTCGTAGCCGCCGCCCTGCGCCAGCGGCTCCACGTTCAGCACCACGTGGCCGTACTGGCCGCGCCCGCCAGACTGCTTGACGAACTTGCCTTCCACATCCTTGGCCGCGCTCTTGATCGTCTCGCGGTAGGCCACCTGCGGCTTGCCGACCGAGGCCTCCACGCCGAACTCGCGCTTCATGCGGTCCACCAGGATCTCCAGGTGCAGCTCGCCCATGCCCGAGATGATGGTCTGGCCCGATTCCTCGTCGGTAGCCACCCGGAACGACGGATCTTCCTGCGCCAGACGGTTCAGCGCGATGCCCATCTTTTCCTGGTCGGCCTTGGTCTTGGGCTCCACGGCCTGCGAGATCACGGGCTCGGGGAACGACATCCTCTCCAGGATGATGACCTTGTCGGGGTCGCACAGCGTGTCGCCCGTGGTGGCTTCCTTCAGGCCCACGGCCGCGGCGATATCGCCGGCACGCACTTCCTTGATCTCGTTGCGGACGTTGGCGTGCATCTGCAGGATGCGGCCCAGGCGTTCGCGCTTGCCCTTCACCGGGTTGTAGACCGTGTCGCCCGAATTGACCACGCCCGAATACACGCGGAAGAAGATCAGCTGGCCGACAAACGGGTCGGTCATGATCTTGAACGCCAGCGCGGAGAACGGTTCGTCGTCGCTCGGATGGCGCTCCGCCTCCTTGTCGTCCTCGGTGTGGCCCAGGATGGCGGGCACGTCCACCGGCGACGGCAGGTAGTCGATCACGGCGTCGAGCATGGCCTGTACGCCCTTGTTCTTGAACGCGCTGCCGCACAGCATGGGCTGGATCTCGCCGGCCACGGTGCGCTTGCGCAGCGCGGCCTTGATCTCGTCCTCGCTCAGCGCCTCGCCACTCAGATATTTCTCCAGCAGTTCCTCGCTGGCCTCGGCGGCGGCCTCGATCATCTTGTCGTGCCATTCCTGGGCCATGTCCCTCAGGTCGGCCGGAATGTCGGTGTATTCAAAGCGCACGCCCTGGCTGGCATCGTCCCAGACGATGGCCTGCATCTTGACCAGGTCGACCACGCCGCGGAAGTTGTCCTCGGCGCCGATCGGAATCTGGATCGGCACGGGATTGCCCTTGAGACGGCTCAGGATCTGTTCGCGCACGCGCAGGAAGTCGGCGCCCACGCGGTCCATCTTGTTGACGAACGCGATGCGCGGCACGTTGTACTTGTTGGCCTGGCGCCAGACGGTTTCCGACTGCGGCTGCACGCCGCCGACGGCGTCGTAGACCATGCAGGCGCCGTCGAGCACGCGCATCGAGCGTTCCACCTCGATCGTGAAGTCGACGTGGCCCGGCGTGTCGATGATATTGATGCGATGCTCGGGATAATTGCCCGCCATCCCCTTCCAGAACGCCGTGGTGGCGGCCGACGTGATGGTGATGCCGCGCTCCTGCTCCTGCTCCATCCAGTCCATGGTGGCCGCGCCGTCATGTACCTCGCCCAGCTTGTGATTCACGCCGGTGTAGAAGAGGATGCGCTCCGTCGTCGTCGTCTTGCCGGCGTCGATGTGGGCGCTGATGCCAATGTTGCGGTAGCGTTCGATGGGGGTCTTGCGGGGCACGGTGTTTCTCCTGGTATGGGCACCACGGGCCGATAAGCGTAGCACTTCCGCGACACGCGCGTATTTCCCCATGCCGCATAAGGCATAGCGGGAAATCAGGGCCAGCTTTCGCGTGCGTAGACGCCTGCGGCCGCGCGTGCCAGTGCCGCGCGCGCGGCTGCCTGTGTATCGGTATAGAACGGGGGGTCGGCCAGTGGCAAGCCGTTGTCGCGGGCGGTCTCCACCAGGATGCGCAGATATTCCGTCATGTGCGATGCCGTGAAGCCGTTGGGATCGTGGAACGCCACGATCACCGGCGTCACGCCGTCCACGGCCGGCAACCGGTGGGCTGCCATCGCCTGTCCGACGTGCTCCAGTTCGTGGCGCATGTGCGGGCGTCGGCGCAGGCTGATGGTCCAGCCATAGATCTTGCCGTCGCGCGCATTGGCGTCGGCCATCAGCATGCCCAGCCCCGCCTGTGCGTACACGGCCTGTGTGCCGGCGCTGTACGCCCAGTCGGGCGGCCGCACCACGGCAAGCGCCTGGCCGCACTGGGCCGCGATGTCGTCCTGGCCGCGTCGCAGCGACGCCGCCAGGACATCGGGTGCCAGCTTCGTATGGGGAATGTGGCCGCCGGCCATGCCGCTGTGGACGGCCATCAACTGGCCCTGCGCACAGGTTTCGTGCATCTGTGCGCGGCCCTCGGGCCCGCCGCCGCGACGCGGATGCTCGGTCTGGACAAAGAAGATCGCCTTGACGCCCGGCGTCACCGGGTTGTCGGCCAGCTGGCCCAGGATCAGCGGCGTGCCGCCGTAGGGGCCGGTGTCCGGGCCATCGTCGAACGTCAGCAGGAAGCGCACCGGCGCCAGGCCGGCGGCGGTGTCGGGTGGTAGCGGGGTCACCGGTCCCAGCGCGCAGCCCGACAGGGCCAGCGCGGCGGCCGCCATGGCTGCTGCGACGAGGGGGTGGAACATGGACAGGGCAGGAGGGCGCAAGGTAAAAGTGATCTTCAAAGCGATTTCACAACAATGACCACGACGATGACCGTGGCGATAAATCCAGCAAAGGCCGTCCACTCGGCATCGTGATAGCTGTCGGGTCCACGCCAGCTGCCCGGATAGCGTCCGAAGGTCACGGTCATCAGCACGACCCAGCCGATGGCATAGAACACGCCGTAGAAGATCAGTTCCATGAACAGCCAGCCGATGGCTTCGATCAGCAGTCCCATTCCCGCATTTCCCTTTGGTTTCCCGTCGCCGGGATGTGTCAGCGCCCATCCGATCGCGCAATCAGCCGCCGGCTCACGGCACGCTCCCGGCCCGCTACCTAGAATGGTTGGGAATCCGCGAAGCTTCCGCGAGCCCCTTTCACCCTGAATACGAAGGCAGTCCCCATGGTGCGCCCCCCCATTGCTGTCCTGTTGTCCGTCCTGCTGTGCTGCGCCGCCGTGCCGGCCATGGCGGACGGGCCCGGCGTGTCGTTCTCGGCCGGCAAGCCCGGCGGCCCGCTGCCCGACGGCTGGCAAAACCGCCCCGTGGTGTCCGGCAAGAAGCTCACCCGTTATACGCTGGTGGCCTCGAACGGTACCACGGTGCTGCAGGCCGATGCCGATGGCGCCGCGTCGGGCCTGGTGCATGAAGGCGATGTCGATCTGTCGCGGACGCCGGTGGTGGAATGGCGCTGGAAGGTGGCGGCGCCCATTCCGGGGGCCGACAACAGCGTGGGCGCCAAGGAGGATGCGCCGGCCCGCCTGGTGTTCTCCTTCGACGGCCGCAGCAGCAACCTGTCGGTCGGCGACCGCGCCGAGGCGCTGGCCGCCAGCGCGACAGGCGAGAAGCTGCCCTATGCCACGCTGATGTATATCTGGACCAATAGCGCGCCGGTGGGCACCATCATCGCCAATCCGCATACCAGCCGCGTGCAGATGATCGTGGTGGGCGGCGAGCCCGGCAAATGGCAGAGCCTGCGCCGCAACGTGGTCAGCGATTTTCAGAAGGTGTTCCACGAGGCGCCCGGCAAGCTCACCGGCTACGGCATCCTGACCGATACCGACAACACCGGCACCACGGCGCGGGCCTGGTACGGGGACATCGGCTTCCAGCCGGGCAAGTAGCACCGGCGCCCTAGTTACCGGGCGGCGTGGTGGCCGCAATGGCCGCCTGTATTGCCGACGCCACGCGTGCGGTGAGCCCGCTGGCGTCGTCCAGCCCGGCGGCTTCGCTGACGCTGACCACCTTTGCCGGGTCATAATACCGCCCGCTGCCGATCGCTGCTTCGAACGCATTCGCGCGCGCGTTGATCTCTTCCGGATCGGCATCCACGAGCAGGATGGCGTGCGCCAGCACCAGGTGGCGCTGCCCGTCGGGCGTCTGCACATCGGCCGGCGCCCGCCGCCAGTACTGCGCGGTACCGGCAATCTTGCGTGCCCGGTCGCCAGGACCCCATGCCAGGTTGTACCGCCCGTCGCAGAACGATCCCTCCACCGCCTGCCAGTGCGTTTCCACGCCAACCTGACGCAGGCCCGCGGCGATTACCTCGCACAGGTGCAGGTACACCGGCTCCATCCACGTGGCGGCGCCCTTGGGCACGGCATAGGCCAGGCTGACATTGAGGATGCCCGGCCCCTGCGGCACCAGGCCGCCGCCCGACATGCGCAGCCAGACCGGACACCCCTGGGCGGCAAAGTCCGCGCGGGCGGCGTCGATGCCGGGCTGGCGCAGGTAGCTGCGCGGTATCACCAGCGACAGCGGGGCTTCCCACAACTGCGCCACCGGCCCCGAGCGGGCGGCGTGGTCCAGCAGCGCCAGTTCGCCCTGCAGCGGATCGGTTTCGGCGGGATCCGGGTCGACAAACGAAAACGTCGTGGCGTGCATCAAGGTCATGGCGGCTCGAAAGGTTGGCCTGGCAAGGTCTGATTGCGGGGTTCACGTGCAGCTTACGGCATGCGCCAGTCTGGTGCTAAAAAGCCGCGCCGCAAATGCCGTTATCTCTGAGGCAAACGAAGACCTCCCGAGAAGGGTCCCGCGAAGTTCTCCCATACACCTCAGCCTGTCGCATCATGAACCGACTTACCCTCAATGCCAAACTCTGGGCGGCACTCGCCGTCATGTGGGTGCTGCTGCTCGCGCTCGGCGCCTGGAACGCGTTCCACACCAAGTCCGTGATGATGGCCGAGCGCCGCGACGGCCTGCAGTCGCTGGTGGCCACTGGCGAAGGCATCGTCAAGCTGTATGCCGATCGCGCCGCCAAGGGCACGATGTCGAAGGAAGACGCCCAGAAAGCTGCCAAGGACGCCCTGCGCGCCATGCGCTTCGGCCAGAACGGCTACCTGTTCATTGTCGACTCCAGGCCGCAGGTGATCCTGAACCCGGGCCTGCCGCAGACCGAAGGCAATTTGGTTGGCGAATTCAAGGACCCGGACGGTGTGTTCGTGTACCGCGCCATCATCGAGGGCGCGCGCCGCACCACCGGCGAGGACGCCGGCTTTTCCACCTATCGCGGCCGCCTGCCCGGCACCGAGAATCCCCAGCGCAAGCTGACCTACGGCCGCCACGTGGCCGACTGGGACTGGTTCGTCTGTACCGGCGTGTTCCTGATCGACATCGAGGACGCCTTCCGCGCCAACCTGATCAACGCGTTCCTGAGCACGCTGCTGATTGGCGCGCTGATCGCCGCGGTGATGGGCATGATCATGCGTACCGTCAAGCGCAGCCTGGGCGGTGAACCGGCCTACGCCGTGGAGGCCGTGGCGCGCATTGCCGGTGGCGACCTGACCGTGCCGGTGCAGGTGCGTGCCGACGACCACCACAGTGTGCTGGCCGCGATGCAGCAGATGCAGCAGCGCCTGTCGACCACGCTGGGCGATATCCGCGGCGCCGCCGGTTCGATCGCCACGGCGACCAACCAGATCTCGGCAGGCAACCACGACCTGTCGCAACGCACCGAGGAACAGGCTTCGGCCCTGGAGCAGACCGCGTCGAGCATGGAAGAACTGACCGGCATCGTGCGCCAGAACGCCGACAACGCCCGCCAGGCCAGCGCGCTGGCGGTCAATGCGTCGGAGATTGCCAACCGTGGTGGCGAGGTGGTCAGCGAGGTGGTTGCCACGATGGGCGAGATCAACCAGGCATCGCGCCAGATCGTCGACATCATCGGCGTGATCGAGGGCATTGCCTTCCAGACCAACATCCTGGCGTTGAATGCCGCAGTGGAAGCGGCGCGTGCCGGCGAACAGGGCCGTGGCTTCGCCGTGGTGGCGGGCGAGGTGCGCAGCCTGGCGCAACGCAGCGCCAACGCGGCCAAGGAAATCAAGACGCTGATCGACAACTCGGTGGCGCAGGTGGACAACGGCTCGATGCTGGTGACCAAGGCCGGCGAGACCATGCACGAAGTGGTCAGCGCCGTCCGCCGGGTGACCGACATCATGGGCGAAATCAGCGCCGCGTCGGCCGAACAGAGCACCGGCATCGAACAGGTGGGCCAGGCCGTGACGCAGATGGACTCCGTGACGCAGCAGAACGCCGCGCTGGTGGAAGAAGCCGCCGCCGCCGCGCAGTCGCTGGCGGAGCAAGCCGACTCGATGATGCGCGCGGTGTCCACGTTCCGCCTGGCACGGGTCTGAACACGCGCGGCAGACGCCGTCGGCCGGCCAATAAAAAACCGCGGCTTCGGCCGCGGCTTTTTTTTGCTTGGGCGAACCGTTGCCGGCGCGCCGGGCTCAGATCACCGCCGTCCTTTGCACCGACTGCATCGCATCCGCCGCGATCCGGAACGAATGCAGCCGCGCCTGGTGGTCGTAGATCTGGCCGGTCAGCATCAGTTCGTCGGGGCGCAGGTCGTCGACAAAACGCTGGATGCCTTCGCGCACTGCCGCCGGATCGCCCACCACGGAGCAGGCCAGCGAGCGGCGGATGTGGTCGGCTTCGCTGGCGTCCCACAGGCGGTTGATGTCGTCCACGGGCGGCTTGAGCTGGCCGGGCGTGCCGCGCACCAGCGACAGGAACTGCTGCTGGAGCGAACTGAACAGGCGGTGCGCCTCGTCGCCGGTGTCGGCGGCGAACACGTTCAGCCCCAGCATCACATGCGGCCGGTCGAGTTGTTCGGACGGCCGGAACGTGCGGCGGTACAGGTCGACGGCCTGGCGCATGAAGCCCGGGGCGAAATGCGATGCGAAGGCGAAGGGCAAGCCCATCGCGGCAGACAACTGGGCGCTGAACAGGCTGGAGCCCAGCAGCCACAGCGGCACCTTCAGGCCGGCGCCCGGCACGGCGCGCACACGCTGGCCCGGGCGCACGTCGTCGAAGTACGCCTGCAGTTCCTCCACATCCTGCGGAAAGCTGTCGGCGGTGTCGTGATCGAGATGGCGGCGCAGCGCACGCGCCGTGGCCTGGTCCGACCCCGGCGCGCGGCCCAGGCCCAGATCGATGCGGCCCGGATAGAGCGACGCCAGCGTGCCGAACTGCTCGGCAACCACCAGCGGCGAATGGTTCGGCAGCATGATGCCGCCCGAGCCGACGCGAATGGTGGAAGTACCTTGCGCCACGTAGCCGATCAGTACGGCCGTGGCCGCGCTGGCGATACCGGGCATGTTGTGGTGCTCCGCGAGCCAGAAGCGGCGGAAGCCCAGGCGTTCCGCATGCTGGGCCAGGTCCAGCGTGTTGTGCATGGCCTGGGCTGCGGTGCTGCCTTCCGCGATTGGCGAAAGATCGAGCAGGGAATAGGGGATCATGGCTTGCCACGCGCGGCGCATGCCGCACGTCAGTTCATTCAGGGACGGGCTATGGTAGTCACACCTGAACGATCGTGCTGGCGCCGCGCAAGAGGCCATGCTGGCCGTGGGGCCTCATTGTGCCCGGGCGAACAGCCGCGCGCCGACCTGCCCCGTGGCGATGCGGTGGCCCAGTGACTGCCCCAGCGCACGACAGGCTTCCCATCTCGCTTCCCCGAAAAACGCCTCGGTGGTGTCTGCCTGCGCAAACGCCGGATGCCGCTCGCCATACTGGCGCACGGCGTCGGGCGCGTACGCGGTCAGGCGTGGCTTGATGACGATGATGCGGGCCAGGGGCACGCGCGTGGCCGAGCCGGAGGATGCCGCTGCATGGACGTTCAGCAGCACGGCAAACTTCTGGGCGGCAGCGGTATTGCCGGTGGCGTTGTCGGCAAAGTCGTCTGGCGTGCCAAAGACACGGCCCAGCACGGGGTCGCGTGCGGCAGCGTGGTCGACCTCGATCTCCAGCCCAAGATCCTCGCGTGCGCGCCTGATGAGGTTGGCGAGATCGGCAAAGCGGTAGCCCAGATCGCCGCCGCCATCGCATAGCAGGATCAGGCCGATCAGCCGTTCGGGGCGCAGCAGTTCGTAGACGGCCGTGTTGTCGAAGTGACCACCGTCCGACAGGTACTGCCAGTCGCCCCGCATGCCGTGGAAGCGCGCAGTCAACTCGCAGAGCAGCTGGTATTGCGTGCGGAAGAGTTTGCCGAACCAGCCGGGATGGGGCGGATCGCTGGCGGCATTGGCCGCCATGCGTCCCTTCCACCAGATGCCAGGCCGCAAATTGGCTAGTCCCACCCGCAGCGAGGCGCCAGGCGTGGTGGCATTGCCGGGTCCGATGGGCGCCGCCCCGCCGGAGATGGCGATCCAGTCGCCGATGGTGTGCAGCCTCGTCTTGCCTGCCATGCCGTCCGGCGGCTGCGGCGCCGCGTGGCAGGGCTTGCCATCCACCATGAACCGCACATGGTGGTCGACTGGCACGGGCGCACCGGCGTGCGCCGGCGTCCGGACGGCGCCGGGCCCGACGCAAAACGGCTTGCCCCGGTGGCCGCGCGCCATCCGTTGCCCGGCAGGGTCGATCGTCTCGTTCAGCGTCACGTTGATCAGATGTAGCGGGGCTACTGCGCGTGGATCGTAGTAGGCGTCGAGCGACAGTGCGTCATCGGACGCCGGCGCGGTCCAATCCGCAGGATCGATGGCAGCAAGGTGTCGTCCATTCGATGCGCCCAGGTAAGCGCGCGAGACCCGGGCGGCGTGGTATGGCTGCAGGGTCGACAGGTTCAGCAGACCGGAGGCGCGCCCCACGGCAATGGCGACGGCGAGCGCGGCAAGCACCAGCGCAATCAGTGACGGCGTGGTCCATGCCTTGCCGAAGACCAGCCAGTCGACCGGTTCGCCACCATCCCAGCGCACCCACAGCACAATCCACGACCACAGCGCGACGAGCAGAAGCGCCAGCGTGGCCGCGGCGGCGCCTGTCAGCAACGATGCAAGCGACGGCGCGGGAAGCCGGCGCCGCCTTGCCGGGCCCGTCACGGTGGCGGGGGCGGCAGGCGGGACGGTGTCGCGTCGGCTGGCCCCGTGATGGACGAACCAGGCAAGCGCGGCCGCCGCCAGGGCCGGCCCGGCCACGCTCCACGGCTGGGCCGCCATCGATCCATACAGATACCAGCTGCGGGCGATGGTGTCGGCCACGCCCAGCGCCGCCAGCGCGATGGTGAGCGTGGCCGCGCCGCGCAACGCGCGCGTGGCGCGCGCTCGGTACATGGCCACGGTGCGGGGCGCGGGCAGCAGTATGACCAGGCAGGTGGCTGCGGCCAGCCATATCAGGATGGCGGTCTTGAAGGTTTCCAGCAGCACCAGGGCCACGGCGATGCCGGTCAGCAGGACGGCGCGAGCCAGGACACGGACTGGCTGCCGGGCATCGTCCGGACGCGGATACACAATCCAGCAGGCCATGGCAGGAGGCACGGCCAGCAGCAGCGCCGACACGATCGGCAGCCACAGGTATTCGCTCCACCAGATCGCGGGCAGGCTTTCGTTGAAGGCACGCCGGGCGGCGTACAGCAGCGCCATCTCGTCGCGACCCACGCCGGGCCAGGCGCCGATGATCAGATGCAGACCCAGCGCCAGCACGGCCAGTATCGCCAGCAGCATGCTGCCGAGGATGCATTGCATCGCCAGCCAGTTGCGTATCACGACGGCGGCCGCCAGCAGCCCCTCGGCGGCGTTCGTCGAATGTGGCGTGCGCACGCACATGCGCAGCCACGCCGTGGCCCTGCGCCCCGACGGGGTGGGCGAGCTGTCCTGCAAGGTGCGATAGGCCGATTCGGCCGCTTCACGAGGGCTGCTTCCGGGCTCCAGCCGGCCCGGTACGAACAGGCTGGTAAAGAACGCGCCAATGTAGCTGCCTGCGCCCACCGTGGACAGATAGTCGACACGCGCCAGCAGCGATTGGCTGGCTGGCGATGCGGGTGGCGTGCCGGGTTCGGTGGCGGAATCCGCTGCGGGGCAGGGGGCGTCGGCCAGCGCCTGCATGACGCCCAGGCCAAAGGCGGCGCTGCGCAAGCCGCCGCCGGACAGGGCCAGGGCCACGCGAGTGCGAGCGGTTTGCGATTCGGGCAGGTTCAGCGCGCGACGACGATACGCCACGCGCGCGGCTTCATCGTCCCAGCCGCCCTCGGCCCAGCCTTTGTCAACGTCCGGCATGCCCGCCCCTTTCGCGCACAGACCGTCTGGGGCCAGTATAGAAACTGGACGCCAGCGGTAAAACGGAAAGCTGCGGCGGCGGTAGCCGGGTGGCGGACGCCGCGCCTAGTGCGCGGCAGCCTGCGTCGGGGCGTCGGCGGCTGTGGTTGCGTGCGGATTCAGCGCGCCTTGCAGACGCTTCCATTCGTCAAAGCCGCCAGCCAGGGCCCAGGTGTTCGGGTATCCGGCCGAGCGCAGCCGCTCGGCGAGCACGGCGGCCGACATTTCATGGGGGCAGGCACAGTAGACGACGATATCGGTGCCCTTGTCGTGGTCGGCCAGTGCGCTGAACGGGGCATGCATCTCCATGACCAGGGCGCCCGGAATGCGCTCGATCGGCGCCGCGCCGTGCGCCCGGACATCGACCACCACCATGGGGCGCTCGGTCACGCCACGGCGCTGTTCCATTTCCATCACGGTCATGCGTGGAATGCGTCCCGTGCGGCGCAGCAGGCGCCAGCGCTGCCAGAACCGCCAGACGACGAACAGTGCGAATCCGCCCAGCGCCACCATGACCGCGATGTGGCCGTAGGCGCTGAACGCCGCCAGGATCGTGTCGACGAAGTCGCTGAAGACCACGCCGGCCAGCAGCGCGCCGCCGGCCCACACCAGCGCGCCGAGCGCGTCGTAGAACAAGAAGGTCAGGAAGGGGGTGGCCGTCATGCCCGCCATGGCGGTGGACAGCGCTCCCGCGCCAGGCAGCAGCTTGGCAAATACCAGCGAGCGCGGGCCCACCCGCAGGTACAGCGACTGGGTCTGGCGGATGCAGGTATCGGGCGACAGCGAAACCCGGCAGATCGTGCGCAGCATCGGCTGGCCCAGCCGCTTGCCGGCGAAGTACCAGGCGGTATCGGCGATCAGGCAGGCGGCGATCACCGCGAACAGCACAGCCCCGATCGACGGGCCGGTTTCCTGCATCGACAACGCCCCGGCCACGAACAGCATCGGATAGGCCGGCACCGGCAGACCTGCCTGTTCGGCCAGCACATTCAGGAATACCAGACTCAATCCATGGCCATCGAGCAAGGCCTGCAGATCACCCACGACATGTCTCCCGCATTTGGTCATTGCCGGCGGCGTTGAAGCAAGGGGGCACCGCCGGGCCGGTCTACAGTGTGCCAGCGCGCCGCGCCGCTTGCACGCGGCCGAAGCGCTCGCTTACTTCAAATTCGTTGAAGTTGATGCGTCCGAATCGTGCTCGCCAGCATGCTGGCAGCGGCCCGGGCGCAGTGCCAGTAGTGTGTCATTGAATTCCTTCAGGATAGCGGTGTAGCGCGGCAACAGTGTGTTGATCACCGCGGCATTGCCCTGGCCCGCCGCGGATTCCAGCGACTTGCCGGCGGCCACCAGCGTGTTGCAGCGCGCCAGCGCCGCGCTGCCCTTGATGCGGTGCAGGCTTCGTTGCACGGCGGGCCAGTCGCGCAGGGCGACGGCCTTGCGCAAGGCGTTCAGGTCTTCGGCATTCCCGTCCAGCAGGCGGGCCACCAGCATGGCCTGTACGGTGGCGTCGTGGCACGCGGCACCCCGCACCGCGATCCCGATGGCATGGCGTTCGTCGGCGACAAGATGGATCCAGGCACCGCCAGGGGTCATGGCACCAGCCGGCATCGGCGCGCGAAGTCGACCAGATCGACCAGCGATTCGGCGCCGAGTTTGTTCATGATGCGTGTCTTGTAGCTGCTTACGGTCTTGTTGCTGATGAACAGGGCTTTCCCGATGGCCTTGTTGGTCATGCCGCGCGTCAGCATCCGGAGAATTTCCATCTCCTTGTCGGTAAGCCTGCCCAGGCCCTCGGTGTCAGTGGGCGACTGTCCGTGGCGGGGCAAGTCGCGCGGCATGTCGCGGGGTGTACACGAAGGGAACACCGTAAATCCGCCCAGCACGGTCTGCACGCACCGCACGATGGCCTCCAGATCCTGTGTCTTGCTGACAAAGCCTTGCGCGCCGGCCTGCATGGCGCGGGCCGCAAACGGCACGGCATCCTGGGCAGTCAATACCAGCACGCGCACGCCCCGATGCGCTGCGCGCATGCGTGGCACGGCGTCCAGGCCGCTCATACGCGGAATATCCAGATCCAGGATCACCAGGTCGGTCCTGAACTGCCTGACGATATCGACGGCGCTCTGGCCGTTGTCGGCTTCCCATATGTGGCGGATGCCTGGTAGTTGCGACACCTGGGCCCGAAGGGCGAGTCGCAGCGCCGGGTGATCGTCGACGATCAGAATGGTTGTCATGCCTTGCTCGCATGGCCGATGGCGGTGGGCCTGCTGTTTCACATGGCAAGTCAGTATAAGGAGCGCCCCGGCTGCCGAAAATGCGACGCTTCCGCAATTGCTGTGGGAAATTTCCGCAACCCGTCTGAAAGTTGCGGAAAGTCTGCGCCGAGTCAGGCAGCGTCGGGCAGCAAGGCGTTGTCCCGGCCAAAAAAATAGCGACCCGCCGTGTTTTACGGGGGGTCGCAAATCGGGAATGCGAGGAGGTCAGATTCCTCAAGAAGAGATATCGACACTTCGCAGGTGTGCTGATCCCCACCGAGGTGGGGCATGCGGCACAAATCGGAGGGTTCTATGCGATCAGCTGGGCGGGCTGGCTGGCCGGGGCGGCAGAGGCGCGCAGACGGCGGACACCGGCTTCCACCTCGGCGTGCGCGGCATCGAGCCAGTCAATGCGATGCCGCACCGGATCGTTGGGCGAGAGGTCGTGCTCGCTGATTTCGCGCAGGAAGTAGCGCACCATGCTGCCGGCGCGTGCCGGCACCGGCATCATGCCGAGCAACTGGTCGTGCTTGAGCATCCCCTGGCGGGCCGCGTGCTGCAACGCAGCCCAGGCCGTGCGGCCCAGTGCGACGTACACCGCTTCGGGCCGGTATTGCCGCAGGGCGCCCAGGAACAGGGTGTCGAACACCATGCGCAGCATGGGGGCATCGAACAGGTCATCGAGCGTGCCGTCGAAGACCAGACCGCGCCGCGTGGTGGCATGCGGCAACAAGGCAAGTGGCTGGATCGCCTCGAATCCATCGTTCCAGAGCGCAGCGGCGTGCGGCTGCCCGATCAATTCCGGTATCCGGAAGTGATCGAGCATTCTGATCAGGTTGGGGCGCACCATGCGTCCGCCCAACTCTACCCGCCGTTTGTGCTCGCGCTGGATCACGCGCCCGGGCGTATGCGCACGCAGCAGTTCGTCGGTCACCGTAGCGGCCAACTGCACGTGGGCATGCCCTGGCGTGGTACTGACCAGCACCAGCCTGGCATTCTCGTTTCGATGCTCGAACGGAACGTACTTCATGACATAGGTTCCGTCCTGATCCACAACGACTGGCTTTTCTGCGATCCCGCGAACGCCGCCACGGCGGATGCGCGCGCAATACTCTTCTAGGTAATTCGCCAAGATGTCCCCGCTCCCGATGCTTCCCTGACTTGAGCAACCGATGTTCTTTTTTGGGTTCATGTTAAGCCCCTATGAATCGCCCACAAAGTGCATAAGTGCGCATTGCGTCTCATTGCAACGCTGGCTTCGTGGGCCATCGAACAAAGTTTGAAAACATGCCCCCACGTTTGCGGGATGCGAATTGGAAACGGTGTTGCCTTGCGCCGCAGGGCAACGTTGCGCGCGCTGCGGGGCAAGACGATGACGGGCCGCCGATAGCGGCGTGTCGAATCGGGGGGAACGGATTGAGGCGGGAGAAAAAAAGGCCGGACACGAACGTGTCCGGTAACCCATTTGCTGACTCAGGTCGTGTCAAAACCCGAGAGCACAAATGATAACCATTATCATTTGCGTCGTCAACCTTTCAGGGGGAGCAGATCAGGCGGCCAGCGTCGTGTCGATGGTGATCTGGGCGCTGAGTGACTTGTGAACCGGGCACTTGTTGGCCACGCGCAGCAGATCCTCGCGTACGTCAGGTGTCAGGTCGCCACGCAATTCGATATGGCGGATCAGTTTGTAGGATCCCGGCGTCTCTTCGTGCGCCACGCTGACCTGGATCTCCTGAAGGTCGTAACCCTTGCGCTTCGCGTAGATCTGAAGCGTCAGCGTCGTACAGGCAGCCAGGGCGGAGTCCAGCAGGTCGTGCGGGTTTGGAATCGACGGGTTGCCCATCGGCGCATCGAGGTCAGCCTGCCATTGCGCCGTGCCGTTGCCGAGGTCGCAGACGCTTGAGCCGGAGTCGGCCAGCCATTTGGCTTGGATTGTCATCGCTAGTGTTCCTGGGTTCCTGTCAAAGGGAAGGCCTTATGGCCCGGGGGAGTCCTGATTCTATACACGCGCGCCGATACCTGCGCACGGAGTGCCTTAATCGCGTCTTTTCTGCTTATTTAACGGTTTTGTGACAAAGGGCTTGCGCACCTGCCGAAAGCCATCTAATATTCGCCCCCTCGCAACACGAAGCGCGCTGCAAACGCAGCAGCGACAAGGGTTTGCGGGGTTGGCAGGGGGTTGGGGTTGCGAGGGTTTGCAGCGCTGACCGGCAGAAAAAAGTTCTGCAAAAACTGTTGACGAAACGTTGAATGCTCTGCATAATCTCGTTTCTCCGCTGCAACGAAACGACGCAGCGA
>Ga0102592_1000410_pt1 | contig 76214 bp, 78 predicted proteins | sample AraplaCol_mMF_r2_FD_76861 | JGI IMG/M metagenome (GOLD analysis project Ga0102592, IMG submission 76861) | Arabidopsis root microbial communities from North Carolina, USA - plate scrape MF_Col_mMF_r2 (SPADES assembly) (version 2) | ecosystem: Host-associated > Plants > Roots > Endosphere...
AGCGCCGGTGGCCCCGGCGCCGAAGGCGAACTGAGGCCACATCTCCGGGGGCACGATGCAGATCGCAGTGATCGGGGCCGGCGCAGTCGGCTGCTACTACGGCGCCAAGCTGCTGCGCGCCGGCCATGACGTGACATTGGTCGGACGCCAGACCCATGTCGATGCCATCAATGCAAATGGCCTGCGGTTCGAGAGCGCCGAGTTCGACGGTTTCATTCCGGCAAGGGCGGTGACGCAGATCGCCGATCTCGCATTGCCGGACCTCGTTCTGTTCGCCGTGAAGTCCGGCGATACCGACAGCTCGGCAACAGCGCTGAAGCCTGTGCTCAAGCCCAACTCCATCGTGCTGAGCCTGCAGAACGGCGTGGACAATCCGCAGCGCCTGCGCGCCATCCTCAGCCAGCCGGTGATCGCAGCGGCGGTCTATGTCGCCTCCGAGATGCCGGGTGCCGGCCATGTGAAGCACAATGGTCGCGGCGAACTGATCATCGGCGCCTCGCCCGGGAGCGACGCGCTGGCGAAGCTGCTGTCCGATGCGGGCGTGCCGACCACCGTCGCCGACAATATCGACGCCGTACAGTGGTCCAAGCTCATCAACAATTGCGCCTATAACGCGCTGTCGGCCGTGGCCGGCATCGCCTATGGCGAGATGGTCAAGGTCGATGGCGCCTCCGCCATCGTCACCAACGCCGTCACCGAATGCCTCGCGGTGGCGAAGGCCTGCGGCGTGAAGCTGCCGGGCGACCTACTCGACAAGACCCTTGCCCTCCCCGCCAGCATGCCGCTGCAGCAATCGTCAACCTCGCAGGATCTCGGCCGCGGCAAGCCGTCGGAGATCGACTTCCTCAACGGCTTCATCGTTCGCAAGGGCATCGAGCACGGCATCCCGACGCCGACCAACCATGCGCTGCAGGTGATGGTGAAGCTGGTCGAGCGCTCGGGCTCCCGCCGCGGCTAGCGGCGTTTCGCTGGTTTCGGCGGATCCCACAGCCGGAAGCCGCCGATGAAGGCGTTCTCATTGTCCCCGCGGCGCGTATTGCTGGGCAGCTTGTCGAGCTTGTCGACATTACCGCCGCCGAGCACCAAGTAGTCCGGCTGCAGTGCCGCCGTCAGGCGGGCGATCACCTCCTCGACGTGATTGCGCCATTTCTTGCGGCCGAGCCGTTTCAGGCCGGCGGCGCCGACATAGGTCTCAAAAGTCTTCTTGCGATAGGGCAGATGGCCGAGCTCCATTGGCGCGAACACGCCATCGAGAATCATCGCGTTTCCCAGCCCGGTGCCGAGCCCGAGAAAGAGCATCCGCCCGCCGTCATAGCCGCCGAGCGCCTGCATGAGGGCATCGTTGACCACGCGGGTCGGACAACCAAAAGCGCGCTCGAAGTCATATCCTTTCCAGCCAGTGCCCAGATTGACCGGCTCCTTCAGCACTCGATTTCCGGCGACCGGACCGGGATAGCCGGCCGAGACGACGTCGAAACGCCAATCTTTGGTCAGCGCCTTGACCTGACGCACCATGTCCTTGGCGGAGAGATCCGGACCGGACTCGAATTCGCGCTTGATGCGTTCGCGGGAGGTCATCACCTTCACATGGCTGCCGCCGATATCGATGGTGAGAATGTTGCGGGAGGTCTTGGTCATTGGGCTTCCGGACTGCAGGTCGTCTTACGATAAGCGCCAGCCGGGCATCGGTTCCGGCATGGGACACCATGTCCCGGTAAATCTCCGCGACCGTTGCCCGCGCGCATGCAGCACCAAGCCAAACGGGGTATCCTGTGCTACGGAGACGCCATGCTGCTCCGGATCACCCGCTCCATCGCCATCGAGGAAGACGATATCGAGATCGTCTATGTCCGTGCGTCCGGGCCGGGCGGGCAGAACGTCAACAAGGTCTCCACCGCCGCGCAGTTGCGCTTCGACAGCAAGAAGCTGACCATCCCTGAAGACATGGAGATCCGGCTGCGCACACTCGCCGGCCAACGCATGACCAAGGAGGGCGTGATCGTGATGCACGCCCAGCGCTTCCGCACCCAGGAGCGCAACAAGGCCGACGCCATCGAGCGGCTGGTCGAGCTGATCAAGGAAGCCGCCTATCGCGAACCGCCGCGGCGACCGACCAGGCCTACGCTTGGCTCCAAGAAGCGCCGCCTCGAAGGCAAGAAGCGCCGCAGTGACGTCAAGGCCGGCCGCAGTGGCCGCTTCACCGACTGATTTTTACGACCACGACGACAAGGATTGCCCTATGGCCAAACCCGTTCATTCCATGATCCGCGTGCTTGACGAAGCCCGCTCGCTCGATTTCTACAAGCGCGCCTTCGGTCTGGAGATCGCCGAACGACTGGCCTTCGATGATTTCGCGCTGATCTATCTGCGCCATCCCTCCTCGCCCTTCGAGCTGGAGCTGACCATCAACAAGGGCCGCACCGAGCCCTATGCGCTCGGCGATGGCTACGGCCATCTCGCCGTTGTCGTCGATGACCTTGCCGCGGAACATGCACGTTTCGAGCAGGAGAAACTGGCGCCCGGCCCGCTGCGCGAGCTGAAACATGACGGCAGGCCGCTGGCGCGATTCTTCTTCGCCACCGATCCCGATGGCTACAAGATCGAGGTCATCGAAAAGGGCGGCCGATTCGCTTAAACCGGGGAAAACAGGCCGCGGCGGGGACATCGGGCGCCCGGAGCCATAGAATGGTGCTTCAGGTTCCCTACATAGACTCGACCCATTCACCGCGCGCCGAAACCCATGCCCGTTCGCCAGCTGCCAGAAACCATCGTCAACCGCATCGCCGCCGGCGAGGTGGTGGAGCGGCCGGCCAGCGTGGTGAAGGAGCTGGTGGAGAATGCCATCGATGCCGGCGCCAGCCGGATCGAGATCTTCACCGATGGCGGCGGCCGGCGGAAGATCGCCATTACCGATGACGGCCACGGCATGACCCATGCCGATCTCGGCCTCGCGGTGGAACGCCACGCCACCTCGAAGCTCGACGACGAGGATCTGCTGCAAATCCGCACGCTCGGTTTCCGCGGCGAGGCGCTGCCGTCGATCGGCTCGGTGGCGCGGCTCGGCATCACCACGCGCCATGCCAGCGAGCCGCATGCCTGGTCGCTCACGGTGGATGCCGGCGCGAAAGAGCCGATCATGCCGGCAGCGCTCGGCCATGGCACCCGGATCGAGGTCGCCGATCTCTTCTATGCGACACCGGCGCGGCTGAAATTTCTCAAGACCGACCGCACCGAAGCGGAAGCCATCCGCGAAGTGGTACGCCGCCTGGCCATGGCGCGGCCGGATGTGGCCTTTACGCTGTCCGGCGAGGAACGCGCGCCGGTCACCTGGGCCGCGGCTTTGCCCGGCGCGCCCGGCCAGCTCACGCGGCTCGGCGATATTCTCGGTGCGGATTTTCGTGCCAGCGCGATCGCCGTGCGCAGCGAGCGCGAAGGCGTGGTGGTCGAAGGCTTCGCGGCCTCGCCCTCGCTCACCAAGGCGAATGCGCTCGGCCAGTATCTGTTCGTCAATGGCCGCCCGGTGCGCGACAAGCTGATCGTCGGCGCCGTGCGTGCGGCCTATTCCGACTATCTGCCACGCGACCGTCATCCGGTGCTGGCGCTGTTCGTCACCCTCGACCCGCAGGAGGTCGATGCCAATGTCCATCCTGCCAAGACCGAAGTGCGCTTCCGCAATGCCGGGCTCGTGCGCGCGCTGATCGTGCATGCGCTGAAGGAAGGTCTCGCACGGGAAGGCAAGCGCACGGCGGCAAACAACGATGCGGGCGCGGTGCTGTCGTCATTCCGACCGAACAGCGCACCGAGCTTCACGCCGCGCAGTGCCAATTGGGACTGGCAGCGCTCGCCGTCCTATCCGGTCGCGCCTGCCCCTTCTTTCGATGGCGCAGCCGCGTTTGCTGAAGCGCCGCAGGCCGTGTTCGATGTCGGCACGCCCACTGCCGATGTGCGTTTCGAGGAATTGCCGCAGGTCGACCTGCTCGACCGCCCGCTCGGCGCGGCGCGTGCGCAGGTGCATGAGAACTACATCATCGCGCAGACACGCGATGGCATGATCGTGGTCGACCAGCACGCCGCCCATGAGCGCATCGTCTATGAGAAGCTGAAGGCCTCGCTCGCCAAGAACGGCGTGCAGCGGCAGATCCTCTTGATCCCGGACATCGTCGAGATGGACGAAGCCACCGTCGAAAAACTGGTGGAGCGTGCCGAGGAACTGGCGGGCTATGGCCTCGCCATCGAGAGCTTCGGCCCCGGCGCCATCGCGGTGCGCGAGACGCCGTCACTGCTCGGCAAGACCAATGCGGCGTCGCTGCTGCGTGATCTCTCCGAGCACATGGCCGAATGGGACGAGGCACTGCCACTGGAGCGCCGGCTGATGCATGTGGCCGCCACCATGGCCTGCCACGGCTCGATCCGATCCGGCCGCAGGCTGCGGCCGGAAGAGATGAATGCGTTGTTACGCGAAATGGAAGAGACGCCGAATTCCGGCCAGTGCAATCACGGCCGCCCGACCTATGTGGAGCTCAAGCTCAACGATATCGAGAAGCTGTTCGGACGGCGCTGATCTTCTCCCTCCCCGGAGCGAAGCGAATGGGGAGGGTGGATCGAGGCGAGCGTTCAGCGAGCATCGAGACGGGTGGGGTGTTTCCCCAATCCCTGACGTCACGTGGGGCTACCCCCACCCGACCGCCTTCGGCGGCCACCCTCCCCGCGTCGCACGGCTCCGCCGTGCTAGGGGGAGGGAAAAGACGACCTCACTTATATTTCGGATCGCGTTCCAAAATCTCGATCGACACGCCCTGCGGCGCGCGGATGAAGGCGATGCGCAGGCCCGGCTTCAGCGTGTGCGGCTCCTTGGTGAACTCGACGCCCCGCGCCTTGAGATCGGCAGCCACCGCATCGATGTCCTTCACCTTCAGGCCGAAATGATCGAGGCCCTGATAGGGCGTGACCGGCGGCGGATTGACGCCCATCTCCGGCGTCACCGGCGCGAGGAAGATCATGGCACCACCGAGCCTGATATCGACACGGCCAGGCGCGCGCAGGATTTCGGCATCGAGCTTGTCGGCAAACCACTGCGCGGTAGCTTCGACATCGGGCGTGCGGATGTGTACGTGATCCCAGGTGCAGGCGAGCGTCATCGGTTTCTCCCGTTTATTTTGTGAATCTCAGGAACGTGAATTCAGTCTCGTCATAGGCGCGACGCTCGAGCTCTTCGTAACCTTCCGGCGCGGTGAACTCGGCGTCCTTCGCCTCTTCCACGACCACCAGCGCATCGGGCACCAGCCAACCACCATCACGCAAGGCTGCGAGTGATTTCTCCGCGAGCTTCTGGCGATAGGGCGGATCGATGAACACCAGCGAAAATGGCTCGACCGGATGTGCCGGGCCGGGATCGCTGGCATCGCGGCGATAGACTTTTGTCACGCCGCCGAGGCCGAGGCTCTCGACATTGTCGCGCAGCAGTGCGCGCGCTTCGGAGCCATTGTCCACGAACAGCGTGAACTTGGCGCCGCGCGACACCGCCTCGATGCCAAGCGCACCGGTGCCGGCATAGAGATCGAGCACCCGCGCATCGAGCATCGGATTCTCATAGGCATGCATCAGGATGTTGAACAGCGATTCGCGCAGGCGATCTTGCGTCGGACGGATCGCTTGCGTCGAGGGGCCTGCAATATTGCGGCCCCTCAGCCGGCCACCAATCACGCGCATGGGTCACTCATCCCGCGGCTTGATATCGCGCTTGCCCTTGTAGCCGCGCTTTGGCGGCTTCTTCGGACCGCCGAACAATGCCTCGGCGTCGTTGCGCGCACGCGCTTCATCGGAGCCGGAGCGCTGCACCACGACGCGGCGGCCCTTGCGGTCTTCCACCGTGGAGCGCTTCATCACCGGCTTCTTGACGATCACCGGATCGAGCGAGGTGTCGCCCTTGCTCGGCAGCTGGCGGCCGAAATCGGCACCCGCGGCCTCCGCAATCTTCTCGCCGAGCTGCTCGCGCAGCACGCGGGTCTTCACCTCGTCGACCTCGCCTTCTTCCAGCTCGCCGAGCTGGAACGGGCCGTAGGAGATGCGGATCAGGCGGTTCACTTCAAGGCCGAGATGCGCGCAGACATTACGGACTTCGCGATTCTTGCCTTCGCGGATCGCAAACACCAGCCAGACATTGGCACCCTGGTCGCGCTCGAGCGTCGCATCGATGGCACCATACTTGACGCCATCCACCTCGACGCCGTTCTTCAGCTCGTCGAGCTGCGCCTGGGTGACATTGCCATGCGCACGGACACGATAGCGGCGCAGCCAGCCGGTGTCGGGCAGTTCGAGCGTACGCGCGAGACCACCGTCATTTGTGAGCAACAACAGGCCTTCGGTGTTGAAGTCGAGCCGGCCGATGGAGATCAGACGCGGCAGGTCTTCGGGCAGATGGTCGAACACCGTCGGCCGGCCTTCCGGATCGGCATGGGTCGTCATCAGCCCGCGCGGCTTGTGATACATGAACAGCCGCGTGCGCTCGCGCTCCGGCAACGGCTTGCCGTCCACGGTGATCACGTCATTGGCGGTGACATCGAGCGCCGGCGAATTGATCTTGCGGCCATTCACCGACACGCGGCCCTGCGTCACCCACTCCTCGGCATCGCGACGCGAGCACAGGCCGGCGCGGGCAACAACCTTGGCGATGCGCTCTGCGCCCTTCTTCTCGGCAGCCTTGCGCGGCGCCTTCTTGGCATCGGGATCGCGCGGACGATATTCGCCGCGGCCACCAAAGGCCGGACGCTGGCGGAAGATCTGGCTGTCGTCCTCGTTGTCGCGGCGCGGACGATCATCGCCTTCGCTGCCACGGCGCGGACGCTCCTGCCAGTCCGCACGGCCACGCGGCTCGCGCGAACGCTCGAATTGCGGGCGGTCCTCACGCGAGCGTTCGAAGCGCGGACGCTCGCCATCGCCACGCTCCGGGCGATCATCGCGCGAACGCTCGAAGCGCGGCCTGTCGAATTTGCGATCGCCATCGCGCGGCGCACGCGCCGGACGGCTGCCGCGATCATCGCCGCGTTCGCGGCTCTGCCACGGCTTTTCGTCACTGCGATCGGGGCCGCGTTCGAAATCGCGATCACCACGGCCGCCAAAACTCTTGCGCGGGCCGCCGCGATCCGGCGCGCCACGCGAAAACTTCTTCTCGCCGAATGGCCGATCGCCACGCGGCCGATCACCATCACGCGACGGGCGCGAGCCGAAGGGGCGATCACCCTGCGGACGATCACCGCGCGGCGCATAGGGGCGCTTCTCGCCGCCACCATCGCGCGGCTTGCGATCACCGAACGGGCGGTCACCACGTGGCCGATCGCCATCACGCGACGGGCGCGCGCTGAAGGGCCGATCGCCATCACGCGGCTTGCGGTCGCCAAACTTCTTCTCGGAGAAACGACCGGCCGGACGCGCATCATCGCGATCACGGCGTGGCGGGCGATCACCGAACTCCTTGCGCGGGCCACGCGACGGACGATCGCCATCGCTGCGCGCCGGGCGCTCGTCGCGATTGAAGCGCGGACGCGGGGCATCGCCATAGTCGCGGCGCGGCGCGCGGTCACCGCCGTCACGCTTGCCGGCGTGAGGACGCTTCTCGCCATCGCCGTCACGCGGCGGGCGCGGGGTGTAGCTGCCGTCGCGCTTGGCGAATTTCTTCTCCGGGCCGCGGGCAGCACCGGAGCGGCCACCCTTGGCCGGTCCTTTACCTGGGCCTCTGCCGCCGGGCGGCCGGCCGCGCGAGGGGCCGTTGTTTTTATCGTTATCGCGGGGCATGAAAGGTCTCGCTGCAGCGGAAGCTGAATTGGGTTGAGCGGTGCGGACGGGGTTCGCGGATCGACATTGCGCGCTCAATGGGGCGCAATGTGACGCAAAACCGGTGTCCTCTTTGCTGAAGGCCACTCCGTAGCAGAGTTTTGCGCAGGAAACGAGCTTTTGACCGCCCCTTCTTTCATGGATTTGGCCCTGAAAGCCGCCGAAGCCGCCGGTCATGCCGGGGAAGTCCCGATCGGCTGCGTGATCGTGCGAAACGGCGAGGTGATCGCCAGCGCCGGCAACCGCACCTTGACCGACAAGGACCCCACCGCGCATGCCGAAGTCCTGGCCATCCGCCAGGCGGCCGACAGGATCGGCAGCGAACGGCTGGTGGATTGCGATCTCTACGTCACGCTGGAGCCCTGCACCATGTGCGCCGGGGCCATCTCATTCGCCCGCATCCGCCGGCTGTATTTTGGTGCGGCGGATCCCAAAGGAGGCGGGGTCGATTCCGGGGTTCGGTTCTTTGCCTCGCCGACCTGCCACCATGCGCCGGAGGTCTACTCCGCCGTCGGCGAGACGGAATCCGCAAATCTCTTAAGAGACTTTTTTCGCGCTCGCCGCTGACGCCCGCTGCATCCGCGTGATCACCGGTACCCGCGTCACCTCGTGGCCATTCTCGTGGACCACGCAGACGTGACGGGCGTGCTCGCGGTTGGCAGGTGGCAGGACTGAAATTTCATCAGCAATTGCATAGGCTTCTGCGATCGCCTGCGCATCGTTGTCGAGATCACGCCCTGCGTGATCGCGCTCGGTCATGCCGTTCTTCAGGTCAAAATAGTAATGCGCCATGAGGAACCTCTGGAGCCCCAACGCGCATCACAACCTTTGGTTCCAGCCGCGACAGAACCTCCGGCTACCTTTACTTGGCCCGCTCGCGCGCGACGGCCTGCCAGCCGATGTCACGACGACAGAAGCCTTCCGGCCAATTGATCAGGCCGATGGCCTCGTAGGCCCGGCGCTGGGCCTCCCCGACCGTCTTCGCAGAGGCCGTGACGTTCAAGACCCGGCCGCCATTGGCCAAAATCCAGTCGCCGGACGCCTTGGTTCCGGCATGGAACACCTCTACGCCCTCGATCTGCTCCGCACGGTCGATGCCGGCGATGCGGGTGCCCTTGTCGTAGTCGCCGGGATAGCCCTTGGCAGCCATGACCACGGTGAGCGCCGGATCCGGGAACCAGCGCAGGTCGAAATTCTTCAGCTGACCGTCTGCTGAAGCGATCAGCGCCGGCAAAAGGTCCGACATCAGGCGGACCATCAGAACCTGGGTCTCGGGATCGCCGAAACGGGCATTGTATTCGATCAGCTTCGGGCCTTCGTCCGTGATCATCAGCCCGGCGAACAACACGCCCTTGTAGGGGCAGCCCATCTCCTTCATGGCCTTCAGCGTCGGCAGGATGATCTCATCCATCGTCCGCTTCTGGATCGCATCGGTGAACACCGGTGCCGGCGAATAGGCGCCCATGCCGCCCGTATTCGGACCCTTGTCGCCGTCGAAGGCGCGCTTGTGATCCTGCGCGGCGACCAGCGGCAACGCATTCTCGCCGTCGCACAGCACAAAGAACGAGGCTTCCTCGCCCACCATGAACTCCTCGACCACGGCCTCGGCGCCAGCTGCGCCAAAACCGCCGCCGAGCATCATGTCGATGGCGTCCTCGGCTTCCTGCGACGTCATTGCGACAACGACGCCTTTGCCGGCTGCCAAGCCATCAGCCTTGATCACGATCGGCGCGCCCTGGGCGCGGATATAGGCCTTGGCCTTGTCTGCGTCGTTGAAGCGCTCATAGGCGGCAGTCGGGATATTGTTGGCCTTGCAGATATCCTTGGTAAATCCCTTGGAGCCCTCGAGGCGCGCTGCGGCCTTGCTCGGGCCGAACGCCTTGATGCCGGCGCTGGCGAGATCATCGACGATGCCGGCGGCAAGCGGCGCTTCCGGGCCGACCACGACGAAATCGACCTTGTTGTCACGGCAGAAGGTGATCACGGCGGCATGATCGGCGACATCCAGCGCGACGCATTCGGCTTCCTGCGCGATGCCGGCATTGCCCGGGGCGCACCAGAGCTTGGTCAGCAGCGGAGACGACGCCAGTTTCCAGGCCAGCGCGTGCTCGCGACCACCGGAACCGATGAGGAGAATGTTCATGGGAAGACTGCCTGGCGAAAAGACTTTGGACGGTTTTGGATGGTTTTGCCAGCGTTTAGCATGCTAATCCGCTGCCGCAACAGCCCGAGTCCCCGATGCCCAAAACTGCCGCTGCACCGCTGACGAATTCCTCCGAATTCACCGTTTCCGAGCTCTCGCAGGCCCTGAAGCGGACGGTGGAGGACGCCTATGGGAACGTGCGCGTGCGCGGCGAGATCACCGGCTTTCGCGGGCCGCATTCCTCCGGCCACTGCTATTTCTCGCTCAAGGACGAGAGCGCCAAGATCGAGGCCGTGATCTGGAAGGGCGTCCATGGCCGCATGCGGTTCCGGCCGCAGGAGGGCCTCGAGGTCATCGCCACCGGCAAGCTGACCACCTATCCCGGCTCGTCGAAATACCAGATCGTCATCGAGGCGCTGGAGCCGGCCGGCGTCGGCGCGCTGATGGCGCTGATGGAAGAGCGCAAGCGCAAGCTCGGCGCCGAGGGCTTGTTCGACGAAGCGCGCAAGCAATTGCTGCCATGGCTGCCCGAAGTGATCGGCGTTGTCACTTCGCCCACCGGCGCCGTGATCCGCGACATCCTGCATCGACTGGAAGACCGCTTTCCCCGCCATGTGCTGGTGTGGCCGGTGCGCGTGCAGGGCGAGGGTTCGGCCGAACAGGTGGCGGCGGCGATCCACGGCTTCAATGCGCTGGAAGTCGGCGGCAAGATTCCGCGGCCCGATCTCCTGATCGTCGCCCGTGGCGGCGGCTCGCTGGAGGACCTGTGGTCGTTCAATGAAGAGATTGTGGTGCGCGCCGCAGCGGAGAGCATGATTCCGCTGATCTCGGCCGTGGGCCACGAAACCGACATCACGCTGATCGACTTCGCCTCGGACAAGCGCGCCCCCACACCGACGGCAGCCGCCGAAATGGCCGTGCCGGTGCGTGCGGAACTGCTGGTGGAGATCGGCACGTTCGAGCGCCGCATGATGCTGTGCTGGCAGCGTGCGCAGGACTCGCGCCGCAATGAACTGCGCGCCGCCGCTCGCGCCTTGCCGAATGCGGGCGATCTGCTCGCCATTCCGCGCCAGCGGCTCGACGGCGCGGGTGCATCGCTGCCGCGCGCGCTGCGGGCGAACACGCATTCCCATCATCGACGCTTCGTGGAAGCCAGCTCCGGCCTGACCCTGCGGGTGCTGCGCGGGCAGATCGCCCATGCGACACAGCGGCAGACGGTGTGCGGCGAGCGCCTGAAACTCTCTGCCCGCGCACTGCTGCGGCAGCGCCGCGATCGCTTTGCCAATCTCGAATTGCGGCTCAAGGCCTCCAAGTCCGCCAATGCGCAGGCGCAGCGCAATGTCATCACCCGGGATCGCGAACGCGCGCTGCGTCTCACCGAGCGCGCCCGGCGCGCACTGACGACCCTGCTGCAGCGTCAGCAGGCGCGCGTCGAGGCCTCGAACAAGCTGCTTGCCGCCCTGTCCTATCGCGGTGTGCTCGCACGCGGCTTTGCGCTGGTGCGTGACGAACAGGGTGCGGCGCTGCATGCGGCAGCAAATGTCAGCGCCGGCGCGCGGCTGAGCATCGAGTTCGCCGACGGGCGCGTGGGTGTCACTGCGGACGGCGATCATCCTGCGCCACCGCAGGCGACGAAGCCTGCTGCGCCCAAATCGACGACGCCAAAGCGCAAGGCGAAAGTGGATCAAGGCGACCTGTTCTGACGCGCGTCAACCGCGCTTTCATTCGCCGCGCCGAAGCCCTATTTATGCTACGAAACAGTGACATCACCGTCCGGACAGACCGGACGATCCAGGAGACCAGCCGTGCTCAATAAATTCGGCCCATCCGGCAATGGCGAAGCCAAGCTGCAATATCTGGACGGCGATTTTCGCGTCGTCGCGCCGGGCACCTATGTGACCTGCGCCATTTCAGGCGAGCGCATTCCGCTGGATGAGCTGAAATACTGGAGCGTCGACCGGCAGGAAGCCTATGCCACGCATACCGCGGTGCTGAAGCGGCATTATCCTGAACAGGTGAAGTAAGACGCGGCCGTAGGGTGGATTAGGCGAAGCCGTAGTCCACCGTTCTTCGCCACACGCACTCGGCCGGCGGATTACGCTTCGCTAATCCGCCCTACACTTCAGCGCTTAATTCCCGCCTTCGCGCGATTGAGGGTCTCGCGCACCAGACTGCGCAGCCCGTCTTTATCTTCGACATCAAGCGCCACGGCGAAGCCGATGATGTCCGCCGCAACCGGCATATCGCGCAGCTTCACCAGATCTTTCTCCGTCGTCACCAGCACAAGGCCTTCGCTTTGCGCCTGCGCGACCAGCGCGTCGATCTCCGTCATCGTATACGGATGATGATCCCCGAAGGTCTTCTCCACCGCCACATCCACGCTTGCGTTGCGCAGCGTGCGAAAGAAGCGGCCGGGATCGCCGATGCCTGCAAAGGCAAGCACGCGCTTGCCCTGCAGCGCCTGCATGGAGTCAGCATCCGGCTTCAGTCGTGCCGTAAACACCTTGCCGCCGCGGCCATGCACCAGCGCAGAAACGCCGGTGGCAGCAACGCCGTCGCCGATCACCACCAGAGCGTCGGTGCGCGCGATCTGTCGATCGAGCGGCGCGCGAAGCGGACCGGCCGGAAAGATGCGACCATTGCCGAGTCCGCGATTGCCATCGATGACGATCAGCGACAGGTCCTTGGCGATGGCGGGATTCTGGAAACCGTCATCCATCACGATGACGCTGGCGCCGGTGGAGCGCGCCAGCGCGGCGCCGCCGACACGATCTCGCGCAATGACGACCGGCACGTCACGCGCCATCATCAGCGGCTCGTCGCCGACATCGGCCGCGTTGTGGCGTGACGGCTCGACCTTGACGGGTCCCCGCAACTTGCCACCATGGCCACGGCTGAGCACTACCGGCGTTTCACCGAGGTCGCGCAACAATTTCACCAACGCCAGTGTGGTCGGTGTCTTGCCCGCACCACCGGTGTGATAGTTGCCGACGCAGATCACGGGAATGCCGACCGCCGTGCCTTGCTGCATCATGCGCGCAGCGGTGATCTCGCCATAGACGGCGCCGAGCGGCATCAGCAGGCGCGACAACAGGCTGCTTTGCTGCTGCCAGAACGCCGGCTCACGCATGATGGCCACCCATCTCGAAGCGCAACTGCATCAGATAGGGTTCGAGCGCATGGAGCGTACGATCGAGCGCACCGCCGAGCCGCGTAACCACCTCGCCCGCCGCATCGACTGACGCCGCGCGTGCAGCCTTGTCGACGAGCATCTGTGCCAGCAGCTTTACGAGTTGTTCGGACGAATTCGCCTGCCGCGCGCCGCCAGCACCATCGAGCGCGTCATAGACATCGGTGAAATTGAACACATGCGGCCCATGCACGATGGCTGCGCCAAGCTTCGCAGGCTCGATCGGATTCTGGCCGCCATGCGGGACCAGCGAGCCGCCCATGAACACAACGGGCGTTAGCCGATAGAACAGGCCGAGCTCGCCCATCGTATCGGCGACATAAACATCGGTGCCTGCGCCGGGCAATTCTCCGCGCGAGCGCGTGGTGGCGCGCAGACCACTCGCCTGCACCATCCCGGCGATCGCCTCGCCGCGATGGGCATGGCGCGGAACGATGACGGTCAGCAAGGACGGAAAGAAGTTAGTCAGCGCCTTGTGGGTTTCGAGGATGATCTCTTCCTCGCCGGGATGCGTCGATGAGGCCACGACGATCGGCCGGCCGCGTGTTGCCGCCTTCAATGCATCGAGCTTGGCCGCGTCGCCGGGCGGCGCCTGCACGTCGAATTTCAGGTTGCCGGTGACCAGCACGCTGCGCGCGCCCAGCGCGCTGAAACGTTCGGCATCGGTATCGGACTGGGCGAGGCATATCTCGAAACTTCCCAGCAATGCGGAGATCGTCTTCGACAGTTTCTGCCAGCGCGGGAACGAGCGCTGCGACATCCGCGCATTGATCAGCGCCATGGGCAAGCGACGCCTGGCGGCGGACAGGATCAGATTGGGCCAGAGATCGCTCTCGATGAACAGCGCTAGGCTGGGATGCCAGTGATCGAGAAAACGCGCGACATAACGCGGCGAGTCGTAGGGGATATACTGATGGATGATATCGGGCGGGAAACGCTTGGCGATGATGGCAGCCGAGGTCACCGTGCCCGAGGTCAGCAGGATGCGCATGTTCGACGCACGCAGCCGTTCGATCAAGGTCGCTGCAGCCAGAACCTCGCCGACGCTCGCACCATGCACCCAAACCAGCGGCCCTGCCGGACGCTCGATCGCTGCGATGCCGCGGCGTTCATCGACGCGCTCGGGATCTTCCTTGCCGTTGCGCAGCCGGCGCTTGATCAGAAGCGGCACCATCGGCGTCAGCGAGGACGACAGGCGACGATAGGCGCGCAGTGTGATCGGCAGGGTGTCAGGCATGGCGATTGCCGTCCGGACGCCCCACGGCTTCATAGGCGCGCCGCGTGGCGTCGTTCAACGTTGTTTCGAGCTGCTGGCGCAGCTCTTCCATCATAGCGCCGTCGGCGTCAGCCGGCACGCTGATCGGCTCGCCGCCGACCAGCACACCGCGGCCGAATGGCAGATTGATGGTGGTGTGGTCCCAGTTATTGAACTGGTAGAAGCGGCTGGTCGCCATGGCGAAAGGCATGATCGGCCGTCCGCTCTCGCGCGCGAGCATGATGATGCCGAGGCCAGCGATGCGCGAGCGCTTCGGCACGTCGGCCGTCAGCGCCATATTGACGCCGCTCTCCAGCACCCGCACCATTTCCTTGAAGGCGCCGACGCCGCCCTTGCGGTGAAACGCACCACCGTGATCGCCGGAGCCACGCACGGTCGAGATGCCGAGCCGCTCCGCAGCCAGGGCGTTGAACTCGCCGTCGCGATGCTTGGAGATCAGCACCGCACCGCGATAGTCCTTCTGCTTGATGAAGGGCGTCATCAGATGCTGGCCATGCCAGAAGGCAAGGATGACCGGCATCTCTGGCTCGACGATGTCATAAACATCGACGGGATCGAAGGTGAAGGTGTTGGTCTTCCACACAAGGCGCAAAAATTCGGCCGCGAGGACCCCCGCGGCACGTTGCACCCAGCTGCTGCGCAGCGTGTTTCGCAGCAGACGTTTCAAGTGGTGGGCTTTGCTTCTTGACCCGGATCGAGCAGCCGATGGAGATGGACGATGAAGTAACGCATATGCGCGTTGTCGACGGTCGACTGCGCCTTGGCCTTCCAGGCCACCAGCGCCGATGCGTAGTTCGGATAGACGCCGACGATATCGACCTGATCGAGGTCTTTGAAGGTGAAACCCTTCAGATCGGTGAGTTCGCCACCGATGACCAGATGAAGCAGTTGCTGTGGTGTGTCGGACATAGGTTCTTCCTGCAGCGGCCGGCTGCGATCAGTTTTGCAGAAAATGGTGGTGCGGCTGGTTACGCCCGGTTGGTCCGGAACTGCTCAACGATATGGGCATGACGATCGGCCCCCGCTGCTACCAGCAACCCGTGCGTGACTTCCCGGCGATTGTATAAAATGGGATCGCCCGAAAGCTCGCTCATTCTACCATTCGCTTCGTGCACGATCAAATCCGCAGCCGCCAGATCCCAGTCCTTGCTCTGGCCGCCGGCAAAGGCGGCATCCAGCCGACCATTGGCGATCCAGCACAACCGCAGGGCAAGCGATCCGATTCGCGGATGCAACTCCAGGTCCTGTCGCGGATGAGTCAGGCGCTCCACCAGAGGTTTGGGACCTGCAACACGGGCGAAATCGAGATCGGTGCCTGCCGTCGCCCGGACCGGCCGGCCGTTGCAGGTCGTGCCCTGCCCGCGCTGGCTGAGGAAAAATTCATCTGTGGATGGCGCGTAGACTGCGGCCATGACCGGGCGATGTTCCTCCACCAGTGCGACACAAACGCACCAGTCCTCGCGGCCGGCAAGATAGCTGCGGGTGCCATCGATGGGATCGATGATCCAGGTCCGGCGCTTGCCGAGACGCGCGCTGTCATCGGCACTTTCTTCCGACAGCCAGCCATAATCCGGCGTGGCGCTGCGCAGCCTCTTTTCGATCAGGTCATTGAGCGCGATGTCGGCTTCCGAGACCGGCGACGATTCGCCCTTGATCCATTTGCGCAGTTCGGTGCGGAACATCGCAAGACCGAGCGCGCCCGCCTCGCGAACGGTCTGCTCCATCAGCGCGAAATCCCGCGCCAGTTTGTCGGCTGGTTCAGCGTCCGGCAATCGTCAGTCCCTCGACGCGCACGGTCGGCGCGTTGACGCCGTATTTGAATGTGAGATCGTTCGCCGGGATCAGCGACTTGAACATCTCGAACAGATGACCGGCGATGGTGATCTCGCTCACCGCATAAGTCAGCTTGCCGTTCTCGATCCAAAACCCGCCAGCGCCGCGGCTATAATCACCGGTGACGCCATTGACGCCGGAGCCGATGAGGTCGGTGACGTAAAAGCCTTCCTTGATGTCGGCGATCAGGTCCTCGGGCGAGACGTCGCCGGCTTCCATATGCAGATTGTAGGCGCCCGGCGATGGTGAGGACGACACGCCGCGATGGGCATGGCCGGTCGTCTGCAAGCCAAGCTCGCGCGCGGTGGCGCAATCGAGCAGCCAGGTCGTCAGCACACCCTCATCGATGATTGCGCGCTTCACCGTCGTGACGCCTTCCGCATCAAAGCTCTGCGACCGCAGGCCGCGCACCCGCAGCGGATCGTCGATGATGCGGATATTGCCGTTGAACAGCTGCTTGCCGAGGCTGTCCTTCAGGAAGGTCGTCTTGCGCGCAACGGACGCGCCATTCGCCGCGCCGATGACATGGCCGACCAGCGAATTCGATACGCGCGGATCATAGACCACCGGCACCTTGCAGGTCGCCACCTTGCGCGGATTGGCGCGCGCCACGGTGCGTTCACCGGCGAGCTTGCCGACCGCTGCAGGCGAAGCGAGATCGGAGGCATGCAGCGCCGAGGAGAAATCGTAGTCGCGCTCCATCTTGGTGCCGTCGCCGACGATCGCTGTCATCGACACGCCATGGCTGGAACGCAGATAGGAGCCATGAAAGCCGGTGGAGGTCACAAGCACCATGCCGCCGATGCCCGTCGAGGCAGAAGCACCACCGGACTTGGTGACGCCCGCCACCGCCAGCGCCGCTTCTTCGGCTTCGATGGCGCGGCGTTCGAGTTCGCCGACCTCCGGCACGACGGGATCGAGTACATCGAGATCGGGAAAATTCTTCGCCAGCAGTTCGGGATCGGCCAGCCCGACATATTTGTCATCCGGCGCCACCCGCGCCATGGCTACCGCGCGCTCGGCCAGTTGCGCGGCATTGTCCCCGGACATGTCATTGGTCGAAATCACCGCCTGCCGCCGACCGACGAATACGCGCAGGCCTACATCGTCGCCCTCGGAGCGCTCCGACGCTTCCACCTTGCCGTCGCGCACCTCGACGCCATGCGAGACGCCGCGCACGGCAACCGCATCCGCGGCATCAGCGCCCGCGCGCTTGGCGGCCTCAACGAGACGCTGCGCCAGATTGGACAATGCGGATTGATCGAGCAGGTCGGAATTGTCGGATCGGGTAACGGTCGCGTTTGGTGAAGAGATCACAAACAAAATCCCTGAATTTGAGGCCATGGCCCGGGCCACGGCGAAGCCTTACAGATGTGCCCGTTTTGCAGGGATTTCAAGCATTTGCCGCGCCGGATGGGGCGAATTTTCACCCTCGCGGCAAGGAGTCGTCAAGCATGCTGGTTTGGCTTTCATCAAGCATGCGATCCGGGTCGGATTCTCTTAACCAGCCTTTTTAAGCAGATTCGGGACCCGCTCTGGCAAGCTCCTCCCATCGACCGGAAGCATAATTCCGGCGGGGAGATAAAAAGCCGTGGGGCATCAAACAGCAATCGAGGCATCCGTCTCGCCATCGACCTCGGGATCGAGCAGCCCTGTGCGGCTCGATCCCCATTCACTGCCGCTTCGCTTCGAAGCACATGACAACCGCGCCGACGGCAGCGTCCGGCGTGTCGAACTGCATCGCGAGCGTGTCGTCCTGCACCGTGCCATCCGCGGCATGCGCATGGCGATCAATGTGCGCGTCAGCGATTTCATGGGCGTCGCACTGCGCGGGCTCGATGACGGCAAGATGCTCGTGCTGAAGCATCGCGATCCGTCATTGTCGATCCCGCTGCTCGTGAGCTCGGATGTCGAGGAGATCGAGATGGCCTGGCCGATGTGGAGCGAGATCTTTGCCCTTCCGCAGTTGCCGGAAGAGAAGCCGATCGAACCGGCGCAGCGCCGCCGTCGCCGCAACGCCATCCGTGAGCGCCGGCCAAGGTTCCTGATGCGCCGTCGTGTCGGCGCGCTGCTGAATGAGGCCGGGAGCTACAAAGGCGAATACGAGATTATCGCGCGGGATTGAGCCTGACTCCCACTGTCATCGCCCGGCCGTGCGCGCAATTGCGCGCTAGGACCGGGCGATCCAGTAGACACCGACTTCAGCGATCGAACCGCACTGCCTCTGTTGACTGGATCCCCGCATGCGCGGGGATGACAAACGAGTGTGGGGCGCAGCCGCTGATCACGGCAACCTCAACACCTTGTTCGGATTCATGATCCGCCCCGGATCGATCGCCAGCTTCACCCGCCGCATCAGGTCCATCTCGACCTCCGATGTATAGAGCGGCAGGCGATCGACGTGCATGCGGCCGATGCCATGCTCGGCGCTGATGCTGCCGCCGCTGGCGACGCTTTCCTGATGCACGATCGTATTGGCCTGATGCGCTGCCGCATCGCGCATGGCGGCGTCGCCGATGTCATAGGGGAAGATCACGATGACATGGACATTGCCGTCGCCCACATGGCCGCAATGCGCCACTTGGGCCTTCGGCAGGTTGCCCTCCAGTCGCCGTGTCACGCGATCGAGAAATCCCGGCAGTGCCGAAACCGGCACCGAGGTGTCGTTCGACACCGTGAAACCTTCCCGCTTGTTGGATTCCGAAATCGTGTGCCGCAGCTGCCAGATCCGCTCTGCCTTGGCGTGATCGCTGGCAATGACGGCATCGATGATGACGCCCTTCTCCAGCGCTGCGCCCAGCGCGATCTCCATGCTCTCCATCGCATTCCAGTCCGGCGCGCTGTCGGCGAGTTCCAGCAGCACATACCACGGCGCATCGGCTGCCATCGGGCTGCCGCTGGACATGTCGTGACGCAGCACGATCTGCAGCTGGCTCTGCGACATCAGTTCGAATGTCTCGACACGCCCGCCCGTCACCCGCTGCAAGTCGTGCAAAAGCGCGATGGCCTGATCGACCCGTTCCATCGCCACCATCGCCGTCGCCGACACGGTGAGTTTCGGATAGAGCTTCAGCACCGCCGCCGTGACGATGCCGAGCGTCCCTTCGGCGCCGACGAACAGCTGCTTGAGATCGTAACCGGTATTGTCCTTGCGCAGCGCTTTCAGCCCGTTCCAGATCCGACCGTCTGGCAGCACGACTTCCAGCCCGAGCACCTGCTCGCGCATATTGCCATAGCGCAACACGCCGGTGCCGCCGGCATTGGTCGAGACCAGCCCGCCGATCTCGCAGCTGCCGACACTGCCCAGCAGCACCGGAAACTGCCTGTCCTTCTCGTCGGCCAGCGCGCGCAGATCGGCGAGGATGCAGCCCGCTCCCACGGTGATCGCATTGTTGAGCAGATCGAGCTGATGGACCTTGTTCAGCCGCGAGACATTGATGATCACCGCCGTGACGCCGTCCGGCACGGTGGCGCCGCCCGTGAGGCCGGTATTGCCGGCCTGCGGCACGATGGCGACACCGTGCTGTACACAGACGCGAACGACCGCGGCGACTTCCTCTGTCGTCCCCGGCAGCGCCACCGCTACCGCAGTCCCGCGGTAGCGCGCGCGCCAGTCCTGCTCGTAGGGCTCTGCATCCGCGCCGGTGCACACATATTTGTCGCCGATGATCTCCGCCAATGCGCGAAGACATGCGAGGCGTTCACTCTCCGCTAGCGGCACGCCGACATCCTTTCAGCCGATCTATTCCGTCTTGAGGCCCGCGGCCTGGATGACCGGCCCCCATTTGGCAATCTCGGCTTTGACTTGAGCACCGAGTTCGGCCGGTGTCGATCCCACCGGCTCGCCGCTCAGTTCAATGAGACGCTGCCGGACCTCGGGATCGGCGACCGCCTTGCGGAATTCCGCGCTCAGTTTCTCGGTCATCGCTGGCGGCATGCCGGGCGGACCAAAGATCGCGTTCCATGTATAGGTCTCGTAGCCGGGCAAACCGGCCTCGGCCACCGTCGGAATATCCGGGAACGAAGCCGATCGGTTCTTGGTGGTGACGGCCAGCGCGCGCGCCGAACCCGCCTTGATGAAAGAGGCCGCGCCGCTGAGCACGTCGAACATCATGGGGATTTGCCCACCAATCAGATCATTCATCGCCGGTGCGCCACCACGATAGGGCACGTGTTCCATCTTCACGTCCGCCATGGTCTTCATGAGTTCGCCGGACAGGTTCGGCGGCGTTCCGACGCCCGAGGAGCCGTAGCTGTATTTACCGGGCTCGGCCTTCAGCATCGCTATCAGCTCTTTGACATTGGTGGCCTTCGACTGCGGGGAAACCAGCAGCACATTCGGTACGGTCACGATCATCGACACGGCGGTGAAGTCGGCGATCGGATCATAGGGTGGCTGCTTCACCATCAACGGATTGATCGTGTGGGTCGAGATCGTGCCCATCAGCAATGTCTGCCCGTCGGGCTTGGCCTTGGCCACACGGGTGGCGCCCACGACGCCACCTGCTCCCGTCACGTTTTCGATGACGATGGTCTGGCCGATCTGCTCGGACACTTTGCGCGCCACATGGCGGCTCACCACATCCGTGGCGCCGCCCGCCGCGAACGGCACCACCAAAGTGATCGGTCCTTTCGGCAGGTCGGCCTGTGCCCGGGCGCCTGCACTGAAGGAAAGTGCCGCAACAGCCGCGATGGCCGTCGTGCCGAAAAATCGACGCGTGATGCCTGTCGTCATTGTTTCCCACCCTTGATGTTGTCTTCGGTCGGCATCGGTTGATCCGATGTCCGCCAGTCGCTCAGCATAAAACAGGGCGCCGTAGCGCCCTGCCGTCATCCATCAGATTGATGCGTGACCGAGTGCCGCACGGAAGCGATTTTTGACATGGACGCCATCACGTGGCGGCAGCACGCGCGGTGGGTTCTCGGCTTTGACCTTGATGGTGGCGAGCTTGACGCCATCGCGCGAGGCCAGGCGCGTGCGCAGATCCTCGACACCGGCCATGTCGCGGATTTCCCTGGTCCAGCCAAAGCCGCAGGATTGCGCGACCTTGTCGAGATTCACGCCCATGCCGGCATGGCTCACTTGCATGCCGGTTTCGCCGAAGTGCCCGTTGTCGAGCACCGCGATGGTGAGATTGGCAGGCCGACGCGTGGCAATGGTCGCCAGCGCCCCCATGCCCATCAGCATTTCACCATCCCCGGTGACGACCAGCACCGAATGATCCGGCTTTGCCGTCGCAAGGCCAAGGCCGACCATGGCTGCACTGCCCATCGCCGCCCAGAGATAGTAGTTGTTGTCGTGATCGCCGGCCGCCATCACGTCGTAAGATGGCGACCCTAGCCCGGTGACGACAAGAAGATCCTTGCGCCCGTCGAGCAAGGTCTTCACGACCTCGCGGCGATCGAGTGCACCGCCTGCGTTTACTTCACCCATTGCTTCTCTCCGATCAGGCGCTGTCCAAGCAGCAGGGCGCAGGCCGAGTCTCCGTTGAAGGCCATCGAGGCAGCGCCACGCAAAAGCGGCGCGACGTCCTGCGGCTCATCGGCGCGCCAGGTGAGCACGCCCATCAGGTTCAGCGCGCGCTCGGTGGCCTGCCCCATCGGATTCTGCCAGCCGTTGAATTCGGCCCAGTCGCCGCGCATGGTGACCACCATCAGCAGCGGAAACCGCGTGCAGGTCTGCAAAGCGAGTGTGTTGATGCAATTGCCGACGCCACTGGACTGCATCAGCAGCGCGCCACGCTCACCGCCGAGCCAGGCGCCCGCAAGATAGCCGATGCCTTCTTCCTCCGTGGTCAGCACCACCGAATTGATCGTGTTGTCCTCGGTCGCGAGGCGGATCGCCGTCGAGTGACCGGCATCCGGCACATAGACGATGTGTTTGACGTCGGCCGCCTTGAGAATGTCGAACACATCCCGTCGCCAGCCGGCCTGTTCGCTAGGCCCCTCTCCCGCATCGCTCATCAAGGTCTCCGCTCATTGATCTCGCTGATGCAAGGCATAGCGCAATCGAAAGCATGGATCGCATATCGAATGATGTGAAGAGATATGCCGAAATTTGATCTCTGGCACCGCAACATCATGCAGCGTCTCAGCACTATGGTGCAGCAAGCGTGCGACCGACCCAGATATTTCGTGCGACGAGATCAGCGGCAATGTCCGTGAAGGTCTTCGCGACGAATTGCGCTGCAGCACTGACAGGACGATCCGCGGGATAAGCGAGCACGAGCTTGCGTTCCGGCACGGGGTCAATCAGCGGCGCCGCACACAATGCTCCGCTCTCGACCAGACCGTGGATCGGCGCCAGCGGCAGCACAGTGGACCCGACCCCGTTGCGTACCAGATCGATCATCGCACCGAACGAGTCAGCCTCGATATTCGCACGCAGCTGGACGCCGGCCTGCCGCGCGCAATCTTCCATGATGCCCCGCAATCCATGCCGCTGACTCGGCAGCACGAGTTCGCGGTCCTGCAAGCTGACGAAGCGTACCGGCGCATCCATCGTCAGCCCGCCATCGCGCGCGCTGACCAGAAACAGCCGCTCCATCATCACGGGCACGATGCGCAACGAGCGAATCGGCTGCGGATCGTAGGAGACGGCCAGCTCCAACTCGCCACGCTGCAGCCAATCGAGCAAATGGCCTGTGAAGGCCGACGACAGCCGCACCGACAATTGCGGATGGGCCTGCTGGATTTTGCGCACCAAGGGCACCGTTACGATTTCGGCCACGGTGGGCGTGGTGCCGATCGAGACCTGCCCGGAGAAGGACAGCGCGCCGCTGGACGACACGTTGCGGATCGCCTCGAGCTCCGCCATCACGCGCACGGCGTGGTCGAGGACTTCACGGCCGACCGCGGTGATCACCATCCCGCGACCGTGACGTTCAAATAGCGTGGCGCCGAGTTCTTTTTCGAGCAAACGGATCTGCCGGCTCAAGGCCGGCTGGGCGATGCGCAAGCGATCGGCGGCCTTGCTGAGGCTTCCGAGTTCGGCAACATGGATCAGCGTCTTGAGCTGCGCGACGTCCATTGAGCGAGATTCCACCCGTGATGATACGGGCGATCAGCCCGCACGCAGCATGGCATCCACGAGCAATCCTGCAAAGAGCAACAGCCCCGCGTCGCGATTGGACTTGAACAGCCGCAGGCACAGCGCGGAGTCCTTGATATCGATCCGCGTGATTTGCCAAGCGAGATGTCCGGCAAAAACGATGAGACCGATCCAGGCCGGCCAGCCGGCGCCGGCCAGACGCAGCGCGACGCTGATCAGCGAAACGGCCAGGCCATAGAAAATCACCAGCGCGGTTTGCGTGCGCGCACCGAATAGCAGCGCGGTCGACTTGATGCCGATCAGCGCATCGTCTTCAGTGTCCTGATGGGCGTAGATCGTGTCATAGGCAATCACCCAGCAGATCGCGCCGGCATAGAGCAGCAGCGCCGTCGCATCGATGCGCTGGAACACCACCGCAAAGCCCATCAGCGCGCCCCATGAGAAGGCGAGGCCGAGCACGCTCTGCGGCCAGTAGGTGATGCGCTTCATGAACGGATAGGCCGCGACGATCGCCAGCGAGGCGACGCCGGTCGCAATGGCAAAACCATTGAACTGCAGCAGCACGACGAGGCCGATCAGCGCCTGCAGGACGAGCCAGGCGAATGCTTTCTTCGCCGTCACCTGTCCGGCGGGAATCGGCCGCGAACGGGTGCGTTCGACCTTGGCATCGAGATCGCGGTCGGTGATGTCGTTCCAGGTACAGCCGGCGCCGCGCATGACGAAGGCGCCGATGAAGAACAGCGCGATCATCTTTGGCAATTGATGGAGATCGTGAGCCGCACCGGAGGCCAGCGCTGCCGACCACCAGCATGGCATCAGCAGCAGCCACGATCCGATCGGGCGATCGAACCGCGACAGCCTCAGATAGGGGCGCGACCAGAGCGGCGCGACGCGATCGACCCAGTTATTGGCGGTCGCGTCGGCAACGCGGGCAGCCGCGTCGCTCATCGGGTGAGAACGTTGCCGTTCAGCGTATCGAAGGTGGTGCCACCGCTCTTGCGTGCAGCGGATGCGTCAGGCAGCGAGGCCGACGAGCCGAGCACGTCGCTGAGGCGCGGTGCCGCAACCGGGCCGGGGCCACCGCCGCCACGGGCGGCAGCGCAGACCTTCTGGCGCATGTTTTCAGTGTTCTTGTGTCCTGCCTGCATCTGCGAGGAGACATTGCTGGGAATGCCGCATTTGGTGGCATTGGCCTTGATATAGCTGAGCATCTTGACCTCGCTCTGCGAGAAGGCCGAGATCAGTTTGCAGGCTTCATCCGGCGGCGCACGACGCTCGCTCGCGGCCTTGATCGCAGCGCCGCGCTTTTCAGCTTCCTGACGCAGCGGAAGGAATCCGGCCATGCAGTCGTCACCGCCGGCAGGGCCGGCCTGCTGCTGCGGAGGCGGACCGAAGCCGCCACCGAGTGGCGCAGCGCCACCCGAAGGGAATGCACTGGGCGCGGCGGCGGCAGGTGCACCGCCCACGGGCGGGAATGGCGATGCGGCCGGGGGCGCGGCCGCCGCGCCGTTCACGGGCGGAAATGGCGATGAATTCGCAGGCGCAGCACTCTGGCCCGGCAGCGGCGCGGGGAACGCGCCCTGTGCATAGGCACCAGCAACTTGCATGGCGAAGGCGGCCACGGCGAGTGGCGCGATGAAACGACGGCTGATCACAGATTTTCCTCCGGCAGCATGTGCCCCGCAAACGGGGCAGAAGCTCTCCTGAATTCAGGCACTTCTACGATTCCTGCCAAGCCTTAACAACCCACCAATAAACCGCCGATTTGGGCGGCAGCGCGGCGCCGGGTGGCGTTAAGTCGCGATCGCGCATGGTATTTCGTCGCATCTGCGCTAAAGCACCGGCTCTGAACGGGACCCCAGCCATGCCGCAATCCGATTTCCGCAGCCCCCGCCTCTATGTTGACGCTAGCCTCGCAACGGACGCGGCCATCGCCCTCGACCGCAGCCAGAGCAATTATCTCGGCAATGTGCTGCGCCTCAATGCCGGCGATCCCGTGCTGGTGTTCAACGGCCGCGACGGCGAGTGGCAGGCCGCCATCGCCGCCGGCAAGCGGGCCGACAAACTGTTAGTTCTCAAGCAGATGCGCGCGCAGGACCGGTTGTCCGACATCACCTATGCCTTCGCCCCGCTGAAACATGCGCGGCTCGATTACATGGTGCAGAAGGCCATCGAGATGGGCGCGGCGAAGCTGCAGCCGGTGGTGACACGCCATACGCAGACCAGCCGGGTCAATACCGAGCGGATGCGGGCGAATGTGGTGGAGGCGGCCGAGCAGTGCGGGATTCTCAGCATTGCGGAGGTCGGCGAGCCCGTGAATCTCGGCAAGTTCCTCGACCAGCGCGACGGCAAGCGGTTGCTGGTTTTCTGCGATGAGGCAGCGGAAGTGTCTGATCCCATTACAGCTTTGGCCGGGGCGCGTGAGAAAGCGACTGGCGGAATCGATGTCCTGATCGGTCCCGAAGGCGGCTTTGCAGATGAGGAACGTGCACTCCTCCTCAAGCAACCGACCATTCTCCGGCTGGCGCTGGGGCCGCGGATCATGCGGGCGGATACGGCCGCAGTGGCCGCATTGGCGGTGATTCAGGCGACCTTGGGCGACTGGACCACTTTCAGTTAAGTCACTTCGGCAAAGGTGGTCGAAACGTCGCAAGTGCCGTGCTAAGGGGCTGCGACCACGGCCACCTCATTGGAATTGCTGGACTTCGAGATGACAAAACCCGCCGCCTGGACGGACACCCTGCTGACCTCGTTTGCCGAGGCGGGCTATGTCCATGCGTCGCCGGCGATTTTGCAGCCGGCCGAGCCGTTTCTGGACCTATCCGGCGAGGACATCCGCAAGAGCTTGTATCTGACCACCGACCTGACCGGCGAGGAATTGTGCCTGCGGCCAGATCTGACGATTCCGGTGGCGCGCGACTATCTCGCCTCCAAGCAGGCAGGCCATCCGGCCGGGTTCAGCTATCTCGGCCCGGTTTTCCGCTATCGCCATGGAACACCTAGCGAATTTCAGCAGGCCGGGATCGAGTCCTTCGGCCGTGCGGATCGCGCGGCTGCGGACGCAGAAATGCTGGTTCTGGCCCTGAATGCTGCGGCCGCACTGGGGCAGCCTCGCGTCGAAATCAAGACGGGCGATGTCGCCCTGTTCGCCGCCCTCATCGAGGCGCTCGACCTCTACCCGGTCTGGAAGCGCCGCCTGATGAAGGATTTCAACCGCCAGGCGAACCTCGCCGAAGACCTCGACCGACTGATTCTGGCCGAGTCGCCGGTGCGCAACGAATATGAAGGCGTGCTCGCTGCCCTCGCCGGCTCCGACCGCAAGGCCGCGCTGGCGCTGGTCACCGACCTGATGTCGATCGCCGGCGCGACCAATCTCGGCGGCCGTTCGGTTGCCGAAATCGCCGATCGCTTCCTCGAGCAATCGACGCTGAAGGGCGGCGCTCTGCCGAAACACGCGCTCGCTCTGATCAAGCGTTTCCTCGCCATCGCGGGCACGCCGGATGATTCCATCGCCGAGCTGCGCAAGCTTGCAGCCGATGCGAAGCTCGATCTCACCGGTGCGATCGATGAATTCGAACAGCGCATCGGCTTCATGGCCGCGCGTGGCATCGATACTAGCGCGATCAAATTCGCCACCGCTTTCGGCCGCGGGCTCGACTACTACACCGGCTTCGAATTCGAACTGCACGGCATCGACAACGGCATCGTGCCGCCGCTGGTGGCCGGCGGCCGCTATGACGGATTGCTGTCCCAGCTTGGTGCATCCACCGCCATTCCAGCCGTGGGCTTCTCGATCTGGATCGACGCATTCTCCACCCGCGCAGGAGACGCGTCATGAGCAGCCCCTTCGTCGTCGCCGTTCCCTCCAAGGGGCGCCTGCAGGAAAATGCCGAAGCCTTCTTCAGCCGCGCTGGCCTGACGCTGACCAAGGCCGGCGGCGTGCGCGACTATCGCGGCACCATCGCAGGCCTCGACAATGTCGAGATCGCCTATCTCTCGGCCAGCGAGATCGCGGCCAATCTGTCGCGTGGTTCGGTGCATCTCGGCATCACCGGCGAGGATCTCTTGCGGGAAAACATCGTCGACACCGACAAGCGCGTGGCGCTGATCGAGGGCCTCGGCTTCGGCCGCGCCGATGTGGTCGTCGCCGTGCCGCAGGCCTGGATCGATGTCCGCACCATGGCCGATCTCGACGACGTCGCGACAGGTTTTCGCGAGCAGCACAATCGCCGCATGCGCGTCGCCACCAAATACATCAACCTCACCCGCGCCTATTTCGCAGCGCATGGGGTGATGGATTATCGCATCGTCGAAAGCGCCGGTGCCACCGAAGGCGCACCGGCCACCGGCGCGGCTGAACTGATCGTCGACATCACCACGACAGGCGCGACGCTGGCAGCCAATGGCCTCAAGGTGCTCGACGACGGCGTGATGCTGCGCAGCCAGGCCAATCTCGTCGCCTCGCGCAGCGCCGACTGGTCGCCGCAGGCGCGCGAGACCGCGCGCGTGATTCTCGACCACATCGCTTCGCGCGCCCGCGCGGGCAAATACAAGGAAGTGCGCACGCGCTTCGCCGGCTGCAATCAGGCGCTGCTCACCGAGGCGCATAACCGGTTTGGCGTGGTGTCGCCGTTCGGCGGGCCGACATCATCGGGGATGGTGACGCTGCATTGCCCGCCGGCGCAGATCTATGCGCTCGGCAGCTTCCTGCGCGACCATGGCGCGGACACCGTTTCGGTTGCATCGCTCGACTACGTGCTGGACCGCGAGAACCCGCTGTTCGCGAAGCTCGAGGCGTTTTTGCGGTAGTCGCATTGCGCGGAGCGAAACGACATACTTCACTGTCATCGCCCGGCTTGACCGGGCGATCAAGTAAACGCCGGCTTCGCGGTCTATCACGGCCGTCAGTGTCTACTGGATCCCCGCTTTCGCGGGGATGACAGGCGGAGTAAACGGCATATTGGATTGATTGGGATTCCTCCTTCATGATGCTGGGCAGCGACGTTTCCGACCTTACCACCGACTCCCGCACTGCGGCGGCGCAGGGCCTGTCGCTGGTGGTGCCCTGCTACAATGAAGCGCCCGGCCTTGCCGCGCTGCATGACAAGCTCGTCAGCCTCGCCCGCACGCTGAAGGCGCGCTACGGCCTCGCTTGCGAAGTCGTCTATATCGACGACGGCAGCCGCGACGACACGCTGAAGATCGCGCAGGCGCTGTCGCCCGACGAGATCGACGTGCAGGTGATTTCGCTGTCGCGCAATTTCGGCAAGGAAGCCGCGCTGATGGCCGGCCTCGATCACTGCAAGAAGGGCGCCGTGCTGTTCATGGACGGCGACGGCCAGCACCCGCCGGAATTTGTCGAGAAACTGGTGCATCACTGGATCGTCGATGGCTATGACGTGGTGTTCACTGCCAAGGCCCATCGCGACAATGAAAGCTTCCTGCTCCGCACCGCCGTGCGCGGCTTCTACTCACTGATCAATTGGGGCGCCCGCACCAAGATTCCGGAGGACGCCGGCGACTTCCGCCTGCTCTCGCCGCGCGCCGCGGCGGCACTGCGGCAGTTGCCGGAGCGCAACCGCTTCTTCAAGGGCCTCGCCACCTGGATCGGCTTCCGCCAGCTCCGCGTCGATTACGAGCCGCAAGCGCGCGCCCATGGCGTGTCGTCCTTCAATCCGAAGGCGCTGATCGGCCTGTCGATCGAGGGCCTCACCTCGTTCTCGGTGGCGCCGCTGCGCCTTGCCAGCCTGTTCGGCCTGCTGTTCGCAGGTGCGGCCTTCCTGTTCGGCATCTCCATCCTGTGGGAAACCATGGTGGTGGGCAAATCCGTGCCCGGCTATCCCTCGATCATCGTCGGCGTGATGACCATCGGCGGCGTGCAACTGATCATGATCGGCGTGCTCGGCGAATATATCGGCAAGATCCTGTCCGAGCTGAAAGGGCGCCCGGTCTATTTCATAGCTGAGCACAGCGTGAAGCCGTCCACGCCTGAGGCCGCCACTGTGCCGGCGGCTGCACCTGACCGGACCGTCGTCGAATGAGCGGCATCGTGCCGCGCCGGATCACGCTTTGTGCTGACGATTACGGCATCAGCCCCGGCGTCAATCGCGGCATCCGCGAGCTGATTGCGCGCAAGCGGTTGAATGCAACATCGGTGATGGTGGTCGGCTCGGCCATCACCCGCGATGAAGTGAGCGCGCTGCAAGGCGCTGTCGCCCTCAATCGCGACTGCGCCATCGGGCTGCATGTGACGCTGACGGCGCCCTTCCATCCGCTGACCATGCATTATCGCCCGCTGCTGGATGGCTTGTTCCTGCCGCTCGGCAAGATGCTGCGCGCGGGCGCACTGCGCCGGCTCGATGCCGAGATGATCCAGGGCGAAGTGTCGGCGCAGATTGCCAAGTTCACGACCTTGTTCGGCGCGCCGCCGGCCTATGTGGACGGCCATCAGCATGTGCAGACCTTTCCGCAGGTCCGCGATCCCTTTTTGCGCGCGGTGAAGGCCGGCGCGCCGGACGCCTGGGTGCGCCAGTCCGGCCGCGTTCATCCGCTGTCAAAACGGCTCGATGCGCCGAAGGCGCTGCTGCTGGATACGTTGAGTGCCGCGTTTCGCAGGCGCGCATCGAAGGCAGGCGTGGTGTTCAACCCCGGCTTTGCGGGCGCTTACGATTTCACCAAGGCGCCGGATTTCGGACCGCTGATGGCGCGGTTTCTCGACGGCCTGCCCGACGGCGGACTGGTGATGTGCCATCCCGGCTATGTGGACGACGTGCTGCTCGACCTCGACCCGTTCACCGACCAGCGCGAACGGGAATATGCGTATCTGGCGAGCGATGAGTTCGTGCAGTTGCTGGATGAGACGAATGTGACGCTAGTCCGATCGGTGGGTTGAAGGACTCACGTAATGACGCCATGCTTGCGCAGCTCGGCGTCTTCGTCGCCGGTGATCCAGCCAAACACCTTTGCCCGACCATCGTCGATCCGGACCAGATAGACATTATTGAAATCGACCTCTTTCTGCGCGCCATCGCGGCTATAGCTTGCGCGCCACGCCACATTGGCAAGCGCATGGATCGTATCGATCGGCTCGACGCGAACATCGAGAATTGTCATCCGTCGCGTGCCGATGGCGCGATAACGCGCGAAGCCGGCCGTGAGAGCCTTTGTAAACTCGTCACCCTGTTGGCCTGTCATGACTCCAAGCGGAGAAGATCCGATAAAGCTGTCGGTGTACAACTCGACAAGCGCAGACAGATCCGGCTCTCCGACCAGCGCCTTGTTGGTTTCGCGGGCATATCGGTTGAATAATTCGGTCACGGCACGTTGCATATCGGCTTCCTGCATGATCCGTAAGGGTCGGGTGCGCTGACGCCAGCGCCGCTATTTGGGAATGAGCGATCGTGCTCGCTGGTTCCGAGATTGGCGAATACATCCCTTCTTCTTCCCCCGCAGCGCGGAGAAGCGATGGAAACGGCCACTATGTCGCATAACCAAATTTAATCCGCCGGGCACTATTGCCGACACAAAGCGTCATTACATGCTCAGCGCACCCGATGCGTGCGCAGAGGACAATGAGGACGCCATGACACCGCAAGAACGCCAACTGGTTGACGATCTCTTTGACCGGCTCAGCAAGGTCGAAGGTGGGCCACGCGATCCCGATGCGCAGGACGCCATCACCCAGGGCCAGCGCAAGGCTCCCAACGCGGTCTATGCGCTGGTACAGACCGTGCTGCTGCAGGACGAGGCGCTGAAGCGCGCCCATGACCGTATCCAGCAGCTGGAGCAAGGCGGCGCACCCGAACAGGCGCCGCCGGGCGGCTTCCTGGACTCCATGCGCGATGCGCTGTTTGGCGGCGGCCAGCAGGGCCAGGCGCCCAATGCGCCCCGTGGTTCGGTGCCCAATGTGCGCCCGGGCGAGCCTTCCCGCGCCTCGTGGAATACAGGCCAGGTGCTCGGCGGCGGCCAGCCGCAGGGCGGCTATGGCCAGCCGGCCGGCTATGGTCAGCAAGGCGGTTATGGCCAGGGACCGATGGGCCAGCCCCCGATGGGGCAGCAGGCACCGCAGGCCGGCGGTGGCGGATCTTTCCTGGGCACCGCCGCGGCGGCTGCCGCCGGCGTAGTCGGTGGCTCGCTGCTGCTCAACAGCATCAAGGGCATGATGGGCGGCAACCACCAGCAGGGGCTGACCGACGCGGCCAATGCCGGCGGCAGCAAGAGCCCGTGGGGCGGCGATTCCAATTCGTCATCGAATGACAGCCTCGCCAGCCAGGCCGGGCTGAATGATATCGGCTCGTCGAACCGGCAGGGTTCGGGCAACTTCGATCAGGCCCAGGCCGACTACGATCAGGATCAAGACCAGGATCAGGACGACGGCGATTTCGACGACATGGACATGGATTCCGACGACGGCGATTACGCGTAGGGCGGATGAGGCGAAGCCGTAATCCGCCGTTCTTCGCCACACGAACCCGGCCGGCGGATTACGCTTCGCTCATCCGCCCTACGACAAACCTCTCCCCACCTGTTTGCGGGGAGAGGTCAAGAGCTCAGATCACAACCACCTTCGCGCCGACATTGACGCGGCCGTAGAGGTCGATCACGTCCTCATTGCGCATCCGGAAACAGCCCGAGGAGACATTGGTGCCGATCGTCCATGGCTCGTTGGAGCCGTGGATGCGATAGAGCGATGATCCCAGATACATCGCACGCGCGCCGAGCGGGTTTTCCGGGCCGCCTTCCATGTAGCGCGGCAGGTCGGGGCGGCGCGCCAGCATTTCCTTCGGCGGCGTCCAGGACGGCCATTCCTTCTTCGCCGTGATCGTCTTCACGCCCTGCCAGGTGAAGCCGGGACGGCCGACGCCGATGCCGTAGCGCATCGCCTTGCCGCCATCCTGCACCAGATAGAGAAACTTGTTGCCGGTATCGACCACGATGGTGCCGGCACCTTCGCGGCCGTCATAGGCCACCATCTGCGGCAGATATTTCGGATCCATCGCGGGGCGCGCGGGATCGATGGAGTCGTCCTGCTGATAGGCGGCGCGCTGTTCGGGCTCCATCGGCGGCAGCATGCGGCGGCGCGGCTCGTATTGCCGGTCCGGCGAGGTCTGATAGCCCGGACCGTAGTTCGAACCATGGGCGCCATCGCTGAACAGGAATTCGATGAAGCCGCCGCCCATGTTGCCGCGCTGCGCGGATGCGACACGCTGCTGCACCGGACGCTGCGCCGGGGCGGCATAGATCACTTCGGGCTGGGCGTAAGGCGTGACGGCATCGATGGCCGCCGCGGGGGTCGCATGGATCGCGACAATGGATGCGCTCGCCAGGAACGCACAATTCAGCTTTCTGAACATCGACGTACTCTTACCCGTTTCGTCGCGCGCCGCTCACCGGAGCCACGCCTGTCACACGCCGAGTTAAGGTTGAAATCGCCTCGCTTTGGTAAACGGAAACGCCGTTTGGATTCACCATGCCGGCCTTCGGCGTGGTTCTCATCCGTAGCGTTACTTTTGCATGAACGCCGGACGGCATGGTTAATCAGTGGTTCGCGTAGAATGCGTCGAACTACACAACCACATGTTCCGCGTGAACTCGGCGTTAAAACTCGTTGATATAAGACAGTCCAAATATTGTTGAGTTGGGGGACATGATGTCTGTTCGTCGCAAGCGATTTCGTATTGAAGAAGTATTCGGCACGCCCTCTTCCGTTGCTGAGAACGACGGTGGTGAGCCGATGCCGATGCATCGCGAAATCATGTCCGAACTGCGTGCGATCCGCGCACAGATGGCAGCCCCCGCATCGGGACACAATGCCGTGACGGACGAAGTCGGCGCAGCCGCGCAGAAGCAGATTGAAGAAGCACAGGCCCTGCTCGCGACCTATCGCGCACAGATCGAGCAGTGCGAGAAACTGAAGATCGAACTCGATCTCATCCATGACGCCATCACGCGCACCAAGCAGGAAATCGCAGTCCTGCATGGCAAGAGCTTCGATGGCGATGAAATGGCCAAGGTCAATGGCGAACTCGGCGCGGTGGTCGGCGGCACCGAGGAAGCGACCCAGCAGATCCTGGCCGCAGCCGAAGCCATCGACAATGCGGCCGCCGCCGCCGGCAAGGTCGGTTCGCCCGACCAGCAGAAGCAGCTGCTGGAAGAGATCAGCGACAATGTCGTGTCGATCTTCGAGGCGTGTAACTTCCAGGACCTGACCGGCCAGCGCATCAGCAAGGTGATGACCACCATGAAGTTCATCGAAAATCGCATCACCGCGATGATGGACATCTGGGGCGGCGTCGACGAGATCAAGGCGCATGCGCCGGCCAAGGTCGATGATCGCAGCGACGACGAGAAGCTGCTCAATGGCCCGAAACTGGAAGGCGATGTCGGCCACGCCTCACAGGACGATATCGACGCGCTGTTCAATTAAGACGCGCGACGGATATTCGACATTCAACGCCGGGCACTGCCCGGCGTTTTGATTCCGAGGAAGCAACCGAGCACGACCAGCGCGCCGAGCGTGGCGAGCATCAGCACGTGGCGATCGGACAGCGTCTCCACCGCGGAGGCGACCACGAAGGGGGCGAAGGCCTGCACGAACTGCGCGGGCCGCGCGATGCGGCCGATGACGCGGCCATAGCCGTTCGGCCCGAACATCAGCAGCGGCAGTGCGCCGCGGGCGATGGTCATGACGCCATTGGCGGCGCCGAAGGCGATGGCGAACAGCGCCGCGACCGGGAATGACACGCCGAGCAGCGACAGCAGCGCGAAGGCCGAGACCACCAGCACCACCGCGCCGCGCGCGATCCACAGCGGATGGGTGCGCCCGGCCAGCACGAAATCGGCAAGACGCGCGGCCACCTGCGCCGGGCCGAACATGGCGCCGATGGCGACCGCCTGGGCGGCGCTCAATCCGCCGCGATCGAGCAGCGCGAGCAGGTTCGACGTCACGCCGGACAGGATGAAGCTGTAGAGCGCAAAGGCCGCCGCGAGCAGCAGGAACGGCCGGCCACGCGGCAGCAGGAAGGCTTGCGCCGCCGCCGCTGTGGTTGCCTGCGCGGCCGGAGCCGGCGTCGCCGCCACATGGCGCGGCAGGGCAAAGGCGTGCAGCGGGGCGACGACGCAGGCGAAGACCGCGGCGAAGGTCAGATACGTCCCCTGCCAGCCGAGCTTCTCCAGCAGCAAATGAGTCGCCGGCCAGCCGACCGTGGAGGCAAAACCGCCGGCAAAGGTGACGAAGGTGATCTGCCGGCGCGCATTGGCGCCGAAGATGCGGGTCAGCGTGGCAAAGGCGGGATCATAGAGATTGGTGGCCATGGCCGTGCCGAGCAGCAGCCAGCAGGCGAAATAGGCGACGGGATGCATGGCAAAGGGCATCAGCCCGAGGCCGAGCGCGCCGGCCAGCGCACCGGAGGCCATCACCACATTGCCGCCGTGGCGATCGATCAGCCCGCCGATGCTGGGCGACAGCAGGCCGGATGTGACGAGGCCGAGGGTGAAGCCGGCCATGCCGAAAGCCAGCGTCCAGCCATGCGCCGCCACCAGATGCGGCATGGTCAGCACCGGCGGATAGATCAGGATCCCCCAGGTGAGGATCTGCGTGACCGCCAGAACGAGAACGGCGCGGCCCGGTCCGAAAACGAGGTCGCGCCATTTGTGCATGCGGTCACATCTTCAGGGAATCACACCCCGATCTTACGCCCTTGGCGCGCAGCGGACATAGACCATGTTGCCGTAACGGACGGCGGCGTCCTTGTCGATGAACTTGGTCACGAGAATCCGGCCGTCGAAGGAGACGATCTCGCGATCGCGCGGGTCGCCGGCCGGGCCAGGCGGGCCGATATAGTTCTTGCCGCTCGGCGAGCCTTTCAGACGCAATTCCTGCGGCGTCGCTTCGTCGGCGAGATGCATCATGACGCCGCCGGTGGGGCCGGCGCCGATGATGTAGGGATTCTTGCACTGGCCGCGGGCGGCGTTCTCGGTGCGAATCTTGTCATTCGGGTTCATGTAGGAGGCCAGACCCCAGCGCCCGACGATTTCTTCCGAGCGGATCGAGGCCGGCAGTTCCGGAGCCGGCGGCGGCTCGGCCGGCGGCGGCGGTTCCGAACTGCCGAACATGCCACCGAACCCGCCGCCGCCACCGGTGGAGCTGCACGCTCCGAGAGCCAGGGCCATGACGGAAAGGATCGCCAGATGGGCGACCGGGCGGGTGGTGCGTGACTTGATCATATCATCCCCTGAACAACATCCCCGACTGCCCGTCCCAAGCAGCGAAGCGTAAAATACCTGTCAAAACATCGGCCTCACACGAGGCCTATGTCATTACGGCGTAACGCCGACATGGTTTCCAGACCATTGCATATTGGCCTCACCAAGGCCTTAACCCTCTTTATCCGCCAGAGGCTTAAGGGACGAGGCCAATGCGGGCCTTGCTTGACTCATCTGGCGTTCGGCCATATCCCGAACCGCCTGATTAGCACTCTTGGCGCGGGATTGCTAAACCCTGCGCCGACCGGCGCGGGGCGCCTTTGCCCTCGCCGAGGCCGTGTACTCTACAACCAACCAGAGGAATTCCCTATGGCCAAGACCAAGTTCCGTCCGCTGCACGACCGCGTCGTCGTCAAGCGCATCACCGCTGAAGAAAAGTCCAAGGGCGGCATCATCATCCCGGACAGCGCCAAGGAAAAGCCCTCCGAGGGCCAGGTGATCGCCGTCGGCCCGGGCGGCCGCGACGAAGCCGGCAAGCTGATTCCGATCGACATCAAGGTCGGCGACAAGGTGCTGTTCGGCAAGTGGTCGGGCACCGAGATCAAGCTCGACGGCGAAGAACTCCTCATCATGAAGGAGTCGGACATCATGGGCGTGATCGCTTAAGGGCGAACCACTCTCTCCGCTCCACGAATTGTCACCACCCGCGAAAGCGGGTGGTCCAGTAAACGCCGCCGCCGGTGATTGAACCGCAGCAGCGCCGTCTACTGGATCGCCCGGTCAAGCCGGGCGACGGCAGTGAGAGCGCAACCTTCCAGTTTCACCTTTCAGGAGCACCATCACATGGCAGCCAAAGACGTTAAATTCGCCGGCGACGCACGCGACCGCATGCTGCGCGGCGTCGACATCCTCGCCAACGCCGTCAAGGTCACGCTCGGTCCGAAGGGCCGCAATGTCGTGATCGAGAAGTCGTTCGGCGCCCCGCGCATCACCAAGGACGGCGTCACCGTCGCCAAGGAAATCGAGCTCGAGGACAAGTTCGAGAACATGGGCGCGCAGATGCTGCGCGAAGTCGCCTCGAAGACCAACGACAATGCCGGCGACGGCACCACCACCTCCACCGTGCTCGCCCAGGCGATCGTGCGTGAAGGCGCCAAGTCGGTTGCCGCCGGCATGAACCCGATGGACCTCAAGCGCGGCATCGATATCGCCGTCGCCGCCGTCATCAAGGACATCGAAAAGCGCGCCAAGCCGGTTGCTTCGTCCGCTGAAGTCGCGCAGGTCGGCACCATCTCGGCCAATGGCGATGCCGCCATCGGCAAGATGATCGCCCAGGCGATGCAGAAGGTCGGCAATGAAGGCGTCATCACCGTCGAAGAGAACAAGTCGCTCGAGACCGAAGTCGACATCGTCGAAGGCATGAAGTTCGATCGCGGCTACCTGTCGCCCTACTTCGTGACCAATGCCGAGAAGATGACCGCCGAGCTCGAGGATGCGTACATCCTCCTCGTCGAGAAGAAGATCTCCAGCCTGCAGGCGATGCTCCCGGTGCTCGAAGCCGTGGTGCAGTCGACCAAGCCGCTCGTGATCATCTCGGAAGACGTGGAAGGCGAAGCCCTCGCCACCCTCGTCGTCAACCGTCTGCGCGGCGGCCTCAAGGTTGCTGCCGTCAAGGCTCCGGGCTTCGGCGATCGCCGCAAGGCCATGCTGGAAGACATCGCGATCCTCACCGGCGGCCAGCTGGTGTCCGAAGATCTCGGCATGAAGCTGGAAAGCGTCACGCTGGCGATGCTCGGCCGCGCCAAGAAGGTCGTGATCGACAAGGAAAACACCACCATCGTCAACGGCGCTGGCAAGAAGCCGGCGATCGAAGCCCGCGTCGGCCAGATCAAGGCGCAGATCGAGGAAACCACCTCGGACTACGACCGTGAGAAGCTGCAGGAGCGTCTGGCCAAGCTTGCCGGTGGCGTTGCCATCATCAAGGTCGGCGGCGCGACCGAAGTCGAAGTGAAGGAAAAGAAGGACCGCGTGGATGACGCGCTGAACGCGACCCGTGCGGCCGTTCAGGAAGGCATCGTCCCCGGCGGCGGCACTGCTCTCCTCCGCGCCAAGAAGGCCGTCGGCAAGATCACGAATGCGAACGCAGACGTGCAGGCCGGCATCAACATCGTCCTCAAGGCCCTGGAAGCTCCGCTGCGCCAGATCGCCGAGAACGCCGGTGTTGAAGGCTCGATCGTGGTCGGCAAGATCCTCGACGAGAAGTCGGAGACCTTCGGCTTCGACGCCCAGAACGAAGTCTATGTCGACCTCGTCGCCAAGGGCATCATCGACCCGGCCAAGGTCGTGCGCACCGCCCTGCAGGACGCTGCCTCGGTTGCCGGTCTCCTCGTGACCACCGAAGCCATGGTTGCCGAGCTGCCGAAGGACGCAGCCCCGGCGATGCCGGGCGGCGGCGGAATGGGTGGCATGGGCGGTATGGGCGGCATGGGCTTCTAAGCCCGGCGCTCGACAGCCTCACCAAAACATGGAAGGCCGCCTTTTGGGGCGGCCTTCTTTTTTGCTTCTTGCTTCACCTCTCCCCACCGGGGAGAGGTGAAAATCGGAGCGAACCAAAAACAGAAAGGCCGCTCTTTCGAGCGGCCTTGTTTTTTCTCCAGTGAAGGATGATCGCCCCTCACTGCGCCAGCACGTACTTCCCGTCCTTCACCGTCAGCAGGATGCGCGAGCGCTCGTCCAGGCCGTAGCGGTCCTTTTCGGTGAAGTTGTAGACGCCCTGGGTCGCCGGGATCTCACGCTCGGTGAGCAGCGCCTGGCGGACGGCCTCGCGGAATTCCGGGGTGCCGGGCTTGGCGGTCTTCAGCGCGGTCGGGATGATGCGCTTCAGCACTTCGAAGGCGTCGTAGGAATGGCCGGCGAACTGGCTGCGGCTGTTCGGGCCATACTTGGCTTCATAGGCGGCGTTCAGCGCCAGACCCGGCTTCTTGGTCAGCGCGGAATCCGGCTGGCCTTCCGGATACATCACCGGACCCGACGCCATCAGCACGCCTTCCGCTGCCTTGCCGGCGATGCGGATGAAGTCCATCGAGGCGGCGCCATGGGTCTGGTAGATCAGGCCCTTGTAGCCCTTGTCGCGCAGTTCGGTCTGCGGCAGGGCCGCGGCAGTGCCGGAGGCGCCGACCAGGATCGCATCAGGATTGGCGGCGATCAGCTTCAGCACCTGACCGGTGACCGACGTATCCGGACGGGCAAAACGCTCTTCCGCGGCGATCGTGATGCCCATCGGCACCGCCTGGGTCTTGAGATCGTTGAACCACAGATCACCATAGCTGTCGGAATAGCCGATATAGCCGACGGTCTTGATGCCCTTGGCCTTCATGTGGTCGTACATCACCTTGCCGACAATCGGCACCGGCTGCGGCATGGCCACCGACCACTTTGCGCGCTCCGGGGTGATCGGCAGCGGCGACAGCGCGAAATGCGGGATGCCGGCTTCATTGGCCACGTTGGACACCGCGATGCTGGTCGGCGTCACCGCCGAGCCCATGATGATGTCAGCCTTGGACTCCGTCACGAACCGGCGGGCATTGGTGGTCGCCGTGGTCGGATCGCCGCCATCGTCGAGCACGATCACCTTGAGCTTCACACCGCCGATTTCCTTCGGCACGAATTCCAGCGCGTTGCGCTCGGGGATCCCGAGGGCTGCGGCAGGGCCGGTGGTGGAGGTGGTCAGGCCGACGGTGACTTCCTGCGCTGCAGCAGGTGCGGCAAGTGCCAGCGACGCGGCGACCGCCGCAATCGCGAAATGACTCGTCATGTGATGCTTGGACATTGGTCTCTCCCTGAAGGTTCTTTTGTTATCGTCAGCTAAATCAAAGTTTGGCCGATCGTTCAGCCCCTTCTTTAGGTCAGTGGGGAGGCCGTGGTAAAGGCCCACCCCACCGGCGCTTCGCCGCAGGCTTAACGGCTAGACGGCAATCACCCTCGCCGCTTCGCTGCCGGCATAGATATCGTCGATCAGCGCTGCTCGATGCTCCAGCACCGCGCGCTGGTTGATCGAGCCCTTGTCGGTGACCTCACCCTTGTCGATGGACAGCGGCGTATCGAGCAGAACCGCTTTGGCGATGCGCGTGGACGAGCCGGTGGCGCCTGCCATGAACTGCGCAAGCCGCTCGCGAAAGGCTTCGCGAATAACGGGATCATGCGCTGCGGCAGCCAGATCGCCCGGCGGCAGATCGGGATTGATGACGCGGCAGCCGTCGAGATCGACCACCACCAGTGCGGCAAGCTCATCACGATTGATGCCGGCGATGACGACATCACGCACCAACGGAGCGCAGGTGCCGACAAACCGCGCGCGCAACGGGCCGACGCTCACCCAGGTGCCGCTGCCGAGCTTGAAGTCTTCGGAGATGCGGCCGTCGAAATCAAAGCCGGCATCGAAGTCGTCGGGATCGACCGCCTTCAATGCATCGCCAAAAATATAGTAGCCCTCATCGTCGAATGCCTTTGCGGTGAGTTCGGGTTGGCGCCAGTAGCCCGGCGTGACATTCGGGCCCTTGGCGCGGACTTCCATCTTGCCGTTATTGGGCACCAGTTTTGCGTCATTGCCCGGCACGGGCAGGCCGACATGGCCGGAACGGCTGGTGAGCGGCGTCACGCACATGAAGAACGGCGCGGTCTCCGTTGCGCCAAGGCCGGTGAGCATCGGCACGCGCTTGCCGGTGGTCTGCACCGACAGCTCATCGAGACTACCCCAGACATAGGGGGACAGCGCAGCGCCGGAGAAGAACATCGCATGCAGCCGCGAAAAGAATTTTTCACGCAGCTGCGCGTCCTCGCGCAGATAGGGCAGCAGCGATTCATAGCCCTTGGGAACGTTGAAATAGACCGTCGGAGAGATTTCGCGGAGATTGCGGATCGTCTCGGCGATGCCGGCCGGCGTCGGCTTGCCCTCGTCGAGATACATCGAACCGCCATTGAACAACGTCAGCCCGACATTGTGATTGCCGCCAAAGGTGTGATTCCACGGCAGCCAGTCGATGATCACCGGCGGCTCGTCCTTCAGGAAAGCCAGCGTGTCACGCAACATGATCTGGTTGGCGCACATCATGCGCTGGGTATTGATGACCGCCTTCGGATTCCCGGTGGAGCCGGAGGTCAGCAGGAATTTCGCGATCGTATCGGGGCCGATGGCCTGATGGGCGGCATCGAGAGCCGCGGCCTCGGCCGTCGTCAGCAAGTCGGATAGTTTTGTCGCCTGTCGATCGGGTAGCGTGCCGCGTGACACCACGACCTCGACATCGGCGGCAACATTGAAGCGGATGGCATCGGCGAAAGTATCGCCGTCATCGACGAAGACAAGGCCGGGGGTCAGCAGCCCCATCAGATATTTCAGCTTGCTGTAATCCTTCGACACCAGCGAATAGGCCGGCGACACCGGCGCGAAGGGAATGCCGGCATAGAGCGCACCGAATGCGACCAGCGCGTGATCGATGGAATTGCCGGACAGGATCATGATCGGCCGATCCGGCGACAGGTTTCGCGACAGCAGCGCGGATGCAATGCGGCGCGCAGCGTCGAGCATGTCAGCATATGTGATTTCACGCCAGCCACCGCCCTCGCCGCGCTCGCCCATGAAGACGCGGTCCGGCGTTTCCCTGGCCCAGTGATGCAGATAGTCGGTGACGCGGGCGGGATAGTCGCCGATCGCAGCGGTCGGGCGCAGATAGATGGTGCCGTCGTCGCGGCGCTCCACGCGCACGGCAGGATCGCCATAGGAGATCGGACGCAGCGGATGCTTGGCTGCTGCCGTCTGGTCGCTAGTTGTTGCCACTGCAGACATGACTGTCCCGTCCCCTGTGTCTTCCGTCCCGCTTTTTTTCGTTCTTGTTATCTTAGTTCAGGCAGCAGTCAGCCGGATTTCACCTTGCCGGCTTTCTTCTCCAGAAAATCCCGAATGCGGTTCTTCGCCTCCTGATCGCTCTGCGCCACCGACGCCATCAGCGATTCCAGCATCAGGCCGGTCTGCGGGCTGGCTTCCGCAATCAGCGGCAGCGCCTGCAGCACGGCGAAATTCGTCAGCGGCGCATTCTGTGCCACGCGCTCGGCGAGTTCGAGCGCCTTGGTGAGCGCGCCGTCGGCTTCGGTGAGATATTGCGCGAAACCGAGCGTGACGCCCTCCTCCGCCTTGTAGACGCGGCCGGTGAGCATCATGTCGGCCATCCGGTGCACGCCGATCAGGCGCGGCAGCCGCATCGAGGCGCCGCCGCCGACAAAGATGCCGCGGCTGCCTTCGGGCAGCGCGTAATAGGCGGAAGGATCGGCGACACGAATATGCGCGGCGCAGGCCAGCTCCAGCCCGCCGCCGATCACCGCCCCCTGCAGCGCGGCGATGACGGGCACGCGGGCATGCTGGATCAGATCGAACACGCGGTGCCACATGCGGGAATGCATCAGGCCGGCGGTGGCGTCGCGCTCCTGCAGCTCGGAGAGATCGAGGCCGGCCGAAAAATGGCCGCCGATGCCGTGGATGACGACGGCGCCGATCTCGTCCGGCAACGCGCGAAAAACCTGCTCGATTTCGAGGATGATGCCGTCATTCAGCGCATTGCGCTTGGCCGGGCGATTGAGGCCCACCAGCAGCACCCGGCCGCGGGTTTCGATCTGGAGCAGGGAAGCAGGTTGGGACATCGGCACCGGATAAAGACAGAGAAGAATAATTATAGATTATAACGGATTGGGCGCGAGTCAACTGGAAGGGGGTAGCCCGGGTAGAGCGCAGCGCAATCCGGGGACCGGCGTTTCAACTATCTCGACATCCCCGGATTGCGCTTCGCTCCATCCGGGCTACAAATTGCTACCTGATCGCCACCGGATTGATCATGCTCTGCACCCCGCCCTTGAAGCGCGGCTGGCCGAGCACGAACATGAATTCGTAGCCCTTGTCCCTGGCGAGTTCGGCCGTATCCATGTTCTCCAGGATGTAGGTCCCGTTCATGGCCAGCAGGATCTGGTGAACCTCGAACACGGTGTTCTTCTCGAACGGCACCACCTCCACGCCCCAGGTATCGGCACCGACCGCGACCACGCCCTTGCTCGTGAGATATTTCGCGCCCTCGACCCCGAGCCCGGGCTCGCCGCCATTGTAGCGCTTGTCGTCCTTGCCGAGCAGGCTGAGCCAGCCGGTGTGGAACAGCACCACATCGCCTTCCCTGATCTCGACGCCCTGCGCCTTCGCGGCTTCCTCGATCTCCTTGGTGTTGAAGGCGGTGCCTTCCTTGACGATATCGGTCTTGTAGTAGGCTGCCATGTCGAGCAGCACGCCGCGCGCCACCAGCGGCGGCACCTTGTCGATGCCGAGCTTCTTCAGGCCCGAGACATCGCCGAAATCGGCGATTTTGTTGCCGTTGTAATAGACGTGATCGACACCGAGATGGCCGAGCCCGTCCATCTGGCTGCCGACCCCGACCCAGCCGGTGATCATGTCATCATTATAGGTCGCCTGGTTCGGACCGATGCCGTGATTGCCCGCCTGCCCCGGCTGCACCACGGTGACCTTCACCGAGCGCGGCGGATAAGCGGGTGTATCGGCACCGACGGGAATGCCGAGGGCATAGGTCTTGCCGGTCTTCACCAGCTGGGCTGCGGCCTTGACGCGTTCGGGGGTGATGTAGTTGGCGGCGCCGATCTCGTCATTCGGGCCCCATTTCGATTTGGTCCAGTCCTGCGCCAGCGCGGGCATGGCCATCACAAGCGATACGGCACTTCCAAGCAAAGCTGCTTTCAACATCGTCGCCTCCCTGTGTTCGCCGGATGTTTCCGGTCGATGGGGAGTAAACTACAGCAATTAGGGTGAAAGTAAGCTGACAGCAAAGCTACGCTTACAGCACCTGATGCACCGCGAGTTCGACGCGATCCGGATGACGCGCGCCGACGCCGATGAACAGGTTCTGCATCAGCCAGCGATAGTCCGGATGCGCGGTCTCGAATTTCGGCACCGAACGGAAATAGATCAGAGCGGGATCAACAACTTCGCCGCGCGCGATGCGATCCAGCGCCTCCTTGGGCCCGAAGCGGATGCCATAGTTCGCGATATAGATCACAGCGCCGTCATCGAGCTCAAACGTGTATTTCGCTTCCAGCTCCGTGAATCCGTCCGGACGGATGATCTGAAAATCCGCGCCGCCCTGATGGATGGTCCCGTTGACGCCCTCGCCTGTCACCGTGCCGCCGAGCACCGGGATCACGCGCCTCGTGCCATAGCCGAGATCGCCGGCCACCACGGGCTTGCCGACCTGGATCGCGAGGCTGAACACATATTTCGTCTTCAGTTCCGGCACGCTCATCGCCTCACCCCAGCATTCGCATCGGCAGCCATGTGGCGATGATCGGGAACAGGATCAGCAGCACCAGCCGGATCAGGTCCGTCGCCACGAAGGGCAGCACGCCCTTGAAAATCGTCGACATGGTGACGTCCTTGATCACACTCTTGATGACGAAGACATTCATGCCGACCGGCGGATGGATCAGGCCGAGTTCGACGGTCATCACGATGATGATGCCGAACCAGATCGGATCGAAGCCGAGCGCCTGAATCACCGGGAACACGATCGGCACCGTGAGGATCACCATGGCCATGGCGTCCATCAGGCAGCCCAGCACGAGATACATCAGCAGGATCAGCGCCAGCACGCCGTAGGGGCCGATGCCGAGGCCGGTGAGAAACTCGGTCACATGCTGCGGCGTCTGCGTCACCGTGAGGAAATAGCCGAAGCACAGCGCACCGATCAGCACGGTGAACACGGCAGCCGCCGTGCGCGTCGCCTGCAGCAGCGATTGCAGGATGCCGTCCTTGTTCAGCTTGCCCCGCAACACGCCGATCAGGAATGCGCCCACAGCGCCGACCGCCCCGGCCTCGGTCGGGATGAAGAAGCCGCCATAGAGGCCGCCGATCACGAACACGAACAGCAGCAGCGGCGACCACACGTCGCGGATCGCAGCCGCGCGCTCGCGCCAGTTGGCTTTCGGGCCTTCCGGCAGGAAGCCCGGCTTCACCACGCCGATGATGGCGATGGTGATCATGTGCATGACGATCGCGAGCAGGCCCGGAATGATGCCGGCAATGAACAGCTTTCCGATATCCTGCTGGGTGATGATGCCATAGACCGCCAGCACCGTGGACGGCGGCAGCATCGCGCCTAGTGTGCCGCCCACCGCGATGACGCCGGTGGCAAATGACTGCGGATAATTGTGCCGCCGCATCTCAGGATAGGCCACGGCCGAGAAAGTCGCTGCGGTTGCCACCGACGAGCCGGAGATCGCCGCAAAGCCGCCGCAGGCCGCGATGGTGGCGATGCCAAGCCCGCCCTTCCAGTGCCCGACGAACGTATTCGCTGCGCGAAACAGTTCGCGGCTGATGCCGGACACCGAGACGAAGGCGCCCATCAGCAGAAACATCGGAATCACGCCGAAGGAATAGTCCGTCACCGTGCGCATGGTGGTCTGCCCCACCAGCTTCAGCGCCGGCGCGAAGCCGGTGATATAGCCGAAACCCGTGATGCCCACGAGGCCCATGGCCATGCCCACCGGCACGCGCAGCAGCATCAGCACGAACAGGCTGACGAAGCCGATGACCGCGACCGCTTCATTGCTCAGTTCCATGCCCCGTTACTCCGCGGTCTTGATCTTGGGCTCGTGGATCTCTTCCGGATGGAAGACGAGCCGGTAGGTGCGGATGGCGATCAGGAGCACGGCGGCACCATCGCCAATCCAGGACAGCAGGAAGAACGGCCACACCGGCAATTGCAGGTCCATGGTGACGAGGCCGCTATTGTACGTGTCCACCACCTTGTCGAAGAGCGTGTAGGTTTGAACGCTCACGACGAACAGCAGCACCAGCGTCGCGAACACATCGATCCAGCGCTGATATTTTGGCTTTGCGTTGGCCCACACCAGATCGACGGTGATGTGCGAGCCGCGATAGCTTGTGGCGGCGATGCCCCAGAAGATCAGCACGCCCAGCATGAACTGGCCGACATTGTAGTAATCGGGGATCGTGACCGCGAAGAATTTTCGCATGAACACCGCGATGAACGTGTTCAGCGCAACGATGCCGACGAAGAAGGCGGCGATCCATTCGATGGAATCGATGAAGCGATCCATCACATTCTTCTTGCGCGGCTCCGGCGGTCCGGCAAGCGCGCCGTCGGCGGTGACTTCGGGGGTGGAGGTCATGGACACAATCGCATTTATGATTGGGAAGGCTAGCCTCACTCTCCGCTGTCATGCCCGGGCTTGACCCGCTTGCGCGGCCGAAGCCGCTTCAGCGTGGCGGAGGCCCGGGCACCCATCTTTGAACAGCGAAGGAAGGTGGGTGGCCGGGTCAGGCCCGGCCATGACGTGGCGAGAGGTCCGTGCCGAACAGCGACCTCAGTGCAGAGCCTCATAGCCCCGCATTGTGCTTCTTGAGCGAGGCCTTCAGCTCCGCATCGATCGCATCCGCATCGCCACCCGCTTTCTTCACGGCAGCCGCCCATGCCGCATGCAGCGGCTCGACGCCCTTCTTCCAGGTCGCGAGCTGTTCCGGCGTCAGCGGATAGACCTCATGATCCGGCAGCGCCTTCATCTTGGCGACCCCCGCGAATTCATAATCCACCCACGGATCGGTCACCTTCGCCGCCCATTCCGGCGAGCAGTGATCGTCGATGATTTTCTTCTGCGCCGCCGACATGGCGTTATATTTCGCGAGATTGATATTGTAGGTGAACACCGTCGAATAGAGCGGCACGTCGATGTGATACTTCACCACCTTGTCGATGCCGAACAGGAAGATCGAGCCCCAGGGGAACGCGATCTCGTCCGCCACGCCGCGCTCCAGCGCGTCGCGCGATTCAGGCGCGGAGGCCTGCACATTGGTGCCGCCGAACAGCTTGACCATTTCGCCGATCGTACTTTGCGCCGGGCGTACCTTCACGCCCTTGAGGTCGTCGGGCACCACGATCTTCTTCTTGCCGTGCAGCGTGCCGGGCGCATGGATGAAAGCGAAGCACAGCTTGGTATCCTTCATCTCCGTCTTGGCATATTTCTGGTACCACTCGTTGAAGGCCTGCGTGCCCTTCTTGCCTTCGGAGAATACGAAGGGAATCTGGCCGGCCGCAGCGATCGGAAAACGGCCCGGCTGATAGCCGGGATTGACGTAGGTGACATCGGCGATGCCATCGCGCGCCATGTCGTAGTGGTCGAATGCCTTGCCGAGCTGTTCCGAGGGGAACACCGACAGCTTGATGCTGCCATTCGAGGCTTTCTCGATGCTCTGGGCCCAGGCTTGCGTCGCCGGCACCAGCGGGTGCGCAGGCGGCACCCACAGCGACACTTTCAGATTGACGGTCTTGTCCTGCGCCTGTGCTGCGATCGGCAACAGGCAGCCGGCCGCGATCAACGCCATCAGCGTCTTCCTCATCGACATCTCTCCCTCTGTGCGTCCGTGAGTTTTCCCACTGGACCCGTCCTCTCGGACTTGTTCTGTCGAACCTATTGACTGGGCCTTGAACGGCCCTTGGCGATGATTGTTATATTTTATAACGATCATTGCAACCTTGACGAATGTCAGTCTCGCCATGGCGCTTGACTTGTCAACTCAGCCTTGAGACTGAAACACAATCAATCACGGGAGCAAGTCGTGCGCACGAAAGTTGCGATCATCGGAGCCGGTCCGGCGGGCATGCTGCTCGGGCAGCTGCTGCATTCCTATGGCATCGACAACGTCATTCTGGAGCGCAAGGACCGCGACTATGTGCTGGCGCGGATCCGTGCCGGCGTGCTGGAACAAGGCACCGTCGGCCTGCTCGAGAAGCTGGGGATCACCGAGCGCCTGCATCATGAAGGCCTGATCCATGACGGCATCGAGCTGCTGTTCGGCGGCACCCGCCACCGCATCGATCTGAAACAGGCGTCGGGCGGCAAGGTCGTCACCGTCTATGGCCAGACCGAGGTCACGCGCGACCTGATGGATGCCCGTGAAAAGGCCGGTCTCAAGACCGTCTATGACGCCGACAATGTCCGCCTGCATGATTTCGACAGCGACAAGCCGCGCGTCCGCTATGAGAAGGACGGCGCCACCTATGAATTGCTGTGCGATTTCATCGCCGGCTGCGACGGTTTCCATGGCGCCAGCCGGCAGGCGATCCCCGCCTCGGCCGTTCACACCTATGAGCGCGTCTATCCGTTCGGCTGGCTCGGCCTGCTGTCGGACACGCCGCCGGTTTCGCCGGAGCTGATCTACACCAATCATGCCCGCGGCTTCGCGCTGTGCTCGATGCGCTCGCCGACCCGCAGCCGCTATTATGTGCAGTGCTCGCTCGACGAGAAGGTCGAGGACTGGACCGACGACATGTTCTGGGACGAGCTGCGCCGCCGCCTCGATCCCGAAGCGGCAGAGAGCCTCATCACCGGCCCGTCGCTGGAAAAGAGCATCGCCCCGCTACGCAGTTTTGTCGCGGAGCCGATGCGTTTCGGAAAACTGTTCCTGGCCGGCGACGCTGCCCATATCGTGCCGCCCACCGGCGCCAAGGGGCTCAACCTCGCAGCCTCGGACGTGCATTACCTGTCGATGGCGCTGCGCGAATATTATGACGAGAAGTCATCGGCCGGCCTCGACAATTATTCCGTGACCGCGCTCAAGCGCGTGTGGAAGGCCGTGCGCTTCTCGTGGTGGATGACGTCGATGATGCATCGCTTCCCCGACACCGACGGTTTCGGCACCAAGCTGCAGCAGGCCGAGCTGGACTATGTCGTGCATTCGGACGTGGCGCGGGCGTCGCTGGCGGAGAATTATGTGGGGCTGCCGTATTGAGGCTCCTCACATGTCGTCACCCGGCTTGACCGGGTGACCCAGTAAACACCGACAGTGATGATCCCAACCGTCCGCGTTTACTGGATCACCCGTCTTCGCGGGTGACGACAGCTGGCGTGTTTGAAACTTTGTTGGCCTGTCCTTCGCGCTCATTTGTGCCCACACTGCGCGCATGACCGACACCATCCCTGACGGCTTCGCGCCACACTTCCGCAAGAGCCCGCTCACCGCGCCGTGGGAGCCGATCTATTCGAAGACCACCGACAAGGCCGTGATCCTCGGCCTGCGCATCGCCGAGGCGCATACCAATTCGCGCGGCATGGCGCATGGCGGCTTGATCACGGCGCTTGCGGACAATGCCATGGGCCTGAGTTGCGGCCATGTCGCCGGCGGCGGCACGCGGCTGGTCACGGTGAACCTCTCCACCGATTTTCTCGGGCCCGCAAAAGTTGGTCAATGGCTGGAGATCGTGACCGATGTCGTGAAGACCGGCAGCAGATTGTGTTTCGCGCAGGCGCTGATCACCGCCGACGGCGTGCCATGTGCGCGGGCCAACGGGACGTTCAGTGTGGTGGTGAAGAAGGCGTAGGATGGGTTGAGCGCAGGCGCGAAGCGCCAGAGCGATACCCATCACCGCACGCTCGGCACCTGTGGTGATGGGTATCGCTTCGCTCAACCCATCCTACGCTTCTCGCCAAACCGCCAATCCGTCGTTTCCACCGCCAGATCGATGAACGCCCGCACCTTGGCCGATAGCAGGCGCGAGGTCGGATAGACGATATGGATCGGAATGGGCGGCTGCTCGAAGGCGGCCAGCACCACTTTCAGCTTGCCGGCGGCCAGCGCCTCGGCCGCCTGATAGGCCAGCACCCGTGTCAGCCCGCCCCCCTGCGCCGCATGCCAGATGGCGGCGTCCGCGACATTGCAGATGAAGCGCGGCGTATAGGGCACGCGCAGGTCCTGCCCGTCGCGCACGAACCGCCATTCCGGTGAGACCACGGCCGCGCCGAACTGGATCGTGTCGTGATCGGCAATCGCCTCGGGCACCTTCGGCTCGCCGCGGCGCTTGAGATAATCCGGCGATGCCACGACGATCCGCCGCATGTCGCCCACCTGCCGCGCCACCAGGCTGGAATCCGCGAGATCGCCGACACGGACGGCGACGTCGACGCCCTCCTCCACCAGATTGACCATGCGATCATTGAGCCGCAATTCGCCGGACACCTCCGGATAGCGCTGCAGATAGGCCGACATCAGCGGTGTCACGTGCAGCCGGCCAAACCCCACCGGCGCGGCCACCGTCAATCGCCCGCTCGGCTGCACCTGCTCGGCCTGCGCTGCGCCATCGGCCTCTTCGAGATCGGCGAGGATGCGTCGCGTTCGCTCCAGATAGCGCGCGCCGACGTCGGTCAGCGTCACCGAGCGGGTGGTCCGTTGCAGGAGCCGAGCGCCCAGCCGCTCCTCCAGCGCCGCCACCAGCCGCGTGACGGCGGACGCCGAAATGCCAAGCCGGCGGGCGGCCGGCGCAAAACCCTGGAGGTCGGCGACCGCGACAAAGGCGGTCATGGCTTCGATGCGATCCATGGCATCATTTCAATATCCGCAACAATGAAGTGTCAATCGCGGCGATTGTTGCCGGGATGGCCGGAGGCCATATTCCAGCGTGAAAAGGAAAGGTGGCTGAGATGTCCGGCACCCATGTCTATGCGAGCGATGTCGCCTTCACGCCGGCCGTCAAGGCGATCCAGGCCCGCAAGGGCTCGCGCAAATCCTATGCCCATGTGGAGGAGAGCGGCGGCTGGCAGACCGAGATCGACGACAACCTCGCCGAATTCCTCGCGCATACCAACAGCTTCTATCTCGCCACCGCGAGCGCGGACGGCCAGCCCTATATGCAGCACCGCGGCGGCCCGAAGGGTTTTATCAAGGTGCTCGACAAGCACACGATCGCCTTCGCCGATTTCAGCGGCAACCGGCAATATATCACGCAGGGGAATCTGACGGAGAATTCCAAGGCCAATATCTTCATCATGGATTACGTTCATCGTCGCCGTGTGAAGATCTGGGGTACCGCAAAGGTGGTCGAGGATGATCCGGCACTGATCGCGTCGATGATGCCGAAGGGTTATCGCGCGCGGCCGGAGCAGGTGATTCTGTTCACGGTGTCCGCATGGGATACGAACTGCCCTCAGCACATTCCGCAGAAGTTTGATGCTGCAGATGTAGCGCAGGCGGTGGCCGTGCGTGATGCGAGGATAGCGGAGTTGGAAAAGGAGCTGGCGAGCTTGAAGAGTACTTTGTCGTGATGCTCGAACCGTAGGGTGGGCAAAGCGCAGCGTGCCCACCTTCCCTTGCACGACACTTGGAGGTGGGCACGTCGCTCCGCTCCTTTGCCCACCCTACATATTACGCCGCCGCGGCCTGACGCTGCCAGGCATGCTCCGGATAGAACTGCGCCATCATGCGATCCACATAGGCGGTGAGATTGCCGAAATGGAGAAGCCGGATCCGCAGCGGTGATTCGAAATACGGCGTCATGATGCCGGCCAGCATCGCAAAGGCCGTCGCGTCGACGCCGCAAGGGCGCTCCCCCATCAGATAGGGCTTTGCCGCAAGGAGCAGCGACAGCGCCATCAGCGAGCGGCTGACGAGTTCGAGTGCCTCCTCCGGCGAATGCCGGCCGAGGCCGTTGGCGAGATAGTTTTGCGCCACCTGCGCACGGACCGCCGCACAGACACCTAGGCGCTGCACCTCCGGCACGATGTCGAAGAAACGCGCAGGGCCTTTGGCAAAATTCGCGTCATCCAGCCAGCGCGCGTTCACGAGCGCCAGGCAGATATGATTTTCCAGCATGCGCTCGATCGCCCAGGCCTGTGCGCGCTGGGCGAGATCGAGCCCGTCGTCGAAATCAACACCGTATTTTCGCTCGAGATGCGCGCGGATGAAGGTGGAATCGGCGATCAGCTCCGCATCATCGTCGATGAACGGAAGCTGGCCTTTTGGCGACTCCGTCGGCCGCGATGGCTGCTTGGTGTAAGCCAGTCCCACCATTTTGAGCTGGACCTCCGTCTTGGTGACGAAGGGGCTGATTTCCGGCAGGCCAAAGCCTGCGCCTGCGCCGTGCAGCGTGATCATGTCGTTCTCCCGTTGGTGATGGTGATGGAGCCTAGAGGGGCGCTGCTGCCACCGTGGTGTCAGCAGCGGATGGAGCCGATCCGGAGCCGCGCTTCCGCGACGGCGGCGGACATCATCCGGCAGGCCATGCCGAACAGCGCCCAGCGCCAGTCGCCGGCCATGAGGACAATCGCGCGCTCCAGCAGCCAGGCGCGCAGGCGCCAGAGCCGGTCGTCCCGGGGAAAGCCCAGGCTTTCAAATGCGTTCATGGCAGGAATCCTTCCGTGTTCGGGGTTGGCTCCTGTATGACGGACCCCTGCTGCCAACATGCTGTCAGCAGTGTGCAACGAGGACGCCATGAGACGCGCCGATCGCCTGTTTCAGATCATCCAGGTGCTGCGACGAACGCAGAAGCCGCTGACGGCCGATGCCATCGCGGCGGAGCTGGAGACGTCCAAGCGCACGATCTATCGCGATATCGCGACCCTGATGGGCCAGCGCGTGCCGATTCGCGGCGAGGCCGGCATGGGGTACATTCTGGAAAGCGGCTTCGACATGCCGCCCTTGATGCTGACACCGGACGAGATCGAGGCTGCCGTGCTCGGCGCGCAATGGGTGATGGGCCATGCCGATCCGGCGCTGGCGACGGCGGCCAAGGACCTGATCGCCAAGATCGCCGACACCGTGCCGGAGAAGCTGCGCCCCTTCGTGCTGGAGCCGGCGAGCCGCGCCCGGCCGCATTTCCGCGGCGCGATGGACGCGCTCGATATGGTGCAGATGCGCGCGCATATTCACGCCGGCAAGAAAGTGCGGCTCTGCTACCGCGACGAATCCGGCCGCGACAGCGAGCGCATCATCTGGCCGATCGCCGTCGGCTATCTCGAAGCCGTGCGCCTGCTCGCAGCCTGGTGCGAACTGCGCAGCGATTTCCGCAGTTTTCGCACCGACCGCGCTGTGACCGCCGAATATCTGGATGAAAAATATCCCGAACGCCGCGAAGTGCTGCGCAGCCGCTGGCGCAAGACGCTGGCCTGGGAACCGCCGACCGACGCCTGAGCATCTGGCGAGACATGCCCGATCGCGCTAAACCGCGCGGCATGACGACCACCGCTCCCATTGCTGACGAAAGCCCGTGCCAGTCCTGCGGCGCCTGCTGCTCCTATTCGAGCAACTGGCCGCGCTTCACCATCGAGGATGATGCGGAGCTCGACCTGATCCCGGAAAAGTTCGTGAACGAGCGTCAGTCCGGCATGCGTTGCGAAGGCGATCGCTGCAGCGCGCTGAACGGCAAGGTGGGGGAATTCGTCGCCTGCGGGATCTATGAGGTCCGGCCGGATGTCTGCCGGACCTGCATGCCCGGCGATCCCGAATGCGCCATGGCACGGCGCCGCCACGGACTGCCGGTATTGGCAGCCCCGGATTGGTAGTTTACGCGATCACGCGATCGCGCTCGGACTCAACCTCGTCGTCGAGGTCTTCATCCAGCGGTGCAATCGTCGACAGCGGCTTGGTCGACAGCGTGATCGCCTTGCGGCTGCTATAGGCCGACACCGAGACGCTGCGCACGGCAGGCGCTTCATTGGCCAGCGCATAGAGCGTGGATCCGACGCGGCCGCCATGCTCGATCAGCTCGCGCTCGCTGCAGCTCGATGCGATGGAGATCGCAAGCGCATGCATATGATTGCGGCGGTAGCAGAACAGCGCCAGCATCGCGCGCACTTCCGAGGGCACGCTGGCAACAAGATGGGGCAGGCCATTTTCATTCGCGCGATACATCGCACCGAGCAGGTCATCGCTGACGGGGCAACGGTCGTTCTCAAAAGCTTGACGGCTGGACCACATGTTCGCTCTCCTTGATAGGGAGGATGCGGTTCAATTTGCTAACGTGCGGTTAACCAATAGCCTTAACGGGCATGTGCGACTCTTGCGCAACAGTGGTAAATATGGCAGCCGCCGCCACAAGCCTGACGCAAGGCTGCCGCAGGACTTTCCGCGATTCAGCTGTTCGCAGCGATGTAGATGGCGAGGAAAAAGCCGGTCAGGTGATGCAAAGCCTGGTCGATTCCGATCAGCCACCAGAACCAGCGCGTATCCGGCGTGACGCCGCAATGCGCGACTGTCCACCCCTTGCAGCGATCGATGGTGATGTGGATCGCAAAATCCACCAGGCCGAGATACCAGAGTTTCGGCTGGACCGCCGCGATGATGGCCGTCGCAAGCACACCGTGGATCGTGCAGTGAATCAGCAGCGGCAGGGCCCAGCCGGTCTTCTGGTCCTTGCCCATCGCCATCCAGGCATTCTGGAGTATGAAATCGGCGATGACGTGCTTCACGGTCAACGCGAGCATCCAGCCGACAAGCCCGCCCAACACGATCGACGACGACATTGCAGGAAACACGCTGGCGCCCTTCTCACGATCACGGCGCAGCAGCCAGAGCCGCCCGTCGCTCGCCTTCTTTATGACACTCCGGCGCCGGGAATGCACGCCGGGGAACCCGGAAACTCACCGCTTCGTGTTTGGGCCTTTTGCCACGGCCCCCGAATGATCACCGTCAATGCGCGAGCCGTAATTCGGCGATGGCCTTGCTCAACTGCTCGCCCTTCGGATCGCGCGGGACCGCACGGGCACGCTCGATCGCGCCGCTCAGGTCGGTCATGGCCAGCGTTCCGTCGAAACATGGCTTGGCGAGACCGTCGATAATCTGATGCCAGGCTGCCATGCCATGGCGATAGCCGGTGCCATAACCTTCGATCATCGTGGCAGACTGCACCACCGCATCGACCGCGTCGGGCCGCCTGGTCAACGCACGATCGATCATGTGCAGCCAGCGCTCGACCCAGACCCGCTCGATCTCGTAGCGCGTGGACAGACGCCGCCAGTGCCGCAGCCAGGCTTCGAATTCCAGGCGCTTGATGCCGACAATGCTCGCCTTGCTGAAACGGATCTGCACGGTGCGATGCGCGCAATAGACGCGCTCCAGCAGCCGCATCGCGGGCTTGCCGACGATGTCCGGGAGCGACGATACGAGTTCGTCGAGCCGGAAGCGACGCTTGTCGACGGCCGGCTTGCGACCGGGCGTGACCGGTTCCTGCAGCTTCAGTTGCGCGATGCGGATCGGATCGTGATAGCTCATTCGCTCGGCGAGCAACTGCGCGATCTCGCAGAACAAGGCATCATCGACGCCGCGCTTGCCAACGAAACGGCGCAGCCGGTCGGAATAGAGCTGCGCATAGGCCGGACTTTGATAGTCGATCAGCAGAGCCACATTGCGCACCGCGATCGGCCGTACCGCAGCCGGCAGGCCTGCGGGATATGCCACTTCCGCAACATCGTTGATCCCCGCGATTTCGCCGAGGGTCGAGCGGATGACATTGGTAAAGCTGGCCACGACGGTCCCCGACTATTACGCAGTCTGCGCCGCAGGCACCGTGGTCGTGACCGGCGCATCGCGCTGCGACAGTCGCGCTTCCAGGGTCCCGATATTCTCGAACAGGCGCGCGCTCGCAAGGCGCAGGAAGAAAAATCCGAACTCCGGATTCTGCACATAAAGCTCCTCGACCTGCGCGTAGGTCACGCTCAGCACAAGGCCGTCCTCGATACATTCCAGCGTCTGCGTCCGTTCGCCGAGCGGCGACAGCATGCCGAGTTCGCCGACAATGGCGCCGACCGGCAATTCAATGCCGGACTCGACGAGCCGATAGCGGCCGGACACGACGTAGAACATCCGGTCGGCCTTCTCGTCCTTGTAGAACAGGATCTCGCCGGCCTTGCACTTCTGCTTGGTCATGAACGGCTTCAACCATTCCATCGATAGGTCCGAATTCACCGACTTCTTCACGTCGCGCACCAACTGCAGCATCTGGCGCAGGCGATAGATGTTCACCGGCAGCAGCACCGCATGCAGCACCAGGGTCGGGTAGTTATGCGTCGGGATTGAGATCGCGATCAGCAGCAGATTGGCAATGATGCCGAACACCCGCAGCGGGATCATCGTCCGCATGGTGGCCGTGGCCACCACGAAGATCGTGGCGGCGGCACTGCCGAAATGATGGAGATAGGACATATCCATGGGCGTGAACCGGTTTTCGAGAATGCGAGCGCTATGTCGCCCGTCCGTGTGACGACGGATGACCGTGAGCGCGAGCCGCAATAGAACCTATGCGGTCATCATACCCCGCCCTGCAACTTCTGAAAATGTGCAGATCGGGCATGGCGATTGACGCGCCCGGGACGCACGTGCACCGTCGCCCCGCTGCAAAGGAGAACAACATGTCGGAAACGACAGACACCGCCGAGAATTCGCCCCCGATCCTGACCATCGACGGCCCCCGCGCCACCATCCGCCTGAACCGGCCGGCCAAGCTCAACCGGCTCTCGCAGGCCGATCTGGACATGCTGATGGCGCATTTCGACCAGGTGGAAGCCGCCCCTGCCATCCGGGTGCTGGTGCTGACCGGCACCGGCCGCGCCTTCAGCGCCGGCTTCGACCTGACGGCCATTGCCGCCCGGGCAGCGAGCACGCCATCGGACAGCTCATCCGGCTCGGCTTTCGAGGCTGTTGCCAACCGGCTGGAGGATCTCGGCGTGCCGACCATCTGCCGGCTGAATGGCGGCGTGTATGGCGGCTCGACGGATCTGGCCCTTGCCTGCGATTTCCGCATCGGACTGGAAACCGCCGAGATGTTCATGCCGGCGGCGCGGCTCGGGCTGCATTATTACAAGGGCGGCATCAAACGCTATGTGAGCCGGCTGGGCGCCGACAACGCCAAGCGGCTGTTCCTGACGGCGGAGAAGATCGACGCGCAGGAGATGCTGCGGATCGGCTATCTGACATCGATCGCAACGACGCGGGCACTGGATGGCGAAGTCGACCGGCTGGCGACAATGCTGGCCGGCAACGCACCGCAGGCGATGCGCGGGATGAAGCAGGCGATCAACGAATTCGCGCGCGGCGAGCTGGATGAGGCGGCGGCGGATCAGCGGGCCCGCGACAGCATGCGCGGGGACGAGATCAAGGAAGGGACAAAGGCGTTTGCGGAGAAGCGGGCGCCGAGGTTTTAGTTGAGAAGGCGGCGCAGCGACGCTCGGTTACCTCTCCCCGGTGGGGAGAGGTGAAGAGGGAGCGTTGCTGCGATGATGTCACTCCACGAATGTCGCGACATCCCCGAGCTGCGCGCGGCTCGTCCGATAGCTGTTCACCTTGTGCCCATCATCCGCATAGCCGAACGAGATGCCGCACACCACGCGGCGGTCATCCGCCATGCCAAAATGCTTGCGCACCACGGCTGAATGAAATGCCAGCGCCGCCTGCGGCACGGTGGCGACACCGAGTGCCTGGGCGGCCAGCATGAAGTTGTTCACATAGCCGCCGCAATCAACCGCACCATAAACGCCGAGCGCCTCATCCGACGAGATGATCGCCACATGCGGGGCGCCGAAAAAATTGAAATTCTGCAGCGCCTGCTCCGCATAGGCGGCCTTGTCGCCGCGTGCGATACCAAGCGTATTGTAGAGCTGGAAGCCGCTCTCGCGGCGGCGATCGAGATAGACACCGCGATATTCGCGCGGGAACTCGAAATCGCCGGTGCTCGGCGTGCCGGATGCGGCGACGGGATAGAGGGCATCGCGAAACTTCCTCGTCGCCTCACCCGACGTGATCGTCACCTGCCAGGGCTGGCTGTTGCACCATGATGCCGTGCGCTGCGCGGCGGCGAGAATGCGATCGATGATCTCACGCGGCACGGCGTCAGGCTTGTAGGCGCGGCAGGAGTAGCGGTCGGCGAGGAGGGTTTCGAGAGTGGAGATGGCGTCGGTCATGTTGTCTTTCTTCGTAGCCCGGGTGGAGCGTAGCGTAACCCGGGGTCCGGCGCTTCAGCTATCTCGACATCCCCGGATTGCGCTGCGCTCCATCCGGGCTACGGGACGGACTTAGCGCCCCTTGGTCGGCACCTTGTTGAACGGCACATCCTTGTCGACACGAATGTCGCCGGGAAGGCCCAGCACACGTTCCGCGATGATGTTCCGCAAAATCTCGTCGGTGCCGCCGGCGATGCGCATGGAGGGCGAGGACAGGATCGTCGCCTGGAATTCGCCGTGGGCTTCCGCATCCTCGCCCACCAGCGCGCCGGAAGCACCCTGCAGATCCGCAGCAAACATAGCGATGTCCTGCATCATCATGCCGGACACCAGCTTGCCGATGGAATTCTCCGGTCCCGGACGCTCGCCTTTCGACAGTGCCGAGATCGAACGATAGCTCGTGTAAGTGAGGCCGGAATTCTTTACGGCCCAACCTGCAAGCTTGGAGCGCACATTGGGATCGTTGATGGCGGGTCCGTCCTCCAGCATCAGCTTGCTGCAATAGTCGAACAGCTCGGGAAAGCCGGTGTGAACGCGCGCGCCGATCGACATGCGCTCGTTCATCAGCGTGGTCAGCGACACGTTCCAGCCATCGCCGACCGCACCGAGACGCTGCGCGTCAGGAATGCGCACATTGGTGAAGAACACCTCGTTGAATTCCTGCATGCCATTGGCCTGCTTGATCGGCTTGACCTCGACACCGGGGCTCTTCATGTCGAGGAAGAACATGGTGAGGCCCTTGTGCTTGGGCACATTGGGATCGGTGCGGGTGATCAGGATGCCGTAGTCAGAGTAATGCGCGCCCGACGTCCAGATCTTCTGGCCGTTGATGATCCAGTCATCGCCGTCCTTCTCCGCGCGGGTGCGGAGACCGGCGACGTCAGAGCCCCCGGCGGGCTCGGAGAACAACTGGCACCAGACCTTCTCGCCCGAGGCCAGCGGCGGCAGATATTCGCGCTTCTGGTCTTCCGTCGCATAGGCCATCACGGTCGGACCGCACATGCCCTGGCCGATGGCGAAGGGACGCGAGAGCTTGTCATAGACGCCCTCCTCCTGCTGCCAGATCACGCGCTCGATGGGCGTCGATCCGCGGCCGCCATAGTCCTTCGGCCAATGCAGGCAGGCCCAGCCGGCATCGGCCTTCTTCTTCTGCCAGGCCTTGGAGGCACCGAGCATGGAGTCGCGCTTGGCGTTCGGATCGGACAGGGCTGCATGCAGCTCCTTCGGCGCATTGGCATCGATCCATTTACGCGCGATAGCGCGGAATTCGGCTTCCTGCGGCGTATCATCGAAATTCATGATGGTCGTCCTCTACGAAAAGAAAACTGCGACCGGAGCGGCATGCCGCACCGGCCGCCAGTCATCGTCCCTTGGTCGGGATCTTGTTGAATGGCACGTCCTTGTCGACGCGAATGTCGCCGGGCAGGCCCAGCACGCGCTCCGCGATGATGTTGCGCAGGATCTCATCGGTGCCGCCCTCGACGCGTGTTGCGGGCGAGCGCAGCAGCATCGCCTGGAATTTGCCGGCGACTTCCGCATCCTCCGGGCTGTTCAACACCCCGGCCGCGCCCTGCAGGTCGAGCGCATAGGTCGCGACCTCCTGGGTCATGGCGCCGGCGACGAGCTTGCCGATGGAATTCTCCGGACCCGGCCGCTCGCCCTTCGACAGTGCCGAGATCGAACGGAAGCTCGTATAGCGCAGGCCCGAGGCACGTACGGCCCAATTGGCGAGTTTTGAGCGCACGGCGGGATTGTCGATGGCCGGACCATCGTCGAGCGTCAGGTTGCTGACGAAGTCGAACAATTCCGGGAAACCGGTGGCGACGCCCGCGCCGATCGCCATGCGCTCGTTCATCAGCGTGGTCAGCGACACGTTCCAGCCGTCACCGACCGCGCCGAGGCGCTGGTGATCGGGAATGCGGACATCGGTGAAATAGACTTCGTTGAACTCGGCCTGGCCATTGGCCTGCTTGATCGGCTTCACCTCGACGCCCGGGCTCTTCATGTCCAGGAAGAACATGGTGAGGCCCTTGTGCTTGGGCACGGTGGGATCGGTGCGCGTGATCAGGATGCCGTAGTCGGAATGATGTGCGCCGGAGGTCCAGATCTTCTGACCGTTGATGACCCAGTCGTTGCCATCTTTCTCCGCGCGGGTGCGGAGGCCGGCGACGTCGGAGCCACCTGCCGGTTCGGAGAATAGCTGGCACCAGACGTTTTCGCCGGAGGCCAGCGGCGGCAGGTAGCGGAGCTTATGCTCCTCCTGCGCGAAGGCCATCATGGTCGGGCCGCACATGCCCTGGCCGATGATGAAGAGCGCGCCGAGCTTGCCGAATACGCCCTCTTCCTGCTGCCAGATCACGCGCTCGATCGGCGAAGCACCGCGGCCGCCATATTCCTTCGGCCAATGCGGCACGGCCCAGCCGGCATCGGCCTTCTTCTTCTGCCAGGCCTTTGCGACCTCGAGGATGTTCGCATGTTTGAGCTGGATGCGGCCGAGCGCGGCCTTTTTCAGCTCGTCCTCATATTCGCGCGGCGCATTGGCCGCGATCCATTCGCGCGCCTTGGCGCGAAATTCGGCTTCCTGCGGGGTGTCATCGAAATTCATCGGATGATCCTCAGGCCGCGTTCTTCTGGCGCATGCGCTCGATCAGCTGGTCTTCCCAATAGCTCAGCGAACCCAGGCCGACCGCCAGCGCATTGGAGCGGCGGTAGTAGAGATGGCAGTCGAATTCCCAGGTGAAACCCATGCCGCCATGGACCTGGATATTGTTCTTGGAGCAATGCTGGAACGCCTGCGTGGCGCTGATGCGCGCGGCTGCGGCCGCTTCCGGCAACTCAGCGGCATTGGTCGAGAGCGCCCAGGCGCCGTAATAACAATTCGAGCGCGCCAGCGTCGCCGAAACATACATGTCGGCAAGCATGTGCTTCACCGCCTGGAAGGAGCCGATCTGGCGGCCGAAGGCGATGCGGTCGAGCGCGTAGTCGCGGCCCATTTCCAGCGCACGGTCGGAGCCGCCGACCTGCTCGAAGCCGACCAGTACGGCAGCGCGATCCAGCACTTGGGAGAGGATGCTCCAGCCTTCATTGGCGGCGCCGAGCGGCTCAGCCTTGACGTTCGTGAACGAAATCTCGGCCTGGTTGCGTGACGGGTCGATGGAGGTCAGCGCCTTCGCCTCGACGCCCTCGCTGGTGAGATCGACGAGGAACAGCGCGATGTCGCTATCGCGGCCCGTCGATGCGGTGCGCGCGGCGACGATGGCGAAATCGGCGATGGCGCCGTCCGCCACGGGTTTCTTGGTGCCGTTCAGCACGCCGTTCGATGCGGCGAGTTTGATCGCCTTCGGCGACGGATTGCCAGCGCCTTCAAACAAAGCGAGCGTGCCGACCGCATGGCCCTGGGCGATGGCCGGCAGCCACTTCTGCTTCTGCGCATCGGAGCCCGCGAGCAGCAGCGCTTCGGCGGCGAGGTAGACGGTGGAGGAGAACGGCACCGGCGCCAGCGCGCGGCCCATTTCCTCGGCGATCACGCAGAGTTCGAGATGACCGGCGCCGGAGCCACCGTAGGTCTCGGGAATGGCGACGCCGAGGAAGCCCATATCGGCGAGGCCCTTCCAGAGCTCGCGATCATAGGGCTCCTTGCCATCGATGACAGCGCGCACGGCCTTCGGCGGGCACTTCTCGGTGAGGAAGCGGCGAGCCTCGTCGCGGAGCTGCTTCTGGTCGTCGGAGAAATCGAAGTTCATGGCGGTACACTCTGCTCTGATCGATGAAAGTCTATTTGAGGATGATGACGTCTTCGCCGGGATGATCGGCATAGAGCTGCGCCACCTGCGCTGCGCGACGCTCGAGGCCGGCGCGCTGGTTGATGTAGCCCTTGTCGGTGAGTTCATTGCCGTCGATGGAAGGCGGCTCGACCAGGAACATCGCCCGCGCGATGCGGCGGCTGCTGGCGCCGACGGACGCGGCGTTATGCGCGCGCAGGCCATCCTTGAAACAGGCGAGCACTTTCGGATGTTTCACCACATCGGCAAAGCTCGCTTCAGGCTCATTGATCAGCAGGCGACAGGCCGGAAGATTCGGCCAAGCGAGCACGCCGATGAATTCCCTGTCCTGTCCGGTGATCAGCGCATCCTGCACCACCGGCGTCGCCGCCGCGATAATATCGGTGCGCAACGAGCCGACATGGACGAAGGTGCCTGTCGTGAGCTTGAAATCCTCAACCACGCGGCCGGAAAAGATCAGGCCCTTCACCGGATCATTGTCGTCGACGAACACGCCGGCATCGCCGATCTTGTAGAAGCCTTCCTCATCGAAGGCGGCCTTGGTGAGATCGGGCTGATTATAGTAGCCGGGCATCACATTGATGCCGCGCAGGCGCAGCTCATATTTCGCGTCCACCGGCACCATCTTCAATTCGACACCGGGGAACGGCAGGCCGATCAAGCCGACACGCTCGGTGTCCCAATAAGTGCCGGTCGAGGTCGGCGAGGTCTCGGTGCAACCCCAGCCCGTATAGAACACGATGCGCTCGCCGCAGGCCCGCACCGCCAGCGCCTGCATGCGGTCGAACAGATCATCGGGCAGCCGCGCGCCGCCATAGCCCATCAGGCCCAAGTTCTTGAAGAAGGAGCGCGCGAGCTCGTCGTCCTTCTCCATCGCGCCGGCGATGGCGGCATAGCCGGCGGGGACATTGGCATAATAGGTCGGCGAGATTTCGCGCAGGTTGCGCAGCGTCTCGTCGATCATGCCGGGCATCGGCCGACCGTCGTCGATATAGAGCGTTCCGCCATCCACCAGCAGCGGATTGAACAGCGCATTGCCGCCCATGGTGTGGTTCCACGGCATCCAGTCGAGATAAACCGGCGGCGCAGCGCTGCGATCGCGCGGGCGCGTCTGCATCATCTGCGCGGCATTGGCACACATCATCTGCTGGGTGTTGATGACCGCTTTCGGCATCCCGGTGGAGCCGGACGTGAACAGCAGCTTGCCGACAGTTTCCGGCGTGATCTGCGCGATCGAATGGGCCACGTCATCGGTGACTTTCGTGGCCGCCATGTCGGCGAAAGACACGCTCGCAACGCCTTCCGGCGGGCGCGATACGTGGATCACCTTGATGCCGGTGAGATCGAGCGCGTCGAGCGCCTTCTGGAAGGTCGGGCCGTCCTGCACCATGATGGCGGCCGGCTTCACCAGATCGAACAGATATTTGAGCTTGAGGTGATCCTGGCTCATCAGCGAATAGGCTGGCGACACCGGCGCCGCAGGCAATCGCGCCTGCATCGCCGCCATGGTCATCAGCGCGTGTTCGATGGAGTTGCCGGACAGGATCGCCACCGGCCCTTCCGCTGGCAGCTTCATGTCGAGCAGCGCCTGCGTGAGGCCATCGACGGTGCGCTTGGCCTCGGCATAGGAGACCCGGCGCCACTGCCGGTCATCGCCGGCGCGCTGCGCCAGCCAGGTGAGGTCGGGTCGCTCCTTCGCCCATTTCGCAAGCGGCGCGGCAAGATGCGGCTCATGGGCCATCAGCGGCACGCGCGACTTCATGACGATGACGCCATCGGGACGGCGCTCGACGGCGATGTCGCGCTCCATCCAGTGCACCTTGCGGAAGGCGGGTTTGGTCTGTGCCGCTGCCTGCACGTTCATTGCGTTCCTCCCAGAACGGCTTTGCCGACCACAGCCTCCTTGTTCGGACCTCGTGTCGGCGTCATTGTTGGCCTCAGCGCGTGACGTAGACCGGCTTGCGTTTCTCGATGAAGGCGCGGATACCTTCCTCGAAGTCCTCCGACCGGCTGCACAGCACCTGATTGCGGTCTTCCATGGCGATGACGCTCTCGATCGAGCCGGCATCCACCGCCATGTTGATGCATTCCTTCGACAGCCGCAGGCCGACCGGCGATGCGGAGATCATCGCATCGACATAGGGGGCGGCAGCCTTGTCGAGTTCGCCGTCCTCGACGACTTCGGAGACGAGACCCACGGCCAGCGCACGATCGGCATGGATGAAGCGGCCGGTGAGGATGAGTTCGGACGCGACGGACACACCGACAAGGCGCGGCAGGAAATAGCTGGTGCCGATGTCGCAGCCGCCGAGGCCGAGCTTGATGAAGGCGCAGTTCATGCGGGCAGACTTGGTCGCGATCCGAATGTCGGCAGCGAGCGCCAGCGCAAAACCGCCGCCAGCTGCAGCCCCCTGCACCAGCGCGATGATCGGCTGCGGGCAACGGCGCATCAGCATCACGATGTCCGCAATGCGGCGCTGGGAATCCAGCGACTCGGTGACGGTGCGCGGCGCATTCTGGCCGCGCGAGGCCATGGCATGTTTGAGATCGAGCCCCGCGCAGAAATTAGCGCCGGCGCCGCGGAGGACAACGACGCGTGTCTTGCGATTGCGCTGCAGGTTCTGGAAGTAGTCGTTGAGGGCGTCGATCAGTGAGGGATCGAGCGCATTCAGGCTCTCCGGGCGATTGAGCGTCACCCAGTCCACGCCGTCGTCATGGTCGATCAGCAGCGGTGCGGCCACGTGCGTTACTCCTACCCGTATTGTTGCGCATTCGAGGCGCTTATTTCTGCGCCCTCTCCCCTTGTGGGAGAGGGCTGCACTGGCAGTAGAAAGAAACTCGATTGGGTGAGGGGTAGCCACGAACTTGGGAGTTTGTGGCTACCCCTCACCCGTCCGCGCTTCGCGCGGCCACCCTCTCCCACCCTGCACAGCTTCGCTGTGCTTGGGGGAGAGGGGAAGAGGAGCGCGCCTTTAGCGCGGAGCCATGCGGATGGCGCCGTCGAGACGGATCGTCTCGCCGTTCAGCATCGGGTTCTCGACGATGTGAACCGCCAGATTGCCGTATTCCGACGCATCACCCAGACGGGCCGGATGCGGCACCTGGGCGCCGAGGCTGGCGCGGGCTTCTTCATTGAGACCCATCAGCAGCGGCGTCAGGAACAGGCCCGGCGCGATGGTGTTGACGCGGATCTTTTGCGAGGCGAGATCGCGTGCCGCCGGCAGCGTGAGACCGACGACGCCGCCCTTCGAGGCGGAGTAAGCGATCTGGCCGATCTGGCCTTCATAGGCCGCGACCGATGCGGTGTTGATGATGACGCCGCGCTCTTCGCCGATGGCTTCGGCGGTGGCGAGCTGCTCAGCGAACAGACGCAGGCAGTTGAAGGTGCCGATCAGGTTCACCATGATCACATTGGTGAACTTCTCGAGCGGATAGACGCCCTGCTTGCCGACGATGCGCTGCGAACCGCCGATGCCGGCGCAATTCATCAGCACGCGCGCGGTGCCATGCGCGGCCGAGGCCTTGGCCAGCGCGGCCTTCACATCGGCTTCGCTGGTGACGTCGCCGACGCAGGCAACGCCCTTGATCTCGGCGGCGACCTTCTCGGCATTGTCAGCGGCGCGATCGAACACAGCAACCTTGGCGCCCTTGGCGGCCATCGCGCGTGCGGTCGCGGCACCGAGGCCCGAACCACCACCGGTGATGAATACGGCTACGTCTTTGAGCTGCATGGGAAGAGCCTTTCCTTGGGCGTTTCTGGTATTTTCTTGAATCGTTTAAGTCGCGAAGAGAAAAAGAAGAAATGGTCCTTGGGCGTTTCTTATTGGTCTTGAACTGCGAGCTTGATGGAATCTGTTTCGATTGTTCTTGTTCTTCTTGTTATTGTTTTTGTTAGGTTCCTTGGGCGTTTCCTCAAGTTTTTTGTTTTGCAGTCTGTCCTTGGGCCGTTTCTTCTTGAGCTTGGTGGTCAGCGGGTTTTGGCGCCCGCCTTCTTGTTTGTGAGCATGCCGTCGAGCAGCAGCATTTCGAGATGCGCCACATAGGCGCGGCACACATCATCCGTCACCGGACCGACACCAATGGCGCGCGACATGGCATGACGGCTGAAGAAGAGATTGTCGCAGGCGCCGATCAGGCTGGTGTAGAACAGCACGGGATCGACGACGCGGAATTCGCCGGTCTTGTGGCCTTCGGCCAGCAGGCGGCGATGAAAGTTCAGCAGCGGCCCGACGAAGAATTTCGAGACTTCATCCGCCGACTTGTCGCTGCTTTCATGCAGCAAGTAATGGATCAACCGGTTCATATAGGGGAACTGGTTGTAGGCCTTGATGATCCCGGCGATGTGCAGCCGAAGCTTCGCGGTGGCCGAGATCGGCTGCTCCAGCAGATATTCCAGATTGGTCATCTCATTGGCGGCGTCGCGTTCGAGCAGCGCCAGCAGGAGACCGTCCTTGTTGCCGAAATGATATTTCACCAATGCAGCGTTGACGCCCGATTGCTGGGCAATCTCGCTCAACGACACCTCGATGGAGTTGCTGGAGATCATCAGCTCGCTCGCCGCGAGCAACAGCTTGTCCGCGGTCGGATTCTTGCCGACCGGATGACGCACTGACGCTTGGGATGGGCTGGGAGTCGCTGCCATGGGAGCCGCAGATAATACGAACATTCGTCGGCACTCAAGAGTTAATTGACCGATTGACTAAAATGAATGCGCCCCTTTTAATCCGCCCAGTTTGACGCCCCATCACAACAACAAAATTCCAGGGAGAACGCTCATGGCCGAGGCCTATATCGTCGCCGCCGCACGCACTGCAGGTGGCCGCAAGGGTGGCCGGCTGGCCGGATGGCATCCGGCGGATCTCGCCGCCTCCGTGCTGAATGCGCTGGTGGATCGCGCCGGCGTCGATCCGGCGCTGGTGGATGACGTGATCATGGGTTGCGTCGGCCAGGGCGGCGAACAGGCTGTCAATGTGGCGCGCAATGCCGTGCTGGCATCAAAGCTGCCGGAAAGCGTACCGGGCACCTCCATCGACCGGCAGTGCGGCTCGTCGCAGCAGGCGCTGCATTTTGCGGCGCAGGCCGTGATGTCGGGCGCCATGGATATCGTGATCGCTTCGGGCGTCGAAAGCATGACGCGGGTGCCGATGGGCTCGCCCAGCATCCTCGCCGCCAAGGCCGGCATGGGCACCTACAAGAGCCCGCAGATGGAACAGCGCTATCCGAATATCCAGTTCAGCCAGTTCACCGGCGCTGAAATGGTGGCGCAGAAATACGACCTGTCGAAGGATCACCTCGACAGCTATTCTTATCACAGCCACCGACGCGCGATCGCCGCGACCGAAGCCGGCCGGTTCAAGGACGAGATCGTCCCGCTGCAGATCACCCGCGCCGATGGCTCCACCGACACCCACCACATCGACGAAGGCATCCGCTTCGACGCCACGCTGGACGGCATCAAGGGCGTCAAGCTGATCAACGAGAATGGCGGCCGGCTGTCGGCAGCGTCGGCGAGCCAGATCTGCGACGGTGCTTCGGGCGTGCTGGTGGTGAACGAGAAGGGTCTGAAGCAGCTCGGCGTCAAGCCGATGGCGCGCATCCACCATATGAGCGTGATGGGCGGCGATCCCGTCATCATGCTGGAAGCCCCGCTGCCGGCCACCAAGCGCGCGCTGGAAAAGGCGGGGATGACAATCGACGATATCGATCTGTTCGAGGTCAACGAGGCGTTCGCCTCGATCCCGACCGCGTGGCTGAAGGCGACGGGCGCCGATCCGTCGCGGCTGAACGTCAATGGCGGCGCCATCGCTCTCGGCCATCCGCTCGGCGGCTCCGGCACCAAGCTGATGACCACGCTGGTGCATGCGCTGAAGCAGCAGAACAAGCGCTACGGCCTGCAGACCATGTGCGAAGGCGGCGGCATGGCCAATGTGACGATCGTGGAGCGGCTGTAACTTCAGCGTCGTCCCGGCGAACGCCGGGACCCATAGACGCCGAGTGAGTGGCCGAGACTCCAGCAACGCCACAGCTTCACCTGACAAGACAGAGGTTATGGGTCCCGGCGTTCGCCGGGACGACGACTGAGAGAACATCACGAGCGGGCCAACCCGCCGATCCTTCCAAGAGGAAACACCCATGACGCATCCGTCGATCCACGCCCAAACCCACCCCGACAAGATCGCCTACCGCATGGCCGGCTCGGGCCAGGCCCTCACCTATCGCGAGCTTGATGAGCGCTCCAATCGCGGTGCGCATCTCTTCCGCTCGCTGGGCCTCAAGGCCGGCGATCACATCGCGCTGCTGATGGAGAACCGGCTCGAATTCATGGAGATCTGCTGGGCCGCGCAGCGCTCGGGGCTCTATTACACCGCGATCAGCCGCTATCTCACCGCCGACGAGATCGCCTACATCGTGCAGGATTGCGGCGCCCGCGTCGTCATCACATCCGAGCAATGCGCCGATGTGATCGCCCCCCTGATCACCAATGCGGCCGAGCCCATCTTCTACATCGTCGACGGCTCGCGCGGCGGCTTTCGCGACTGGAACACGGCGCTCGACAGCCAGCCGATCACGCCGATCACCGACGAGATTGCCGGCTATGACATGCTGTATTCCTCCGGCACCACCGGCCGGCCGAAAGGCATCAAGCGCGCCTCGGAAAATTCGCCGATCGACGTGCCGAATCCGTTCCTGAAGCTGTTGTGCTCCACCATGTGCGGTATGACCGAGGACAGCATCTATCTGTCGCCGGCGCCGCTCTATCATGCAGCACCTTTGCGCTTCAACATGATGGCGATCACGCTCGGCGGCACCTCGGTGATCATGGAGAAATTCGACGCCGAAAAGTTTCTCGAGCTGGTCGAGAAGCACAAGATCACCCAGTCGCAGCTGGTGCCGACCATGTTCGTGCGCATGCTGAAACTGCCGGACGAGATCCGCCAGCGCTACGACGTCTCGTCGCTGAAGGGCGCGATCCATGCGGCGGCGCCCTGCCCGGTCGATGTGAAGGCAAAAATGATCGACTGGTGGGGGCCGATCCTGATCGAATATTATGCAGGCAGCGAAGGCAACGGCGTCACCGTCTCCAATTCGCAGCAATGGCTGAGCCACCGCGGCACCGTCGGCAAGGCCGTGGTCGGCAGCGTGAAGATCCTCGACGAGGAGGATCAGGAGCGGCCGAACGGCGAGATCGGCACCGTCTATTTCGCGGACACGCCGGTGTTCAGCTATCACAACGATCCCGAGAAGACGAAGCGCGCCTATAATGCGCGCGGCTGGTCGACGCTCGGCGATGTCGGCTATGTCGACGAGGAAGGTTTCCTCTATCTCACCGACCGCAAGTCCTACATGATCATTTCCGGCGGCGTGAATATCTATCCGCAAGAGACGGAGGATGTGCTCATCACCCATCCGGAGGTCGCCGATGTCGCCGTGTTCGGCGTGCCCAATGACGAAATGGGCGAAGAGGTGAAGGCCGTGGTGCAGCCGCACAGCATGAACCGCGCCGGCAAGGCACTGGAAGCCGAGCTGATCGCGTTCTGCCGCAAGCATCTGTCGCCGATCAAATGCCCGAAGAGCGTGGATTTCGAGGCAGAACTGCCGCGTACGCCGACCGGCAAGCTGGTGAAGCGGCATCTGCGGGACAAATATTGGCCAAAGAAGGAAACCGCGACCGCATAGTTTCTATACGCGATCGCGTATATTCCTGTTTTATACGCGAATGCGTATAAATAGCCAGTATACGCGATCGCGTATATTGCCATTTTATACGCGATCGCGTATATCAGTTCGTGGAGGTGCTCCATGGACCAAATCGCACGTAACGAAAAGCAGCTCGGCGCGATCTTGCGACGGCTGCGCAAACAGGCCGACCTTACGCAAACACAGCTCGGCCAGAGGCTGCATCTGCGGCAGGGCACCGTGTCCCGTCTGGAAGCCGGCGAACCCGCCATTCAACTGAGTACGCTGATGGCGGCCCTTGCCGCGCTCAATCTGGAACTGGTCGTGAGGCCGCGCACCACCAGCGATCCCGCCGACATCGAAAGCATTTTCTAATGGCGCGCCCGCCGAAACACATTCCGCTCAATGTGTTCATCAACGGCCGGCGCGTCGGCCTGCTCCGGCGCGAGGCCAGCGGCGCCGTCAATTTCCGCTACGCGCCCGAATGGCTGGACTGGGAATACACCTTTCCCATCTCGCTATCCCTGCCGCTGAGCGAAGATCCATATGTCGGCACGACCGTCCTCAACGTGCTCGACAATCTGCTGCCGGACAGTGCCGAGATACGCAAGCGCGTCGCAGAGCGCGTCGGCGCCGAGGGGACCGACGCCTATAGCATGCTCACGGCACTCGGGCACGACTGCGTCGGCGCACTGCAGTTTCTCCCGGAAGGCCATGATCCGGGGCCCGCCGGCAAGGTCGATGGTCAGCCGGTCGACGACGATGAGATCGCCGACATCCTGAAGAATCTCGCCTCCGCGCCGCTCGGCCTCAGCGAAGACGACGACTTCCGCATCTCCCTCGCAGGCGCCCAGGAAAAGACGGCGCTGCTGAAGCAGGACGGCCGCTGGTACAAGCCAAGCGGCACGACAGCGACGACGCATATCCTGAAGCCGCAGATCGGGCGACTGCCAAACGGCGTCGATCTCTCGGATAGCGTGGAGAACGAATACTTCTGTCTGAAGCTCATGGCGGCACTCGGCATCGCGGCAGCCAATGTCGAGATCGCCGATTTCGGCGGCCGGCGAACGCTCATCGTCGAACGCTTCGACCGGCGCCGCGCAGGTGATCGCCTGTTGCGCTTGCCTCAGGAAGATTGCCTGCAGGCGCTCTCCATTCCATCGACGCAGAAATATCAGTCCGAAGGCGGCCCCGGACCGAAGGACATCTTCGAACTGCTGAAAGGCAGCGACACCGTCGAGGCCGATCTCCAGAATTTCCTGCGGGCGCTGATCATCTTCTGGCTGATCGGCGCGACTGATGGCCATGCGAAGAATTTCAGCATCTTCCTCAATCCCGCCGGGCGCTTCCGCATGACGCCGCTCTATGATGTCATCAGCGCGCAGCCAAGCTTCGATACCGGCCAGGTGCAGAAGAAAGCCTACAAGCTTGCCATGTCGGTCGGCAAAAGCCGCCACTATCGCGTCGAGGAGATTTTGCCGAGGCATTTCTACCAATCCGCCGCAATGGCAGGCATCAGTGCAACGCTGGTGAGATCCGTTTTCAACGACCTCGCCGCACATGCAATCGCCAAGACGGACCAAGCGATCAACGCGTTGCCGGCGGGCTTTCCGGAGCAGTTGGTGTCGTCGATATCAAAAGCGATGGCGCATCGGATCGCGATGATCGAAACCAGCCTCGTTCAGGACCGACCATGACCACCGGCCTCTTGATCTCCGCCATCCGCTCCGGCGCCGGCAAGACGACGATGACGCTTGGCCTGCTCGCCGCGCTGGCGCGGCGTGGCATCAGGCTGCGCGCGGCCAAGGCCGGGCCGGACTATATCGATCCCGCCTTCCACGCTGCGGCCACCGGCGCGCCTTGCGTCAATCTCGATAGCTGGACGATGCCTCCGGCCTTGCTGCAGGCGCTGATGGCGGGCGCGACGGCGGATGCCGAACTCGTTGCCGTGGAGGGCGTCATGGGCCTGTTCGACGGTGTGCCGGCCGACCCCTTGCGCAACGGCTCCAGCGCCAGCATCGCCACGCAGTTTCGCCTGCCGGTGATCCTCGTCCTTGACGTCACCGCCCAATCGCAATCGGCCGCCGCCGTCGTGCGTGGATTTGCGACGCATGCACCAGATGTGCGCATCGCCGGCGTGGTGCTCAACCGCGTCGGCAGTGATCGGCATCGGAAGCTCATTACCGACGCCATCGCGGCGCTGGACATTCCCGTGGTCGGCGCCGTCCCGCGCGATGCGGCTCTCGCGCTGCCGGAGCGCCATCTCGGCCTGGTGCAGGCCGGAGAACATGGCGATATTGCCAAACGTATCGCCGCGCTCGCCGACATGGCCGAGAAGCATCTCGATCTCGATGCAATTCTCGCTTTGGCTGCCCCAATCGCAACGTCGCCGGCCCGTTCCACCACGCCAGCCTTGCCGCCACCGGGCCAACGCATCGCGCTCGCTTCGGATGCGGCGTTCAGCTTCATCTATCCGCATCTCCTCGACGGCTGGCGCCATGCCGGCGCCGAGATCATTCGCTTCTCGCCGCTGGCCGATGAAGCACCGCCCGAGCATTGCGACAGCTGCTGGCTGCCGGGCGGTTATCCTGAACTGCATGCCGGCGCCCTGGCGGCTGCGACCACCTTCCGCGACGGTCTCGCGCGCTTCGCGCAGACCCGGCCCGTTCATGGCGAATGCGGTGGCTACATGGTGCTCGGCGAAGGGCTGGAAGATGCCGACGATCATCGCCATGCGATGACCGGGCTGCTGAGCCACACGACAAGCTTCCAGAAGCGGAAGCTGCACCTCGGCTATCGCGAGGCGAAACTGCTGGCGGACAGTGTGATCGGATCAGCCGGCGCGATCATTCGCGGCCATGAATTTCACTACGCCTCGCTCACCGACATCGGCCGCGACGAACCTCTGGTCGATCTCACCAATGCGGATGGGTTGTCGCTGCCCGAACGTGGCGGACGTCGTGGTCATGTCACGGGGACGTTCTTTCACGCCATCGCACGAGCATGAGCGCTTTGCCGTAGGGCGGATGAGCGAAGCGTAATCCGCCTGCCGAGTGCATAGCTGAAACTCCGCGGCGGATGACGGCGTCGCCTCATCCGCCCTACGGATCCGCTATCGTCCCCAGCGATCCTGCCAGATCTTCTCGCCCACCATGCAATTCACCCGCGGTTCGCGCGCGGCAGCCGGAATGATCTTCGCGTAAGGCAGCGCGATCCCCGCGACCTCCATCACCAGCTTGGTACGAATGGCTTCCTTGAACTTGTCGCGCTCCTTGATCGGCACCACGAAGGCGCCGGGTCCGCCGATCACGCAGTCTTCGTAGTACCAATCGAGATTCTCGATATCCATGGTGGAATAGGACAGTTCCTTCGCCATGATCGGCAGGCCGTTGATGATGATGCCCTTCTCCACCGCCGCATCGCGGGCGATGGTGACCGGACCACCATTGTTGTTCGGCCCGTCGCCGGAAATGTCGATGACGCGGCGGATGCCGTGCAGTGCGTTCTCCTCGAACAAGGGCATCGCGTAATTGATGGCGCCGGAGATCGAGGTACGTGATGCGCGGCGGATCGGCGCCTTCATGATTTCGGCGGCGACCGCATCGGCCGATTCCGGTCCGTCGATCACCCGCCAAGGGATGACGACCTTCTGGTCATTGGCCGCCGCCCATTCGAAATAGGTGACGGCGATCTTACCGTTCGGGCCGGTCTTCAATGCGGCGAGGAATTCCTTGGAGACGATCGCCTGGGCATAGCCTTCGCGCTGGATGGCCAGTTCGTCCATGTCCATCGAATAGGACACGTCCACCGCCAGCACCAGTTCGACATCGACGACGGGCTCGGGCCTGCTTTGGGCAAGCTGCGGCTTCAGGCCGGTGGCGGCCACGGTCGAGACGTCACCGCCGACGATCGCGCCGGCGACGAGTACCGCTCCAATCGAGACACACCAGCGCATTGCGGCCCTCCCGTTTGTGAATCGAATGGTGACACGCAAATGACGTGCCGCAAAGCAGGAACCTGCGACACCCATCACATTCAGGTCAGCAATGCGGGAAGACGCCGCCTGATCGACAGCGGCCTGTGGTGCCATTATATGTGGCAGCGTCACCGCGCCTTCCGCACGATCCGCCCGCGTGAGCTTCCATGCCCGACAGCACCATCAAGCCGGAGACCAAGGCAAAGCCGAAGGTCGAGCGGCCCAAATTGTACAAGGTCATTCTCGTCAACGACGACTACACGCCGCGCGAATTCGTCGTGCGGGTGCTGAAGGCGGAATTCCGCATGTCCGAGGACCAGGCCGCCAAGGTGATGATGACCGCACATCAGCGCGGCGTCTGCGTGGTGGCGGTGTTCACGCGCGATGTCGCCGAGACCAAGGCGACGCGGGCGACCGATGCCGGACGCGCAAAGGGGTATCCGCTGCTGTTCACGATCGAGCCGGAAGAATAGCGCAACTCCCGTAGCCCGGATGGAGCGCAGCGCAATCCGGGATTCAGAGCCTCAGTATTTCACCGTTCCCCGGATTTCGCTTCGCTCCATCCGGGCTACACGCTCTCATCCGCCAGCCCGTAGACGCGCTCCGCTTTTGCAAATCCGGCGATCGGAAACTCGCCGAGTTCGGTCCAGTCGTCTTTGCTTGCATCAACGAAGGCAGCCGACGCGACCACCGTGCGCGACAGCTTTCCGGCAATCTTCTCCAGCCGCGCCGCAAGATTCACGGCCGGGCCGATACAGGTGAAATCCACGCGATCACCGCCGCCGATATTGCCGTACAGCACCTTGCCGACATGCAGCGCAAGACCGAAACGGAATTGCTCCTCGGCGAGATTGGTCCCGGCCCATCGCAATTGCTCGACGGCAGCCCGGGATGCTCGCGCCGCTTCCAGCACACGGCCGCAGACGGCGGTGAGGTCATCCTCGTCCTCGGCGACGGGAAACACCGCCAGCAGACCGTCGCCCATGAACTTCAGCACCTCGCCACCCTGCTCCAGAATCGCCGGCACCTGGCAGTCGAAATAGCGGTTGAGGATGTCAACGACATGCTCGGGCTGCAGCCGGTCCGACAGTGCAGTGAAGCCGCGCAGGTCCGATAGCCAGATCACCGCCTGCATGGTCTCGGTATGGCCGCGGCGGATTTGCCCTGCCAGAATCCGCGCGCCGGCGCGGGCACCGACATAATTGTCGAGCAGGCCGGCGCCCATGTGACGCAGCAAATGGATCTCGATCATGCGGGTCAATGCCGGCATCATGCGGCGCAGGCCGTCGAGCTGTGCGTCGGTAAATCCATCGGGATCACGCGTGGTCCAGCTCGACGCCTGGGTATCGCCGCCGGACATGTGCAGCGGCAGGGCGATATAGTCGGTGCTGCCCTCGTTCCGCATATCGGCAAGAAACGGGATATTGCCGCTCTCGATGCCGCCAAGACGATGGCGCACCTCGATGCCTTCGTTGAAAACGCGGAACAGCGGACTGAGCTGGAATTCGTCGCCCTCGTCTTCGCCATGGGCCATCGACCCCAAAGTGACGCCGGCCCCGGCGCGCCAGATGAAGCCGCGCCCCATCAGGCTCGGATGCAGGGTGCTCACGAACACGCCGACGCGAAACAGCGGGATTCCTGCGGCGACCATGCGCTCGCAGGTCTCGGCCATGAACAGCTCGGTGCCGACATGCGAGCGGGCGCCGTCAGCGAGCCAGGTGATGAGATCGTCGAGCTGCGTGGTGTCCATTGCGGATGCAGCTTAGCGCGTAGCCCGGATGGAGCGAAGCGTAATCCGGGAATCAGAGCATCGGCATATCGCCGGTCCCCGGATTACGCTGCGCTCCATCCGGGCTACAGGATTAGCCGACCTGACCGCGATGGCGGATGAAGTGGTCGGCGATCACGCAGGCGACCATGGCTTCGGCGACCGGAACGGCGCGGATGCCGACGCAGGGATCGTGACGGCCTTTTGTCAGGATATCCGTATCGGTGCCGCTGCGATCCACGGTCTTGCGCGGCGAGAGGATCGACGAGGTCGGCTTCACGGCAAAACGCGCGACGACCTGCTGGCCGGTGGAAATGCCGCCCAGAACGCCGCCGGCATGGTTGGACATGAAGGTCGGGCCGTTATTGCCCATCCGCATCTCGTCGGCATTTTCCTCGCCGGTGAGCGCGGCGGCATCGAAACCGTCGCCGATCTCGACGCCCTTCACGGCATTGATACTCATCAGCGCCGCGGCGATGTCCGAGTCGAGCTTGCCATAGATCGGCGCGCCCAGGCCGGCCGGCACGCCATCGGCCACCACTTCGATGACGGCGCCGATGGAGGAGCCTGACTTGCGGATGCCATCGAGATAATCGGCATAGAACGCCGCCTTCTCCGCATCGGGGCAGAAGAACGGATTGTTGCCGACCTCGTCCCAATTCCAGTTGGCGCGGTCGATCTTGTGCGGCCCCATCTGCACCAGCGCGGCGCGGACATTCACGCCCGGCAGGACTTTTCGCGCAATGGCGCCAGCGGCCACGCGGGTCGCGGTTTCGCGTGCGGAAGAACGGCCACCGCCGCGATAGTCGCGCAGGCCGTATTTCGCTTCATAGGTGAAATCGGCATGGCCGGGACGGAATTTGTCCTTGATGTCCGAATAGTCCTTGGAGCGCTGGTCGGTGTTCTCGATCAGCAGCGCGATCGGCGTGCCGGTCGTCACCTGCACGCCCGTTTGCGGATGCGCCATCACGCCGGACAGGATTTTCACCGCATCGGGCTCCTGCCGCTGCGTGGTGAAACGCGACTGGCCGGGACGACGACGATCGAGGTCGAGCTGGATCTCGGCCGCTTCCAGCGGGATCATCGGCGGGCACCCGTCGACCACGCAGCCGATCGCCACTCCGTGGCTTTCGCCAAAGGTGGTGACGCGGAACATATGGCCGAAGGTGTTGTGGGACATTGGTCGCTAATCCGGTAGGTGTCTCAATGTTGACCTTCCGCATTTATGCTGGAAGTCATCATTCTGACCTTACGTATCGCGGGCGTTCCAAGGGGTCAAATTACGGAGCGCTGAGGTCTCCCTATCTTCCTTCGAGAAGAAGAGCCTCAGGCGAACTTCTCCAGCCCGTCCTCGCTGAACACATAGACCGCGCCCTGCTGGATCGGCAGTTCCGCCACGCCGTCGGGGGTGTCGATGCCGAGCGCCACCATCAGCGCGCGGCAGGTGCCGCCATGGGCCACCGCGACCACATCGCCGGTCAGCTCCGACGCCCAGGCGCGGACGCGTTCCTCGACCTGCACATAGCTCTCGCCGCCGGGCGCAGGCAGGGTCCATTTCTGGGTCAGGCGTGCGGCGTATAGCTCCGGCTTGTCGGCCTGCTGTTGCGGCAGCGTAAAACCTTCCCAGTCGCCATAGCCGATCTCGCGCAGGCGATCATCGAG
>Ga0102592_1000411_pt1 | contig 75743 bp, 73 predicted proteins | sample AraplaCol_mMF_r2_FD_76861 | JGI IMG/M metagenome (GOLD analysis project Ga0102592, IMG submission 76861) | Arabidopsis root microbial communities from North Carolina, USA - plate scrape MF_Col_mMF_r2 (SPADES assembly) (version 2) | ecosystem: Host-associated > Plants > Roots > Endosphere...
CTTGCCTAAGATCGTCGAAGATCGGAAATTCACTCGGGCCGTCAGGCATGATGCGGCGGCGGATATGCTGCAGATTGTTGTCGAGAAGATAGAAATAGGGGCTTTGCAGAAAACGGTCCGGCTTCTGGCCGGCCGGCATGCGGAAGCCTTCGATCGTCACGCCGCTCGAGCGCTTCCAGGTGAAGCTCAGCGCGTCATAGAGCGGGTGCAGCATCGAGAAGGTCAGGTGTACGCGCGCGAGTGGCAGGCCGGCGGCCGCGAGCCGCTCGCAGAAACCGCGCACAATGTTTTCAAGGTCGTCACCGGCCAGCGAAGAATTCGTCAGCCATTCAGCAACACGGTCCAACAAAATGGAGGATACGCTGGATTCGATCGTGCTCATTCTTGGTATTATCCTCATGTCGCACGTCCATCCCGAAACGCAAAAAACAGCCCAAACCTGCCCATTCACGATGGACAGATGGTAAGAAAATCAGGATGTACGAGCGGTATTATCGTGTCAACGATTGCCGACAACCGGCTGTGACACCCGCCAGCTTCCGACCTCCTGGAAACGGGCGAGCAATCTTTGCAAAGCAGTTCATTATCATTTGCCAAAATAGGCACGCTGAAAGTGCGAAACAATGGCATCAGTAAATTTTTTGTGCGTTCCGGTTGCCGGGATCGGCCGCCCCCAATCATTTTGTCTATATCCGGCTCACGAATTCAGGCCGCGGGAGGGTCAGGCGCTGCCAAAGAGGCCGGGTTTTATTTGCTGCGATCATGCATTAGATCAGCGTTCGGATTCACTTTTCGCAAGAGGCACGGCCTTGGACGCAAGCTCTTCCACCTTCGAGACGCTTTCAAAGAAGATTGAGGCCCGTACTGCGCGCGCCGGCATCATCGGCCTCGGTTATGTCGGCCTGCCGCTGGCGATGGCCGTGGCGCGTAGCGGCTTTGCCGTGACCGGCTTCGATATCGATCCGAAGAAGATCGTCGCGCTGGATGCCCGCCGTTCCTATATCGATGCTGTGACGAAAGAGGCGCTGACGGCCGAGATCGATGCGGGGCGGTTCTCCTCGACAACCGATTTTGCCGGCCTTTCGGATTGCGACGTGATCGTCATCTGCGTGCCGACGCCGCTCACCAAACATCGGGATCCCGATCTTTCCTTCGTGGAAGCGACGTCGCGGTCGATCGCCGCCCATCTGCGGCCGGGCCAGCTCATCGTGCTGGAATCGACAACCTATCCCGGAACGACCGATGATATCGTGAAGGTCATTCTCGAAGGGACCGGGCTGAAATCCGGTTCCGACTTCTTCGTCGGCTTCTCGCCGGAGCGTGAGGACCCCGGCAATCAGCATTACCACACTGAGACCATCCCGAAGGTCGTTGCAGGCGACGGCGCGCAAGCCCTGTCGCTGATGAAGTCCTTCTATGGTGCCGCCGTCTCGACCGTCGTCCCGGTCTCCTCCAATGCCACTGCGGAAGCGGTCAAGCTCACCGAAAACATCTTCCGCTCGGTCAACATCGCGCTCGTCAACGAGCTGAAGACAGTCTACGCCGCGATGGGGATCGATGTGTGGGAAGTCATCGATGCAGCCAAGACCAAGCCATTCGGTTATATGCCCTTTTATCCCGGCCCGGGTCTCGGTGGCCACTGCATTCCGATCGACCCTTTCTACCTCACCTGGAAGTCGCGCGAATACGAGCTGCCGACACGTTTCATCGAGCTTGCCGGCGAGATCAATTCGGCGATGCCGCGCTATGTCGTCGGCATGCTGGCAGAGGCGCTGGATATTCGTGCCGGCAAGGCACTCAGCCGCTCACGCGTCCTCGTGCTCGGCCTCGCCTACAAGAAGAATGTTGCCGACATCAGGGAAAGCCCGTCGTTGCGGCTGATCGAAATCATCGAAGAGCGGGGCGGCAAGGCGGATTATCATGACCCCTTCGTCGCGGAGATCCCGTCGACCCGTGAATATCAGGCTCTGAAGGGCCGGAAATCCATCGACCTGAAACCGGAAGCCGTTGCCGGGTATGATGCGGTTCTCATTGCGACTGACCATGACATGATCGACTACGCGGCTCTTTCGAAGAGCGCCAAGCTGATTGTCGACACCCGAAACGTCTTAAGCCGGCTCGGCCTCTCGGCCGATCATGTCATCAAGGCGTAACGAGCACGCCGGAAAGCTGCTTGCCGGTGATCTGGCTGGCGGCGACGGCGTAACCGCCAGCTGCGCCGTCGATGAAGTGCATGTGGTCGCGCGACAGCGGCGTCGGCACGAAGCAGGTCATCAGTGCCGATGACTGGCGGTGCAGGCCGTAACGGGCCACGCCCTTTTCCTGTGCCTGTTTCAACAGCATCTCGATGCGGGCGAGATGTGTGGCGTCGACATCGATTGTCATCTTCAGTCCATCGTCGAATTTACGGAAATCCGAGTTGCCTGAGACGTCCCTCTTGTAGCGGCTTGCGTCGAAATGGGTGAAGGTAATTCCGAATTTATGCAGGAAGACGACCAGGCCGATCTGCAGGAGGATGAAGAGCTTTTGCCGCAGCCGCTTGCCGTCAGGTGCGGTGGCTTTCACCTCGCGATTGATACCCTTCATCGAGAAGGCAAGCTCCGGCCCGTTTTCCGGCACGGGATGCCCGCTGCGGTTCTGTTCCGCGGTGATGGAAACGATGCCGGTAACAAGAGCCTGGAATTCCGGCCCCGGGCCGTCCTCGCCAGGCACGGCGATGATCGAGACGATCTCTCCGTTGCGGGCCTCGATCGGGCTCCAGCGGCAGGAGAGGCCGGTCAGATCCGGCCGGGTGCCGGGTGCGGCCTTCTCGACGCCGTAACGGCCCATCTTCATATTCTTCTCGGCCCATATCGTGCCACCGCCGGAAAACATCGCATAGGTGACATAAGGACTTGCCGAATAACGGGCGACGCGTACGTCGAGACCCTCTGCGCGAATATCCGCGATGGGTACGATGGCGATGCGCAAATCGAGGTCGAGATCTTCCTTCACCCAGACCTGCGTCGCGGCAAGCGCCTTGCGCGCTTCCTTCTCAAGCGAAACGGGCAAGGCGATCAACGCGCCGTCGCCGGCAAAGACGAAGGGATAGTCGCCCTTGCCGACGGCATTCAGCACCGCGGAAATGACGCTGGCACCGGCCATGTTGACGTCCTTGTAGCGGCCGCCGGAAATCGCCTTCGTCGAGCCGACGATATCGGCCATCGCCAGCACCCATCCTTCGGGCAGCGGCTGATAATTGCTCTCATCGGTCACGCCTTCGAAGTCGCTGAAGACAGGCACGTTGGCGAAGAATGCGTCGTTGGACATCTCGTTCATGAGGCTGAGTTTATCACAGACCCGTGTTACCGCTGCAACGGCAATTTGCGTTTCCGGCAATCGACTTACACTGCATCGATATGGTAGCACCGCTGACATATTTTATGATGGACGGGACAAGATGAGCCGCCTCGACAGCTTCATTCGCCGATTGACGGCTCAACGCGATATTCTCAACGCGATCATTGATCTGGTGGAAGAGGTGGAGGGGCCGGTGCTCGAATTTGGCCTCGGCAACGGTCGCACCTACGACCATCTGCGCGAGCATTTTCCCGACCGCCGCATTATCGCCTTCGATTGGGAAATACGTTCCTATTCCGCCTCAACACCGCCGGCCGAAAACATGGTGACTGGCAATATCCGCGACACCGGCCAGGCGTTCCTCGGAATCAATGCTGCGCTCGCGCATGCCGATATCGGCACCGGACATGACGAGATCGATGCCGTCACGCTGACCTGGCTGCCGCAGTTGATGGCTGGCGTTCTTACGCGTCACGGAATCGCAGTCAGCGGCTTGCCGCTGGAGCACGCCGAGCTTTTGCCTCTGCCTTTGCCCGACGGCATCAAGGAAGGCCGCTATTTCCTCTACCGCAGGAAATGATCCGCGCTCATGAGGCGCAGGAATAGGGTGTCGCCGAGCGTTCGGCAAATTTTGCCTCGAAGTCGGCCGCGATCTTGTCCAGCGTCACGCTGCCCAGCCGCCGCAGGAGAAGCGCCTGTGCCTCCTTCATCGCGTCCTCGAGAGCGGCATTTACGGCTTGCTCCACAAGGCATGTAGGCTGGTCATCGGCCGGCCCGATCGCGAAAAGATGCGGTTCGCCGATGGCGTTATAGACATCGAGCAGGGTGATTTCCGATAGCGGACGCACCAGCGTCCAGCCTCCGCCATGCCCCTTTTCGGAACGGACATAGCCCTGCGCTCGAAGGCCGGCCATGGTGCGGCGGACGACGACGGGATTGGTGTTCAGCATCTTGCCAATCATTTCAGAGGTCGCCGAATGCTCATGCCGATCCATATGGATCAGCACGTGCAGCATGCGTGAAAGGCGGCTGTCATTGCGCATGAGGTTTCATTCCTGTCGATCGAATGCGCCATTATCACAAGCGGATCGTAACAAGACAAGTAACATGATACTTGACCGCTTCATTTCATGTAACTTATGTTGATTCATGATTGAGATGTCGTCGAAGGAGAGTGCTATGTCATACGAGGCTATCGTTGTCGGCGGAAATTTCGCCGGCCTGTCCGCGGCAATGCAGCTGGCCCGGGCGTTGCGCCGGGTTCTGCTTGTCGATGCGGGGGCGCCGCGCAATCGATATTCGCCGGCCTCCCATGGCTTCCTGGGCCAGGATGGCCAGACGCCGGCGGCGATTATGCGGGAGGGAAAGCGGCAGCTTGCGCTTTATCCGACCGTCACCATTCGGGACGGGGAGGTTGTTCATGCGCGTGCCGATGGCGGCGAATTCGTCATCGACATCGAGGGTGGTGGCGAAGAAAGGGTCGCGCGCATCGTCCTGGCAACCGGGATCAGAGATACACTGCCCGAGATCTCCGGTCTGCGGGAGCGATGGGGACACTCCGTGCTGCACTGCCCCTATTGCCACGGCTATGAGGTGAGCGGCGGCAGGCTCGGTGTTCTCGCAAACCATCCGCTTTCAGCACATTCGGCCATGCTGATTCCCGACTGGGGAGAGACAACCTATTTCACCCAAGCGCTATTCGAGCCCGATGAAGAGCAACTCGTGCGGCTGACCGCTCGCGGCGTACGGATCGAGCGCAGCCCCGTCGTGGAATTATTGGGCGATAGTCCCAGGCTTGAGGCCGTTCGCCTCACCGATGGCCGGATCGTGCCGCTCGATGCCGTGTTTGTCGCTCCGAAAACGGCGATGGCCAGTCCGCTTGCCGAGCAACTTGGCTGTGTCTTCGACGATGGTCCGTTTGGTCCTGTCATCCGGACCGGCGATAACAAGGAAACGACCGTCAAGGGTGTCTTTGCCGCCGGCGACGCGGCGAGTGCCATGCACAACGCCACGCTTGCTTCCGCCTCAGGGGTACTTGCTGGTGTGCATTGCCATCAATCGCTGGCGATGCAGTCAGCCGGATAGCTCTTGTTCGGTCTAAGGCAGGAACAGTACGTCATATTGATCGAATTCGCCCGGCAGATCACGGACTTTCATCTCCTTCTCGTGGTCCTCGAAGACCACGAGACAATTCTCGTAGAAGCCAGCGAGCATACGAATGAAGGCTTTTGTGCCTTCAGGGCCGTAGAAGAGCGGCGTGAACTCCATATAGAGCGGCGCGCGGCGGGCAAGCAGCGGCAGCATCGAGCGACAGGCAACCGGCTCATACCCCTCGATATCCATCCAGACGAGACCGATGGACGCCTGATCGATGCCGAGGTCTTCGAGGATGCCGGTCACGGAGCGCACCGGAACGCTGATCCTCTGGTCGCTGGCGCTCTGGCGGATGGCGCTGCTCTTGCCATGATTGGCGCTGTTTAGAAAGAAGTCGATCTCGCCTTTACCTTCGCCAGCGGCGCAGTTGACGAGGCGAACCACATCCGCGAGCCCATTCTGACGGATGTTCTGTTCCAGAAGGCGAAAATTGCGCGGGTCCGGCTCGACGCTGACGATGCCGGAAAATGCTCGCGCGAGCGCAAAATAGACGGTCTGTGTGCCGATATTTCCGCCGATCTCGAGCAACATGCTGTCTTTTCTCAGCAAGCCGCGCTGGCGCAGGATCACGAGCAGCCGATCGACGGCCTCGCGTTCGAAATGGCCCTTCCGGAAGACCTTGCGGCCGATATAGTCGGCGGGCGAAAAGCTCATCAGGTGATCGCCGGCATCGACCGTCATGGAGATGACGCGCGTCCCGATATTTTCAATCAGCAGCCGGCGGCCAAAACGAGTGTTGAAGAAACGCGTGGCCAGCGCATTGCGCGCCTTGCGCAAACGACGCCTCCAATATTTGCCAGTTAGCCACGCTTGGCCGGACATTATTGCTTTTCCTTGAGCGGTTCGGCGGCCTTCTCTCTCGGAATGACATAGACTTTCAAGGGGAGCGCCCGTCCACGCACATTGATTTCGCAGCTTTCGACCGGTTCCAGATCAATGCCGGCGCCTTTTGCGACCGGCTCGGAGATCACGATCGCGGCATTGAGCTCCTTGGCCGCCGTCTCCAGGCGGCTTGCGACATTGACCGTATCGCCGACGGCCGTCAGGCTGCGCACTCGCCCATAGCCCATCGTGCCGACGACTGCCGGGCCGGCGTGGATGCCGATCACGATTTGCAGCGGCAAAGGCAGTTCGTCGGAAAGTTCGGCGGCGAGTTTTTCCACCTCGGCAGCAATCGCGGTTGCGGCCGCGACAGCCTGCCGGCAGCCTTCCTCTGGCGTGGTGTTGAGGCCGAAGAGTGCCATGGCGCCGTCGCCGATGAATTTGTCGAGCTGTCCGCCGGCCTGTTCCACCGCCTTGCCGACGATCCCGAAATAGCGGTTGAGCAGGAAGACGACGTCGAAGGGCAGGCGGGTCTCGGTCAGCGTCGTGAAATGACGCATGTCACAGAAGAGTACGGCGATGTCGCGCTCGCGGCCGGGGCTGGTTTCCTGGCTATTGGCGGGGAGGGCTGCTTCTGTCTGCGGCACGAGCAGTGGCGCCACGGTCAAGTCCTTGTCCGGGCGGAGCTGACAGGCGAGGCGTACATCGGCTGCCGCATTGATGCGCTTCAGCGTCGTCTGCTCCAGCTTGTCGGGTGGCGGCAGGGTCCAATAATCGCTGAGAATCTGGACGCGGCACGTGGAGCACTGGCCCTTGCCACCACAAACCGAATAGTGCGGCAGGCCGCCAAGCCTGCTTGCCTCCAGGACTGTAAAGCCGCGTGGCACACGAACCGTCTCGCCGCCGGGATAGTGAACGGCGACCTGGGTCGCCCGCTCTTTCAACCTGCGGCGCGCCCGTGCCAGAATGACGAGGGCAAGTGCTGCGGAAAAGCTGCCGAAGAGCCCGGCGCGGATCTTCGCGATTTCCTCACGCGCCTCGGGATCGTTGTAGTAGCGGGTATTGATTGTTTCCTCGTAGTGGTCGGATTCCGACTGGACGTAGGAGGGATCGGACAGCGTGCGGCCCATCTCGACGAAACCGAGCAGCGCCAGCACCGGCAGGAGAATGGCGATGGCCAGAAGCAGCGACGAGGAATTGACGTACCACGACCGGTAGCGCAGCCAGAAATGGATGCCGATACAGCCGTGGATCCATACGGCAAGCAGTGCGAAAGTCTGGCGTACACCGTCCTTCGGCGAGTTGATCCAAAGCGTGCGGACGATCGTTTCGTAATTGTCGCTATAGCTGTAGAGCGCATGGACGATGCGTGTGCCGATAACATGGTCGATAAGCAGCAGCGGAATCAGAAGGCCGAGAACGATTTGCGCCATCTCGTTCTTCGGCATGATGAGGCTGCGGCGCATATAGAGCCCACGTAGCACCAGCGTCAGATGGACCAGGACCGAGCCGTAGAAGAGCAGAGTGCCGAGCGGATTGCGCCAGACCCCCAGAAACAGTCGGCGCGCATCGTCGGCTGCCGTCAGCGAAACGAGCCCCAACGCATGGTTTGACATATGCAGGATGATGAAGACGAACATCACAAGGCCGGAACCGAGTCTGGCCTTCCTGATCGTACGTTCCGAAAAAATCCCTGTGGCCCAGACCGTGGTCATCAATTCCTGTTCTTGAAGCTCAAATCGCAAATGCACTAGAGAAGACGAAAAAGGGCGGAATTATCGTCTCGTCTAATCACGATCGCTTCGGTATGCCTGCCTGTATCGTTCAAGGATAGTGACAATAGCGGAAATTTTCGCTTACGGCGTGAGCGCCGATTGGAAACACACTGTCATACGCGGAGTGTCGCGATGAGGATCGCTTTCTACGCGCCGATGAAATCGCCTGATCATCCGGTGCCGTCAGGTGACCGCTTGATGGCGCAGCTGTTGATCCGGGCGCTGGAAATGGCCGGGCATTCAGTCGAGGTCGTGTCTCAATTCCGCATCCATGCCGGCACGCCGGAAGCGGCGGCCGAAGCGCTATCGAGGGCCGGGGAGGAGCTCCAGCGGCTTCGGCACAAATGGCGGGACGAGCCGAAGCCGGAACTCTGGTTCTGCTATCATCCTTACTACAAGTCCCCCGATCTCTTCGGACCGGCGATCGCTGCGGAATTCACCATTCCCTATGTGACCGCCGAAGCCTCCTATTCGCGCAAGCGCGACGCGATGGGCTGGGCATTGTTTCAGAAGCCGGTCGGCGAGGCGATCCGTCAGGCGGCGGTCAATATCGCCTTTACCGAACGCGACCGGAAAGGATTGGAAGACGTCTTTCCCGAAGCGCGTATTGCCGGAGTAAAACCTTTCATCGACACAGTGCTCTTCGAAGCGGCAACGCCTGCTCCCGTTTCGCAACGCTTGGCGAGCGTGGCGATGATGCGGGCCGGTGACAAGATGGAGAGCTACACGATGCTCGCTGCGGCACTGCGTAAGATCGAGGATCGGCCCTGGACGCTCGGCATCATTGGCGACGGTCCGTTAAGAGCTGAGGTGGAGGCGCTGTTTGCGGGCTTTGCCCCCGGTCGTATCGACTGGCTCGGCCAGAGGGAACCGGAAGAGATAGCCGACCTGCTTTCGAAGAGCGGCATCTATGTTTGGCCGGGCTGTGGTGAAGCCTATGGACTTGCCTATCTCGAAGCGCAGGCGGCGGGGCTTCCCGTCGTGGCGCAGGAAACTGCCGGGGTGCCTGCCGTGGTGGAGGCTGACGTGACCGGGCTATTGACGCCTGCTGGCAATGTGGAAGCCTATGCGCTCGCTGTTGCCGGACTGCTGGATGACAGGGCGCGCCGTGACGCCATGGGATCTGCCGCCCGACGCTTTGTTATCGAAGAGCGTTCGCTTGCCGGCGCATCACATGAACTGGATTTGATCCTCAACCATGCAGGAGCAGCACATGATCGATAGCACCCTCCGCGAGCCGTTGTATCGGGAGCTGGAGCGCTGGCGCGACGCTGGCCGCGTTGCACGGCTCTGGCTGCGGGATGACGATGCGATCGAGCCGACGGCGGCGCTTGAGCGACTGCTTGGAGAGACGAGAAACTACGGCATCCCCCTCACGCTCGCTGTCATTCCGGCCTTTACCGGCATGCCACTCGCTCAGAGGCTTGCGGATGAGGCACATGTCAGCGTGGCAGTTCACGGCTGGGCCCATCACAATCATTCCGGACCTGACGACAAGAAGCAGGAGCTCGGCGGATCACGGCTGGAAGAAACCATCCTCGGCGAGCTCTACGAAGGTTTCCTGAAGCTGAGGGATCTCTACCCCGCGCGCTTCCTGACAATGCTGGTTCCGCCCTGGAACCGGATAGACAAGGGTCTCATTCCCAAACTGCCTGCGCTTGGCTTCGAATCCCTTTCCACTTACGGACGCGCCAAGGGAGAAAGTCCGATCGCCATCGTCAACTCCCATGTCGATCTCATGGACTGGCACGGCACCCGCGGCGGGCGGCCGATCGCAGAGTTGATCGGCAAACTGGTCGCGGAGTTGCAGGATCGGTTCGAGGGCGGCAACGAGCCCATCGGCGTGCTTGCACATCATCTGGTGCATGACGCGGCCGCCTGGGATTTCCTCGGCGAACTTTTCGAGGCGACGGCAGGCCATCCCGCGGTGGAATGGGTCTCTGCCACCGCACTCGTGCGGGATCAGATGTCGACGACTTGATTGTCGCGGGCAGCGAAGGCGCCGGCAAAGGCGGCCTGCGCCTCGCTTTCCATGACGGCAAGCTGCTCATCGGTGCGCGAAGGCGCATGATGGAATAGGGCGAAGCGCTTAGCGCCCGCCATCTTTGCAAGTTCAGTGCCGTGCTGCCACGTGGAGTGGCCGAAGCCCTTGAAGCGCTGCATCTCGTCTTCATTGTAGGTGCAGTCGTAGACCACGAGATCGGCGTCCTTCATCATCTCGAGCGCCACCGGATCGTAGGTGCCCGGAATGTGCTCGATGTCGTAGATCAGCGACACTATGCGGCCCTTCCAGTTGATGCGATATCCGATCGCGCCGCCTGGATGGTTCAGCATGTAGGTCTGCATTTCGACGCCTGCATGCGGCGTCAGCGTCTGGCCCGCATGGAAATCGCGGAAGTTCATCGTCGCCTGGCAAATATCGGTCTTTACCGGAAACCAGGGCGGGCTGATGAACTGCTCGACCATCTCGCGCGTGCTCATCTTGCCGTCCAGATGGCCGGACCAGATGTTGACGTTGATCGAAGGGTAGTAAATCGCCTTGAAGAAGGGCAGGCCGATGATGTGATCGTAATGGCAGTGGCTGAAGAAGAGATCGACATCGCGGACTTCGTCAGCAATGAGCGAGAGGCCGGCCTCGCGCAGTCCAGAGCCCGCGTCGAACAGCATCCGGTGCTCGCCGCAGCGAATTTCAATGCAGGAGGTGTTGCCTCCATATCGGTCGAATTCCGGGCCTGATACGGGGATGCTTCCCCGAACGCCCCAAAATTTCACCTGAAACAGATCGTTACTCATTTTCCTTCAAACCAGCTTTCCCGCTTCGTCATCGTAATCACCATCGATCCCGATGCGAAGCTGCAGAATTCCACGGGTTTGCCTATATCCCCTCGCACTCTTCTAACGGCTAGCCGAAGAAGAAGTAGATTTTCCTAAGCAATCGGCTTTTGGCTCAGAATGCAAGCCGGTATGGTTCGTTTTCAGTAAACGTCCCGGCACATGCGAGGTTGCGACATCTCCCGCGGATCATGCATCTTAAATGGTTGCGTGCGACCGAAAATGCAAATTCGTTGCTTTTGTGCGTGCTGAAGCCGCGAAACGGCATGAAAACTGCGTTGAAGATGGCCGGCGGCAAGGCGCGGCTACGGGGGGCTGCGTCTTAGTCATCCCGGCACGAAACGCTGACGTCCTCCTGTCCAGAAGATATTGTCACAAAACTGAAATATATCTGTCGCAGAGCTGTCATCCGGGGTGCCTAAATGTCGCCATACTTTCTTTAAAGCGACATTTGGTCTTCCCATGAACGCCCCTTCAATTCGATCGTCCTGTGCCGTTGCCGCGGCGGGTCTGGAATTGAGCTACGGGCCAACGCAGATCCTCAAAGGCATTGATTTTTCTCTGGAAAAGGGCAAGACGCTGGCGTTGCTCGGCCCTTCGGGCTGCGGCAAGACTACGCTCTTGCGGCTGGTCGCCGGGCTGCTTGTGCCGACCAGGGGTTCCGTTTCAATTGCCGGCACGACAGTTGCCGACGGTTCGACCGGTGCCTTCGTTCCGCCGGAGCGGCGCGGGCTTGGCATGGTCTTTCAGGACTATGCGCTCTGGCCGCATCTGACGGTCGGCGGCAATGTTTCTTTTCCGTTGGAAATGCGTGGCATCGGGAAAGCCGAGCGTCACGAGAGGACGATGCGGTCACTCGAGCGCGTCGGGCTTGCTGCCTACGCAGACAGGCGACCGAGCGATCTTTCCGGCGGCCAGCAACAGCGCGTGGCAATTGCGCGCGCCATCGTGGCCGAACCGCAGCTCATCCTTTTCGACGAACCGCTTTCCAATCTTGATCGCGAACTGCGCGAAAACATGGTCGGTGAACTTGCCGAACTCATCTCCACGCTCGGCCTGACGGCAATCTATGTGACGCATGATCATAGCGAGGCACTGACGCTTGCCGATGAGGTCGCAGTCATGCGCTCCGGCCTGATCGAGCAGCTGGCGTCGCCCGATGATCTGATCGAGCGTCCGGCAACGCCCGAGGTCGCCGACTTCCTGCGGCTTGGCTGCCTTGCAGATATCGAGCGGCGCGGTACGGCCTGGTATTTCAAGGGTAGCGATATTGTGCTGACCGAGGCTGCGGGCATCGCCGGCAACAGCGCCCGCGTGTTGCTCCCGGTCGCCTCCATCTCGGCCGGCGAAGTCTCTGCTGATCGCCTTGCCGCCACTGTGCTGCGCTCGCAGTTTCGCGGCGACGGGCACCTGGCGAGCGTTTCGCTCTCCGGCCTGCCCGGCCTGGAATTACAGGTGCTTAGCCGCGTGAAGCTTCGTGCCGGCGAGGTAATCGGCCTTGAGATCGACGCCGCACAGATCCGCTGGTTTCAGCGGGAAATACACCAATCCATAGAGGAGAAATTGGAACATGTTTAAGTCATTGAAGAGCATCACTTTTGGCGTTGTCGCCGTAGCCCTGATGGCTGGCGTCGCCCATGCCGATGTCACCGTTTACACTGCTGGCCCGCAGAGCCTGATCGACAAGCTGTCGGCTGGCTTTACCAAGCAGACCGGCGTCAAGGTCAATGTTTTCCAGGCAACGACCGGCAAGGTCATGGCGCGTATCGAAGCCGAAGCCGCTAACCCGGTTGTCGACGTCGTCATCTCGGCTTCCTGGGATACGGCAAACGACTTCGCCAAGCGCGGCTGGCTTGTCAACTATGCAAGCCCGAACGCTGCCAAGGTGCCGGACTTCCTGAAATCCGAAGGCGCTGTTGCACAGGGCATCTCGGCTCTCGGCATCGTTTGGAACACCAAGAGCGGCACGCCGAAGCCATCCGAATGGGCTGACCTCGCAAAGCCGGAATACAAGGATCTCGTCAATATCCCCGACCCGGCACAGTCCGGTTCGTCCTTCGAGCTGACTGCTGCCCTCGCCGGCCAGGACGACTGGAAGCTCTTCAAGGCTCTGCAGGCGAACGGCGCCATCATTGCCGGTGCAAATGCTGATGCCCTGAACCCAGTTCTGCAGGGTGCAAAGGCCGTCGTCTTCGGCGCCGTCGACTACATCGCTCTTGCCGCCCAGAAGAAGGGCGAGAATATCGAAGTCGTGTTCCCGAAGTCCGGTACGGTCATCGCACCGCGCCCGGCCATGATCATGAACTGGTCGAAGAACCAGGACGACGCCAAGAAGTTCATTGACTACATGCTCTCTGACGAAGGTCAGGCGCTTGTTGCCGGCGAAATGCTGATGCCATCGCGCAGCGACATTGCCGCCAGCCGTCCGCTGATCGGCGACCTGACGCTCCTGAAGTATGACACGGCTGCTGTCTACGGCAAGCGCAAGGAAACGCTGAAGGCCTTCGCTGATCTCTACGGCGCCAAGTAAGGTCTGAACGAATGAGGGGAAACGGCATCGGCGGCACGGCTCCGGCCGCCTGGCTTGCAACAGCGGGTCTGGTTCTCGTCGTCGCCGTTCCCTTCATTGCGGTGGTGCTGCAAGGGATCTTCCCCGAACTTGGACGGGGCTCGTTTGCGAGCCCGTTCTCCTCTCTCTATGCGACCCTCGCCGATAGTTCGCTGATCCGCATGGGCGGCAATACCATCCTGCTCGGCGTTTGCGTGGTGTTCGCCTCGGCACTGGTTGCCGTACCGCTCGGTGTTTTCCGCGCTCTCTACAGGATTCCATTCGCGCCTCTCTGGGACGTGCTCTTGCTTGTGCCCTTCATGATCCCGCCTTATATTGCGACACTCGGCTGGATCATGACCCTGCAGCCGCGCGGTTATCTGCAGCAGCTTGCCGGCTTCAATCTGGCGCCCTTCCTGTTTTCGATTTTCGGCATGACGCTGGTCATGGCCTTCAACACTTTCCCGGTGGTCTATTTTGCCGTGTCGCGCACCGTCGAAGCCGTCGGCGCACGTTACGCCGATGTCGGTCGTGTCTTCGGCGCCTCGCCGGCACGCGCCTTCTGGCGCATCACGCTGCCACTCTCGGCCCCAGGCCTGACCGCGAGCCTGATGCTGGTCTTCGCCGCCGCGATCGAGGAATATGGCACGCCGGCAGCGCTCGGCCGACGCGCCGGGTTTCAGGTACTGGTAACCGGCATCGACCTTCGCGTCACCGACTGGCCGATCGATCTGCCGGGCGCGGCCATCCTGTCGCTCGTGCTGGTCGCCATGTCGCTGATCACCTTCCTCCTGCAGCGCTGGATCCTCGCGCGCCGCTCGTATCAGACGGTCGGCGGCAAGCCGACGGCGAAGGACAAGCGCCCACTTGGCGCGCTGAAAGCGCCCGTGATGATCGCGTTCACGGTCGTCGCCTTCCTTGCAACCGGTGTGCCGTTGCTGGCCATCCTCGCGACAGCGTTGGCACGGACCATCTCAGGCGGTCTCGCTTTCGACAATGTCAGCCTCGACAATTTCATGGCGGTCTTCGGCAATAGCGCCGGCGCCGTCACGGCACTGATCAACAGCTTCTCGCTCGGCATCGGTACGGCGCTGATAACGGGCCTGATCGGTGTGACGGCCGCCTATACCGTGGTGAAGACGAAGATTTCAGGCCGCTTGGCGATCGACGTGATGACCATCCTGCCGAATGCCCTGCCGGGTATCGTCGTTGCCGTCGGCCTCATCCTCGCTTGGAATATGCCGGGCCTGCCGTTTACCCCCTATAATACCGCTTTCATTCTGCTTCTTGCCTATTGCTGCATCCTGCTGCCACAGCCGGTTCGCTACACCACGGCCGCCTTCCAGCAGATCGGCGACAATCTGGAGGCAGCAGCCCGCGTCTGCGGTGCCAGCGGCGTCACAGCCTTCCGCCGCATTCTGCTGCCGCTCGTCTTTCCGAGCCTTGCTTCCTCGATGCTGCTTGTGTTTGCGCTTGCCTCGCGTGAGCTGGTTGCTTCCGTCGTCGTCGCACCGGTTGGCATGCAGACGATCGCGACCTTCATCTGGCGCCAGTTCGAGCAGGGCTCCATCGGCCTCGGCATGGCGATGGCTTTCATCGCCATCTGCATCACGACATTGCTGCCGTTGATTCTGATGGGGCTGATGCGGCGTGGTAATATGGTCGCCGATTGAGGCGTCCTCTAAATTGAAATGTTCTTGTTTCCCGCCGAGATTGCTGAGATAATTTCTTCAGGCAATCTTTGGAGTAAACATGTCTCCAGTCACGGAGATCCTTATAGGCCTCTCGGTCGTTTTCGTCCTGATCGTCGCATTTGCCGTATTCTTGTCTTGGAATCCTCCCTGGTGGGCTCGCCTTCGCTTTCGAGGGCGTTTCGTTCGTGGCCAAGCCGAAGGCGGCATCGGGGTAAGCTTTGATCTCGATGATGGAGGCGATGGTGGTGGCGACGGAGGAGGCGACTAACCTCAGAGCGATGCCGTAATCCCACCATCCACCATCAGCATATGGCCGTTAACGAAGGACGACGCGTCCGACGCCAGGAAGACGGCCGCACCTACCAACTCTTCCACGTTGCCCCACCGGCCAGCTGGCGTACGCGTCTCGAGCCAGGCGGAAAATTTCGGATCGTCCACAAGCGCCTGGTTGAGCGGCGTCTTGAAATAGCCTGGCGCGATGGCGTTGACCTGCAGGCCATGCTTTGCCCAGTCCGTCGCCATGCCGCGGGTCAGGTTGCGAACAGCGCCCTTGGTTGCGGTATAGGGTGCGATATTCGGGCGGGCGAGTTCCGCCTGCACCGAGGCTATGTTGATGATTTTGCCGCGGCCGCGGCTGATCATCGCCTGTGCCACCGGCTGGCTGACATAGAAGATGCTGGAAACATTGGTTCGGAACAGTTCGTCCCACTTTTCGACCGGAAATTCCTCCAGCGGCGTCCGAAACTGCATGCCGGCATTGTTGATCAGGATATCGATCGGACCGATCTCCGCCTCGATATAAGCAATGGCGGTTCTGCTGGCCTCGGCATCCGTCACATCGAAAGCGGCGCTGACGGCGTGGCGTTTCCTTTCGCGGATCGTCTCGGCAGCCGCCTCCGCCTTCTGGGCGTTTCGGCCATTGATGATGACGGAGGCGCCATGCTCGGCAAGGCCGAGCGCCAGTGCATAGCCGATGCCCTGGCTGGAGCCTGTCACCAGCGCACGACGGCCGGAAAGATCGAAGAGCGGAAAGGTCACGGGATCACTCCTGAATTCAACACCCCTGCATAGCCGGTTTTGCAGCCTTGACGCAAAGGCGATCAGCTTGTCCCTAGACGTTTGATGTTACGAACGAGTTCCGTTGCAAGCCGCAGTGACGCGGCAGTCGCCATGACCATCTGTGGGAGGACCAGCCATTCAAGTGTCCAGGCCGCCCCCGAGCGTTCCTGCTCATGAATGAGCGAATGGTGGATGGCGGAAAGCTGCGTCGCATTAAAGCGGGCAAGTGCCACCAGCGTTTCGGCGGCGACCGGATTCTGTTTGTGCGCCATTGCCGAGGAAGCGCCGCCGCCCGCAAGCTCGATTTCGCCGCCACCTTCGGCAAGCAGCGCGATGTCCTGACCGAATTTCCCGAGGCTGCCTGAAATCAGCGAATAGAGATTGCCGAGATCTGCGATGCGGGCACGCTGGCTCTGCCATTGCGGTTCGTCTGATAGCCCCAGTTCCTGCGCCAGCGAACTGCGCACGGCGGCGGCTTCGGCGCCAAGTTTTTCGAGCGTACCGGCCGCACCGCCGAACTGGACCGGGAAGACCTGCTCCGTCAGCCGATCGCGGTAGGTCTCCAGCGGGATCCGCCAGGCGGCGATACGGTCGGCGGCGGTGATGGGAATGGCGGCCTGCATGCGCGTATGGCCCATCAGGCGATTGGTGCCGAATTGTCGTTCGAGTGCGGCCATTCCACTGACGATCGCATGCAGACGTCCACCAAAGAGGAAGGTCACGGATTTCAGCCGCAGCATCAGGCTGGTATCGATGACATCCTGGCTGGTGGCGCCGAAATGCACATGCTCGGCGGCCTCACCACCGACTGCTTTCCTGAGTTGCCGGACGAGATCGGGAATGACGACGCCGTCCTTCGCTGTCGCCGTCTTCAGGCTGGCAATATCAGGCGTTAAAACGGCACAGGCCTCGCGGATCCTTCGGGCCGCCTCGGCCGGGATGATGCCATGCACCGCTTCAGCGCGCGCAAGTGCCGCCTCGAAAGACAGCATTGCCCTGACATCAGCGTCGGCTGAGAAATAGGTTGCAATTTCAGCGTCGCCGAGCAGGCCGGACAGGAAGGGATGGTCGAAGGGGGAGGTTGTCATGGAGCGTCCCGTTTCATTGCAATCCTCTTCCGCCAGCCGGTGCCCTCTCCCCTGGAGAAGAGGATAGGGTGAGGGGACGCTACTTGTACTGAGCCTTGCTCGCAAGCCGGCTCAGATATCCAGGAATACCGTCTCCTTCGGTCCCTGCAGATAGATGTCGAAGCTGAGCTTGGCATCGTCGCGGGTGGCGATCAGCGTTGCTACGCGCTCGCGGTGTTCGATACGGGCGAGGATCGGATCGCCAGCATTGGCTTCCTGTTCATCCGGAAAATACATGCGTGTATGCAGACCGATATTGATGCCGCGAGCGACGATCCAGAAGGTGATGTGCGGCGCCATCTTGCGACCGTCCTTGAACGGCACCTTGCCGGGCTTGATGGTCTCGAAACTGTAGACGCCATCCTCTCCACGGGTGGGGCAGCGGCCCCAGCCGGTGAAATTCGGGTCGGCCGTGCCGCGGAGTTCCGACGGGCTGTTATAGAGGCCGGCGCTGTCTGCCTGCCAGATCTCAACGACGGCATCGCGAACGAGGGCGCCGGCGCCATCGAAGATACGGCCGCTGACGGTGATGCGCTCACCGAGCGTCTTGTCATTGACCATCTGCGTGCCGAGGTCGGTGTCATAGACGCCGGTGATGTCGCAGAAATTCGGCGTCAGGCCGATATGCACATAGGGGCCGGCGGTCTGGGACGGAGTTTCCTTGAGATAGCCGAGTTCCTGCATGTCAGTTCCCCTCCAGCTTGTTTTCGAACATGGTCGAGCGACGGCCGCGCAGCACGATATCGAACTTGTAGGCGCGGCTGTCCATCGGGATCGTGTTGCCCCAGTCGAGCGGGGCAATGAGCTGTTCGATAGCCGCCTTGTCGGGGATGGTGCCGACGATCGGACATTTCCAGATCATCGGGTCACCCTCGAAATACATCTGGGTGATCAGGCGTTGCGAAAAGCCGTGGCCGAAGATCGAGAAATGGATATGGGCCGGGCGCCAGTCGTTGACACCGTTCGGCCAGGGATAGGCGCCGGGTCGCACAGTGCGAAAGAAATAGCGACCTTCCTCGTCGGTGACAAAGCGGCCGCAGCCCCCGAAATTCGGGTCGATGGCGGCGAGATAGGTTTCCTTCTTGTGGCGGTAGCGACCGCCGGCATTGGCCTGCCAGAATTCCACGAGAACGCCGGCTTGCGGCCGGCCGCGTTCATCAAGCACCCGGCCATGGACGATGATACGTTCACCGATGGCGCTTTCGCCGGGTCGCGCGAAATTGTGGATCAGGTCGTTATCCATCTCGCCGATCATCGACTGGCCGAAAACCGGGCCGGTGATTTCCGAGATCGTCCCATCGAGGGACAGCAGCGCGCGCTGCGGTGAGCGCAGAACGGATGTCTTGTAGCCCGGCGTATAGGCCGGTGAATGCCAAGCGCGGTCACGAGCGAAGAAAGCTCCGGTTTCTGGCTTGCGGTTCGGTAAGTCCGACATTCTCTCTCCCTCAGGCCACCTTGCCGGCGTCCATCTGCTCGAAAACCTGTTTGGCGATCTTGATCGCGTGATTGGCGGCCGGCACGCCGGCATAGATTGCCACATGCAGCAGCGCCTCGCGAATATCCTCCCGGGAGGCGCCGGTATTGACGGTAGCGCGCACATGCATCGCCACCTCGTCGTCCTGGCCGAGCGCGGCAAGCAGCGCGATCGTGATCATCGAGCGCTCACGCTTCGTCAGTTCAGGTCGCGACCAGACGTGACCCCAGGCCGCTTCGGTGATCAGTTCCTGGAATGGCATGTCGAATTCGGTCGAGGCCGCCTGGGCGCGATCGACATGGGCATCACCGAGAACGGAGCGACGGGTCGCCATGCCCTGTTGATAGCGTTCGGACGCGGTGTCGCTCATCGGCTTTTTTCTCCAATCGATGACAGGAAGGCGCGGATGATCGCCGTCAGCGCTTCCGGCTGCTCGACCGGCGGAATATGGGCGCAGTCCTTGATGACTTCGTAGCGTGCGTCGGGGATCAGCCTGGCGGTAGACAGCACCAGATCCGGCGGCGTCGAGCCATCCTGATCGCCGACGACACAGATGGTCGGCACCTTGATCTTGGCTGCCGCCTCGGTGAAATCGGCGTCGCGGATCGCCGCGCATGTGGCGTTATAACCTTCCACCGGCTGGCGGATCAGCATGTTGCAATAGCCGGCATAGGCGATGTTTTCCGGCCGGCGGAAAGCCGGCGTGAACCAGCGCTCCATCACCATGTCGACGATGCTCGCAATGCCGTTCTGCTCGACCGCGGCGATGCGGTTGTTCCAGCTTTCCGCCGTGCCGATCTTGTGGGCGGTGTCACAGAGGATGAGTGCCTTTACCAGATCCGGACGACGCTGATAGAGCGACTGGGCAATCAGGCCGCCGACCGAAAGGCCGCAGACGACGGCATCCTTCACCGACAGCAGATCGAGCAGCCCGGCAAGATCCGTCGCATGGTCCTCCATGGAATATGGCACCTGGCCGACATCGGAAAGACCGTGGCCGCGCATGTCATAGAGGATGATGGCAAAGTCGCCGGCAAGACGCACGATCACATCGCGCCAGATCCGGAAGTCCGTGCCGAGCGAATTGGCAAACACGATGACCGGCCTGTCAGCCGGCGCGCCGATGAGCTGGTAGTGGATCGTTACGTCGTTGATACTGGCGAACTGCACTTTAAATCTCCTCCCCACCCAATTTGATGAGTTGATCCGGTTAAGTAAAATGATATTTTTCTGCTTTTCGATAACCTATGAGTTATGAAAATTATGATCGATAGTCGTATCAAGTTTCGCCATCTGCAGACCTTTGTCGAGGTGGCGCGGCAGAAAAGCGTCATGAAGGCGGCCGAACTCCTGCATGTCAGCCAGCCGGCGGTGACGAAGACGATCCGCGAGCTCGAGCTGGCACTTGGCGTCAGTGTTTTCGAGCGTGACGGACGCGGGATCCGGATCACGCGTTATGGCGAGGTCTTCCTGCGCCATGCCGGTGCTGCGCTGACAGCGCTGCGGCAAGGGCTCGATTCCGTCTCGCAGGAGCAGTTCGGCGATGCTCCGCCAATCCGCATCGGCGCGCTGCCGACGGTCTCGACGCGCATCATGCCGCGGGCAATGGATCTGTTCTTGAAGGAAAATACCTGGAGCCGGGTGAAGATCGTCACCGGTGACAATACGGTGCTCCTTGAGCAGCTGCGTGTCGGCGATCTCGATCTCGTCGTCGGTCGTCTCGCGGGAGCAGAAAGGATGGCCGGCTTCTCGTTCGAGCATCTTTATTCCGAGCAAGTGGTCTTTGCCGTGCGCACCGGCCATCCGCTGCTTGGAGCCGGCAAATCGTTCTTCGCCGAACTCGGCCGCTATACGCTTCTCATGCCGACCCGCGGTTCCATCATCAGGCCGGTGGTCGAAAATTTCCTGATCGCCAATGGCGTCGCCAGCCTGCCGAGCCAGATCGAGACTGTTTCCGATGCCTTCGGCCGCGCTTTCGTGCGCCATAGCGACGCGATCTGGATCATCTCCAACGGCGTGGTTGCGCGGGATATTGCCGACGGCGTGCTTGTCGCCCTGCCGGTCGACACGAGCGAGACGAAGGGTCCTGTTGGATTGACGGTGCGTAGCGATTCCGTCCCCTCGCTGCCGCTGTCGATCCTCATGCAGACGATCCGTGAGGCAGCGCTGGAAATTTCGGGGCAGCCTGCACCTGCGCACTAACCTTCAAGACAACTGCGGCCTTTGTTCGTAGACTTCGCTCCTGGCTATCCGAGGAGACGGCAAAATGAAAACAGGCTTCATCGGTCTCGGCGTGATGGGTACGCCGATGGCGCTCAATCTCGCGCGGGCAGGTACCGATCTCATCGTCTGGAATCGTTCGCCGGAAAGCGCTGACCCGCTACGGACAGCGGGCGCCGAAGTGGCCGCGGATGTCGACGAAGTGTTTACGACAGCCCGGACCGTCATCCTGATGCTTGCAACGGCAGCGGTGATCGACACGGTTCTCGGGCGCGGCATACCAGGTTTTGCCGAACGGGTAGCCGGACATGTCGTCATCCATATGGGGACCACCGCGCCCGAATATTCGAAAGCGCTAGAGGCGGATATTCGTGCCGCCGGCGGCCACTATGTCGAGGCGCCTGTCTCAGGCTCGCGCCGGCCGGCGGAGGAAGGCCAGCTTGTGGTCATGCTCGCGGGGGATCCAGACGTCGTTGAAGAGGTTCGTCCGCTTTTGAGGCCCATGTGCAGGGAAACGGTTGTCTGCGGCGCCGTGCCGAATGCGCTCCTGATGAAGCTTGCCGTCAATATATTTCTGATCACGACGGTCACGGGGCTTGCCGAAGCGGCGCACTTTGCCGCTCGACAGGGATTGGACATGGGGCTTTTCAAAGCTGTCGTCGATGCCGGCCAGATGGCGAGCGGCATATCGCGGATCAAGAGCGGCAAGCTGGTGGAGCGGGACTTCTCAGTGCAGGCGGCGATCTCCGACGCGCTGAAAAACAATCGTCTGGTCGCCGATGCGGCTCGGCATGCGGGCATTGCTTCGCCGCTGCTCGATGCTTGCCATGCCCTCTACGCGGAAACCGAAAGCCTGGGTTTCGGGCATGAGGACATGGCGGCCGTCATCCGCGCGCTTGAAGCGCGAACCGAGGCAATCAGCCTGCCTTTCGGGGATTGACGCCACACCGCTCTGGCCTTTCGCGTCATGCTGACGCAATCTTGCCTGTGCAGAGAGCGGCTTTTGAAGTTGGACGGTTAAATGCGCGTCTTGCTGGCGGAAGATGAACCGGAAATGGCTGCCGTGCTGGTGGCGGCGCTCCGCAACAACAATATCATCACGGACCACGTTTCCACGATCGAGGCAGCCGAGGAGGCCGTGAGGCTGAACAGCTATGATGCGCTGCTGCTTGACCGCAGCCTGCCGGACGGCGACGGGCTGGAGCTGATCGCCGACGCGCGCCGCATCCAGCCGGCTGTCCCGGTTATCATGCTGACGGCGCGCGGCGATCTGAAGGACCGGATAGAAGGTCTCGATCTCGGTGCCGACGACTATCTTGCCAAGCCCTTTGCCGTCGAGGAGCTGATGGCGCGTTTGCGCGCCATTCTGCGCCGTCCGGGGAATATCGAGATCGAGAGCCTGTGCCTCGGCCGGCTGCATTTCAACCTGCGCAACCGCGAGGCGCGCGTCGGCGAGACGGCACTCGAACTGCCTCGCCGCGAATTGCTGGTGCTGGAAGCGCTGATGCGCCGGGCTGGGCGCACGGTGGAGCGCTCAAGCCTCGAGGAAGCGGTCTATGGCATGGACGACGAGATCCAGTCCAACGCGCTGGATGCGCATGTCTCGCGGGTGCGCCGCAAGCTCGATGCTGCGGGCGCCGGTGTCGAGATCCATACGATCCGCGGCGTCGGTTACTTGATCCGGCAGGCCCGGCCATGAAGAAGATGAAGTTCTATTCGCTGAAATGGAGGCTGATCCGCCGGCTGGTGGCGCTGCAGGCGGCGACCCTGGTGCTGATTGCGATCGCCTTTGCCTTCGTCTTCTGGATTTCGGGCATGAGCGGCATTTTCGCTCCCGATGAACATGCAATCGATGCGGTTTCGGAATCGATTGCCTGGAACGCCGACGGTTCGATGCGTATCACCAACACCGACGACCTGGGTTACCAGCGCGAAAAGGCGGCCGACTTCTGGTTTCTGGTGCGCGATCAGCAGGGCCGCATGGTCAGCGAAGGCAATGTGCCGGCGCAATATCTCGCCATCGCCGCGTCGGGTAGCGATATCGCCGAAGCCCGTTTCAATGGGGACGAGGACAATCCAGCGACGATTGCCGCGCGCCTGCAAAAAATAAAGACGGATCACGGCGATCTGCTGGTCATCGTCGGCCGACAGGGCAGCCTTTCGGCCGGCAAACTGCTGGTTGTCTTCATGGCGATCGCTTCCGGTATCGTGCTGCCGGTGATTTTGCTGACGGGCCTGATAACATTGGCGGTCACACCATTCGTGGCGCGCGGCATCCACCGCGGATTGAGCGAGGTAGCGCAGGCTGCACAGGGTATCGACGGGACGACACGCGGCTACCGTTTGCCGCTCGAAAACGTGCCGGAAGAGGTTGCGCCACTGGTGATTGCCATGAACGAGACGCTGCAGCGTCTCGACGATGACCATAACAAGCAGCGACGCTTCATGCTGGCGGCCGCCCATGAGCTGCGCACGCCGATCGCCATCCTGCAGAACCGCCTGGAAACCATGCCGCCAACTGAGGCGACGAACAGGCTGCTGGAAGATGTCGCCCGCCTTTCGACGCTGGCCCAGCAACTGCTCGACTTGCAGCGGCTCAATCAGGAGCCGGTGCCGGATTGTTCCATCGACCTTGCGACGGTCGCCCGCCGACAGGCCGCAGAACTTGCGCCACTGATCATCGCCGCCGGCTATCAGGCAAATTTCGAGTTGCGCTCGATGCCGGAACGTATCCTCGGTGATGAGACTGCGCTGGAGCGGGCGATCGCCAACCTGGTTCAGAACGCCATCCAGCATGGCGGCAGGAGCGGGACCATCACCATCGCCGTGGAGCGCCCGGCACAGATTTCCGTCAGCGATGAAGGCCCGGGTATCGCGCCCGAGGACCGGGAGCGGATCTTCGAACCCTTCCAGCGTGCGAACGGTCGTAGCCAGGGCATCGGCCTCGGCCTCCACCTGGTGCGCGAGATCGTCAAAATACATCACGGACGAGTGTGGGTATCGGATGCGACCGGCGGCGGAGCCGCCTTCAACATGAGCTTCGAGCCGACAGCGCAGAGCGCCTAAAACTTTCAGTGATGCGGACAAACGTCATGCTCGCATCATTTGAAAGGAGAATATCGGCGTCGATCAATCGATGCTGGAGACCTGCATGCAACAGCCGCCGTTGGCCGCCTTCTTTAGTGCCCTTCTCGCCGAGCCCAGGAAAATCGGCGCGATCGTGCCCTCGGGAGGGCGGCTGGCGCGGTTGATGACCAGTGAGATCGAGCCTTCGGCGGGCAGGGTGCTGGAGCTTGGCCCGGGGACCGGGGTCTTCACCGAGGCGCTTCTGAAACGCGGCCTGCCGGCACGAGACCTGACACTGGTGGAACTCGAAACCCGCTTCATCGCTCCGTTGCAGCAGCGTTTTCCTGAGGTGACCGTACTCCAGCGCGATGCGCGCGAGCTTGCGGCCTGCAAGGCAGAACTTGGACTGCAGGCTGCAATCGTCAGCGGACTGCCCTTTCGCAATATGCCCCCGGAGATCATCCGCGCCATTGTCGGCGGCAGTTTCGGACTGCTGGACCGTGGTGGCGCCTTCTACCAGTTCACCTACGGCCGTGCCTGCTCCGTCCCATCAGACGTGCTCGAGGAGTTCGGGCTGCAGGCGGAGAGGCTCGGCCGGGTACGCCTGAATATCCCGCCAGCCAGCGTTTTTCGCATTTCGCGCCGCCTGGATTGACGGACACGGTTTTGCTGGACTTCGTTGATTTCAGCCGGCTGGCTGCTACCAGCATTTCTAAAACGTTTGCGATATGCGCTAGCGCAGCACGGTGCGCAGTGTCGCCTGGGTTTCCCTTAGCAGCGGCAGGTAGCGCGCGACCATCTCGGACGCCGGCACATGGGCGGCCGGTGCGCCGATGTTGATGGCGGCCACGGTCTGACCGCGATCGTTCTCGACCGGTACGGCGATGGAGCAGAGGCCGATCTCAAGCTCCTGGTCGATGAGAGCATAGCCCTGTGCGCGAACCTTGCGGAACTCGGCCATCAGTTCCACAGGATCGGTCTTCGTGTTCGGCGTGTTCGCCTTCAGCTCGCTTTGGGAAAGAACTGCCCGTGCTTCGGCTTCAGGGAGGGCTGCAAGCAAGACACGGCCCATCGAGGCGCAATAGGCGGGAAGACGGCTGCCGGGTGTCAGGTTGATCGACATGACGCGGCGTTGCGAGGCACGGGCGATATAGACGATCTCGCCGCCGTCGAGCACCGATGCGGACGCGCTTTGGCCGGCTTTCTCGGAGAGCGCATCGAGATGCGGCTGAATGAGCACCGGCAGCGGCGTTGCCTCCAGATAGGCATGTCCGAGCCGCAGGATTTTCGGCGTCAGCGTGAAGAACTTGCCGTCGTAATCGGCATAACCGAGATCGGCAAGCGTCAGTAGCGAGCGACGCACCGTGGCGCGATCGAGGCCGGTTAGCTTCGCTGCATCCGTGATCGAAAGCCGGCGATGCATTTCACCAAAGGCTTCGATCACCTTGAGGCCGCGGGCGAAGCCGCTGACGAAATCACTTTCCCGCATGGGCTTGTGTGGCTCCTTCCCGACAGCTTGGAAGTGTGGCTTCGCGGGATCTGTGATCGGATGGATTATGGATCAGCGTGCCGGGAGCCATTTCTTCGCTATCCGGCAGGCGACTGTATAGGCGGGGTCGAAGACGTTGCCTATATCGTAGCGAACCACTTGGCCGAGCAGATGGCTGGCTGCAATCTTCGACAGGCCGTAATCCGCTACGAGCAGATTCAGCATTTCGGTCGTCGCATGCTGCAAAGCCTGATCCAGCGGCCTGGCGTTGCCGATGGCGATGATATCATCGGCAATTTCGGCTCTCGGCCAGGATATCGGCCTTTGTTTTTCGACGGTGAGACGGACTGTCACCTCAAACGTCGTCTCGACGCCGGTACCGACGATTTCGCCATCACCCTGAACGGCGTGGCAGTCGCCGAGAAAGAACAATGCGCCTGATACCGAGATCGGGAACCAGATCGTCGCGCCCGGACCGAGCAGGCGATAATCCATGTTCCCGCCATAGGCGCCGCTGGTAGCCGTCGAGATCGCCTGGCCGTGGCTTGGTGCCACGCCAAAGCAGCCGATCATCGGCGAGAGCGGCAGAACCAGCTTTTCGATGCCGGCAACCGGTTCCTTCAGTTGGACGGTCATCGCGCGTCGATCGATATGCCAGAGTGTCTTTTCGGATCTCGGAAGATCACGAACCGCCTCAGGGTCGATGACATTTGCCGCCAGAACACTGCGCGTGAAGCCCATGTCCCTTGTCGGTTTCATGTCCAGAATTTCGACCTTAAGGCTATCTCCGGGCTCGGCGCCTTCGACGAAAATTGGCCCGTTCATGGGGTTTGGACCGTGCGCTCGCTGAACCTCGTTCTCGTCGTAGCCCCAGGCATCGAGCGTGCGGGTGACGACCGTGTCACCGCTCGCGATCGTCAAAGCCGGAGGCAAGGTTCCAAGAACGTTGTAAAAGGCAGTTGCGACGAAATCGTGGGTCGTCATGGTAGAGTTCCGCTCGGATGTCTGGGGTGTTCTCTGAAGATGGTTCGATGAACTTACGCGTCAGCCGGGCGACCGTCGACGGCAAATTATGCTAACCCGGGTGGATTGTTGAATATGGCGACGGAAGATGGTGGTCTGACGGGGAGTATGTGAATTGAGTTCTACGCCAGGCCCATCGCGCAGCCCGCTGCAGCGGGCCGTCTATCTTTGCCTTGGTCTTGTGATGGTCGGCCTCGGCATTATCGGCGCCATCCTTCCGCTTATGCCGACAACGATTTTCCTGATCCTGGCAGCATGGTTTTTCAGCCGCTCCTCTCCGCGTCTGGAGGCCTATCTGATGAATAGCCGATTTGGCGGCCCGTTGCGCGACTGGCGCGAGAACGGCGCGATTTCCCGTAAATCCAAGATGTTGGCGTTGACAGGGATGTCGGTTGGATACGCGGTATTCCTGATCGCGTCGAAGCCGTCGGTTTTCCTCGCGATCGCCGTCGGTGCATCGATCCTGGCTAGCGCTGCTTACGTCGTCTCGCGGCCGAGTTCGACCGAGCCCAACCGGCCGAAGGAAAGCGACGTCTGATCAGTTTTGCCGGCAAGAGGCACTTTACAAGGGACGCAAACTCAAATTATACGGCCCGCTCACTATTGCTCCCACACCCCAGCATTCCCATCTGAGCGCCATGCCAAAAACTCATAAGCACAAGTTCCTTCGGGAACAGTATCGACGCATGCTTTCGTCCGACCACCATATCGATCCACGCTGGCGCGACAGTTTCGACGCCTTCCTGACGGATATCGACCACCTGGCACCCAACACCGGAAGCCGCCGAATTATTGGTCGCAGGAACCTCAAACTCGGCTTTGTGCCCGGAAATGTCGAGTGGCATTGGGAAAGCACGACACTGCCTGCCTCACGCGAAAGCAGAGGACGCTAGGCCAGGCAGAGCGACACGGTTGAAAACAATCCGGCCAGAGTTCCAACATCTAGGCAGTCAGGATCTTGTCAGCGCAACCGTGTCTTCGTCTTCCTGAATATTCTCTCTGCGGCCGCGCTTAGACCCGCCTTGCTGACAATTTGACTTCATAGAGTATTGGCTTGCTATGACATCCGGTGGATGGCTCCTGGGCCATGGGCACGCACCACTTTCTGCGTAACCCGTCACTTGTGCGCATCTATGTACTTGTGCGATATACGAACAAATATCAAATAACGCACAAAAGTCTTGCGGATGGAGCGGCTCTCGCCTTATCCCTATCCTCAGGGAGGCACGAGACGGCCTCATCCGGCAAGGAGAAATCCCGCATGGACAAGACAATCAGGAGCGCGGCGGAAGCCATCTCCGAAATCGGCGATGGCGCCACCGTCATGATCGGTGGTTTCGGCGGCTCCGGCGCGCCGATCGAACTCATTCACGCCCTGATCGACAAGGGACCGAAGGGCCTTACGGTCATCAACAACAATGCCGGTAATGGCCGGATCGGCATCGCCGCCATGATCGATGCAGGCATGGTGCGGAAGATGATTTGCTCCTTTCCGCGCTCATCCGACCCGCGTGCCTTCACCGACAGGTACCTTGCCGGGCAAATCGAACTGGAGCTGGTGCCGCAGGGCACGCTCGCCGAGCGCATCCGCGCCGGCGGGGCTGGCATTCCTGCTTTCTACACTCCAACGGGCTACGGGACGGAGCTTGCAGACGGCAAGGTCATCGCCGAGTTCGATGGCCGCCATTATGTGCAGGAGCGCTGGCTGAAGGCCGATTTCGCGATCGTCAAGGCGCAGGTCGGCGATGTCCACGGCAACCTGACCTACAACAAGGCAGGCCGCAACTTTAACCCGCTGATGTGCATGGCCGCTGCCAAGACGATCGCGCAGGTCTCGACCATCGTGCTGGCCGGCGGGATCGATCCCGAGCATGTCGTCACACCCGGCATCTTTGTCGACCGCCTCGTCCGGATCGCCAATCCGCAACAGGAAGAAGAGCTCATTCGAGCCGGGGTGGCCTACATATGACCGTCGACACCAGAGAAGATATAAAGCTCTCAAACGCCCAGATCGCCTGGCGGGCGGCGCAGGACATCGCCGATGGCGCCTATGTGAACCTCGGCATTGGCTTTCCGGAAATGGTTGCCCGCTATCAGCCGCCGGGCCGGCAGGCGATCTTCCACACGGAAAACGGCATTCTCAATTTCGGCGAGGCGCCGCCATCAGGTGAGGAGGACTGGGACCTTATCAATGCTGGCAAGAAGGCGGTCACGCTAAAGCCGGGTGCGGCTTTCTTCCACCATGCCGACAGCTTTGCGATGGTGCGCGGCGGTCATCTCGATGTTGCGATCCTCGGCGCCTATCAGGTCGCTCAAAACGGCGACCTCGCCAACTGGCGCGTTGGGGCCAAGGGCGTGCCGGCAGTTGGCGGCGCCATGGATCTGGTGCACGGCGCCAAGCAGGTCTGCGTCATCACCGAACACGTCACCAAGAACGGCGAGCCGAAGCTGGTCGATAAATGCAGTTTCCCGCTGACGGGAGTGGCTTGCATCACCCGCATTTATACGAGCCACGCCGTCATCGACATCAAGGACGGACGTTTCGTGCTGCGCGAAAAACTTGCCGGCATGTCCGTCGAAGAACTGCAGGCCATGACTGGCGCGCAGCTTCATATCGAGGGGCCGGTTGCCGACCTCGTCGTTCCCGAACTTTGAGGACAAGTCCATGACCGAAGCCTTTATCTGCGATTATATCCGCACGCCGATCGGCCGTTATGGCGGCTCGCTTTCCTCCGTGCGCGCCGATGATCTCGGCGCCGTTCCGCTGAAGGCGCTGATGGCGAAGAATGCATCGGTCGACTGGGAGGCGGTCGACGACGTCATCTTCGGCTGCGCCAATCAGGCGGGCGAGGATAACAGAAACGTTGCGCGCATGTCGCTGCTTCTCGCCGGTCTGCCGGTATCTGTGCCGGGCACGACGATCAACAGGCTCTGCGGGTCGGGCATGGATGCCGTCATTACCGCAGCGCGTGCCGTCCGATCAGGCGAGGCCGAACTGATGATCGCCGGCGGCGTGGAGAGCATGTCACGCGCGCCTTTCGTGATGCCGAAGGCGGATACTGCTTTTTCGCGTGCTGCCGAAATCCACGACACGACGATCGGCTGGCGGTTCGTCAATCCCTTGATGAAGAAGCAGTATGGCGTCGATTCCATGCCGGAAACCGGCGAGAACGTTGCCGAGGATTACAAGGTGAGCCGTGAGGACCAGGACGCTTTCGCCGTGCGCTCGCAGGGAAAGGCCGCGGCCGCACAGGCAAGCGGCAGGCTTGCCAGGGAAATCACTCCGGTGACCATCCCGCAGCGAAAAGGCGATCCGATCATCGTGGCGAAGGACGAGCATCCGCGTGCGACCAGCATGGAAGCGCTCGCCAAGTTGCCGACGCCTTTCCGTCAGGGCGGCTCCGTGACGGCCGGGAATGCCTCGGGCGTCAATGACGGGGCCGCGGCCCTCATAATCGCGTCGGAGGCGGCAGCCAGGAAATATGGCTTGACGCCGATTGCTCGTGTTCTCGGCGGTGCGGCCGGAGCCGTTCCGCCGCGTGTCATGGGCATCGGCCCGGTGCCAGCGTCGCGCAAGCTGATGGCACGTCTCGGCCTGAAGCAGGAACAGTTCGATGTGATCGAACTCAACGAGGCCTTTGCAAGCCAGGGCCTCGCCGTGCTTCGTGAACTCGGCATTGCCGATGACGATCAGCGTGTGAACCGCAATGGCGGGGCAATTGCGCTTGGCCATCCGCTCGGCATGTCCGGCGCCCGTATCACCGGCACGGCAGCACTGGAACTTGGCGAAACCGGTAGCCGCTATTCGCTGTCGACCATGTGCATCGGTGTTGGCCAGGGCATTGCCGTGGCGCTTGAGCGGATTTGAATCCGCTTATTCGGGGATCGATTGCATCATGATTTCGCTGCGCAGGGCCGGGGTTTCGGCACCGAAATAGGTCTTGAGCAGCTTCGGGAAATCGTCCGACATATAGAATCCCGTCAGTGTGCGATCGACGAGAAGCCGAAAGGCGGAATCGTCTCGCCGCATGGCGATGCCATAGGGCTCATGCGTGAAAAGGCGGCTGCCGAGTTCCAGTTCGGAGGGGTTGCCCGCCCGGTCGGCAAGGCCGATCAGAAGGGAGCGATCGGCGAAATAGGCATCGATCTTGTGATCCTCGAGCGCCTTCAAACCGTCTTCATGCGTCGCGAAATCGACGATGCGGGTCTGTGGGACGTCGGGGCCGATGGCCTCGCGCAGTGTCGCCCCCGTTGTCGTGTTGGCGCGCACGCCGATCGAACTCCGGGCCGGCGACTTCAGGTCAACAGCGCTGACGGGTCGCTTGTCGAGAAAGAGAATCTGCAGGTAATCAGGCGAATCCTTGCGCAACAGCGCGCTGGCACCCGTCAGGAAGATGGGCTGGGAGAAATCGACGCTTTCGCGCCTGGCAAGATTGATCGTGGTCGCACCGCAAAGAAGATCGATCCTGCCATCCTTCACCGCGTTAAAACCATCGGACAGCGTTGTTTCGACATAGCCTTTCTTGAGACCGGGCACGCTCCGGCCGACTTCGTCGGCAATGCGCCGGCAGAGATCGATCGCATAGCCGGCAGGGCTGCCATCCGTCGTCTTGAAGGAGAAGGGCTTCTCGTCGGCGATATAGCCAAGGCGGATGGTCTTGCTCTGGTTGATCGTGTCGAGCGTCTGCGCATCGGCCGGCCTGTGGGCTGGAAGACCGAAAGCAAGACATAGAAAAAGCAGCCATTTCACGGGCTTGAGCATGTTTTCCCCTCAAAGAGCGGTAACCCTCACCGCGACGAGAAGCCGAGACTATGGCCTGTCGGTCATTTGTCAACGGCAGTACCGGTTGCCCCAGCTGTATCCATCTCGCTCTTTCGTGCATTGCTCTTTCGTGATCTCGCCTGCTAAGACTGGCACATATCGTTTCATCACCTATGTCCTTGGTTTTTCGGGAGGCTATCGTCGCCATGGCAGATCTTGCTCAATCGCTTGCATCCATCAAAATCCCTGATCTCGCCGGCAGGGCCGTGCTGATTACGGGTGCCTCCACCGGTATCGGCGCCGCCGTCGCACGCGCCTTCGCTGCGCAGGGCGCCAAGGTCGGTGTGCATTACAATTCAAGCCGCGATCCGGCGGAACAACTTGCCGACGAGATCCGGACAGCCGGCGGCACCGTTCATCTCGTGCACGGCGACGTGTCGAGGGAAGGCGAAACGGAACGCGTCGTTGAAGAGACGGCGAAGACATTCGGCCACCTCGATGGCCTCATCAACAATGCCGGCGGCATGCTCGGCCGCAAGCCGACCGCAGAATATACCGACGAGCATTATGAGAAGGTCATGAACCTCAATGCGCGCTCGGTGCTCGCAGCAACGCGCGCGGCCCATCCCTGGCTGAAGAAGCAGGGCGGTTTCATCATCAACACCACGTCGATTGCGGCGCGCAACGGCGGCGGCAATGGCGCAATCCTCTACGCGGCTTCAAAGGGCTTCGTATCGACGATAACCCATGGTCACGCCAAGGAATTCGTCGCCGACAAGATCCGCGTCAATGCGGTCGCGCCGGGCGTCATCGCAACGCCCTTCCACGAGCGCTATACAAATGACGAGCAGATGGAACTGCAGCGCAAATCGATTCCGATGGGCTTCGTCGGCACGTCGGAAGATTGCGTCGGCGCCTATCTCTTCCTCGCCTCGCCGACTTTGTCGGGTTACATCACCGGCCAGATCATCGAGGTCAATGGCGGTCAGTTGATGCCCTGATGGGGCTGTAAGGATCGCTATCTACGGAACTTTCGCACTGCAATGACGTTTCCCGCTTGGCCATTCAACAAGCGGGGGCGTCATGAGCTTTTCCTTTTCCGAACTCGACTTCCTGAAACCGGAACTGGGGGCGGAATATACCGGCTCAGGTACGCATTTTGCTGTTTTCTCCGCGCATGCGGAGCAAATGGAGCTCTGCCTCTTCTCCCCCGACGGCAAAAAGGAAGTCGCGCGGCTACCGCTGCCGAAGCGTGAGGGCGATATCTGGTCGGGATACATCGCCGGCGTCGGCCCGGGCACGGTCTATGCCTATCGCGCGCACGGTCCCTACGATCCGAAGAACGGACATCGCTTCAATCCCAACAAGCTGCTGCTCGATCCCTATGCCAAGCAGGTCCTTGGGGATCTCAAATGGGACGATGCGCTCTACGGCTACAGAATTGGCGAGGACGATCTTTCTTTCGATGAGCGTGACAGTGCGCCCTTCATGGTCAAGGGCGTTGTGCAGGATCCGGATTTTGATTGGGACGGCGAGCAGGCGATCCGCCGGCCGTGGACGGAAACGATCGTCTATGAAGCGCATGTGCGCGGCCTGACGATGCTGCATCCGAAAGTGCCGGACCGACTGCGCGGCACCTTCCTCGGCATGTGCAGCGATCCGATCATCGATCATCTCGTCAAGCTCGGCATTTCCGCCATCGAGCTTCTGCCGATCCAGTTCTTCCCCAATGATCGCTATCTCGAAGAGAAGAAGCTCACCAATTACTGGGGCTACCAGACGCTGGGTTTCTTCGCGCCGCAGACACGTTATCTCTCGGGCGACAAGATCACCGAGATCAAGACCATGGTGAAGAAGTTCCACGCCGTCGGCATCGAAGTGATCATGGACGTCGTCTATAATCACACGGCCGAAGGCAGCGAGAAGGGACCGACCATGTCTTTCCGCGGTCTCGACAATGCGAGCTATTACATCCTCTCGCCCGACGATCCGCGCCATACTTTCGATACGACGGGCACCGGCAATACGCTGAACGTCGCCCATCCCATGGTCATGCGCATGGTGCTCGACAGCCTGCGTTACTGGGTTGGCGTCATGCATATCGATGGCTTCCGCTTCGATCTCGCCAGCACGCTTGGTCGGCAGGATCTGGAGTTTGACCGGCAGGGACTCTTCTTTGGCGCGATCCGCCAGGATCCGATCCTTGCCGGCGTGAAACTGATCGCCGAGCCCTGGGATGTCGGCGCCGGCGGCTACCAGGTTGGTGGCTTCCCGCATCCGTTCCGCGAGTGGAACGACAAGTTCCGTGACGATGTGCGCCGTTTCTGGAAGGGCGATAGCGGCATGGTGTCGGAGATCGCGCAGCGCATCACCGGTTCGGCCGTGCAGTTCAATCACTCCGATCGCGGAGCCACATCATCGGTCAATCTGCTGTCGGCGCATGACGGCTTCACGCTGATGGACACTGTTTCCTTCAACGACAAGCACAATGAGGCAAACGGCGAGGACAACAGGGACGGTCATTCAGACAATCATTCGGACAATATGGGGGCCGAGGGAACGACCGACAATGACGATATCAACAGGCTGCGGGCTCGCCGGCGCCGCAACATGATGGCGACGCTGATGCTCTCCCAGGGCGTCCCGATGATCCTTGCCGGCGATGAGGTCGGCAACAGCCAGGGCGGCAATAACAACGCCTACTGTCAGGACAACGAGATAGGCTGGACGAAATGGGACGGCCTCGATGACGCGTTCCTCGATTTCTGCCGGAAGGCCGTCGCGTTCCGCAGGGCTCATCCAGTCCTGAGACAGGAGCGCTTTCTGACCGGCGACAGCACCGATGATGGTCGTATTGAAATCGCCTGGTACAAGCCGGATGCCAGTTTCATGGATGACGGCGCCTGGAACGATGACGGGCTGCAGGTGCTTGGCGTCTATCTCTCAAAGAGTGCACATTCTCCGGACACGGAAGAAATGGACGATCTGTATCTGGTGCTCAACGCTGGCGGCGATTGCGAGGTGCACTTGCCCGAGGTCAATGGCTTGAACCAGTGGGCGCGGGTTCTCGACACCGGCGCCGAGAAAGACGCATTCAAGCTGCATGAACCGGAGGCGCCGATCGTGGTTTATGCCCAAAGCATTTCGATCTTTGCGCCCAAGGGGCAGACCCAGCCGCCCAAGGATGCAAGCAAGGCCGAGCGACACAGGTGGTTTCACTTCGGTCGCCGGAGCAAGTAACAGGTCGATAAGCAGCAATGAATGCAGAAGTCATCACTGAGCTAGGCCTGGTCTATGTCAGCGACACCGAACCGGGCATCCGCAGGCGAAAAAAAGGCAAGGGTTTCAGCTACCAGCTGCCGGACGGCACGACACTTGCCGATGAACTCCAGCGTGCGCGCATACAGGCGCTGGGCCTGCCACCGGCCTATGACAATGTCTGGATCTGCATTTACGAGAACGGCCACCTGCAGGCAACGGGCTATGACGCGCGTGGGCGCAAGCAGTACCGCTACCACAAGGACTGGCAGTCTTTCCGAAGTGCCGGCAAGTTCCATCAGCTTGTCGAGTTCGGCAGGGCGCTGCCCAGAATCCGGCGAACGGTCCTGCGCCATCTCGACACCGGTGCCAACGATATCGACGGCGTACTCGCGGCACTGACGACCCTGCTTGATGAAGCCCATCTGCGCGTCGGCAATCAGGCCTATGTCAAGGAAAACGGCACCTACGGCGCGACGACGCTTCTCAAGCGCCATCTGAAGATTGTCGATGGCCAAATCGAGCTGAAGTTCCGGGCCAAAGGCGGCAAGCGCGTACAACGCAGCCTCAAACATCCGCGCCTGCAGAAAATCCTGGAGGAGATTGCGGACTTACCGGGGCGGCAGCTCTTTGTCTGGAAGGACGAGACCGGAGCGCTGAAGCCGATCGATTCCGGTCGGCTGAATGCCTATCTCGCGGAGATTTCAGGCATCACCATTTCGGCCAAGACCTTCCGCACCTGGGCGGGCTCACTTGCAGCTTTCGGCGCGGCGCGCGGCGCCATGTCCGAGGGGCGGCGACCGAGCGTGAAAGAAATGTCGGAGGCTGCGGCGGAGGCGCTGCACAATACGCCGGCAATCTCGCGCTCCAGCTATATCCATCCGTCGATCATTGCCCTGTCAGGTTCCAGCGAGACCTTGGAAGAGGGCGATGCCGAGCCCCTGCGGGGGCTGCGGGCAGATGAAAATCGTATGCTGGACTTTCTGACGCGCCACCCGGTTCCCGAATGACAAAAAGAACCCGCGGCCAGGCCGCGGGCTTCGAGTTCAACAGGAGTATAAGTCAGGCGGCGCGCTTCTCGTGGCGGCCTTCCTCGACCTCTTCGACGATCTTATTGACGAATGCTTCGAGATCGTCGGGTGAGCGGGAGGTGATGATGCCCTCGTCGGTTACGACCTTCTCGTCTTTCCAGCTCGCTCCGGCATTTTTCACATCGGTCTTGATCGACCAATAGGAGGTAGCCTGGCGGCCACGCAGGGCGTCGACTTCAACCAGCAGCCACGGCGCATGACAGATGGCGGCAACGACCTTGCCCGATTCGACGAATTCGCGGACAACTCTCACGGCAGTATCGTCGATACGCAGCTTGTCGGGATTGATTTGGCCACCCGGCAAGACCAGCGCATCGAAATCCTCGATGTTTACGTCCTTGGCCTGCAAGTCGACCGGCACGGTGTCGCCCCAATCCGTCTTGTCCCAACTCTTGATCTGACCCTCCTTAATGGACGCGATCTTTACGGAGGCACCACGCCTCGTCAGTTCGTCCAAGGGCACGCGGAGTTCGGAGCGTTCGTAACCGTCGGTGGCGAGGATGAGGATTTTTGCGGATTTGATGGAAGGCATTACTTCTTCTTTCCTTCGTGTCGAAACTCGGGATCAAAGGCGAAACCGACGGCGGCACTAATCGTTCCCGAAAAATCCAAGGAAGCCGATCAGGAAACGCCAATGTCGAGTTCCGGATAATGGCGGAAAATCCCTTCCGTGTTGAAGGCAAGGCGGCGATCGGATCTGAGGTAATGAGCTATGTTGGGGCGGCGTTCGACCCTGTCGCGAAGGGCCGCAAGGAGAGGATAACTGCCGCGATAACTGCTCATCGCTTTCGGGAAGGCGTAGACGAGACCCTCGACGATTTGGAACAGCGAGAGATCGACATAAGTGAGCGCATTGCCGACGATATAGTCCGAGCCCTCCGGATTCTGGTTCAGCACCCTTTCGAAATAGCCGAGGAATTTCGGAATACGCTCCTTGATGAAGGCGGCAGACCGGGCCTTCGCTTCTTCCTTCTGATCTTCGTAATAGAGCGAGGTCGCGATCGGATGGTGTGTGTCGTGCACTTCGGCCACAAAATCGGTGATGGTGAGCTGCAGGCCGTTTACGACATAGCGTAGCCCTTCGTCGTCAGGCGCCAGCCCGAGTTTGGGGCCGAGATAGAGGAGGATGTTGGCGACATGCGAGATAATGAGATCGCCATCTTTCAGGAAGGGCGGGGCAAAGGGGGGCAGCGCCTCGCCATCGCTCTGCATGACGGCAAGCATGGCGCCAGTGCCGCGCCCGCGACCCGACTGGCGGGTGATGTCTATATACTCGGCGCCCGCTTCCTCGAGGGCCAGCCGCACAAATTCGCCACGGCCCTGAATGCCGTCCCAGTAATAGAGTTCGTAAGCCATCTGCCCTCGTTATTTCTCAGTGTCCGGATCCGCGTCCGAAATCCTTGCGCAATTCACCCTTCGCCTTTTCAAGTGTGCCTTTCTGCTTCTTCGTCAACTGGTCACCGGCGCGGTTGATGTAGAAGGTCAGCATCGACATGGCCGAGCGGAAGGGGCTCGATTTGCGCCGCTGGCTGCTTTCAGCCGACTGTTTCAGTGATTCTGCTATCTTTTTCGGATTGCTCGATCTGAAAACGCCTTCTTTGAGGTCCATCGCATCACTGTTTTCGGTCACGTCCTGCGACCATTTCTTGGTCTTCTTCGCCATCGTAAAAATCCTTCGGAGAAACGCCAAGCCTGCGCACCCGCCGCTTTGTTTCTGATCGCTGGCCTCTCAGTGGTGGGCGTGCTGGTCGTTGCGCTTGCGCGTGGCGGCTGCCTTTTTGGCTGATGCCGAGCGCTCTTCTTTCGAACGGGACGCTGAAGCGTGGCCGCCGATGCGCCCGCCCTTCTCGGAGGATTCGTGCGTATCCTTCTTGCCTCGGCCCGAACCGGATTTGTTGCCGCCACCACTTTCCTTGTTGACGGTTGCCCAGGCCCGGCGCTCGGCTTCCCCGTGAGAAACGCCGCGGTCCTCGTAGCCTTCCTCGATATGCTCGGCCTTCCTCTTCTGCTTATCCGTGTAGGCGGATTTGTCACCTTTCGGCATGGCTGCCTCCTCTGACGTGCGTGAATGAAACTGAACTGCTGGCTTTCCCAAAAGTTCCGGGATTTCGCGCTCCGCTGCGAGGAGAGCGAAATCAGGAAAGATGCAGCATGAACCGGAAGGACTTGTTCGAAAGATATCCGGAACTCAGTGGTTCCCAAGCGGTGCGGCTCTAGGCGATGGGGCGCTGCCGGGCTGCGGTCTTCACTGCGCGGTCGAGCGCTGAAGTGGTAAAGGGCTTTGGCAGCAGCACGGAACCGGAAAAGCGGTTCGCATCCGGCAGATTGCTGTTGCCGGTCGCAAAGACGAGGCCGACCGAAGGGAACGCTTCGCGCGCCAGCGCTGCGAAGGCTGGGCCGGACATGCCCGGAAGGCCGACATCGGCAACAATGATATCTATATTCGTATCGATGCCGCGCAGGAGTTCGATGCCCTGTTCGCCGCTGTCGGCTTCGATCACGTCATAACCGAGATCCTGCAGGATTTCGGCAGTGTCCATGCGGATGAAAGTATCATCCTCCACCAGCAGAAGCTTCAGCCTGGCCTGGACGATGCCGCGGGGCTGTCCGCCGCCCGGTAAGGGCACCGGGTTGGTCTGGCGGCGTTGCGCCTGATTGGCAAGAACGTGGCGAACTTTCCGCGCCAAGGCTTCCCGTGTATAGGGCTTTGAAAGGAGTTCAAGGCCGGGATCGAGGCGGCCGCCATGGACGATCGAGTTTTCGGTATAGCCCGACGTATAAAGCACCGCGACATTGGGCAGGCGCTCGCGGGCCATGCGCGCGAGCTCCGGGCTTTTCAACGAACCAGGCATGACGACATCGGTAAAGAGCAGGTCGATATGCGCTCCGCTCTCGATCACGGTCAGCGCGCTCTGTGCGTCCTTGGCTTTCAGCACGTAATAACCGAGATCGGTCAGCATCTCGACCACAGTTGCGCGCACACCCTCATCGTCTTCGGCGACCAGAACCGTCTCGGTGCCGCCGGTCGCCGGAGCATTGTCGCCGTTGGCGATCCGGTCCTCGCTTTGGAATGAGCGGGGAAGATAGAGCTTCACAGTCGTGCCTTCGCCGACTTCGCTATAGATCTTCACATGGCCACCGGACTGCTTGGCAAAACCGTAGACCATGGAGAGGCCGAGACCGGTGCCCTTGCCCTCCGGCTTGGTGGAGAAGAACGGTTCGAAAGCCTGCTCGATGATCTCGGGTGGCATGCCTGAGCCTGTATCGGTGACGGCGAGAACCACATATTGGCCGGGCGCGACTTCCGGATGGGTACGGCTGTAGGAATCGTCCAGAAAGGCGTTTCCAACCTCGACCGTCAGCTTGCCCGCGCTGTTCATTGCATCGCGTGAATTGATCGCAAGGTTCAGCAGCGCGTTTTCAATCTGTATCGGATCGGCAAGACTGTTCCAGAGGCCACCGGAAACCATGGTCTCCACCTCGATTTCCTCGCCGAGCGCGCGGCGCAGCATGTCATCCATCGCAGAGACGAGGCGACCGATATTGACGACCTTTGGCTCCAAAGGCTGGCGGCGGCCGAAGGCGAGAAGCTGGCTGGCCAGCCGCGATCCGCGCTCGACGGCGGACAGCGCGTTGGAGATACGCTCTTTGGCTCGGCCGTTGGTCGTCACATCCTTGCCGAGAAGCTGGAGATTGCCCGAAATAACCTGCAGCAGGTTGTTGAAGTCGTGCGCGACGCCGCCAGTGAGCTTGCCGATCGATTCCATCTTCTGCGCCTGCTGCAAGGCCGCCTCGGCCTGCTGGCGTTCGAGAATTTCGGTAGCAACACGGACCTCAAGCGTTTCGTTCAGCTTGCGTAGTTGGTCCTCGGCCTCACGGCGTTGGGCAATTTCGATCCCGGCCGCGCGGATGAGCCGGGCATTGTCGATTGCGACGGCGGACTGGCCGGCCAGGCTGATGAGGCTTGCCTCGGCGGCATCCGAAAAACGACCGGGCTGGCTATGGCCGAAGAACAGACCGCCAATGACGCTGCCATCGCGCGATTTGACAGGTACGGCGAGATAGCTGCGCACAGGAAGGTGGCCGCTCGGCATCCCGGAATAGGGCGCGTTCTGCCCGTAGCGTGGATCAAGCAGGATATCGTCGGATCGAACGACGCCTTCGCCGCCGAAAGTCGGTGCGAAGACTTTGGTATTGCGCGGCATCGGAAACTTGTCGAAATGTTTGCGATCGACACCCGACAGCGCGTAAAGCATATAACTGCCGCCTTCGCCGTCATCGACATTGTAGAAAAAGGCGCCGAACTCAGCAGCCGTCAACGCCACTCCTGCATCGACGGCGATCTGCGTCAGGCGGTCGACATTGAGCTCGGCCGTGATTGCCGAGCCGGCGCGATTGACGACGGCGAGTGTTGCGGATTTTTCCTGCGCTTCATCCAACGCAAGGCGCTCCCGGCGCTTTGCGAGCACCTGATCCGTCACTTCCATGGTCGCGCAGAGAATGCCGGCTACCTTGCCGTCGTCGTCCCGCAGCGGCGTGTATGAGAAGGTGAACCAGGTATCTTCCGTCTGCCCCTCGCGCCGCATGGGAACGTGCAGTTCCTTGTAGAGCTGCGACTGGCCGTTTAGCGTGGCCTTCACAATCGGTTCGAATTGCGGCCAGATATCCGACCAGACTTGCTGAAACGGCCTTCCGAGGGCGGCAGGATGCCGTTCGGGAAAAATCGCGACATAGGCGTCGTTATAAATAAAAGCGAGTTCGGGACCCCAGGCGACGAATTTCGGCTGGCGGGAATTTACAACCATTTCCGCAATATGTCGGAGGGAACTTGGCCATGCTTCGACTGATCCGACGCCGGCCGCATTCAAACCATTCCGGCGCAACAAATTTCCGATTTCGCTATCGCCTCCCGGCCAGCGGCTCCCCACCCGTGCCATCAAAAATCGCTTTCATTCCTCATCCGCCGGTCCATGGCAAAATAGAGGCGTCGATCACGAGGGAAAGAGCGAGCTGAAAATATCGTTAATCGGATAGGCACCGAATACTTTCAATGAGATCGTTTATATTTGTTATTCTTGATCCAGCTTTCGGGAGGTGATGAAAGCGCGGCTCAGCACAAAGGAACGAAGCTCACTCGGTTTGCGCGGATCGCGAAAAAAAACGCCGACAATATTGTCGACGAAAAGGATAAGTCCCAGCGCGAAACCGATGTAAAGCACCGCAGCGATGAGAAGAAGCGACATCTCCATCCCTCACACCGAAGCTGGAAAACCGCAGCCTGAAACTGCGGGGATAGGGATGATGAGGAAATGGGCTAAACGGCGGGTCATGACGACTTCCCTGTTTGCCCATAAACAGCCGGGAAATACTCTTGTTCCCCGTTTCGAGGGGCGGACGCAGCTTTTTTAAAGAGCTGTCCAGACGGACGTTTCATTCGGCTTGTGGTCACCCCCGCACAGAAGCTGGCGCTTCATGACCTTACTAGCGCGCAACTAATTCAAACTTATGACAAAAAAAGCCAAGGGGCGCCGTGAAGGCGCCCTTTTTCATCAACATCTGAAGATTTCTCTTCAGGAAGCCGACTTGCGTACCGCCGTCCGCTTTGGGGCCGGTTTGATGATGCCGTTCGTCTTCGTGCTTGCCGCCGCCCGTTTGGCAGGTTTCTTGGCTTCGGCACCATCCGTGATCTCGGCTGCTGCCGGTGCCTGCGTCTTGGCTGCCGCGGCCCGCTTCGCCCGAGGTTTCACTTCCTTGCCGTTTTGAGATTTTGATACCCCCTTGAGCGCATCATGCTCAGCCCTTGCTTTTTCCCAATGGATGGAATCCCTTCCCGTCGGGTGTCCCTCTTCTTCCCAGAGGGCATATGCACGTTTTTGTATCCACTCATCCCGAGTTTCTGCCATCGCTGATCTCCAGTCACAACATGCCGTCGTCCGAACGCGATACTATTGAAAAGGTTCCAGACTATCGGGCCGGTTTCAAGTGGATTTGCCAAGTAAATCGGGAATATTTTTGCGTTGCAATATTTATAGGCAATAACTCGTTCTAGTTGCCTTGATATTGAACAGCGTGGCGCAGATCCGCGATGAAATTCGCGCGCTGGCGCGCGATATTCTCATCATCGCGGATCCTCAGGAGGAAGGAAGGGTGGATAGTGACGAGAACCGGCGGATGGTTCTCCGGCGTAAGGATGTGACCGCGCACGGGCGTCAGCTTCACCTTCGGGCCGAGAAGAGAGTAAAGCGCCGTCGCACCAAGTGCGACGACGAGATGCGGTCTCACAAGATTGATTTCGGCGCCAAGCCACCAGGAGCAGCGCTGGATCTCCCCCGCATTGGGTTTCGAATGCAGGCGGCGCTTGCCGCGAGGCTCGAACTTGAAGTGCTTGACCGCATTGGTGACGTAGCATCGCGAGCGCTCGAGCCCGGCCTCCTCGAGGCAGATGTCGAGCAGGTGTCCGGCAGGGCCGACGAAAGGGCGGCCTGCAATATCCTCCTTGTCGCCAGGTTGTTCGCCGACGAGCATGATGTCGGCCTTCTGCGATCCCTCGCCGAAGACGAGCTGGGTTGCGTTCTTGTAGAGTTCGCAGCGTGTGCAGCCTCGCGCTTGATGTTCAAGTTGGTCGAGGCTGGCGGCGTCGGCGCTTTCAAGCGTGAAGGCAGGGCCAAATTTCGATGCGATGTTCATGGCGGCAATCTCTTGGCTTCCACTCTTAACCGGTCACGCAACCGATTGTTCCTGCCTGTTCGGAACAACCCGGGGCCTCAGGAATTTGGTGCTGACTGGAACCATACGGGGTGAGGGATGAGCCAGATCTCAAAGAACGGAACGAACATGGAAAGCACCGGGTGCTGGGGCGCAGAGTTGCTGGCGGACGGGACCGCACATTTTCGTCTCTGGGCGCCGAGCGAGAATGCGATTTCGCTGCGCCATCGTGGCCGGGATATTCCGATGCATGATGCTGGAGACGGCTGGCTCGAGGCGACTGTGACGAAAGCCGTCGCCGGTGACGAGTACATGTTCGTTCTCCCGGATGGAAAAGCCGTCCCGGATCCAGCGTCGCGGGCGCAGGCTGGCAAGGTGGACGGCCCGTCGCTGATCGTCGATCCCAGCTACCAATGGCAAAATTCGCGCTGGCGCGGCCGCCCCTGGGAGGAGGCCGTGATCAGCGAAATCCATATCGGCGCCTTTACACCCGAGGGTACGTTCCGGGCGGCAGCGGAGAAACTGAAGCATCTTGCGCAAACCGGCATCACTGCGGTCGAAGTGATGCCGGTGGCGCAATTTGCCGGTAATCGTGGCTGGGGTTACGACGGCGTGCTGCAGTACGCGCCGCATTCCGCTTATGGGACGCCTCACGATTTCAAGGCTTTCATCGACGCGGCACATGGGCTCGGCCTCATGGTGCTGCTCGATGTCGTCTACAATCATTTTGGACCCGAGGGTAACTACCTTCACACATATGCGCCCGGCTTCTTCCATAAGGATCGGCAAACGCCCTGGGGTGCGGCGATCGATTTCGGGCAGGAACCGGTGCGGCGCTTTTTCATCGAAAACGCACTCTACTGGATCGGCGAATTCCGGCTGGACGGGCTCAGGCTCGATGCCGTCGAGCAAATCCACGATACCTCCGGAAAGCATGTGCTCTTAGCGATTGCGGAAGAAGTGAAAGCTGCTTTCGCCGACAGGCAGGTTCATCTGGTCGTCGAAGACCAACGCAATCTTGTGGAACTGCTTGTCCGCGACGAGACCGGCGCTCCCAAAGCCTACAAGGCCGAATGGAATGATGATTTTCATCATGTGGCCCACATCATCGCGACCGACGAAACCATCGGTCACTACAAGCCTTTCGCCGATCAGCTCTGGCACAAGCTTCGCCTCGCGCTCCAGCACGGCTTCATTTATCCCGATCGAACCGATCGGCCGGAGCTACCCGTTGGCGAACGCCGCTACCTGCCGCCGACGGCCTTTGTCGATTTCCTGCAGAACCACGACCAGATCGGAAACCGTGCGTTCGGCGAACGGCTGGTGAGCCTTTCCGATCCCGAGATGCTGGACGCGTTGACCGCGATCCTCCTGCTTTCACCTCATATTCCCTTTCTCTTCATGGGGGAGGAGTACGGGGAAAGGCGGCCCTTCTATTTCTTCACCGACTACACGGGCGAGCTCGCCAAGATAGTCCGCGAGGGTCGCATGGCGGAAGCCGAGGGTTTCGGCGGATTGAAGGCCGGCAGAAGCGTGGCCGATCTGCCTGATCCAAATACGCCTTCGACCTTCGAAAATTCAAAACTCGACTGGCAATGGCGGGAGAACGAAGAGGGTCGGAAAAGCCTGGCTTTCGTCGCCGAACTCCTGAAGTTGCGCAAGACCTATATCGTGCCGCTGCTGCGGCAAAACTGGGCCATCGAGAGCGGTGTGCTCGAAGCGCCAGAAGGGGCGGTCGCCGTCTGGTGGAAGTTTGCCAACCTGACGCTGGCGCTGCGCGCCAATTTGTCAGGGCGGGCACTGGTCCTGCCGTCAATCGCGGGAACTGTGATCTACGAGCACTACGGCCGGGAAGCAAAGCCTGCCGAGAATGGCGCGCTGCCGCCGCTTTCGGTTGTCTTTGCCATAGATATTGAGCCGGCAAATTAAGCATCTGAAAAATTCGCGTCGTAAGCGAGCTCCGGACTGATTGAACGCAGGCCATTCGCGGCTATATGCTGTGGCGATGTTTCAGCTGCTGTCGACCTATTGGCCGCATATCCTCTTCGTCATCTCGATTGCCATGGGGGCAGCGGCGGCGATCCATGCCACCATGACCAAGGAAGAGGTCCGGGCTGCAACCGGCTGGGTGGGCGTCATCATCCTCTCGCCGATCGTTGGCGCGCTGCTTTACATGATTGCCGGCATCAACCGTATCCGCCGCAAGTCGCTGAGCCTTCGGCGTGATGCGCTGCTGCCTGCCGCCGATCTGGACGAGCTCGAGAAATTCGACGCGGAGACTGAAGCCGTCATCAGCCAGTTCGGCCGGCGTTTTGCCGCCTTGCAGACGCTCGGCGATCGCGTTACGCGCTACCCGCTGACGACAGGCAATACGATCGACATGCTGGAAAACGGCGACGAAGCCTATGCAGCAATGAAGACGGCAATCGATGACGCGCAGAGCAGCATCCTGCTCGAAACCTATATCTTCGACCGCGACAGGATCGGGCTGCGCATCGCCGACGCGCTGATTGCAGCCGTCAGGCGCGGCGTGGAAGTGCGTGTACTGATCGACGCCGTCGGGGCACGCTATTCGGTGCCGAGCATTCTCGGGTACCTAAAGGAAGGGGGCGTCACCGTCGATGTCTTCAACGGCAATGTCATCATGGGGCTCAGGCTGCCCTATGCCAACCTGCGCACTCACCGCAAGATCCTGATCGCGGATGGAAAGACCGCGTTGACCGGCGGCATGAATATCCGCGAAGGCTTCAGCGAGGAGGCGGTCGGCGGGAGTTTTGCCCACGACACGCATTTCAGCGTCAGCGGCCCGGCGGTTGCCGATCTCTTCGACGTCGCGGCTGAGGATTGGCGTTTCACGACAGGCGAAGTCCTGAATGCGGAGGCTTGGCGCATCGATCGGCCAGAACGCAAGCGCGGCGATCCGGTCTTCATGCGTGTCGTCGCTTCCGGGCCGGACCGGAGCGTGGAGACGAACCACAAGATGCTGATGGGCGCCTTTTCCGTAGCGCGCCAGTCGATCCGGATCATGTCGCCTTACTTTTTGCCGGATCGGGAGCTGATCAGTGCGCTGGCAACAGCAGCCCGGCGTGGCGTGGAGGTCGATATCGTCGTGCCCGCCGCCAACAATCTCGTTCTGGTCGACAGGGCGATGACGGCGCAGTTCGACCAGATGGTCAGGAATTATTGCCGCATCTGGCGTTCGACCGGCAGCTTCAGCCATTCTAAGCTGCTCTCCATCGATGGAACCTGGGCCTATGTCGGCTCCTCCAATCTCGATCCGCGCTCACTGCGGCTGAATTTCGAGGTGGATCTTGAAGTACTGAATGCGGGCTTTGCCGGCGAAATCGATGAGCGCATAGACGATGCCATCAAGTCCGCCACGCCCGTGACGCTCGAGGGGCTGTGGTCGCGGCCCTTCCTGGTGCGGCTTCTTGAAAAGGTGCTTTGGCTGGGTTCGCCGTATCTTTGAACGAGTTTTCGTGATTGCGGCATGGCAAGTTTTATTGCGCTGCCTATAATCTGGGAAAAAAGCTTTTCGAGCAATGGAGCCGGCGTTCCTTCCGATGCAAGCCAAAAAGAAAGACAGTCTCCCCGCCAGTATCATCGCTTCCATCAAGAACAGGAAGAAACGCGTCGAGATCTGGCGCGCCGGGCTGAAGCCGCGCAGCGACGGCACGCTGATCGCCTCCTACAATGTCCATAAATGCGTCGGTACCGATCGACGCTTCGATCCGGAACGCACGAGCCGTGTCATCCATGAGATCGATGCCGATGTGATCGCCTTGCAGGAGGCCGATACGCGCTTCGGCGAGCGTACCGGCATTCTCGATCTCGCCCGGCTGGAGCGCGATACCGGGCTCGTTCCTGTTCCGATTTCAGGGGCTGTAAAAGCGCATGGCTGGCACGGCAACGTTGTGCTCGTGCGAAAGGGCCTGGTGCATGACGTGCATCAGGTGAAGCTGCCGGGCCTGGAGCCCCGCGGGGCACTGGTTGCGGAAATAGAGCTCGAATCTGGCGGCAAACTGCGCATCATTGCCGCCCATTTCGGACTGCTGCGCCATTCGCGGGCACAACAGGCAAAGACTCTGGTTGATCTTATCAGCGACCGTCATGAAATGCCGACAATCCTGCTTGGCGATCTCAACGAATGGCGGCTCGGTGACCGCTCGTCTCTTCACACCTTTCAGATGGCCTTCGGTCCGCTGCCGCCCGCCGTTCCGAGTTTTCCGGCCGGCTTGCCGGTCCTGGCGCTTGACCGCATCATTGCCAACCGGAAAGGGATCATCTCCGCAGTGGAGGTGCATGACACTCCGCTCGCCCGCATGGCGTCCGACCACCTGCCGATCAAGGCGGTGGTCGATCTGCAGCAGGAGCTGGCAAGGACCTGAAGCCGTTCGGGGTTTCAGGCCCGGACGGGAGCGGGAAGGAGCTTGCCTTTGAGCAGCAGCCACAGTGTGCCGATCGCGATAAGCGCAAGTGCGATATTGACCAGGATGAAGATCACCGGCGCAAGATGGCTGATCGCTCCAGTGTCGCCATGTCCCATCAGACGCAAGCCGGCAGTCGAAAGCGCCGTCAGGCCGAAGGTGAAGGCCCAGTATGAGCCTGCGAAGGGCTGCTGCATGATCCAGGGCAGCTGACGGCCGACAATCAGAACCTGCAGAATGGCGTAGCCGAACATTGCATGCACGAACATGTCGGGCGCACCGCCGGAGACGCTGAGATAAGCGACGCTGCCGACGGCAGGCGGGGCAATCTGGATGCCAAGAGTAGGCCGAAGGGGAGCGGCAAGTTCCGGGGCCATCAACAGCCGGTGCAGCAGCACGGATTCGATCGCCAGCCACGAGAAGAACCCTGCGCCAAAGGCGAGCTGGCCCCAATCGGCATAACCAAGCGTACCTGCCGCAATAGCGGTGACGAAGGAACCGGCAACCGTTGGCAGATAGAGGACCGGCGTGTTGGTGACCGGATCACGTCCGCCACGCCACAGAAGCCCGGTTCGCCACAGCAGGAAAAACAGGGTGACGGCAAATCCAACCATTGCCAGCGCTTCGGCCGCGATGCGCGAATAAGGAAGTATGGCAAGTCCTGCCAACATGGTCGCAACACCGATCAGCCCGACAAAGCAGCACTGTATGGGATGTTCAAGCTCGGTCATCGCCTCCTTCGGCGCGACGAGCCATTTTGCAGCGTAGAGAAGAATGAGGAGCAGCCAGATGGCGAAGCCGAGCAGGCTGATCGCCTCGCCTATATCAGGCGAGACGGGCCAGACGGCAGAGGCAGCGCGCCAACTGTTGCCGAGCCCGACAACGCCGAGAACAATGCCAAAGAATGCAGCGGGTATGCGGGGCAGCGACATTTTCGTTTCTCCGGGCTGATCCGGCGGGCGCTACGCCCCACCGGCAGTGCAGGTGGTCGTCATTTAGCAATAGCGTCGGCAGCGTCCATGACGCGAGCCGAATAGACAAGAGCAGCGCCTGCATTGACAGAAATTGCAACGCCGAGGGCTTCGGCAATTTCTTCCTTCGTGGCGCCAAGCTTCTGGGCTTCGGTTGTATGCACGACGATACAGCCATCGCAACGAACGGTAACAGCGACGGCAAGAGCTATCAGTTCGCGCTGTTTGGCGTCGAGGTGATTTGTCTTCTGCCCGGCCGTCGAAAGGGTCTGGTAGCCTTTGATGGTTTCGGGCGCGATTTTGGAGAGTTCGCCGATCCGGCCGAAGAGTTCGCTGCGATATTCCTTCCAGTCCAACATGAAAGTCACTCCATCTGAAATCAGCACCGGCGTGATTGCCTCTGCTTCTGGAAATGACTATGACCGCAAGAGCCGATACTTTGAATGCTCAGGAAGGTCATTTTCTAGCGCGATCGTCTCATGGATGTTTTAAGCCGCCTCATCGAACTTGCCCGTCTGCAGCCAACGCTCGACATTCGCTGCCGGCTGCAAGGCGCGTTTCATATCGATCACGAACCCGTTGCAGCAGGTACGTTGCCGTTTCATCTGATCCTGGGCGGCGACTGTCTCATTCGCCTCGGCTCCGGTCGTGAAATCACCTTGCATTCCGGCGATTTTCTGCTGCTGCCGCGCGGCGATGCGCATGCGATTATCGGTTTGCGGCCACGCGGAAAAACACAGCCGCTGCGTGTTACGACGGGCGGTATGTTGCCCTTACGCGAAAATGGCCAAGGCGAGGCCGATGTCGACCTGCTCTGCGGTCATTTTGATTGCGCTCCGGGATCGGCAGCCTTGCTGCTCGACAGCCTGCCCGACGTCTTTCACGTATCGCTCGCTGCGGAATCGGAGGAACTGCTGAAGACGCTTGTTGCCATGCTCTACAGGGAAACGGCTGAAGAGAAGCCGGGAGCATTGGCGATTATCACCGCGACCTGCCTCTCGCTCTTCATCATGGCGGTAAGGGCAGGCAGGGCCTCGCCCATCGCATCCGCGGGACTGTTGCAGCTGCTTGGTGATGCCAGGCTTGGCAAATCCGCTGTGGCGATAATGTCTTCGCCGGCCCTTGCTTGGACGATTGATGATCTCGCCCGCCATTCGGCCATGTCGCGGGCAACCTACGCCCGGCAATTTCGCGAGCGCGCCGGAATGACGGTCGGCGCATTCCTGACCGATATCAGGATGATGCTGGCGAGCGACCTGCTGCTCCGGACGCGGCGAACGGTTGCAGATATTGCTGCAGAGGTCGGTTATGAATCCGAAGCCGCCTTTGGCAAGGCTTTCAAGGCACGACGGGACATAACACCGGCCCGCTACCGTTCTGCGGAACAGGCAAGGCAGGCCGGGAAGCAGTGATGGCCCGGGAACGGTGCCGTGCCGTTCAACTTCCGTCAGGACGGAGATAAAGGCGCGCAGACTTTGTGGCACGTGCCTATGACCGGAATAGTAGAGGCAGAGGCCGGGAATCGGCGGACACCAGTCGTCAAGAACGGAGACCAGTTCGCCGCTGGCAAGATAGGGCCGGGCAACCCTTTCCGCCACATACGCAATGCCAAGACCCTTCGCAGCCGCCTCCGCCATCAGTCCCACATGATCGAGCGTCAGTGCGCCAGACACCTCCATGGTCACTTCTTGTCCGTGTTTTTCAAACTCCCAGCGATAGAGCTTGCCACTCGGCATGCGCAGGCGAATGCAGCGGTGATGCCTCAGATCCTCCGGTGTTATCGGGGATTTGTGATTTCTCAGATAGGTGGGTGCGGCAACCGCAAGGAAGCGGGCCTCTCCACCGAATTCTACCGCGACCATATCGAGCGGTACGGATTCTCGCAGGCGGATGCCGGCGTCGAAACCTTCGCTGACAATATCCACCAGTCGGTTTTCGGTCACCACATCGAGCGATATCGCGGGATAACGTTCGAGAAAAAGAGGGATGGCCGTATTCATCAGCACACGGGCCGCAATCTCGCTGGCATTGATGCGGAGAGTGCCACTTGGCTGACCGCTGAATTCGCCGACTGCGTCGAGCGCCAGATCAAGATCCCGCAACACGGGCTTCAGCCTCTCGAGAAGCATTTCGCCGGCTTCGGTGACTGCGACGCTGCGTGTCGTGCGATGCAGCAGGCGCACGCCCATGCGCGCCTCCATGTTGCGCATCATGTGGCTCAGCGTCGAAGGCGATAAGCCAAGTTCACCGGCCGCCCTGCGGAAGCTGCGGTATGTGACGATTGCCGCAAAGGCGTTGAGATCATCAAGTGTCGGCCGGTAACTCATGGGTATTTTTCAACAACTCATGCAAGTTTGAACGGATTATCACATCAATAATCACCTCTATCTTTGCTGTCATCAAGCCGTGATCCAGCGGCATCAGAAAGGTAGAGACGATGACGAAGACATGGTTCATCACGGGCACATCCTCGGGTTTCGGCCGGATCATGACCGAGAAGCTGCTGGCGCGCGGCGATCGGGTAGCCGCCACCCTGCGAAAGCGGGAGGCCCTGGCTGACCTTGAGGCGCAGTATGGCGAACGGCTCTGGGTCGCAAACCTGGACGTCACCGACGACCGGGCCGTTCGTGCAGTCGTCGACACCGCCTTTCAAAAGATGGGGCGCATCGATGTCGTCGTCAGCAATGCCGGCTACGGCCTGTTTGGCGCAGCAGAAGAGGTGAGCGATGCGCAGATCCGTCATCAGATCGATACCAACCTGATTGGCTCCATCCAGGTGATCCGCGCGGCCTTGCCGCATCTGCGTCAGCAGGGCGGCGGTCGCATCCTGCAGGTCGCTTCGGAAGGCGGACAGATCGCCTATCCGAATTTCAGCCTCTATCACGCGACCAAATGGGGGATCGAAGGTTTCATCGAGGCGGTAGCACAGGAAGTCGCCGCCTTCGGCATCGACATCATCATTGCCGAGCCGGGACCGGCGGGCACGGATTTTGGCGCCGGTCTCGTCAGGCCGCTACAGATGGATGTGTACGAGGACACGCCGGCCGGCCAGGTGCGCAGGGCAATTGCCGACGGCTCGTTCAAGATCCTGGGCGACCCGGTGAAAATGACCGACGCGATGATTGCGGCGGCCGAAAAACAACCGGCACCCAAGAGACTTGCGCTTGGCAGCACGACCTATCAGTCGATCCGCAAGGCTCTGGGCGAGCGGCTTGCCGAGCTGGAAGCACAGAAGGAGATCACGCTGTCGACCGATATCGACGTCTGACTGCCCTCAGCGGTCGATCGTCGCCATGATCGTGTCGTTGTAGCGCTTGCCGGAAACCTTGCCGGGGGCAAGCGCTTCATCGAGCGCCTTCATGTGTTCGGCGCCAAGCGCGATGGAGGCAGCGGCGATATTGTCTTCCAGATAGGCGCGGCGTTTGGTGCCGGGGATCGGCACGAAATCGCTGCCCTTGTGGAGGATCCAGGCGAGCGCCACCTGGCCAGGCTTGACTCCGAGCGAGGATGCAACGGAGCGGACGGCCTCGGCCGCGCGAACATTGGCGTCGTAATTTTCGCCCTGATAGCGTGGATCGCCACGGCGGAAATCGCCTTCCGGATAATCCTCTGCGCGCTTTACCTCTCCGGTCAGGAAGCCTCGGCCGAGTGGGCTGAAGGGCACGAGACCGATGCCGAGTTCCTTCAAGGCGGGGATGACGTCGGCTTCCAGATTGCGCTCCCACAGCGAATATTCACTCTGAACGGCTGAGACGGGCAGGACGGCATGAGCGCGGCGGATATTGGCGACACCGGCTTCGGAAAGCCCGAAATAGCGAACCTTGCCCTCCTTGACGAGTTCGGCAACGGTAGCAGCGACGTCCTCCATCGGGACAGTCGGGTCGACGCGGTGCTGGTAGATGAGATCGATATGGTCGGTGGCAAGACGCTTGAGCGAGCCCTCGACGGCGCTGCGAATGGTTTGCGGCCGGCTGTCGCGCTCGGTGCCGACCTGCTTTCCATCCTTCAGGCGAAAGCCGAATTTGGTGGCGAGCGTCACCTCGTTGCGGCGACCCTTCAGCGCACGGCCGAGCAATTCTTCATTCCTGTAGGGGCCGTAGACCTCTGCCGTGTCGAGAAAGGTGCAGCCGAGCTCGATGGCGCGGTGAAGGGTGGCGATGGATTCCGTTTCATCCGCCGGGCCGTAGGACTGGCTCATTCCCATGCATCCGAGGCCGATGGCCGATACTTCAAGTCCCTGGCTGCCGAGTTTGCGCTTCTGCATCATCATGCTCCTGCTTCTCAAATGGGAGAGGTCTATATAGACCCCAGCGCAGGATTATGAATGCGCGAAAATCCCGATAAACTGCGTGAGCGTTCAGGTGTTGCGGTGGTGCCGGTTGTTCCGGTCATCAGATGTGTAGGTGGCGAGGCGAAGCGCATCCATCAGGACGGCAATGATTTGCTTCCACATGGCGTTTCTCCTTTCGCCAGTGTTCTCCTCCTCTTGCGCGCAACCTTCAAACAAGCTTATCGTCGGTTTCGGATAACTTGAGGTTATGGGATGAAACGCGGCCGGCTTCCCCTGACGGCATTGCGCAGCTTCGAGGTTGCTGGCCGGCTCGAGAGCTTCACGCTTGCGGCGGAGGAATTGTTCATCTCGCAGGCGGCCGTCAGCCGGCAGATCCGCGAGTTGGAGCAACTGTTGGGTGAACCGCTTTTCGAGCGGCGTCATCGCAGTGTTCTGCTGACGGGAAGCGGACGGAAACTGCTTGCAGTGCTCACTCCATCCTTTGACCGGATCGATGATTGCCTGGAGGATATCCGCGGGGCTTCAATGTCTGCGGATCTGAAAGTCAGCGTCGAGCCTTCCTTTGCCGCTTGCTGGCTGGTGCCGCGACTGCCGGAATTCCGCAAACGTCACCCTGACGTCGAGATCTTGCTCGATGCCGATCCGAGGACGATCGAATTTCGTACCGGCCAGGCGCAGATCGCGATCAGACACAGCGCCACCGTCACTGCATGGCCACGAACAGAAAGCCGGCACCTGATCGATGTCCGCATGGTGCCGGTGATCGCATCCGATCTTCTGGAACGTGGCACGCCGATCTCCTCTCCGCATGACATCTTTGCGTATGGGCTTTTGCATGAGGAAACCCGCGACGCCTGGAGCCGGTGGTTTGGGGCGGCTGGCCTTGCCATGCCCGAGACGGCGAGGGGGCCCGTCTATGCCGATGACGGCCTCGTGCTGCAGGCGGCGCTGCGCGGCCAGGGCGTTGCGCTCCTTGATGAAGCTTTTGCAGAGGAGGAAATCCGGGCTGGCCGTTTGCGCCAGCTTTTCGATCTCACCGTGCCGAACGGCGCCTATTGGCTGGTGGCCCGCAGCTTCGACCGCCTTCCGCCTCCGGCCGCGGATTTTGTACGCTGGATCACCGAAAGCTTTCACAAGCGCTGACGTCTACCCGCGTGTCGCCATCCGCTTTTGGGCGGCCTCGCGGACAAGCTTCCATCGGATAAGCTCAAGCGTGGCGTCTGCCAATGCGCGATGCGCCGGGATTGCCGCCTTGCTTTCCTCGACGATACCGTCGATGAGCCTCGACAGCTCTGTTTCGGTGACAGTCGCTCCTGTCAATTCGCGCGCCGTGGCCATAAAGGCATCACGTGACTTGCCGAGCCTGAGAGCATGCCGCGGAAAGCCTGCGGCGCGCAGGAGAACGCTGAGCCATTTTCCGTCCCATGACGGCGCGCTCGCATAGAGATCATGGCCGGTCAAAACCTCAATCATTTCGCTGGCGACCTGTTCCACCGGCACGCCCTGCGACGCGAGCAGTGCCTGCGGAATCCCGTGGATTGCTTCCGCATCCGCAGCCCAATCGTCCCAGTCGGGAGCAGGCCGGATCAAGGTCGAGTGCGAACGTCCATCCTCGAACACCCAGGCAACTTCGATGGGAACGCTTTTCTTGCTGAGGGACGAAGCCTCGAAGTCCAGGAAAACGATCAATGCAACGCGACAGGCGAGAGCTGCCCTCCAGCGAAAGAGTTTATCCCGATCGGACCGTGCTTCAAGTTTCGGGCGTCGGCTCGAACGAACAGGAAATGCAGCCTAGCTCTGCCGGCATTTATTTGTCGAGCCGCGTGCCATCGGCGCTGAAGATATGCAGGTGGGCAGGATCACAGATGAAAGCGAGCTGACTGCCGGTCGCAATGTCGCCAGATCCTCTATATTCGACGGTCAGAGGCTGACCGTCGCCAAGCTGACAGTAGAGGAATTGAGTCCCGCCGAGATATTCGTCGAAATCAACCCTTGCCGCCAGAACCCCATCCCGCGGTTCGGCAATGCTCAGATGTTCCGGCCGCGCGCCGAGCGTGATCTTCTGGCCCGCCGTCAGGCCCGCGCCGCCGATCGGCGAACGAATGCGGTTGCCGGCCACCAGAATGCTGCCGTCACCTGCCCAGCTTGCCTCCAGCAGATTCATGCGCGGCGAACCGATGAAGCCGGCAACAAAGACATTATTGGGTCTTTCGTAGATCTCGCGCGGTGTTCCCGCCTGTTCGATATGCCCGTCACGCAGCACGACGATCTTGTCGGCGAGGGTCATTGCCTCGGTCTGGTCGTGCGTGACGTAGATCATCGTATTGCCGAGCTCACGGTGGAGCCTGGCGATCTCGATGCGCATGGAGACACGCAATTCTGCATCGAGGTTCGACAGCGGCTCATCGAAAAGAAAGACCTCCGGCTTTCGGACGATCGCACGGCCGATCGCCACGCGCTGCCGCTGTCCACCGGATAGCTGGCCCGGTCGGCGGTCAAGCAGATGGTCGATCTTCAGGATCGCCGAGGCCGCCTTGACGCGGGCCTCGATCTCCGAGGCCTGCGTCCGCGCCATTTTCAGGCCGAAGGCGAGATTGTCGCGCACACTCATATGCGGATAGAGCGCATAGGACTGAAAGACCATGGCGATGCCGCGGTCGGAGGGATCGAGATCGGTGACGTTGCGCCCCTTGATCTCAATCTCGCCGTCGGTGACATCCTCCAGCCCCGCGATCATGCGCAGCAGCGTCGATTTTCCGCATCCGGAGGGACCGACGAAGACGACGAAGGACCCCTCCGATATGGTCAGGTCGATGCCGTGGATGACTTCCAGATTGCCGAAACTCTTGCGAATTTCGGTCAGCACGACGCCCGTATCCGCCATTTTATTCACCGCGCGCCTCTCCGGCTCTGACCCAGACGAGCATCTCGCCCGGTTCGCGATTGTCCCAGAAAGGATAGGGCACGAAACGCGCGCTCGCCTGTTTTGCGGCAGGCGGAGACGTACGGTAGAGCGCGGCGCCCCAATCGGCCGTGTCGCGGCTGATAGGAAGGTCGAGAGCGACTGCCCCGCGAAGGCCTGCAATTTCTGATGTCTTCGCCTGCGAGACATCGGCGGAAAGGGTAATGCCATTCAGCCCCTCGCCATTGTCGGTCTCCTCGACGCAATAGACGAGCGGACCGCGCATCAGCGCCGTGCGGCCGGCATCCTGGCGGACCAGCGGGTTGGCAAAGAGCTTACGGGCGGTCAGCGGGATCGAGAGATCCACCTTGTCGCCGCTCTTCCAATCGCGCTCGATACGCGCATAACCATCGATGACGACGGATTGCAGATCGAGCTGTTCGCCGTTGACGGAGAGCGCCGCACCTTCGGCCCATTCCGGTATGCGTAGCGACAGCGCGAAACGGGCGGGATGGTCGAGCGCCACATCGAAATGGATCGCGCCATCCCAGGGATAGCGGGTCTGCTGGGAAAGCTCGACCTTGGCGCCGGCAAGATCGAAACGTGCCTTGCTTTCCCCGTAGAGATGGACGGCAATCTCGTCTTCGGCGATCGCATACATATAGGAGCCGACGGAGGCGAGCAGGCGGGCGATGTTCGGCGGGCAGCAAGGGCAATGGTGCCAGATCCAGCGGTGATGCTTGCCGGCGCTTTCCAGCGGGTTCTCGTAGAAGAAGCGCGTGCCGTCGAGCGACAGACCGGCCATGGCACCGTTGTAGAGCGCCTGCTCCATGATATCGGCGTAACGACGATTTGGACCGCGGCCGAGCATGCGGTTCGCCCAGAAGACGAGGCCGACGGAGGCGCAGGTCTCGGCATAAGCGCTTTCGTTCGGCAGGTCGTAATAGTCGGTAAAGCCTTCGTTGGAGGCTGCCGGACCGATGCCGCCGGTGACGTACATCTGCTTGGTCGTCAGGTCGTCCCAGAGAGTCTCGAGTGCTGATGTCAGCGTATCATCGTTGTATTCGGTCGCGATGTCGGCCATGCCGGCATAGAGATACATGGCGCGCACCGCATGGCCGACGACCTTCTTCTGCTCGCGCACCGGCAGATGAGCCTGGCCATATTCATAGGTCTTCTGGTGGAAATCGGCAGCACTGCGACCGTCGCGGGCAGCCTCGTCGGTGAAGAAATGCGGTTCGGTGCCGCGCTCGTCGACGAAGAACTTCGAGAGGTCGAGATATTTCTTCTCGCCGGTGACACGCGCCAGCTTGACCAGCGCAAGTTCTACCTCTTCGTGGCCGCAATAGCCGGGGAACTGGCCAGGGCCGTGGCCGAAGACCGTGATCAGGTAATCGGCATAACGGCTCATGATGTCGAGCAGCTTCTTCTTGCCGGTCGCCTGGTAATAGGCGACGGCGCCTTCGATCAGGTGTCCGGCGCAATAGAGCTCGTGATGATCGCGCAGGTTCGTCCAGCGCCGGCCCGGCTGCACGCGTTGGAACCAGGCGTTCAGATAGCCGTCCTTGTCCTGGAGTTTCTCATACATGTCGATAATCTGGTCGACGCGAGCCTCGAGTTGCGGATTGGGCCGGCGGTAGAGTGAATAGGCAACGGTCTCGATCGACTTGCCGAGATCGCTGTCCCAGAACATCTGCGTCGTGCCGCCCCAGGGACCGATCGGAATGACGACGCCGGGGCTCGGCTGCGTCACGTCGATTGCCTGCAGCATGCCGGCCTCGACACAGCGGTCGAGCAGCGTTTCGGCGGTGGAATCGCAGATCGCGTCCTGGCGATCGCCAAACAGCCCCTGCAATTCGACACTTGGCACGGGCAGGGGACGGAACTGGCGATCTCTTTTCAGCTGGTTCATGGCTTCATCCATTTTGTTGAAAGGTCATCATTTCACCGCGCCGGCCATCAGCCCGCGCATGTAGTAGCGTTGCAGGAGCAGGAAGACGATCAGGCAGGGGATCGTCATGACGACGACGCCGGCCTGGACCGCGCCCCAGTTGATGGCGCCGAGACGTCCGGCGCGCACCGCCGTCATCAGGACGGGAAGCGTGTATTTCTCGTTGCTGGAGAGCAGCACGAGGGCGGCGAGGAACTCGTTCCAGGCATTCAGGAAGGCAAAGATCGCGACTGTCGCAATGCCCGGCAGGACCAGCGGCAAGAGAACACGGATCAGCAGTCGCAGGTCCCGGGCACCGTCGATGCGCGCTGCCTCCTCGATCTCCTTCGGCACCGCGTCGAAGGCGTTGCGCATCATGAAGACGGAGAAGGGAAGTTGCAGCGTGACATAGACGAGGGTCAGCCCCAGCAGCGAGTTGTTGAGGCCGAGCTTCGCCAGGATGATGAAGAGCGGCGTCAGGATCGACTGGAACGGGATCATCAGCGTTGCGATGATCAGCACGAAGAGGGCATTTTTCAGCGGGAAGCGGTAGCGAGAGAAGCCATAGCCAGCGAGCAGGCTGACGGCGACCGTCAGCAGTACCGTTGCCAGCGAAACGAAGAGCGAGTTGATCATGTGCCGCCAGATGCCGGCGCCGAACGTATCGAGCAGCGCATAGGCATCGAAGCTGACACCTGTCGTCGGCCATGGCGGCAGCGGCGGCAGGCTCGACTCCGTACCGTGCCGGAACGAGGCAAAGAGCGTGATGATGAAGGGCGCCAGGAAGAAGATCGAAATGGCGATCCCGGCGACATGATAGGCCGATTGCGACCTGAAGCGCTTGCGGGCGCGGCGTTCCCGTGAGGAGATCATCAGCGTTCCTCCCCGACACGCAGCAGCCAGAGCTGGACGATGGATATCGCCACCAGGATCGCCAGAAGAGCGATCGACAGGGCGGACCCGTAGCCCAGATTGAAGGATACGAAGGACTGGTTGAAGATGTAGTAGACGACCGAGATCATCTTGTTCTGCGGTCCACCCGAGGTCATGATGTAGAACTGGTCGAAGGCAAGGATTGACCCGGTGACCGAGACGATCAGCGCCAGCGCAATCGTTTTGCGCATCAGCGGCAGAGTCAGATGCCGGAAGCGCTGCCAGCGGCCGGCGCCATCGATGCGGGCGGCCTCCGTCAGTTCGGACGGAATGGCCTGCAGCCCGGTCAGCAGGATGATCATCGTAAAACCTGCGATCTTCCAGACGACCATGACGATGATGGTCGCGAAGGCGGTATCGAAGCTTGCCATGATATTGGGGCTTCGCTCGACGAGGCCGAGTGCGCGAAGGGCAGGGCCGAAGAAGCCGCTATCGACATTGGCAAGCCAGACCCACAGAAGCGACGCCGTCGCCAGTCCCACCACGACGGGCAGGAAGATGATCGTCCGGTAGGTGCTGACGAAGCGGCGTTCCTTTTCGACGAAGATTGCCAGCGGGAAGGCGATCGCAAAGATCGCGATGGTCACGATGACGGTGTAGTAGGCGGTGAAATTCAAAGCCGCCATAAAGCGGCTGTCGTTCCACATGCGGGTATAGTTGGCAAAACCAATCCAGCGCGAGGCGCCCATCAGCGGCCAGTTGTGCAGGCTCATCCAGCCGGTGAACAGCACGGGCATGACGAAGAAGACGATGACGAGCGCCATGGCGGGCGCAATGTAGAGAAAGCCGCGCCATTGCGACCTTCGCCGTTTTCGGACAGCGCGCGTGCGCTGAGGACCGGAACCGGTCATCGAAACCTCCGCATTTTATAAGGTCTTCTAGCTTTGAATCGGCCGGGGAACTGCCACCGTCCCCCGGCCACGGCCGGGAGAGTTATTGGCCGCTGTCGATGATGGACTGCATCTCGGACTGGGCGTTCGAGAATGCGCCATCGACGTCGTCACCGAAGATTGCTGCGTTGGTGAAGGTCGCCCAAGGTCCGTTGGCGCTGTTGATCAGATCATTGAACTGCAGCGTGTAGGGTGTCTTGGCCACAGCGATTGCCTTCAGGCCCACCTGCATGCGGGGGTCGAGCCCGGCAAGCACCTGGTCGGCAATATCGCCGCGTGTCGGCAGGCTGCCGTATTTCGCCAGGACTTTCTGGCCGTCCATCGAATAGATGTATTCGAGGAATTCCTTGACCGCATCGATCTTCTTCGTGCTCTTGGTGATGACGAAATTGTCGCCGCCGGCAAAGGACGAAGTCTTGCCGTCGACGCTGGGGATCAATGTCACGCCGAAGTTGATATCCGGATACTTGGTGACCAGCGTACCGATGGCAAAGGCGCCGAGGCTCTGTTGGCCGATCTTGCCGTTGGTGAAGCTCAGGAAGCTTGTACCATTGTCGCTTGCTGCACTTGCCGGAACGAGATCCTTTTTCACCATATCGCGATAGAAGCCGACCGCCTTGCGCATCTGTGGAGTATCGAGCGTCGCGGTCTTGCTATCCTCCGAAAGGATATCGGCACCGGCACCCCAGACGAGTGGCGTGAAGGTGAAGATCATGCAGCCGCCACAGCCACCGCCCGAGAAGTAGAAGCCATAGGTATCGTCGCCGAGCTTGCGGATCTTTTCAGCGTTCGCCTCGATTTCCTCCCAGGTCGCGGGCGCCTTTTCGGGGTCAAGACCGGCCTTCTTGTAGAGGTCCTTGTTCCAGGCGAAGACAGAGGTTTCGACTGAAAGCGGCAGGCCGTAGATCTTGTCCTGATAGGTGCCGAGCTTGACATGCGACGGCGACAGCGAATTGAAATAGGGCAGGCTCTTGGCCCAGTCCGTCAGGTCTTCGAGCTGACCTGCCGCGGCAAAGGCCGGTGTGTAGATCAGGTCCATCGACAGGGCATCGGGCGCCTGGCCGCCGGCGATTGCCGTTGCATATTTCTGCACCAGTTCGCCGAAGGGCACTTCGGTGGTGACGACCTTGTTTTCATGGCTCGCATTATAGGACTCGACGACCTTGTTGAAGGCATCGCCGATACCGGTGCGGACCCACATTTCGATCTTTTCGGCAGCAGAAGCTGTCGAAACCAGGCAGAGTGTGGCAAGGCTGGTTGCCACCAATAGACGCTTCATCATGGCTCTCCTCCCAATAAGGCGCGTCTCCTTCGCGCCGTTGCTATATTCCGAGGGTGTCTCCCCCGCATGACTGCCGCACGACGAGACGGCACGGCAGTTTCCTGATGCCAGGCTCCACCGGACGTCCCTCCGCAAGCGCCAGAACCGTCAATCCGGCCTGCCGCCCCAGTTCCTTCAATTCCATATCGACCGTCGTCAGCGGCGGGCGCGTCTGGCCGGCGACAATCTCCCAATTGTCGAAGCCGACCACCGAAACATCCTGCGGCACCCGAATGCCGCGTTCGCGCAGCGCATCGATGACACCGCGCGCAATCTGGTCGTTGCCGCAGAAGATGCCGTCGGGCTTTTCGCCGCTGCCACTCCACAATCTTGCGACGGCTTCGTGGCCCCAGCTTTCCGACCAGGCTCCAAACAGAACCGGCCGCTCCTCTCCCGCAACCTTACGATAGGCATCGGCACGCTCACGCACCGAAAAGAAATTCTCCGGTCCGGTGACATGCACGATCCGCTTGCGCCCGAGCTTTGCCAGCCATTCGATGGCAAGCCGCGCGCCCTGCGCATCATCAGAACTGAACGTCACGGTTCCCGGCGCTCCCTCCGTGAAGGCGTAGACGACGGGCACGTTCAAATTCGACAGGTCGATCGGCAGCCGTCTGTCCAGACGCTTTCCTGTGGCGATAATGCCGTCGACCTGTTTGTCGAGCATCGCCTCCACATGAATCTGACCGAGTGCCGGATCCTCCTCGATTGCGCACAGGAAAACCGAAACGCCGTGATCAACGAGAGCATCCGATATGCCGGCCATGACCGGCAGGGTAAAGCGACCATAGGTATCGTTGGTAAGAAGCCCGATCGTGAAGCTGCGCTTGCTGAGCAGCCCTCTCGCCAAAGCGTTCGGTCTGTATCCGATCTCTGCCGCTATGCGCTTGACCCGCTCGCGCGTTTCCAGTCCCATCCGGCCTGTATCGTTGAGTGCCTTCGATGCCGTCGAGATGCTGATTCCAGCTGCCGCCGCGACGTCATGAATGGTAATCCGGCCTCTTTTTTCTCCTGTTGTCTCCAGCAACCCCTCCCATCGAGCTTGCGATGAGAAAAGCTTTTCTCAATAGAATTGTCAAGTGAGAAAAGGTTTGCGCAATTGCTTTGATCTTGAGCGAAGTTACAGAAGATGGACGTACGATGGCCGATGATGAGCCGGCTTTTGGTCGAAGGCTGGCGCTGCGGGCTTGTTAGTGTGCGAACGCAATCACTTACAGATAGCCGACGTGGTCGCCGAACGGGACATCTTCATCCAAGTTGCCGCTGCCGATGCGCTCGCTCTCACCGGACAGACGTTCTTCGTCCGGATCAGGGGCCTCGGCATGGGGGTGGGTGGAATGATGGTCCAGATGCCGGCCCGCTGCCGGATCATCATCCGCATCGATACGGTCTTCGTCGCTGTCAGCGGAATGATGCTCGTCTTTTTTTTCACTGCCGGCGGTGATCTTTGCCTGTCGCTCGGCGACCCAGGCATTGTCGGGTTCGGAGCCGATGGAGGTGCTGTGGTTTACGTGTGTGGCCGAGGAGGGTGCGGTGGGCGAGGTGGGCGCAATCTTTTCGACCATTGAAATTCCCTGGCTTATGGCCCGACTGGCAGGCTTGTCTATGATTTCTGTCGCCCAAGCGGGTGCGCATGGGGATCGATGCTGATCTGATCGCGACCCCTCATCTTGGCCGCATAGAGCGCCAGGTCGGCCCTGCGATAGATATCATTGGCATAGTCTCCGCTCATCACACAGGCAATGCCTGCGGAAAAACTGTAGCGGAAGCTGAGTTGGTCGGCCAGCGGACGGGACTGTCTGACGGCAACCAGCATGCGATTGACGATTTCTGCCGCTTCCTCGGGAGCCGTGTTCGGAAGAACCAGAACAAATTCCTCGCCGCCCACGCGGCCGAGAATATCGGTCTTGCGCACCATTTTCTGCAGCGTAGCGGCGAAATCCTTGAGAACGGCATCGCCCGCAGTATGGCCGAAACGGTCATTGATATATTTGAAATTGTCGATGTCGAGAACTGCGAGGCAACCGACTTTCTCGGGCCGGTGGCCATAATTGCGCACCAGCTCCTCGAGTTTTGACATCACGAAACGTCTGCTCGGGATGCCTGTCAGCTCGTCGGTCTGGGCAGCCTTGATTGCGCTGTCGCGATCTTGCCGCAGCGTCCTCTGATCGGAGCGGATCGATGTCACGTCGCTCGCAATACACAGCATCCAGCCATTGGTCTGCATGGTTTCGGTCATCCATAACCAACGGCCGTCATGAAGGTCGGTCTCAAATGCGCGAAACCCGCTTTTCCCTCGGCGGGCAAGCGTTGACAACAGCCAGCTCTCAAAGTCGGTCGCGGCAATGATCGTTCCGCGGCGGGCGTGAAAGTTGCGCCGCATCAGCTCGGCCCAGAGAGGTTGTTCCTCTTCTGCGACAAACCAGGCATCGCGAAACGCGCGATTGGCAAAACGCAGCCGGTCATCCTGGTCGTAGACCGCAACCATGACGCCCGCAACGTCCATCAGCTGCGCCATTTGCAACATTGCTTCCGTGTCAGCCAAGGTCATCATGCCCTCAGAACAGATCATCATCAGCTTGCACTATCCGCCCCGCGTGAAGAAACAGTTAGCCGGTCTGCATATGCGCAGACCGTTCTGACATCATCAACAGTTGCGGTGCAATTCCTGCCAGGCTGCAATTATTCCTCCAAGTGGAATAATACCTTCCGCATTCTGCAGATTAACGGATTCCGGTGAATGGCTATTGTTGGTTCCAGGCCAGCAAGGGCTGTTGGCGAATTTGTCAAAACGGAGAACTGAGATGAACAGACTGATCCTTTCCCTGATGCTGGCAACTGTCAGCTTTGCTCCCCTTTCCCAAGCTGTCGCCGCTCCTGCCAAGCAGGCTGCGATCGCCCAGCAGGTGCCGGTGACCGTGCACTATCGGTCGGCCAAGATCGATGGCGTCAACATGTTCTATCGTGAAGCCGGTCCGTCCGATGGCCCGGTCGTCCTGCTTCTGCACGGATTCCCGACATCCTCGCACATGTTCCGCAATCTCATTCCGCTGCTCGCGGATCGCTATCACGTCATCGCGCCTGACTATCCGGGCTTCGGTCAGAGCGATGCACCCGATCACACCAAGTTCGCTTACACTTTCGCCCATTACGCAGACATGGTCGATACACTCATGAACCAGCTCGGCGCCAAGAAATATGCCATGTATCTCATGGATTATGGCGCACCAGTCGGCTACCGCCTGGCTCTCAAGCATCCCGAACGGGTGAGCGGGCTGATCGTCCAGAACGGCAACGCCTATGAAGAAGGCCTGCGAGAGTTCTGGGATCCGATCAAGGCTTACTGGGCCGATGACTCCAAGGAAAAGCGCGAGGCCCTGTCCAATCTTGTGGTCCTCGAGACCACCAAGTTCCAGTACACGGACGGCGTCAAGGACCTCACCCGCATCAGTCCCGACAACTGGGTTCACGATCAGGCCCTGCTCGACCGTCCCGGCAACAAGGATATCCAGCTCGATCTCTTCCACGATTACGGCACGAATGTCCCGCTCTATCCGCAGTTTCAGGCCTTTTTCCGCGAACGCAAGCCGCCGACGCTGATCGTCTGGGGCAAGAACGACAAGATCTTCCCCGAAGACGGTGCACATCCTTACCTGCGTGATCTTCCGGACGCCGAAATGCACCTCCTCGATACCGGCCATTTTGCCCTCGAAGACAAGCTGGATGAAATGGCGCCGCTTATTCACGACTTCCTCGACCGCAAGGTCGCAAAGTAAAACTCGTTTATACGAGAGACCGCGCATTCAGAGATGAATGCGCGGGCCTTTGCTAATTGAAGTGCCTGTTGGACCTCAGTTTTCCCACCGCAAAATCGATGAAGCTCCGTACTTTTGCCGAAGCATGCCGGCCTTCCGGATGAACGACGTGGATCGGCAGGGCTTCTTCCTCGTAATCGGACAGGATCGTGCGCAGTTCACCTGCCTCGAGCTGCGGTGCGATCTGATAGGATAGGACGCGCGTTAGGCCCCAGCCGGAGGCCGCCGCCGAGATGGCAGCTTCATTGGTGCTGCAGTAGAGGCGCGGATTGACCCGCACGGTCGACTTCTTCTGCACGCCGAAACGCCATTCGAGCGATGTCCATGCACTGGTCGATGCGATGATGCGATGGCGCGACAGATCGCTTGGGCTTATCGGGACACCGTGCTTTTCAAAATAGATGGGCGACCCGCAGATGACACGCCTCACCTGGCCGACACGTGTTGCGGTGAGGCCCGAGTCCGGCAGATGGCCGATACGGATGGCCACATCGATGCCCTCATCCACCATGCTGACAACCCGGTCGACGAACAGGCCGCGACCGATGACGTCGGGGTAGAGATCGAGATATTCGGTCATCAGCGGCAGGACGAACATTGTCCCGAACATGGCCGAGGTCGTGACGGTGAGGGTGCCTGTCGGTTTGCCGTAGGCGCCGGCAGCGATGGCTTCCGCCTCCGAGAGATCGGCGAGAAGCCTTTGGCAGTCCGCAAAATACTGGGCACCGGCTTCCGTCAGTTTGACAGATCGGGTCGTGCGCGCCAGGAGGCGTGTCCCAATGACGTCTTCCAGGGCGGACACGATGCGTGTGACTGCCGGCGGGCTCATATGGAGTTGCCGTCCTGCATCTGCAAAGCTCTCGGCCTCCGCAACCTTCACGAAGACCCTCATTGCCTGCCATCGATCCATGCGCCCCACATTCTCGTGAAAATCTCGGTCCCGCACCAAGCTTTAAACGCTTTTATTCCGATCGCAATCTATCGGTCCCATAGCGTCAAGCCGCTGAACGGCAATCTTTTATCTGGCGGGCGATAGGTCCAGTCTCCTGATGAGGGCGGGCAGTTCCGACGCGATGTCCGGAACGCCGAAAGCCATCAGTTGCCGACTCGCGACCATGCTTGCCTCGTCGTCACCGGCTTCGATCGCCAGTGCGCATTTGACGGCGATATCGACAAGCAGGTCGAAGCTGTCTCCGCGTTTTGCAGCATCGATCTCCGCGCCGCTCAACGCCAGATGTTTCGCCTTCTCCTCCAGCAATCGGACGGCGTGGGGATCATGTCTCGCGCTTGCGATGGCCAGTTCGATTTGTACGCGCATGATCGGGGTTATGAGATCTTTACTCACTTCATTCTCCATAGGCTGCGATAGCGGTCGTCTCTTCGCTCGCGTTTCGAGCCTGTCGGCAAAGATGTCGGGTGACGCTTTGACTGGTGGAGCGATCGCGAGCCGTTGGCCATTCGCAGACGGAACACCGTCGACTTGTTGGTACACCTGGTCGCATTGGGCTTGAACAGGGGTTCTGCTGAAGACTTTCTTTCCAATAGCGAAACAATCGGACAAAGCCGCTCCGCTGAGGCTTTTTTTGCAAAAGCGGACCCACACCAAAGAACAGTTCCTGACACGCGGAGGCTCTGCTAACCGTCTTAAAACGCCGACAGAGTGCTATAAACCGAGACAACTGCATTCAGCTTCGAGGAACGCCATGCCCCAACCCGTCCTGTTTTCTCCTTTCACCGTGAGCAGTCTTGAACTCGCCAACCGTATCGTGATCGCGCCCATGTGCCAGTACTCGGCCGTCGACGGCTGCATGACGGACTGGCATCTGATCCATCTCGGACAGTTGGCGCTTTCCGGTGCCGCACTTCTGACCATTGAGGCAACCGCTGTCGTTCCCGAAGGACGCATCACCTTTGCCGATGTCGGCCTTTATGATGACGCCTCCGAAGCCGCGATGGCCCGTACGCTCGAAAGCATCAGGAAATGGTCGGATATGCCAATCGCCGTGCAGTTGGCGCATGCCGGCCGCAAAGCCTCGACCGAGGTTCCCTGGAGAGGCGGCGGTCAGTTCGCGCCGACCGATCCGAACGGATGGCAGACCGAGGCACCTTCCGCCATTGCCTTCAACCCGAACTACGTGCCGCCAACTGCGCTCGATCGCGAAGGCATGAAGCGGGTCCGCGATGCCTTTGCCGCTGCCGCACGGCGGGCGGCGAAAATCGGCATTGATGCCGTTCAGATCCATGGCGCTCACGGCTATCTGCTGCACCAGTTCCTGTCGCCCTTGTCGAACCAGCGAACCGACGACTATGGCGGCTCGCTGGAAAACCGCGCCCGCTTTCCACTGGAGATTCTCGATGCCGTGAGGGATGCCTTTCCCTCCGATCGGCCGGTGACGATGCGCGTTTCTGCGACCGATTGGGTCCAAGGTGGTCTGGAGATTTCCGAGAGTGTGGAATTTGCCAGGATGCTCGAAGCACGGGGCTGCAATGCAATCCACGTATCGAGCGGCGGCCTGCATCCCTCCCAGGCGATCCCGATCAGCCCGAGCTATCAGGTGCCGCTCGCACGAGCAATCAAAAGTGCCGTCAAAATGCCGGTCATCGCCGTCGGCCTGATCACCGCGCCGACGCAGGCCGAGGCAATCGTGGCGACCGGCGATGCGGACCTCATCGCACTTGCGCGAGCCATCCTCTACGATCCTCGCTGGCCGTGGCATGCAGCCGCCGAGCTCGGCGGGCAGGTCAAGGCAGCCAATCAATATCTCCGCTGCCAGCCGCCGCAGCTCAAAAACCTGTTTGCGAAATAGGACCGAGCGCAAATATCCGCGCGCGGAAAACGCTGTCTGCGTGATCGTTCTGGCGGCTGTCTGACACCATGACAATGATGTACCCTTCCGGCTATGTTAAATGGGCGGGAGGGGCTCATGACCGATACGGGCACAGTGATCGTCGGAGCAGGTCCCGCCGGTCTTGCCTGTGCGGCGGCGCTCAGGAAAAACGGCCGCTCCTCGTTGATCCTCGAAAGTGCAGACAATCTGGCTGCCTCGTGGCGAAGGCACTATGATCGGCTGCATCTGCATACCGCCAAGGCCCATTCAGGGCTGCCCGGAATGCCCATGCCGGGAGAGTTTCCAAGATATCCCTCACGGCTGCAGGTGATCGACTATCTCGAGACCTATGCGCGCGCCAACGATGTCAGGATACGGTTTCGCAAATCGGTCACGCGTATCCGGCGGGAGCAAGGCTGGATCGTCGAGACGATCGATGGAGAAGCCTTCGACGCCCGAACCGTGGTGATCGCGACCGGCCTTTCCAAAGCCCCGATAAGGCCGGTCTGGAAAGGCCAGGAGAGCTTCGCCGGGAAGATCCTGCATTCCTCGGAGTTCGCCAATGCAAAGGTATTTGGCGGGGGCCGGGTGCTCGTCGTCGGCTTTGGCAATTCAGCCGGCGAGATCGCGCTCGAATGCGCTGAGGATGGTCTTGAGGTCGGCATGTCTGTGCGCGGGCCGGTGAACGTCGTCCCGCTGGAAATGTTCGGAATTCCAACCGCGACAATCGCCATTGCGCAACGTTACTTTCCGTACCGACTTGTCGATGCCGTCAACGCGCCGCTTCTGCGTCTGCGCTACCGCGACATGGAGAGATTGGGGCTGCAAAAATCCACCGATGGTCCTCTGACCAATATCGCGGAGAAAGATCGCACACCCCTGATCGATATTGGAACCATGGCAGAGATCAGGGTCGGGAAGATCAGAATATACCCGGGTATTGAAAGCTCGGATCGTCACCAAGTGCATTTCGCCGATGGCCGATCGGCGGATTTCGACACCATCGTCCTGGCGACTGGTTACCGCCCCTCGCTGGAAGCCGTATTGCCGGATTTCGCGGAGAGATTTGATGGCGCCGACAGGCCGAAAAAGGGAGATCTCCAGCCGGGGAGTGACGGTCTTTATTTCTGCGGGTTCAATGCGGCCTCAACAGGCCTCTTGCGTCAAATCGGCATCGAAGCCATCAGCATTGCTCGATCGATAGCGGAGCGATGAACGAAGCTCGGATCGATATCCCATGAGAGCCAATGTCGGGAATGGCGGCTTCAGTAACGAAGTCCAGAGCCAGGTCCCGTGGTCATTGTGCGGAGATCCCGGATCAATCCGCCGGGACCGTTTTCGTTGGTGGGTTCGAGGCCGAGCTTCGTCAGCCAGCACCACATGCTGACCCGATGGAACAGCGTATAGAGCCAGAGCGCCCGCTCGATATCGGGATGATCGAGAGCGCCGTAGCCCTGGAGGATGGGTTTCCGGCTGCGCGGATCTTCATGTGCCGAACAGAAGAGCGCCTTTGCAAGATCGAAGAGCTTGTCCGCTGCCCGCGCATTGCCGAAATCGACAAGCCCACTGAGCTGAAGTCCGCCTGGATCGGTGCGCAGGGCCAGCACATTGCCCTGATGAAAATCGTCGTGGCAGAGGACGGCACCGCTGCTTTCCCGCAGGAGGTCGAAGCTTCCTTCTGCCAGTTGCTGCAGACGACGCCCAAGATCGGCATCGCCGCCGAAGTCGCGGAACCGCCGGAACACATCCTCGAACGCTGATGTCATATAGTCGGCATTCGTCGGCATCGGTTTGGCGATCCCGTGGCCGACTACGTAGCCATAGGCCGGCATCGGCATTGCATGGATGTGTCTCAGCAATGCACCCATCTGGCGGTAGGCATTGTCGATATCCGGCTCCGCTACCCAGCCGCGCAGCGAGCGGCCGGGCAGCAGCGGCAGCAAGGCATATCGCAGCGGCAAGAGGCTTCGCGACTCGTCGATCGCAAGCCACTTTGGCGCAAGCGGTGTCAGCTCCGTGAACCAGCCGGCCACAAGCTTCTCCTTGGCCGGTCCCCATTCAGGTTCGTCGGGATAGATCTTGAGCACCAGCGGTTCGCAATCAGCGCCGGCGAAGTCGATCCTGTAGACCTCCGTGCTGCCGCCATGCAGGCGGGCAAAGCCGTCGGCGACAAGCCCAGGATCGAGATTTTGGACGATCCGCTGGATGGTTTCCCTATCGAGCTCCAAGGTCGTTCGTCTTTCCGGTGCCATCTGTAGTCCCTGGACGACGCGCGCAGCCATTTTTAAGATGCGAGGCCAGAAGTTGCGTACTGGAAAAAGCCACCCGGATGATCGGTCGGCGCGGAGTGGGCGCAGAATGCTGTGCCCAATACAGCCGGTCAATCTCGTTCCGTCGAAATATGCCTTGGCTTTGCGAGCTTCTGGAAGCCGGACGTCTCTTGATGAAGGTTTCGATGTCACTGTGGTGGACTGGCGATTATTGAGCCGAATACCCATATAGGCGTCAACGAAGCGCACCTGACGATTCCCGTCCAACTCGCGCATTGGAAAGGAAGTTCTATGACAACAGAACGTGCAGTACTTGCTGGCGGCTGCTTCTGGGGAATGCAGGACCTTATTCGACGCCTTCCCGGCGTTGTTTCAACGCGTGTCGGTTACACCGGTGGCGAAGTCCCCAATGCAACCTATCGCAATCACGGCAACCATGCCGAAGCGATCGAGATCAACTTCGATCCGCAAAAGACGAGCTATCGCGATATCCTGGAATTCTTCTTCCAGATCCATGATCCATCGACCCGCAATCGTCAGGGCAATGACATTGGCGCAAGCTATCGGTCCGCAATTTTCTATGCTGACGAGACCCAGCATCGCATTGCCGAGGACACGATCGCCGATGTGGATGCTTCGGGCCTCTGGCCCGGGAAGGTCGTGACGGAAGTCGTTCCCGTCAGCGATTTCTGGGAAGCCGAGCCGGAACACCAAGACTATCTCGAGCGTATTCCGAATGGCTACACATGCCACTTCGCTCGTCCGGGCTGGAAATTGCCGAAGCGGCAGTCGAACGTCGCTTGAGCGTTGTCGACCGGGAATATTGAACGGATTTGACGAGCGGCGGCCTTCCGGGCCGCCGTTTTGATTCACGAGATCATTTCAATCTGTCCGTATGGCCTCCGCATCATGATCAAACCCTTGTTTGATCATCTCGCTTGGGTGCCTGCCGCCATCGTGATATCCACCGCTTTCGGCGAGGGCGATGCGAGGAAATTGCACGCCCCGCTGGCGCTTTTTCCAGCGCCATTCCAAGCTCCAGCGATCATGCATTTTGTCCGCCGACAATGCGGAAAACGTATGTTATCGTTTGCTTGAATAGAAGTGATTGTCGATGTTTTGAAGGCAGGAGCCGCGTATGACTCGCGACACGCCAATCGATAAACAGGGGCGGTCTGCAAGTATCACGACCGGCGATAGCCGCTCTTCTGAAATTCATGGCGAGCGGCGGGTCGTGACTGCGCTTTGCTATGATCTGGTCGGCTCTACAAATCTCTTCAATCTGATGGATCTCGAAGACTACCAGGATCTGCTGGCGGCCTTCCTGCAGGCGGCGCGCCAATCCATCACCGCGCATTCCGGCGTCATCCGGGTCGAAGCCGGGGACGGCGGAGTGGCGCTTTTCCCGATCGAACTCGGACCGAGAGATGCAGCATCGGCTGCGATCCGCGCCGGCCTTGGAATCGTTGAAGCGTGCCAGCGCCTCGCCCGCGATCTCAAGCGCGACGACATGCAAGTGCGCGTGGGTGTCGCCACTTCCGTCGCCCTCATCCGGGAAGCGCAGTTGCAGAACTGGATACACGAGCCCGTCACGGGTGCCGCACTCGCTCTTGCAACACGGCTCGAGGCCGCTGCCCAGCCAAACACCGTCCTGGTTTCGGACGAGACGCGAAACCTCGCCGGTCGTTCCCACGCCTTCGTATCGGAGGGCACGCGCCTGTTGAAAGGCTTCTCGGAGCCCGAAAGTGTCTGGAGAGCGATCGGCCACAAACGAGAGGTTGACCGGTTTCATGCCTTCGGAAGGCTGGACGGCACTTTCATTGGCCGTGTCCACGAGCTCGAACGGATCGGGCAAGCCTGGACTGCCGCCGCTGAAGGCAAGGGCAGGATCCTTGTCATCACCGGCGAGGCCGGTATCGGGAAGTCGCGGATGCTTCGGCAAGTCAGGCGAATGATCCATGCGGAGCCCGCAAGATCGCTGCTCTTCCAATGCCTGCCGGGAGGCGTTCGCTCGACGCTTCACCCGCTGCTTAACAGTTTCCCCCAGCGCCGATCCGAAACCACTGACGGCGGACGCCTGACGGTCGATATGGTTGCCGCCCAATTCGCTCGACAGGGTATTCGGGATCCGGACGTCATCGACATTTTTTCTTATCTGCTCGGTGCCGATGGGCGCAATGAAGCTCTCTCAGGCAGTTCCCCCAAGGTGATACAACAGCGCGCACGACAGGCGCTGTCAAAGGCATTGAGCGTCATCTGCGAGGAAACGCCGCTGGTCATTGCCGTCGAGGACATTCACTGGATCGATCCGACTTCCGAGCATCTTCTTCACGAAGTGGCCCGGCTCGTGCCTACGCTGCCTGTGCTCCTGATCGTCACCTGCCGACCCGGTTCTGAGGCCGGCATGTTCGACGCGGACGCCGCGGAACATATTTCCCTCGGTCCGCTCGATCGCGATGAAACACGGCTGGCGATCGCGGCGCGCTGGCCGACGGATCGCCAGGATGCACTACCGCAGCTGTTCGAAGTAACCGAGCGCATATCCGGCGGCGTGCCGCTTTTCATCGAGGAAATATGTCAATGGGCCTCTGAAATAACGTCTAGGGACGCGATGAGCGTGCCCCCAAACACATCCCGCAGCCATGTCTCCGCCTTCGAAGGAATATTGGACTTGCGGCTCGAACACCTGGGTCCGGCCAGAGACGTTGCCCGTGCCGGAGCCGTTGTGGGTGATCGTTTCACCATTCCGCTGCTTCGCGCGTTGCTGCCGGACACGAGCAGGAAATCGCTCGTGCATGCGGCCGAAACGCTTTGCGAGACCGGGTTCTTGACCCGCGTGCGTGCTCATGGCGATGTCGCGTATGGCTTTCGCCATGCTCTGATCCAGGAGACCATCTATAACGGCCTACTTAAGACCCAGCGTCAGCTTCTCCACCGGCGCCTGTTCACGGCAGCAAACAGCAATCGTCCGGTCGTAAATTGGCTGGATGCGGGCGCACTTGCCCAGCACGCAGAGTCCGCAGGCCTCCGGGAGCATGCGATTGCATTGTTCATAAAGGCCGGAAAGGAGCTCGCCAGACGTTCGGCAATGGTCGAAGCGCGCCACCATTTTGAACGCGCCTTGGCGCTGTGTGAGTCCGTTCCCGGCGGTGCCGCCGATGGCTTATACCTCTCGGTGCTGACCGAGCTCGGGCCGCTGCTGACGGCAACGGTCGGTCCCAACTCGGCACCGGCGCGGATCCTTTACGAAAAAGGCGTCGAGGTCGCACGACGCCAGGCCAAGGAGGATCAGCCCAAGTGGTTTCCGGTCTATTGGGGTTGGTGGCTGACCGGGCAGAACTTCATGGAGATGCGCAGCCGTGCCCGTGAAGTTCAGGTCATGCTTTCAGGAATTGCCGATCGCGAGATCGAACTCCAGGTCAATCATTCTATCTGGGCGATCGAGTTCAATGTCGGCAGGCAGGAAGATGCCCAGAAAGCGATAAGGGCGGGGCTTGCGCTTTATGACGATGAGGCGGCCAAAGCGAGCCGCAACGTGTTCGGCGGCCATGACGCGAAGGTCTGTGGTCTTGGACAGTTGGCGCTATCCCTCTGGCTGACCGGCCAGACCGAGGCTTCAAGCAAGGCGCTTGCCGATATGGTCGCCTTTGCGGACAGCATCGCCCATATGCCGAGCAAGGCGCACTCGCTGGATACCGAGGCAGTATCGGCATTCTACCGCAACGACCATGCTCGTCTGATCGAGATTTCCAGCAGGATGGGTGATTTCGCGAAAAAACACGAATTGCAATCCTTGTCTGCCCTCGCAATGCTCTTTCGCGGATGGGCGACTGCGCATGTTGAAAATCTGTCCCGCGGTCATGAGATGTTCCGCACGGGTTTGGCGCTCCTGAAGGAGCTTGGGGCCGTCGCGGATCTGCCGATCTATCTCTACATGCATGCGACCATGCTCGGCCATGCGCGCAAGTATCAAGCGGCGATCGATGTCGCCACCGACGCGATCCGTGAGGCGAGGGCGACAGGCCATGGTTACTGGCTAGCCGAACTCCACCGGCGTCGCGCGCTCTTGCTGTCGAGCGCCAAGGCTGAAAAGACGGCTCTCCTGTCCGATCTGAGAATCGCCGTCGCCATCGCGGAAGAGCAGGGTGCGGTTGCCTTGCTGCACCGGACGCAACGGTCCTTGAAGGAGCTCGGCCTTGCTGGCGAGTTCTGACATTTGCCCTGCAGGCGTCAGTGAGATGCTCTCGGCATTCTATGCCGGGATCAGAGATGGAAACATGTCTCTTATATCTGCAGGATCGGACCCTGAAGATGCAGAGGCTTATTTCCGCTCCTTGCTGCCTCTCTGTCGTCGCGCCCGGATCACACGCATCGCCGACCTGACCGGCCTCGACCGGATCGGGATTCCGGTCATCCAGGCCATACGACCCGCGGCATTGTCCGAAGTCACCTCGCTCGGCCGCGGATTGTCCAAAGCGCCTGCTGCCATCGGTGCAATCATGGAGTCGCTCGAGCGCTATTACGCCGAGGCAATCCCTGCTTCTCGCGTCTTCGTGTCGACTGCAGAAAGACTGCAGGTTGGCGCCGGATTCTTCGATGGTTTCAGTCCCGCAGCTTCTCGGGAAAATTGGCGCGAGCGCGAGATCGACTGGATCATGGGCGTCGATATTGCGACCGGCGCTCTCACCCCCGTGCCGTTTGAACTTGTGCATACGATCTACACCGATCCGCCACCTCCGCGTGACGGCGTCTTTTTGCGCACCACGACCGGCCTTGCATGCCACCGGTCAGACCTTGCCGCCTTGCTGCATGGGCTACTGGAATGCATAGAGCGGGACGCGATGGCGCGTGCTTTCGAAACCCACGGCCTTATGGACCGGATGAGGCTGTCGTTGTCGGGACTGGGAGCAGCGGCTCAAGATCTTCTGTCACGCATCGCCGAGCACGGAATATCGGCTGCCTTCTGGTATGCGCCATCGCCAGCAGGGATCCCGGTCGTCTGGTGCCAGACGATTGAAGCTGGCGAAGGCGAGCCCACGCTCGCGCTGCCGACGGAAGGTTATTGTGCCGGTGTTGATATTCATCAGGCAGCGTTCGGCGCGCTGCTTGAAGCGCTGGCGGCCCGTGCCGGTGCGATATCCGGTGCGCGTGACGATCAGACGCGGAGACATTATCTGAGGCCGAGCAAGGCAATGCTTGCCGACGCGCGCGATCTCATCCTAGGCAAAAACGCTCAATCGACCAATTTTACCGGTGTTTTGCCGCCTGCTGTCGACCTCGTTGATCTTCTGGAGCGGGTCATCGCTGCTGGACTGGGGCCGGTTCTTGCTGTTCCGGTTGCTTTGTTGAACGATCCGAGCATTCGCTGCGTGCGCACGATCCTTGCTGGCATGCGCCCCTTTTCCGTCGAGCGGTGAGGATCCGGAATGGATCAGAGCAAGGACGGCCCAATACTCGTTTTTCTCGGTCCGACCCTGCGTGTGCCGGAGGCGCAGCGCCTTCTCGACGCAATATACCTGCAGCCCGTTTCGCAGGGAGACATCATCCTTGCCGCGCACGCGTTTCGCCCGAAAGCGATGGTTTTGATCGATGGCTTCTTTGAAGACAGACCCGCCGTGCGCCATAAGGAAATTCTCTGGGCGCTGTCGCAAGGCATCGTGGTGATCGGCGCGGCAAGCATGGGCGCGCTCCGGGCTGCAGAACTGCACCCGTTCGGAATGATCGGTGTCGGCCTCATCTATCGCTGGTACAGGCGGTGGCCGCTGACGGCGGAAGATGCCGTCGCAGTCCAATGCGGGCCTGCCGAACTCGGCTTCACGCCTCTCACGGAGGCCATGGTCGACCTTCAGCGCAGTTTTAAGGCGCTCTTTCGTCGTGGCCTGATCTCCAAAGCCGAGATGGATGCCGGTACCGCTGCGGCCCAACGGCTTAATTTTCGGGAGCGCTCCCTCAGAAAGGTAGTGATTGCAGTGCAATGGCTACCGGAGAAGGCAGCCTTGCTTCGCAGCCATCTCATTATGCAGAAGAAAGCCGATGCCAGACTGGCACTGCAACTCGCTCCCGCGCTCTTGAAGTTAAAACAGGAAAAGTTGCCCTGTACGATAACCAATACTTTCCTTCGCGATCTGGAAGCCGGATCTATTGACATCAAGTTAATTAGAAATTACTAATTTAATAAATTGCCATACAACTCATCTCACCGAGGAGTTGAGCTATGGAATTATATCCCGACATATCACTTGAAAAGTCCGCGCAGGCTCTTGGAACGCGATGCTGGATATTTCCCCAGCCGCCTTTTATCCTTGGCTATGAGCAACCGGACCGGGTCTTGCTGTCCATATTGCCCGATGAGATTGGCGATGGTCCAAGCGACATCTTGATGTATGTCGCCGATCCGCTCTTCGACAAGGAGCCCTACGGGTTCAGCGGTCTTCCCCCTTATGGCGGCCCTCGACGGCGCTCTGTCCGATCCGGCCCTGATGGTCATTTTGACAGCCTTGATCCGAGATCACGCGATTATCTCGGCGTTCATGCCTATGCATGCGTGCATTTCGTTCTGGACGTCTGGCGCAATTATCTCGCCCGGCCGATGCATTGGTTCTTCTCCGATTACTATTCAAGGCTCGAAATCATTCCCTTTGTCCGGTGGAACAATGCGCATGCGGGCTTCGGCTTCATCGAGCTCGGCTGCTCAGAGGCAGGTGGCGAAGAATCGCATGCGCATTGT